>Ga0210384_10000445_pt1 | contig 63523 bp, 57 predicted proteins | sample IncBWH2MmetaG_FD_160574 | JGI IMG/M metagenome (GOLD analysis project Ga0210384, IMG submission 160574) | Forest soil microbial communities from Barre Woods Harvard Forest LTER site, Petersham, Massachusetts, United States - Inc-BW-H-2-M | ecosystem: Environmental > Terrestrial > Soil >...
TGCTTCAGGCCCGAGCATTTGCCGATTTTCGATTGTTCCCTCGCCGCCCCCGGCGGTCGCTCCATCGCCTGGCGCGGGCATTTGAAAATGATGGCGGCGGCCCAGCCCTTCCTCTCCGGCGCCATCAGCAAGACGATCAACATGCCCGAAGAATCCACGGTCGAAGACATCATGCAGGCGTACATCGAGTCGTGGAAACTGGGCGTGAAGGCGGTGGCGATTTATCGCGACAACTCCAAAGGTTCGCAGCCGCTTTCCGCCGCCGGCGACAAAAAAGACACCGCGCAGCAGACGCAGCCGGCCGCCGCGGCGGCCAAACCGGCCGAGACCGCGTCAGCCGTCGCCGAGCAGCAGGAACTCTTCATTCGCGCGCGTCGCCGCAAGCTGCCGAGCGAGCGCTCCTCGATCACCCACAAATTCTCCATCGGCGGGCACGAAGGCTACATCACCGTCGGCATGTACGAGACAGGCGAGCCCGGCGAAATTTTCATCAAAATGGCCAAGGAAGGCTCGACGCTCTCCGGCTTCATGGACGGCTTCGCGCTTTCGGTTTCCATCGGCTTGCAGTACGGCGTGCCGCTCAAGGCCCTGGTCGACAAATTCATCAACACGCGCTTCGAGCCCGCCGGCTACACCGGCCATCCGGCCATTCCCTACGCCAAGTCCGTGCTCGATTACATCGCGCGCTGGCTCGGCGGACGTTTCATTTCGCCCGACTACCTCACGCACAACGGCGACACCGCGCTGCCTGTTGCAACCGTAACAGCCATGCCCGCCGTACCCCCGTCGATGATCGCCACCGCCGATGACGATCCGTCGCCGGAAGGCGCAGGACCGCTGACGATGAATGCTCGCGGTGAATCGCGCCCCGTGTTCGACGGCGCGCCCACCTGCTCCGAATGCGGCATGCTCATGACCCCCAACGGCGCCTGCTACAAGTGCGAAAATTGCGGCGGCACGTCAGGCTGCAGCTAAGCCGGATCATCCAACATAAGTTCAGCAAAGGGCACGGTTCACCGTGCCCTTTGTTTTTGTGGCGCACGCTTCAGCTTGCGGGGTTTGGTTATTGCTGGGACCAACCCCCGCAAGCTGAAGCGTGCGCCACCCGAGCCCGCCTTGCCCATCACTACTGGCTGTGTTCCAATGCCTTCCCGATGCTAGCCGCCGTCACTCATCGAAATCGCGGCAGGGTCGTTCAAAAGCCGGTGCCCCGATTGAAGCCGGGCTGGGCGCTCGTGCGCGTGCGCCTCGCGGGCATCTGCAATACGGACATCGAAATCCTGCGCGGCTATCACCATTTTCACGGCACGCTCGGCCACGAATTTGTGGGCGACGTCGTGCGCGTGGCAAGCGCGAAGGATCGCGGCTGGATCGGGCGGCGCGTCGCCGGCGAAATCAATTTGGCGTGCGCCGGCCTGGGCTTCCGCAGGCCATGCAGCTATTGCCGCCGGAGGATACCGACGCACTGCGAGCGTCGGCGCGTCCTGGGAATCATCGGCCACGACGGCGCCTTCGCCGAATACCTCGCGCTGCCCGTCGTGAACCTGCACCGCGTGCCCGCGGGCATTCCCGATGAGGCAGCCGTCTTCACCGAGCCGCTGGCCGCGGCGTGCGAAATTCTGGAACAAATAAATACTCGCGCGCACCGAGAAGCTGCAGTGATCGGCGACGGCAAGCTCGCGCAATTAATCGTCCGCGTGCTGCGCGCGGCAGGTATGCGTGTTGTGATGATCGGCAAGCACGCGAGCAAGCTGCGCCTCGCGCGTCTTGCGAGAATCACAACCGTAAAGGTCGCATCTGCAAGCGCTCACCGTTCGAACCAATATTCACTGACCGTCGAGGCGACGGGCTCGCCCTCGGGCCTGGAGCTGGCGCAAGACATCACTGTTCCACGTGGAACAGTTGTCCTAAAATCCACATTTCACGGCGCTGCCGAAGTCGAGACCTGGCCGATCGTTGTGAAGGAGCTGACCGTCATCGGTTCGCGCTGCGGCCCTTTCCCGGCCGCGCTTGCCCTCTTGCGTTCGGGACGCGTGGACCCGCGGCCGCTGATTTCACGGATTTTTCCGTTGAAAGATGCGGCCAAAGCGATTCGCTACGCGCAGCAGCCCGGTGTGATGAAGGTGCTGCTGCGGCCAGAGTTCGGAGAGAGTATCGAGAATCAATGGGAGGCACTATGAGGGAGTTGAGCGGAAAGCTGGAGCATGTGGTGGAATCGGCGCGAATCACCCTTCGACAAGTTTCCGAAGCGGAGAGCAACAAGCCGGTATTGAAAGGCGGCTGGTCCCGCAAGCAAGTCCTCGGACATCTGATCGATTCCGCATCCAACAATCACCAGCGATTTGTCCGGGCGGCGTTGCAGGGCTCGCTCGAGTTTCCTCGTTACGACCAGGACGGATTTGTGCGCGTGCAGGCCGTGGAAGGCGTTCTCTGGCCCATTCTGGTTGCACTCTGGTCGAGCTACAATCTCTACCTCGCCCACGTCATCGCGCACCTGCCGGCTGACAAGCTCGAAGCGCCATGCCGAATCGGCGATGACGACCCTGTGACGTTGCGGTTTCTCGCCGAGGACTATTTGACCCACCTCTTGCATCATCTGCGTCAAATTGGGGCCGCAGTTTAGCGTGGAGAAAGGCGCGAGAATCTTAGGGTGCCGTTCTTTGCTGTTCCTTAAGTTTCGCGCGAGTTGTTTTCTTCGCTCTCGCATTACTGACAATCGCATCCGAGTTGCTAAGAAATCACACGAACGACCACTTTCCTGATTGCAATTCAACAACAGTGCAATAATTCAATTCAGCGGAATGAATTGGAGGTTCTCTATGAAACGCGAAATACGGTCTCTTGAAGCGCGGGTGGCATATCTGGAACGAGAGAACCGAAGATTGAAGTTCATTGGCATTAGCGTATTGGTACTGGCCGCAGCCGCAACGGTGTGGGGACAAGGCGAACCTGCTCGGGTGGTTCAGGCCGGGCGATTCGAACTTCGCGATCCCAAAGGTCGGATGAGGGCCGATCTGTCGATACTGGAGGGACGGCCAGCGATACGGTTCCTTGACGAAGACGGGGATGTGAAGAGCATTGCTGTCGAGAATGACCTTGTGTATTTCAAGAAAGGCGGCGATCTTCTCGCCTCGTATGGGTTTAAGGACTTAAGATTTGAAGACGGACATGGGAAAACTTTGGTCAACCTGACGGGTGATGAACTGAAAGGGAGCGTGTTAGGGCTTCTTACTGCGGGCGGTAAGACGGCCACGATAGTCAAGGCCTCGGATTTGGCAAAAATTGGTAAAACGACGCCTGAATGATACTCCAGAGCGTTGTCAGGGTTGACTTTGAGCGTTCGAAAATTAAACCCGCAAGAAAGGCTTTCCCTCGGAAAGTTAGCCAATGCCCTGGCTCCCGGACTTCTTGACATTCCTCCAAACGGCCACCTAGACTGAATCTTCCCGCGCACATTATGAGCCAGGCGGAACATAGGACGATTGTTGTAGGTGTCACCGGAGCTTCGGGGGCGGTGCTGGCGCAGGCGGCGCTGCGGATGCTCGAAGCGGATGCGCGCGTGGCGCGGATTCACCTCGTGGTCACGGATACTGGCGCGCGTTTGCTTGCGCACGAATTGAGTATTGCCACGACGGACGCGAAAAAGCTGCCGTCTCTGCTCATCGGCGGGCGCGCGGCGAAAACGGAAGTGCTGCCGAACAAGGACGTGGGCGCTTCAATTGCCTCGGGCAGCTATTCGGTGGATGCGATGGTGGTGATCCCCTGCTCGATGGGCACGCTCGCGACGATTGCCGCGGGGACGAGCGACGATTTGATCGCGCGCGCCGCGGACGTTTGCCTCAAGGAAGGCCGGCGCCTGGTGCTTTGCGTGCGCGACACGCCGTTCAGCCGGATTCATCTTGAAAACATGCTGCGCGCGCACCAGGCGGGGGCGGTGATCATGCCGGCGATTCCGTCGTTCTATCACCAGCCGAAAACAATTGACGACCTCGTCGCGCAGTACGTCTATCGCGTCCTCGCGCAAATGGGTTTGCCGCAGGACGAGATGTACCGCTGGGAAGGCCAGGCGAAAGGCAAAGCACGGGAGGCATGAGGTCTTAGTGGGACACGCTTCAGCCTGTCTGATTTTGATCTTCGCAGATATGGCGGAAGTCAAAAGAAGACAGGCTGAAGCGTGTCCCACTGGAAATTCTCGCAACAAGGAATTAAAGGATTCAATTTACAAAGAGCAGCGAAACGAGAAATTATCAGGCATGCAATCAAATCTTCCAAAAAACCTTTCTCCGGCTCTTCTTTGTGTTCTCTGTGTTAAGCCTTTGAGGTTTCCCCGGTGAGCCCGACCCGCATCCGCACGATTCTCGAAATGATCAAATTCGAGCACTCCGTGTTCGCGCTGCCTTTTGCGCTGACGGGAGCCATGCTCGCTGCGCGCTATGCGCCCAATACAGGCGACGCGCCGGGCTGGCCTTCCTGGCGTCAAATTGCCTGGATCATCGTGGCCATGGTCGGGGCGCGTTCCGCGGCGATGACCATGAACCGGATCATCGACTTGCGCTACGACCGCGAAAATCCGCGCACCCGCGCGCGCGCCCTGGCCACCGGCGCGTTGACCGTGAGCTTCGCATGGACATTCGCCGCGGCGGCGGCGGCCGTGTTGGTAATCGCTGCGTGGCAGTTAAATCCTTTGGCATGGAAACTCTCCCCCGTCGCTCTCGCCGTCCTGTTCGTTTATTCCTACACCAAGCGGTTCACGCCGTGGTCGCACCTGGTGCTGGGATTTTGCCTTGGGATGTCGCCCGCGGCGGCGTGGATCGCCATCGCCGGCTCGCTCGATGCGCGCATGCTGATTCTGTGCTCGGCGGTGACGCTGTGGGTCGGCGGCTTCGACGTGCTCTACGCCTGTCAGGATCTGGAGTACGACAGATCGGTGAATCTTTTTTCCGTGCCCAAACGCTTCGGCGTCGCCAAGGCGCTGGCCATCGCCCGCGCCATGCACATCCTGATGATCGCGCTGCTGGCCTGGCTCGCGTGGAGTTTCCTTCTGCCCTGGCCCGCGTGGGCGGGAATCGTGGTGGTCGCCGCGCTGCTCGCCTACGAGCACTCGCTCGTCTCCGCGAATGATTTGAGCCGGATGAATGCTGCGTTTTTTACCGTGAACGGTTATATTAGTCTCTTGTTCCTGCTGTTCTGGAGCGCGGCTGTGGCGCTTAAGTAGCACAGACTTCAGCCTGTGGGTTCTCGTCAGTTCGCCCGGGCCGCGCGATAGTCAAGATCATATGGAACCCCACAGACTGAAGTCTGTGCTACATAAAGACATGAGCGACCTCCACATTAACGATGCGCGGTTAAAGCCGATTGCGGACAAAGTTTTCGCCGGCGAACGCCTGACCGCCGAAGACGGCGTCACTCTCTACCGTTCGCCCGACCTGCTCGCCACCGGCTGGCTCGCCAATTACGTGCGCGAGAAACGCCACGGCAACACCTGCTACTTCAACGTAAATCGCCACATCAATCCCACAAATGTGTGCGTCGCGCACTGTAAGCTGTGCGCCTTCGGCCGCGACCCCAACGCCCCCGGCGCGTACACTTTCGCGCTCGAGGAAATCTACCAGCGCGCGGAGCAGGGCATGCGCGAAGGCGCGACGGAGTTCCATATGGTCGGCGGCCTGCATCCCGATCTGCCGTTTGAATATTTTCTGGACCTGATGCGCGGCCTGAAAAAACGCTGCCCGACGGTGCACCTGAAGGCGTTCACCATGGTCGAGGTGGGATACTTCTCGCGCATCTCGAAGCTTTCGATTCGCGACACGCTCGTCGCACTCAAGGAAGCGGGCGTGGACTCGCTGCCCGGCGGCGGCGCGGAGATTTTCAACCCCCGCGTGCGGAAAATTATCTGCGATCACAAAGTCAGCGGCCGGCAGTGGCTGAACATCGCCCGCACGGCGCACGAAATCGGCCTGCGCTCGAACGCCACGATGCTCTACGGCCACGTCGAGACCGAAGAAGAGCGTGTCGAGCACCTGTTGCTTCTGCGCGAATTGCAGGATGAGACGCACGGCTTCTCGGCGTTCATTCCCCTGGCATTTCACCCGGCCAACACGGGCCTCGCGCACCTGCAGCCGCCCACCGGGTATCACGATTTGAAATCCATCGCAATTTCGCGCCTGCTGCTCGACAACTTCGACCACATCAAAGCCTACTGGGTGATGCTCACGCCGAACATCGCGCAAATCGCGCTGCGCTTCGGCGCGGACGACCTCGACGGCACCGTGGTCGAAGAAAAGATCTACCACGACGCCGGCGCCAAGACCGCCGAGTTCACCCCGCGCGCCGAACTCGAGCGCCTGATTCGCGAAGCCGGCCGCGTCCCCGTCGAGCGCGACACGCTCTACCGCCCAGTCGACCGCTCGAAAATGCCACCACCGCCCGGCCCCCGCCCCGACGTCACACTTTCGATCAATCTTTAGAACTAGAGATGCCATGTATGTGGATTTTGTAGCGCCGGCGCTACAAAAACCGCGCCAGCATGACACATGTGAGCGAAATCCAAACTGTCTCCGCCGAGAAAAATCCGGGTTACGCGCCTATGGCAGGCGGGCCGTTCGTTGTATTTTTTCGCCGTAGAAATTCCCACCCCAACAAAGCATAGAACGGCGCGTAGCATAGCCACTGAAAGAACGGATCGAAGTGCCACACCCCCAAAGCGCGGTAATTAAGGAAAATCTTGTAGGAGAGAAATTCCAGGATCGTGAGCAGCAGCCATGCCGGACTCGGATAGAAACACAACAGCGGCACGATCCAGGTGAAATACCACGAATAGCCGTTCGGCGCGAAGAGCAGCACCGTGCCAATCAGCAGAAACGCGGCGCGAGTCGGCTCCGCGTGACGCAGCGCCAGCCACACGGCCAAGCCAATCACAACGCCTTCGCCCACACCGGCAGCGACTACATGCGAACCGGTGAGCCACAGCAGCACCGGATAAACGCTCGAATGGTAGTTTCGGAAAATCAGCTGGTAATACTTGAGCATCCCTAGAAACTCGCGCCAGCCATGCCGGTACGGCCAGACGCACACCGCAGCCAAAGCGGCGCACCCCCCGGCCGCGATCCACCCGCGCAACTTCCCTGGCCAGCCCGCGCGACACAGCGCCAGGGGCAGCAGGACCGCGGGGAACGCCTTGGCCAGCGCCCCGGCGGTCAGTGTAAGCGTTGACTTTGCCGGAGCACGTCTTATAATCATGAGCGTAGCGACGACGCCGACGATGGCGAGAGCGTCGTTGTGGCCGCTGGAAGCGAATTCGACCACTACGAGCGGATTCCAGGCGTATATCGCCACTTGGTAGTTCCGTCCCCCAGTCGAACGGATCCACCCGGCGAGCAGCGCCGCGACGGCAAGATCGGCCAGCACAAACGGCAGCTTGAAGCCCACCGGGTCCGGCAGGAAGCGCCACGTTGCGCGAAACACCAGTTGAGCGAGTGGCGGGTACATCGTGGGTATTTCCGGAACAGGCATGACGTACCAGCCCGCCGCGGCGGGCCGGCCCTGAGCGTGCAACGGCGCAAGCCGCGGGTCCGTGGGCGCTACTGCGTAGGGGTTCCAGCCTTCGTTCTGGACCATGCCGTCCCAGCGGTAGCGATGCAGATCGGTCGAGAGCGAAGGCGGCTGTGAAAACAGGGTCAGGCGAAAGGCCAGCGCGCCCGCAAGGACAAGCCAAAGAACGGCCCGGTTGTCTCGCGTGTGTTCCAGGGCGTACAGGGCGATGACATACAAAACGCCGCCGCCCAGCGCCAGGGCCATGAATTCGGGGATGTGGATGGAGAGATCGCCGAGCCGGGCCATTGCGGCAAAGACCGCTTCGAGCGACACGATGGCGACGAGCGCGATCAGAGCTTGCGGAGGGAGCCGGCGAGGGGAAGAGTTCAACGTTCGCACTCACGCGGTGTGATTTTTCGCGGACTGATTTTTTGCAAGGGGGGCTGTCCGTTTTGATTTTCGCGCAACATACGATTCGTTTGCTTGCAATGGCGGCGCAAGGTCCGCTCTCGAATTATTGGACGAGGCTCACGGACCCGAGCCGCAATCCCTTCCGCGGCCTATACCAACTCAACGCTTTTGACCTGGCCATCATGATTCCGTACTTCGTCGTGCTGGTGATCCTGGCCGCGTACGGGTTGCACCGCTACTACCTGGTATACGCGTATTTCAAGAATCGCCAGAATGTCCCCGGCCCGCCGCCCGCGGTCGCCGAGTGGCCCAAGGTTACCATACAGCTGCCGATCTACAACGAGCGCTACGTGATCGAGCGCCTGGTGGACGCGGTGGCGCGCTTCGATTATCCGCGCGAGCTGCTGGACATTCAGGTGCTCGACGATTCCACCGACGAGACGCAGCAAATCGCGCGCGCCTGCGTCGAGCGCTACCAGGCGCTCGGTTTGCCAATCTACTATCTTCATCGTACCGACCGCACCGGCTACAAAGCCGGCGCGCTGGCCGAGGGGCTCAAGTCCGCGACGGGCGAATTTGTCGCCATCTTCGACGCTGACTTCCTGCCCTCGCCGGATTTTCTGCGGCGCATGCTGCCCTATTTCACCGATCCCAAAATCGGCATGGCGCAAGGACGCTGGACCTATCTGAACCGCCATTATTCCGCGCTGACCGAAGTCGAAACGATCCTGCTCGACGGCCACTTTGTCATGGAGCATGGCGCGCGCTCGCGCAGCGGCAGCTTCTTCAACTTCAACGGCACAGCAGGCGTGTGGCGCCGCCGGGCGATCGACGAAGCTGGCGGCTGGCAGCACGACACGCTGACCGAGGACACCGATCTTTCCTACCGCGCGCAGCTCCTCGGTTGGAAATTTCTCTACTTGCCGGACATCGAATGCGCTTCCGAATTGCCCGTGGAAATGAACGCGTTCAAGGCGCAGCAGGCGCGCTGGGCCAAGGGCCTGATGCAGACGGCCATAAAAATTCTGCCGCGCATGCTGCGCTCCGACGAGCCCTCCAACATCAAGGTGGAAGCCGTCTTCCATCTCACCGCCAACATCAGCTATCCCTTCATGGTGGTGCTCTCGACGCTGCTCCTGCCCGCGATGATCGTGCGTTTTTATCAGGGCTGGTTCCAAATGCTGTTCATCGACTTGCCGCTCTTCATCGCCTCCAGCTGCTCGATTTCCGGTTTTTATCTGACGTCGCAGCGCGTCCTGTATCCGAAGACGTGGAAGCGCTCGATCCTCTACATGCCTTTCGTGATGGCCGTGGGCATCGGCCTCTCCGCGCGCAACGCCAAAGCCGTCATCGAAGCGCTCCTCGGCATAAAATCGGCATTTGTGCGCACCCCAAAATTCAAGATCGAAGGCCAGGCCGGCACCTGGAGGAAAAAACTCTATCGCAACCGTTCCGGCTGGATGCCGTATCTGGAAATAGCCCTCGGCCTCTACTTCGTCTCGACAATCGTGTATTCCATCCAAAATGAAAATTACGCCACCGCCCCGTTCCTGTTCCTCTTCGTCTGGGGCTTCCTCTACACCGGAGTGATGTCCGTAGCGCAAGCCTGGATCGAGCGCCTCCGCTTCGGCGTGCAGCCCAACGCTGCGTCAGCCGAGGCTCGCGCCTCAGCCTCCGGCGCGCCTGGATTCTGATAGAAGGATGGGTTCCTTCCATGGTTTCCGGGCTATCCAAACGAGTGCATTCCGGTTAGTGAAGAATCATTCGGACTAATGTGCTTCTGGGGCGGGAGTCGGAGTGTCTCAAGACGGGCCCAACTTTGATTCCTATTCAATCCTATACCCAAGGCCAGTCCACCTCTCTCTCACGTAGTCAGGAAATCCCTCTCGAGGCTGGGCACCACAGATCGGTGCGAGCTGTTCACCAACTTTGGTAAGAATCACTTTTCCTAATTGCAAGCGGTTGCCCTCTGCACCTGGAAATTCTAAACGCATTTCTTGGCCGAAGTATTCGAAATGCAGTATCTGAGGCAGATCTTGCCTGACATACCCGGCAAGATTATTGAAATCGATCAGCCCGATACTTTCAAGATGTGACAGAGCAGAAAAATGTACATCATGATCTATATATATCTTTGCTTGTACATCGTAGATCAGGGGATAGATCATATCCAATTTGAAACCAAAGCTACACAGTCGCGAGAACATCCACGCATCTGATTTATCCATACTGGAGAGTAAATCGATAGTTCTCTTTGAAAATATACCTGGCGAATTCGCTTCTCCGGCAAGGATTTTGGCCCAGAGAGTCTGCATTTCCTCGTCCGAAATTAGACGGCATTTATCGAAGAAATTCACTATCCAATCATCTTCAACATTCTCTGGATTCGCCTGTCCGTCAACTTCGGGGAGGGCTTTCGCGGTTATTGCCTCGATGTTGTTTTGCTTCTTGGCCTCCTCGATGATGAATCTGCAAATGGCGCGCCGCTGCAGCTCCGTGACCTCGATCTGAGTCGCCGCCCGAATCGTTTCTGCCTTTGCTTCGGCTTCCGCAACTCTCACTATCTGAATTGGCCTGAATATCCCACCGATAGCATCGGATATCTTTTCGATAAGGGTATTCGCGGGCTTCGTTAGGTCGCCGAGATTAATAATAGAATGTGAATCTCCCATTATTCCCCCAAGCAGAGCGGCCGTTAGGTCGAATAGCGAAATCCCGAGGAGAAGTTATCATGCTCGTTGATACGCCGTTAGTCAACATTGCAGCCCGGCGGGAAAAGTCGTTTCTACTATTTAACAGCAAGAATATCGGTGATCCACTTCCCGTCACCGTTCCTCGACAGACTCCGGATGAATCATGACGCGGGCGATCTGCGGGAAATTTTCCTTTACGCGGTCTTCGAGGGCGCCGGTGACGTCGTGGATTTGGGTGATGAGCAAGCTGCCGTCCATGGCGCAGTGGCAGGAGACCAGGATTTTGCGCTCACCTGACCCACCAGGAGGGCACTCAACCCGTGGCGCCTCAGTTCAGAAGTGCCCGTTCCGCCTCGAAAATCACGAGGCGGAACGGCCTCTAAATAAGCATGTCGGGCCGGGTTTTGTAGAGGCCGCTCGGTTTTTGAGCGGGCATCGGTTTCCCCCAATGAATCACTACTAGTCAACGCTTTACCTTGTGGGGGAAGGACTCCGTTGTGTATAATCACGGCCAAACCTACACACCCGGGGAAATAATCCATGAGTAAGACGGCATTGACGCGAACGAATCTGTTGCTCGAAACCGGCAAAGTCCGGCGGCTTCGCGAGGCTCTGCAGTCACGATCCAATTCGGAGGCCGTGCGGCTTGTCATCGACGAACGCCTGGCCGTGGAAGCCGGCCTTCAAGCCCTGCGCCGTTTGCGAAAGCGCGGTGGTCTGCAGGACCTTTTCGCCCGCGCCCCGGCAAAGAGACGATGATTTCACTTCCGGCCGGTCCCCTTCTCTTCGATACCGGCATCTACATCCGGGTCAGCCGAGGCGAGGACTATCTTTGGCTCGGTGAGGACGCCGGGGTCTTCCAGCGCACCATTTTGACCGCGGTCGTAGCCGCCGAACTCTACGCAGGCACCCACGACCGCCGGGAGAAAAGGACTTTGGACGAACTGTGCCGGGCGCACCATGCCCTGGGCCACTTCTCGTCACCGCCCGCGGCCGCATGGATCGAGACCGGCATTTTGCTACGTCGCGCCCGAAGCGCTTATGGGCAGATCGATTTTGCCCATCATTTTCGCGATCTGCTGATCGCAGTGGAAGCGGTGCGGGCAAGGGCCACACTCGTGACCGAGAACGCCGGGGACTTCGCACGGTGGCGAACACTGTTTGCTTCTTCGCGAAAGATTTTGAAGCTATTCCATCCGTCCTAGCCATTGAAATCAGCGTAAGCGTTTCAGCGTTCTTCCACCGGCTCAGGATGAATCGTGACGCGAGCGATCTGCGGGAAATTTTCCTTTACGCGGTCTTCGAGGGCGCCGGTGACGTCGTGGATTTGGGTGATGGGCAGGCTGCCGTCCATGGCGCAGTGGCAAGAAACCAGGATTTTGTGTTCGACCTGGCGCACGTGAACTTCGTGGCAGTCCACCAGCTCGTGAAATTCACGGGGCAGCGTGTTGATGTAGTTTTCGATGGCGCGGCCGAGGCCGGTCATTTCGCCACGCTGGCCGTCCACCGCAGCGATGTGTGTGCCGAGCGGCTCAATATGAATATTCACTTTCGCGTCGGAACGGTCCGATGAGGGCGCCACGCCGGGAAGTTTGCGGATTTCCTCCTCCAGCTCGGTGGCGCGGCGATGCGCTTCCCGCAGGCTCAAGCCCTCGTCCACTTCCAGGTGCATCTCGATAAACAGGCGCCCTTCGAGCTGGTCGGCGGAAATTTCGTGCACGGCCAGGCCCAGGCGCGCGGCGATGACGCGCACAGCGTCAAACAAGTGCTCTCCCGCGGCGGCGCGCGGCTCCATGTGCACCATCACGTCCGCGGGCACGATTTCGCCGACGCGGCGCTCGACGGCGTCGGAAATGGCGTGCACCTGCTCGAAGCTGGCGGAGCGCGGAACGCTGATGGTCACGTCCACGAAATGCTTGTTGCCGGCGCGCCGCACACGCACGCGCTCGGTGGAAATCACGCCTTCGAGCCCCGCCACGGCCTCAACGACTTGTTTCTGCAAGCCTACGGGCGCCACGTCCAAGAGCGCGTCGAGCGTGCGTTTCCCCAGTCGCGAACCCACCCAGATCACGATGGCCGCGACGACGAGCGCGGCGAGCGGGTCGGCAATCTGCAGCCAGGCGACGCCCCATTGCTGCCCGGCCCAGACCGTCCCCATGCCCAAAATGACGACGAACGTGCTCCACACGTCGGTCGAAAAATGAAGCGCGTCGGCTTCGAGCGCTTCGCTCGGATATTCCCGCGCCACGCGCGACAGCGCGCGTGAGCGGAGGATATCAATGCCCATCGCAACGCCGAGAATCACCATGGCCAGCGCGCTCGGCTGCAAATGCACCTGCTTGAATAGGAGGCGCACAAACGCCTCCCCGATGATGTACACCGAAGTCGCGAGAAGGAGCCCTGTTTCGACAAACGCGGAGAAATTCTCGAATTTTCCGTGGCCGTAGGTGTGCCCGGAATCGGCGGGCTTGTCGGACACACGCACCGAAAGCCACGTCAGGATGGCCGCAATCAAGTCCAGCCCTGAATGCAGGGCCTCGGAAAGCACGCCCAGGCTGCCCGTGGCGACGGCCAGAAACACTTTCAGGCTCACCAGAATAATCGCGGAGCCGATGGACCCAAGCGCCGCCATCTGCTTGACCGATGTAGGAGATCGTGTGATGAGTGATGCCTCGAAAGGATTATACGATGAGGTGGCGCATGCTTCAGCTTGCGGGTTTTGGTACCAAGCACATTTCACTGTGCCTCTACTAACCCCCGCAGGCTGAAGCCCGCGCCACTTCCAGTCAGTTAATCGGCGGAGGAGGAACCAGCGGCAAACGTTCCGGCTCGCCGCGCGCGCCGTGCACTTCCACGTCATCCATCAGCAACGATGGCGCAATCACGGTGGAGGGAACTCCAGAATCGGCCGAGCCGAACGCGGCCAGCGCCGTTCCCGCAAAACCCGCCTGCTGGCTCTGCATGAAATCGAAAGCAGTCTGGTCGTTTCCAATCGCGGCGATATTGCGGACGGCGCGAAGCGTGAGCCCGGCGAGACGCGCCCCGCGAATCAGAGATTCCCTCCCGTCCGAGACGTCCACGCGGTACACCAGCAAAGGCAGCCGGTCGCCCGTAGCCGCTCCGGACGCCGCGCCCATGACGATGTCGGATAGATCCTGCTGCTCGCGCACGCCGAGCACGGGGTTATCCATCTCGCGCACGATCAGGCACCATTTGTTGCCGTTCTGCTTGCACGAGTCCATAAACTTCTTTTTCATTTCATCCGGGGAGATGCCGCTCGAGGAGCTGAAAAACAAATTGCTGGCCATTGGGCGCGGATCTCCCAGATACGCGGCGCGGCCGTGGCCGTTAGAATGATCCAGATCGGGCCCCGGACGGCGGGACATCAGAAAATTCAGCAGCAGGCCGTTGGTGGCGAGCTCCACGCGCTGCGCTTTCACGCCCTCCTGGTCCACATCATACGTCCCCAATAAATCCCGCCCCTGAAACTGCTTGGCCGTCGGGTCATCCAGCAGCGAAACCGGGCCGGGGAGGACGCGTGAGCCGAGCTTGCCGGTCCACTCGCTGCGCCCGCCGAGGCGATCCATCAATTGATCGAAGGCCGATTGCATGGCCAGCGGCCCGCGCGCGCCGGAAAGCGACGGCCCCAGCATTTGCGCAAGCAAGGAGCCGGCCGCGGGCGCTTCGAACAGCACCGGGCCATCGTAATCGGCTGCGGGAGGAGAAACACGCAGCGTGATCAATTGTTCCCCGGCTTTTTCGAGGTCCTTTCGAACGGCATCGGCCGCGGGCAACTGGTCGGGACGGTGACGGTAGACGGCGTAGTAATTGTGCAGGGCCATGCCATCGTCGGATTCCGTTTCGAGGCTGGCTTCAATGGCCGCCAGGCTGCGATTTGCGCGGATCTTGCTCCCGTCGGTATTGATCAGGTAACTCGTGGTGTAGATGAGGTGGTAAGTGACGCGCGAGCTGTACAGCTGCGGGAACTGGCGCAATGCGGCGGAAACTGTCCTGGCTTCCTGCTCCCAGTTTCGCGTGGTCCAATCCGGGTCCGTCAAGGGATCGACCAGAACGGTGGGCGTGGCCGGCGAATAATCGGGAATGCTGGGCGCCTTCGCCAAGCGCGACATGAACGCCTGCTTCTTGGAGAAATTCTCGACGGCGGCCTTGAACGACTGATCGCTGGCCAGCCAGAGATCCTGGCGCAGGGAATCGTAATCGCGGTCGATCCCGACCGTGCCCGTGGAACCCAGGAATCCGCTGAAGCCTTCATCGGTGATGAAGTTCGAGCTGTCCAGATTGTCGTTACCGACGCGGACGTCCACGCTCATGATGCGGTTCCGGCCGCCGGTCGAGGAAACAAGCGCGCCAAATTCCGCGACGATGGTGCGCACATCCAGGTCGAGAACCCGGTACTGGATGAAGTACGGGCGCGCGGGTTGATTGGTGCCCGGAATGGTCAATTCGAGGCGCGTGCGCGCGCGGTCGAGTTCATCCTGCATGGCCGCGAGTGTGTGATCGGAATCCGCCGCGGAGGATTGTTGCGGCTGGGCAAGCGTCGCGGCGGGATGCCTCGGCGGAGCCGCACTGGCGGGCCCGGCGGACATCAGGAATAGCGCGGCAGCGGCTGCAAGCGCCGGCAAACCATTGCGGATGGAAAAATTTATTGCGCTTTTTAACAGCATACTCATCACGAGTTTCACTGGCGCACCGCCTTCGGATCGTGCCCGGGCGGCGGCAAGATCGGCGGCTTATCCGTGGAAGTTTCCTTTTTCTGGACTTCCATTTCCGTAATCAGAATGGCCGGAGCCGAGGCGGAAACTGGAACGGAACCGGATTCCGCTCCGCAGTATCCGTTGAAGGTTTCCATGGTGTCGCCGGTGGCGACAATTTTGGTAAGGGAAACGAGCGGAGTGCCCACGATGTCCACTCCGCGCACGAGTTCATCGGGGCGGCCGTCCGCGTACACTTTGTAAACGACCAGCGGCTGCACCTGGAACGCTTGCGGCTGGCCGCGGCCGGTGAACGTAAATCCACCGGCGATATCGTCAATCAGCAGGCCAAACGGTTTGCCCTGGCGCTTGATTTCCTCGATCAGTTTTTTGCGCAGCTCGGCGTTGGAGACGGTGAGGCTGCTCTGGACAATCAAGTTTCCCTGGCGCGAAACCGGCTGCGCGCCGATCTGGCGGCGGCCGTGTCCGTTGGAGACGGGGAAGCCGGTGAGCGGCTGGCGCGACATTTCAAAGTTTTTCAACACGCCGTGCTCGACCAGCGTGACGCGCTCGGAGGGAGTCCCTTCATCATCGAAGGGATAATAACCAATAAGTATATCCTTGCCGAGCTTTCTCTCTGTCGGATCGTCGTAGATGGAGAGAAATTTCGGAAGAATTTCTTCCCCCACCTTGCGCGCGAACGTCTGCCCTTCGTTGATATCTTTCTGGCGAAAGCCCTCGGCGCGATGGCCGAACACTTCGTGGAAGAAAACGGCGGTGGCGCGGCCGGTCAAGAGCGCGGGCCCGGCATAGGGCTCGACCAGCGGCGCGGCCACCAGCGCTTCGAGTTCCTTGCGCAGGACCTGCCCCTCCGCGAGCACGGCCTTGTCGTCCGGCGCGTCCGAAGGGTTGACCCAGTCAAAATTGTAGTAACGGTTGATGTCCATGCCGTCCGGCGCTTTTCCCTGAATGAACAATTCCAGCCGGTAGTGGACCTGGCCGAACTGCAGGCGGGTGCCCTCGCTCGTGACCTGGTACTGATTGTCGCCCGTGGCGCTGAAGGTCACGATGGAATTCAAAATCTGCGGGGAGGCGCGAAAGGCGCGCGTGTACAGGCGAACTTTTTCTTCCCAGGGTTTGCGGTCGGGATGAATGGAAACTTCCGCGCCGTAGAAAGTGTGCGGCTTTTCGCGGGCAAAATCCGGAGCGTGCTCCTCGGCCGTTTGCACCTGGACTTCCTTGCTGGTGTTGATTTTGATCAGGCCTTCCGAGGCGGCGCGGAATTGCTTGTCGGTTTCCTTCCACATAGCGCGGCGCAGCACATCGGGAGCGTCATCAATCGGCACCGAGGTGCCGAAGCTGCCTTGCCTGTCCGCGGAATTGCCGACCTTGTGCGTGTTGTCGAGATCGTAGCTTCCCGCGCGCACCTGCGTCTCGAGCCATCGCGAGCGGCTTTCCTCGCTCGACAGCAGCGCCCCGTTCGAGCCCATGACCTCCGAGCGGTCCGTCGAAGTGAGGATATAGCTGATGAAATACGCCGGCGGAGTAGCCTTGGAAAGAATGGGCATCTCGCGGTCCAGCTCCTGGCCCATCGTCATGATCAAGGGAGATGGCGCCGCCTGAGCCGCCTGTTGCGGCGGGAGCGCAGGCTCGGGGTGCCGAGCAGGCTTATTTGCCGCCCAGGTGTTTAGAGAAATCAAAGACGCGAGGAGTGCAAAACCGAATGTTTTCACAGAACTGCTCCATTCCGGCGAGACCTGATCTGAAAGTTAAGATGACTAGTGTATGCCTATGAGCCGCCGATCTCAACGCGCTCGTTGCAGAGCGTTCATTTTGCGGCGGTCCAGTGAGCAAATGCCCTAAAAACAGTTGGATGCACGAACAATGCTGGGAGTGGCCACACCGTTCGCATCTGTTAGACGCCGGAGAATGGGAGTTGGTGTCACGGTTTTGGTGGCGCCGGCACTCAAATGGAAGCGTGGCTAGCCCGTCCGGTCAGCAACCAGCCGTCACACCTTTGGTGGTGCAGCCATTCACCGCTGGAGGATGGCTGCCGCGAGTGGCGAGAGGAACGGCAATGGCTGGGATGACCACGGCCGCCGTCAGGGCAATAATCTGCCCGGTGGTCAGATGATGCGGCGGCGGACCGCCTGCGGACGTCACCCCCACGGCGGTCGCTACGGCCGCGTCGGTCAGTTCCGAGGGAGTGGCTTGCCCGGGCTGATCGGGTGGTTGATGGCCGTCGCGGATCGTCGCAATCTGTCCCGCGAGAACATCCACGCAGATGCCGTCCAAATTGCAGAACTTTACATGGCCTTCATACACGATGATCTGAAACAGGCCGTTCATGTAGCCCAGATAAAAGTCCGTGCCCACCACGCCCGCCACGCCGACACCCGTGTGAACTTCGAATTTCGCGTTGGGCTTGGATTGCTTGACCACTTGCGAGCGCATGCGCCCATAGGTCAGCTCGATCTGCGTCTGCTGCGCGGCCGCGTTGTGTTGCGTCACCGTAAGTGTGGAGCTGGAGCCGACGTTCAGCACGGAGCCGTCATCGAGCGCGACGCGCGCGCGCCCGCCATCGCCCGTTCGGACCACGTCGCCCCAATCCACCAGCGTCTTCACGATGGCCGGCAATTGTTGCGGTCCGCGGGCAATGGCCACCTCGGGAATTGCGCGCGAAATCTGGCCGGCCCGCTGCCCGACCTGGGCCGGGACGTCCGGCGGCACGACGATCGACAAAGACGCAAGGACAGCCAGAGCAATCAAGAACGGGGAACGAGTCTTCATGGAGCTCTCCTGAGAGAGTTTATTCGCGCCAAGCACCAGGGACCTTAGTTACTGGATGGGTCGGCCACTGTCAACGCCGGGAAACATCGATGTCCCGTAATTGATAATGGTCGAAGCACAGGGTTGGGGGAGCGATTGTACTCCTGAAACGGCCAGAGGTTGTGAGAAAACCTTGCGGGGCGGTTGGAACTAATTTGAGTTCTTGTAATGAAGCTGCCAAATCGGAGTGTCGTTTCCTGCGAAGGTGTTTTGGTTCAGTTTCCCCCAATCGTCTGATTGCTTCGCTAATCACCCTACCGCGCCCGTGATACGATTTCGGAGCCATGAAAACTATCCTGCTTCTTCTCTGTTCAAACATCTTCATGACCATCGCTTGGTACGGTCACCTGAAATACCGCCAGTCCCCACTCTTCGCCGCGATCGTCGTGAGCTGGCTGATCGCGTTCGCCGAATATTGCTTTCAAGTTCCCGCGAACCGCATCGGCTACGGCGAATTCACGGCATTTCAGTTGAAAATTATTCAGGAAGTGATCACCCTAATCGTGTTCGTCGTTTTCGCCGAGTGGTATCTCGGCGAAGGCATCAAATGGAATCACGCCGTTTCTTTCCTATTTTTAGTTGGTGCCGTGACCTTCGCGTTCTGGGGAAGACTCTGATCGCCGGGATAGTGGATCGATTCCACGTTCCTTGACCGTCGTTAGTAGGGCGGATCCTCGGATGTGGCGGCGCGGCCTTCACGGGTGGAGCGGAGAATTCCGGTATCATCCAGATAGAAATTCCGGAAACCGTAATTTCCGGCCCGGGCTTGAAGAGCAAACGTGCGGATCGTTCCGTCAGCGTTAACAGGGCCGGGAGTATACTGGACTTGGTAGTTGACGCTTTGAGCGAGCTGCGCGGCCAGGCGCACGCGTTCGCCCACCGCCTCAAATTGCCGCGGATAGGCGCCGCCCTGCGCCGACGCAAAATCGATCAGCGCGGCGCGGATGCCTCGCAAAGAATCGGCGGCGCGCGCTTCCGCCTGCGCCGTGGGATCGCCCTGCCGTTCGGGAACGATGAACCACAGGAAACTCCAAATTGCGGCCAGCAGCACGCCCAGCAGGACGCCCCAGCGCAGCAGGATTTTACCGATGCCGGGCTTTGCGGCGGGCGACTCCGCGCCGGGGACGGGTGCCGTCAAATCCGCGCCGCAATGCGGGCACAGCTCGGTGGCCTGATTGATTTCATTCTCGCATTCGCGACACGTGTACATGATAACTTGGAAGTTCGGGAGTTGCTCTTGGTTGTGTTCTCTGGATCTGTTTGGCGGTCCCGCGCGCGGGTCGTCCCGATTGATCGTAGCGAAACGCGCAGGCGCGAGTCAATTCGACGCGGTTGCATTCGCCGCCGGCCGCGCGGAATGAATTTTCCTGCCGGCAAAAAAAATGGAGGAAGCCGCGGAGACTTCCTCCCTGATCCTCGTGTTTATGTTTGCGCGCTGAAAATTTGTTATTTCACTGGATCGGAGCGCTGTTGGAATCCGCTGTGCCGCTGGAAGTGTTCCGGATCGTCCCGCTTTGGTCGGTGAAGAACGATCGCTGGCCGGTCGAACCCGAAACCACGGGAGTGGCCGTAATGGTGTAGGTGAGGACATTACCGGAAGGATCGCTGGCTACGGGCGCATACGCGAATTTATACCCGCTCTTGACCCCGCTGGCGAGCACCGAATCAATCAAATCGGCGGCGGCGGAGGATGCGGGCGTGCCGCCTGAAGCAGGGCCCATATCGGAAAGGGCGTGCGGGAATCCGCCATAGGAGTTCGAATACAGGAGGATGCTTCCGTTCAGAGTCCTCAGAGTTTCCACCGCCGCGGTTTCATTCGCCTGGATTTTGTTGCGCATCAGATTGGGAATGGCAATGGCCGCGATGATCAAAATAATCGTCACGACAATCAGCAGTTCGATGAGGGAGAAGCCCTTGCGTTTATTGCGGCGAGCGATCATGCGATCTCCTGTACGGTCCCGCGAAGTTTCTGATGGACCTTCGCGTTGGACAGAACCCTACCCCCGGCAGAACTCAGGAGCGGGGTGCGCAGGTCTGCTTGAAACTCATGGTTGAAGGGGTATTCTACACCGGGCAGGCCGGAATGGGGTGTCGAGAAAGTACCTTTTTCAGTAGCTCTCACGCACCGGTAGTCCTGGGTCGGCTATGATGCATCCAAATACTTGATACCGGCCGAATTCATGCCCAAAGAAACCTTCCTCGCGTCGCTCGATGAGTTCCTGGCTCAATGCGCGCACCTTGTAGGCGCGTTGCAGGCGGAAGCGATGTGCGCGCGGTGGGGATTATCTCAAGAGGCCTTCGCTGGGGGTCTGCGGCGCAGCGCTGAGAAACGGTTCGGCGGCGCGCAACCTGCGCCGAGCGAGGTCGAGGCCTATTTGAAGTCGCTGCACCTTGAAGATCTGGCGCTGGCTTGCGCTTGCAGCGAAGGTCTGGAGAAAGCCTGGGAATTTTTTATCGCTCACTTCCGGCAGGACCTGCGCCATGCCGCGAGCGCCATGCTTCGTGGATCGGGCCGCGCCGACGACGCGCGCGCCGAGGAACTGGCGGATTCCCTCTATGCGGAACTCTACGGCGTCCGTTCCAGCGCGGACGGCCGGCGAAAATCCCTGTTCGAATACTTTCACGGGCGCAGCAAGCTATCGACGTGGCTGCGCGCCGTGCTGGCGCAGAAGCAGGTGGACTTGTTTCGAACGAGTGGCAGAACAGTTTCTCTGGATGCCGAAATGGAAGGAGAGGCGCCGCGCGAACTGGCTGCTCGCACTGCATCCGTCCCCGCCGATCCTGATCCCGATCGCGGGAGATATCTTGGACGCTTCGACAGGGCCCTCTCGGCAGCGCTGGCGGGCTTAACGCCGCGCGAACGACTATTTCTGACCTGTTACTACGTGGATCAGCTTACCCTCGCGGAAATCGGGCGCCTGGTGCGCGAGCATGAGTCCACGGTATCGCGGCAGCTCGAACGTCTGCGGCGCGCTTTGCGCGAGAGCGTGACGCAGGCGCTGCAGCGCGAAATTCCGGCCTGCAACGGCCGCCCGGCGGAACCCGCGCTCGACACGGCGCAAACGGAACTGGCGTTCGAATACGCGGTTCAAGATTGGCCCTTTGACCTTTCGGTGGCACTATCCGCCCCGGAACCGTCTGCGGAGCCGCCGGAAGAGTGACACACGAGCCGACCATAAATCGGAGGGCAAGGTGATGCAAGGTTTTTGAAATGAACCGTTCTAAACTAAGGAAGAGCTTTGATGGACTCACAAGATAGAGACGAATCCAAAATCCGGCGGCGTGAAGAAATGCTTGCCCGACGTGTAGGCGAAGCCCTGGACCGGATGAAGACCGATGGCGCCGGGGAGTGCCCTGACGCCGAGGTCATTGCGGCTTTCGCCGAGCAGGGGTTCGGGCCGGCCGAATCGGCGCAGTGGGAAGCGCATTTCGCGACGTGCGCGAGGTGCAGAAAGATTCTGCGCGTGCTGGCCGCATCGGCAGACATGCCGCTGGCCGAGAAGGAAGTCGCGCGCCTCGGAGAACTCGTTTCGGCTGTTCGCGCCCCGGTCGAAATTACGAAGGGGGCCACGGGCCGGGCCCGTCCAAGATTCGTTGATTGGCGTATGCGCTGGCTGGCGCCCGCGCTCGGCGCGGCCGCCGTGCTGGTGGTGTGGCTCGCAATGAAGCCGCCGTGGCGGGCGACGGATCGCAGCGCCTCCACAACTTTAATCGCGCAGACGCCGAAAGATGAATTGCCCATTAGCCCAGCGCCGTCAGAAGCGGACCGCCTTTCGAGAGTCGCGCCGCAGCAGGATCTAAAGACGGAGACCGCTCCCCGGCCAGAACGTTCATCCAAAGATATCTCGCCGCTGAATGCGCCCGTGAAACCGCCGGCAAAAGACCGCGCCGATGCTGCTGCTGGCCTGGACAGTTTTTCGGCGAAGTCGGGTGAAGAAAGAAATTCGCTTCAAGCGGAGAAGAAATTGAAAACCCTGCCGGATGGGCGCGAGGTCCAGCCTCCTGCCATTCCTCCACAACCATCAGCGGCTCCGAAATTGCAAGCTGCGATGGAGGCGCCGGCAGCGCCCCAGCCAAAGTCAAAAGCTGCATCGAATTTGGCGGCTGCCGGGGGTGCGCAGGCCGAAACAAATGAGAATGCTATCGGCACTCCGGCGTCGCGAGACAAACAGGCGGTCACGGTTCAAGGCGATGCAGCCACAGCCACCGGCGGCACGGTGGGGCAAACAATTTCTCCCGAAGCGCGACCGAGCGCCCGAAAGGAACAGACCTTCGAGGTATTTCGGTCGGTACAAAAATATGACTCTTTGTTGAAAGCACCATCCGGCTCGACCCTCTGGCGCGCCGGAAAAGGCGGAATTATCGAGCGTTCCACGGATGCGGGTAAGACGTGGGTTTCCCAAATGAGTCCGTCCCAGGATGACTGGCTGGCAGGCGCGGCGGTTTCAGACACAGTTTGCTGGCTGGTGGGGCGCAACGGCGCGATTGCGCGAACTGCGGACGGAGCGCGCTGGGAGCGCATCGCGCCGCCGTCACAGGCTGTTGGAACAGACGGCAAATTAACGGACTGGACGGCCGTCACGGCGCGCGATGGCCTGTCCGCGACGATTACCGCGAGCGATGGGCGGCGTTTCGCCACGAGGGATGCCGGTAAAACCTGGCAGTTGCAATAGCAAAAAACCCTGCAAGAAATCCGGGCTGTCCCGTTCTAAGGGGTGAAGGATGAACCTCAACCCTCAACGGAGACTGCCATGAGAAACGCCACATTATCTAAAATTCTAACCACCGCCGGACTCGCGGCGCTGCTGGCCGTGTTGCCGTTCCTGCACTGCCCGGTATCTGCAACCACGGTAAGCCAGGCTCCCGCACAGGCCGCCGGCGGGAACATTACGACCACTCTTGCGGATCAAAGCGATCTCGCGCTCACCGTCTACAACTCGAATCTTTCGCTGGTGCGCGACGTCCGCCAGCTTAATTTGCCGTCCGGGGAATCGCTGCTGCGGTTCATGGACATCGCCGCTTCCATTAATCCGGCGACGGTGCACTTCCGTTCGCTCACCGACCCCGCGAAGTTGAACGTTTTGGAGCAGAATTACGAGTACGATCTCCTCGACCCGAACAAGCTGCTGCAGAAATATGTAGGGCGAGAAGTCACGATGATTCGCGGAGACCAGGAAGTAAAAGCGACTCTGCTTTCCGACAACGGCGGACAAGTTTGGAAGATCGGCAAAGACATCGTCACGAATATTGGATACAACAGCCTGCGTTTTCCGGAAGTGCCGGACAATCTGTACGAACGGCCCACGTTGCTGTGGACGCTCCAAAATTCCGGGGCGAGGAGCCATCGAGTGGAGGCTTCGTACCTGACAGCAAATCTTTCCTGGAGCGCGGACTACGTGCTGAATGTCGCCAAGGACGAAACGAGTGGCGATCTGGACGGTTGGGTCACGCTTGTCAATCACAGCGGGACCGCGTTCAAGAATGCTTCACTGCAATTGGTGGCGGGCGACCTTCACCGAGTCGTCGCCCAATATGCCATGGACGAAGTAAGGGCCATGAAGTCCATAGCGGGAGCGGCAAATGCTCCTGCGCCGTTCCAGCAGGAATCGTTCTCTGAATATCATCTTTATTCACTGAACCGCCGGACTTCGATTTTCGACCAGGAATCGAAGCAAATCAGTCTGCTCAACGCTTCGCGCTTCCCGCTGCGAAAAGTGTACGTGGTGAATGGGCAGGGCTATTACTACCGGGGAGCCGCGCAACCCGGCGCGCCCGTGAAGGATCCCGTGCAGGTGTTCTACAAATTCAAGAACGAAGAGAAAGCCGGGCTGGGCATGCCGCTACCTGCGGGAACGATTCGCGTCTACCAGCAGGATTCGCGCGGCGGATCGCTCTTCGCGGGCGAAGACCACATCGACCACACACCGAAGGACGAAGAGATCGGCCTGCACATTGGCAACGCGTTTGACATCGTGGCCGAACGGAAACAGACGGACTACAAAAGGCTCTCCGACCGGCTGTACGAATTCGAGTACGAGATCACGCTGCGCAACCATAAGGACTTGCCCATCACCGTCGAAGTGAACGAACCGATCGGCGGCGATTGGGAGATGGTCAACTCGACGTACAAATCCACCAAGACGGCCGCGTTTGCCGCGCAGTTCGACGTGCCCGTCGACAAGGATGGAACTTCGGTGCTGAAGTATCGCGTGCGCGTGAGGTATTAGTCGGGATTGCGTTTCGGGTTCTTAGTGGCACAGGCTTCAGCCTGTGGGGTTGGTAGGTGTGAGGACCAAATCCCACAGGCTGAAGCCTGTGCCACTTATTTTTTCCGGCGTTTCGGCTTTTTCGGCCCGCGGGATGTGACGATGGCTTCGGCTTCGATCTCCACCAGCATTTCGGGCGATACCATGCCGCCGACCTGCACCATGGCCGTCGCGGGGCGAATCTTGCCGAAAAATTCTCCGTGGGCGCGGCCGATTTTTTCCCATTCGGCGATGTTGGCGACGAACATGCGCGTGCGCACCACGTCTTCCAGGCGCGCGCCGGCCTTGTGCAGCGCGGATTCGATGTTGCGCAGCGTTTGTACTGTCTGCGTGTAGGCGTCCCCGACACCTACGATCTTGCCATCCGTGCCGGTGGCCGTCGTGCCGGAAACGTGCACCGTATCGCCTACTCTTACCGCTCGCGAATATCCGATGATTGGTTCCCACGCCGTTCCCGTCGAAATGTTCGTTCGTTTCATGGGGTGTTTTCTCCCGATTTGAAGTGGGGATATTCTGCCACGAACATGCGTGCGTTGAGAAACTGGACAACGCCTCTCCGATCCACTTAAGCTGGAGTTGCGCGGAAGAAAAGCTTTAACACAGAGAACACAGAGAAAAGAGGAGAAAGGCGAGACACCAAGTGCAAGCGTCCAATGTTTGTGGCCTTAAAGAAATTGCTTTATCTTTCTCTGCACCCGCTGTGTTCTCTGTGTTAAGAGCTCTTGAATTTTTTCCGGCTGTGAAGTAAGGAGCCGCACGTTGCGCTGCAACAACATCACCGAAGCCATCGGAAACACGCCGCTGGTGCGCTTGAACCGGCTCACCGCCGGATTCGCCGCCGACGTGTACGTCAAGGTCGATTACATGAATCCGGGCGGCTCGGTGAAGGACCGCATCGGGATCTCCATGATCAACGATGCCGAACGCAGGGGGTTGCTGAAGCCGGGCGGCACAATCATCGAGGGAACCTCGGGCAATACCGGGATCGGTCTGGCGCTCGTCGGCGCGGTGCGCGGCTACAAGTTGGTGTTCACCATCACGGACAAGCAGTCGAAAGAAAAAGTGGATTTGCTCAAGGCGCTGGGGGCCGAGGTCATCGTGTGCCCGACGGCCGTCGAGCCCGACGATCCGCGCAGCTACTATTCCGTGGCAAAAAGACTGGCCAAGGACATTCCGAATTCCTTTTACCCGAACCAGTACGAAAATCCGATGAATCCCGAGGCGCATTACCGGACGACCGGGCCGGAAATCTGGGAAGACTCCGAGGGAAAAATCACGCATTTCGTTTGCGGCATGGGCACGGGCGGGACGATCAGCGGCGTGGGCCGCTACCTGAAGGAAAAAAATCCCGACGTGCAAATCGTCGGCGTCGATCCAATCGGTTCGCTGTACTACGAGTACGTCAAGACGGGAAAAGTGGGCAAAGCCAAAACGTACGTCGTCGAAGGCATCGGAGAGGACATTTTCCCTGCCACCATGGACTTCAAGATCGTCGATGATGTCGTGCAGGTGAATGACCAGGAATGTTTTGTCTGGGCGCGGCGGCTCGTGAAGCAGGAAGGAATCTTCACCGGCGGCTCGGGCGGCGGGTGCGTTTCAGGAGCGCTGCGCGTGGCCAAGCCGTTGCCTCAGGGCTCATTCGTCGTTGCGTTTCTGCCGGATACGGGCATGCGCTACCTCAGCAAAGTGTACAGCGAGGAATGGATGCGCGAGCGCGGCTATGTGGATTCGCAGGTGCCGCTGATCGTCGAAGACGTGGTCAACGCCAAGCACAAGGTCGCCAAGGACCGCGACTTGATTGTGGCGGGGCCCGACCAGACCGTGTTCCATGCGCTGCATACCATGCAGACGCAGGACATCTCGCAGCTGCCGGTGTTTGAAGCGCAGCAACCGGTCGGCGCGATTTACGAAGACCAGATCCTGAATCTGGCGCTGCAGGGAAAGGATCTGCGGAAGATGGTGATCCGCGAAGTGATGAGCGATCCTTTGCCGACGGTGTCCTGCGAAGCCCCGGTCGAGCGGCTCACGTATTTGCTGAGCCACGAGGAGCCGGCGGTGTTCGTTAAGATGAGCAACGGCCGCCTCGAAATCATTACCAAGTTTGACGTCATGGGCACGATTGCAGGATTGATGGAGCAGAAGAGGTAAGTAGCACAGGCACTCTTGCCTGTGCTACCAAAGTTTTCTACACTTTTTCTCCCCGCTGAAACAATTTGGCAAACTGATCTTGCGAAGCAGGCGCGACGCCGACGATAGAAAGATTCTCGCGCACGTGCTCGACGCGGCTCATGCCCACGAGAGCGGTGGTGATTCCCGGGGTTGAGCGGACGAATTGCATGGCGCGCTCGGCGTCCGATTTCATTCCCAACGCGTTGGTCACAAAGGAAGGCAGGCCGCGCGAGAGTTGCCCCTGGAGCATCGCGGCGCTGGCCACCAGCGTGATGCCGAGCTTGGACGCGGCTGCGACGACCGGCGCGGGGGCGCCATCGAGCGCCTGATTGGCGCGCGTCAGGGCTTCCGTCATCCCCAGGTTGCAAGGCAACTGCACGAACCGAAAATGGTGCGATCCGCCGGCAACGTCCCGCGCCAACGATTCCATCGCGGCGAGCGAAAGATAATCCTGTGCGGTTTCGCTCTGGCGGAACGCGTTCCAGGTGGCCAACCCGTAGAAATGAATTTTCGCGGCGGCCACGGCGGATTCCAGAAACTCAAACGCGGCGCGCAGGCGCGTGTTGAACATTTCGCGCGGCACTTCGCCCAACTGCGTTTCCGGATTGTGCAGGTAGTAGACGTCAATCGCTTCGACGCCCAGATTGCGGCGGCTGCGCTCGAGCTGGTCGGCAATAAATTTCGGCGCCATCGAGTGGCAACCGGCGGCGACGTCGCCTTCGCGCAAAATCCCGGTTTCCACGTACTCGCGATTGAAATAATCGCCGGCGTCGGCGGGCATTTCGCCGTCCGGCGTGAGGAATCCGCCCTTCGTGCAGATCACCTGTTCTTCGCGCGCATAGCCGCGTCGAGCGAGTTCCGCAAGCGCCGCGCCTACCGAACGTTCCGAGCGCTGGAAACGGTAATTGATCGCGGAGTCGATCACGTTCACGCCGGATTGCACGGCCTCCACAATCGCATCGGTGTAGGCCTCGTCGGTGCGCGCGTCAGGCTCCCCGAGATACGTGCCGATCCCCAGCGAAGAGAGCCATAGGCCCTGCTGCTCGCGAAAGTGCCCCCCGGCGGCGCTCCCGGCAAATCGCGCAGCATATTTTTTGGTGCCATCTTGTGTTGCAAACGTCGTCATTTAGTCTCCCTCGATAGGAGCCGCGATTATACTCGTAACCAAGCGAGTCGAGAGTCGACAGTTGAGAGTTGAGAATTCCTCATCTCGCATCCGGGGTTGGCTTTTAACTCTTGACCGTTAACTCTCGACTGCCGGCGGGGCCAGGAGCCGCGAGCAGGCGCGCAGGATGCGGCGATAGGGCCACTCGCTATTGCGGCGGGCGCTGGCTTCGTCCTGCGGCGCGACGGCGGAGGAGCGCGCCGTGCTTTCGCGAAAGAAAATTTCCCCGACGCGCGGCTTCTTGTGGAACCAGCGCGCCAGCAGGCTGAGCTGGTCTTCGAGTTCGCGAAAACTTGGTTGCGAGGCGGCTGCCTTTGCGGGAAGCGAAGTTGGATCTTCCGCGCCTTCCAGCCACTCGCGCAGGATTTGTTCGACCGAGCGCGGCTCGCTGGCAAGCTCCGCGAAGCGGAGCATGCGTGGCTCGTCAATGCGTCCGGCCCGCACGACGAAAACGACCACGGTGTTTTCTTCCGCCGCTCGTTGCAGGACGACGGCGTTGAGGTCTTCGATGCGCCGCGCGAGATCGGGCAAGCCGCGCAGCGCTTCGGCCGCTTTTTCGATGCGTCGATGGACCGCGGCGGCTCGCTCGAAATCGAGCGCTTCGCTGGCTGCCTCGCGCTCGCGCTCAAGTTCCGCGGTGAGCGAAGCGCCGCCCGTCGCCAGAAACGCCACGACGCGGCCCACTTCCGCGTCGTAGTCTTCTTTCGTGCAACCGGCGAAACACGGCGCAAGACACATCTTCATTTCCGAATAAATGCAGCCGGGAAAGCTGGGATCGCGGCGAATCTTGATTTGGCAGCGCCGGATTTTAAACAGGTCAAGAAAGCCGGAGGCAAAGGTATCGGCCGCGCGGCGCGACGCGAATGGCCCGAAAAAAAATCCGTTCGCGCTGATGCGCCGTGTGGCGTAGCAGCGCGGATACGCGTTCGAGAGGCTGACCTTGAGAACGGCGGGCGGGCGGAGCCGCAGCCGCTCGCGATACGCCCCAGGCCAAAGCCGCCGCGCGTGCTGCCAATGCAGAAAACTCAGTTCAAACGGCGACCCCACGACGTGATAGCGCACGCGCGCCGCGAACTCGCGCAAATTCAGCCGCTTCGAAGCTGGATCGGGCGGCCCCAGAAGGCGCGTGAGCCGCTGCCGCAGATTTGCTGTGCGAAGCAGGTTCGGTTTTGCGCCAACTAATTCCGCGCGCGGCTCGACGGAAAACACCGCCGGCTGCGAGGGAAGCGAAGAGAAACATTCGCCGTCGCGCGCAGCATCAAATTCAGCGGTGGAATCGAGTTCTTGCATGGAATGGCGCGTGTGTGTCGTTATTCGTGAAGAGTCGAGAGTCGACAGTTGAGAGTCTAAAGCAATCCAGGATTATTTGAGCTGAGACATCACACACAGCGGACTCCCAACTCTCGACTCTAAACTATCAACTCCCGGCCCTTCAGCAGTCTTTTTCCTCATCCGCGTTTATCTGTGTGCATCTGTAGATTCAAAAAGATTTCAACACCCATGCAGCAATCACCAGGCGCTGAATTTCACTTGTGCCCTCGTAGATTTCCGTGATGCGCGCGTCGCGGTACATGCGCTCGACCGGATATTCGGCGCTGTAGCCGTAGCCGCCGTGAATCTGGATTGCTTTGTGCGTCGCGCGCGTGGCCAGTTCCGAAGCGAACAGCTTGGCAATCGAGGCTTCCATGGAAAAGCGGGCGCCCGTATCCGATTTCCACGCGGCCTTGCGGGCCAGCAGGCGCGCCGCGTCAATTTCGGTGGCCATGTCGGCAAGCATGAACTGGATCGCCTGGAAATCGGCGATGGGATGGCCGAAGGCTTGCCGCTGCTTGGCGTAGGCCAGCGCTTGTTCGAGCGCGCCTTGCGCGATGCCGGTAGCTTGCGCGGCGATGCCGATGCGTCCGCCGTCAAGCGTTGAGAGCGCTATTTTGTAGCCTTCGCCTTCGTTCCCGATGCGATTCGCGGCCGGCACTTGGCAATCGGTGAAGGACAATTCCGTGCACGCCGTGGCGTGAATGCCGAGCTTTTTTTCTTCCTTGCCTACCTTAAAGCCGGGCGTGCCGCGCTCGACGACCAGCGCTGTGATCCCTTTTTCGCCTTTCGACGCGTCAGTATTCACGTACACGATGGCCGCGTCGGCCACGCCGCCGTTGGTGATCCACGCTTTCGTTCCGTTGATGATGTAACGGTCGCCCTGGCGCACCGCACGGGTCGCCAGCGCCGCCGCGTTCGAGCCCGCCTGCGGCTCGGTCAACGCGTAGCATCCGATTTTTTCGCCGCGCGCGAAGGGCAGGAGGAATTTTTTCTTTTGTTCTTCCGTGCCAAAACGGTGGATCGGATCGCAGTACAGCGAATTTTGCACGGAAAGAATCACGCCGGTGGAGGCGCACACGCGGGAAATTTCTTCGATGACGATAGAATAGGAAACGTGGTCGAAGCCCGCGCCGCCTTCGGATTCCGGCAGGGCCACCGCGGTCAGGCCCAGTTCCGCGGCCTTGCGGAAAGTTTCGCGGGGAAAATGCCCGGTCTCGTCGATCTCGCGGGCGAGCGGCTTGACTTCGTTTTCGGCGAACTCCCGCACCGTGCGCTGCAGCATTTTTTGTTCTTCGCTGAGTGCGAAGTTCAACGGTTACTCCTGGAAGGATGTAGCGCCCGCCTTCAGGCGGGCATCATTTCAAATCTAGGATGCCCGCCTGAAGGCGGGCGCCACAAAATCGTTTGAGCAACACGGTCTTTACTGAGCCAGCGCCTTGCGCAGCTTCGTGTACGTGGAGGAAAGGTCTTCCGGCTCGAGGCGCGTTTCGCTCACCGTGGTCATGAAATTCGTGTCGCCGGTCCAGCGGGGCACGAGATGCATATGCAGGTGATCGGCAATTCCGGCGCCGGCCGCGTGGCCCAGATTCATCCCCAGGTTGAAGCCGTCCGGATGGTAGACGTCATCGATCGCCGCCTGCACACGCTGCGTGAGCAACATCATTTCCGCCGCGGTATCTCTTTCGAGGCCGGAAAAATCCGACGTGTGCGTGTACGGCACGATCATCACGTGCCCCGAGGTATACGGATAGCGGTTCAGGATGACGTAATTTTTCACGGCGCGATAGACAATGAGCCACTCTTCGTCCTGATTCGCGGCATGAGCGTTGCAAAAGACGCAGCCCGAAACGTTCTTGGCTTCGGCAACGTATCGGTAGCGCCAAGGCGTCCAGAGGTAATCCATAGGGAGTATTGGCTGCGGGCGGCGAAGGGCCAGGGTCCGCCGCGCGCTTCTAACTTGGCGGCACCGCGGGCGCGGAACTCGAGCCCGGGGCGGCCGGTGCGCCGGAGTTGACGTGGTCCTTCAACTCCTTGCTGGGCTTGAAGAACGGGATCTTCTTGGGCGGCACTTCGACCTTGGCGCCGGTCTTGGGATTGCGCCCGGTGCGGCCCCGGCGCTGGCGCGTGCGAAAACTGCCGAAGCCGCGGATTTCGATGCGGTCGCCGCCTTGCAGCGCGCCGATGATGCTTTCAAAAATCGTTTCGACGACGGCCTCGGATTCTTTGCGTGGAAGTTCTGTGACGCGAACCACTTCTTCAACCAGGTCCGCCTTTGTCACGGTGGAATCGGTCATTGATGTATGCTCCGCCTAACTCTAAAAATAGCACCGCTCGGTGCAGGCTAAGACGCGCCTCGGGAACGCGCCACCGGCTCGCGGGAGAAAAATCCCCCACCGGGCTGCCTTTGGTGGCAATTCCATATCACCAAACGAGGCTTAAGGGAAATATTATTTACGCTCCGGCCGGGGGTCCGCCGAAGCCCTAACTACAAGGAACGCTTGGCCATAATCGCATCACCGATCGTGGCTTTCGCCGAGGACTTCGTCGACCGGTAATCTTCCATGTCGCGGCGTTCCGCCTGCTTTTGCGCGCCACGGTAGCTCAGCCCGATTTTATGCTGGTCCAGACTGATCTTGACGATCTTGAACTCATAATCGCGGCCGGGATCGAGCAGCCCGCTTTGCCGGACGCCGGGACGCGGCGGGCCTTGCGGTTTGTCGCCACCCTTGCCGCGGCGGTCGTCGATCTCCGAAATATGGCAGAGGCCTTCGATTCCGTCGGCCAGTTCGACGAACGCGCCGAACGTCGTGACGCGCGACACCCTTCCGCGCACGAGATCGCCGACCTTGTGCTTCTCAAACCAAGAGGACCAGATGTCGTTGACCTGTTTGACGCCGAGCGAAACGCGCCGCGTGCCCTGGTCGATCTTCAACACTTTCGCTTCGATCGTGTCGCCCTTCTTATACACCTCGGAGGGATTCTTGATCCGCCCAGTCCAGGAAATGTCGCTGACGTGAATGAGCCCGTCAAATCCTTCCTCAATTTCCAGAAAGGCGCCGAATTCGGTGAGATTGCGGATGCTGCCCTTCACCACCGTTCCCACCGGATATTTTTCCGCAAGCAGTTGCCACGGGTCGGATTGCGCCTGCTTCATCCCCAGCGAAATGCGCCGCTCCTTGGAATCAACGCCCAGCACAATGACGTCGACATCGTCGCCCACTTTCACGATTTTCGAGGGATGCTGCTTGCGCTTGGACCAGCTCATCTCACTGACGTGCACCAGGCCTTCGATGCCCGGCTCGAGTTCCACGAACGCGCCGTAATCGGTCAGGCCCATGATCTTGCCGGTGAGTTTCGTTCCTTTTGTATAGCGTTCCACCACCGAGGCCCAGGGGTCGGGCAGCAATTGCTTGCGCCCGAGCGACACGCGTCCCTTTTCCTTGTCGTACTTCAGGATTTTGACTTCGACTTCCTCGCCCGGCGAGACAGCGTCCAGCGGGCTGGCCACGCGGCCCCAGGACATGTCCGTGATGTGCAGCAGCCCGTCAATGCCGCCCAAATCCACAAACGCGCCGTAGCCGGTGACGTTCTTCACCACGCCGCGCACGATCTGTCCCTCCGCCATCGAGTCGAGCATGGCCTGCCGCTGCGACGCAACCTGTTCGTCCAGAATCGCGCGCCGGCTCACGACCACGTTCCCGCGCTTGCGGTTCATCTTCAAGACGCGGACTGTGAGCTCCCGGCCCTTCCATTCGTCGAGGTCGCGCACCGGATGCAGATCGGCCTGCGATGCCGGCAAAAAGGCGCGCACGCCGATATCCACGACCAGGCCGCCCTTGATGTGGTCCACGATCTTTCCGTTGATATCGGCCTTCGTGCGGTAAGCCTCTTCAATCTTGCCCCAGGCGCGACGCCGCTTCACGCGCTGGTACGACAGCAATACCATCCCTTCCTTGCGATCGCCTGTCCGCTGGACTTCCACAGGCTCCCCGACCACGAGAGGAAACGGGCCGTCGAGTTCCGCGAATTCCTGCGCGGGAATCAGTCCCTCAGTCTTGGCGCCCAGGTTCACGACAACGCCCAGATCGGTGATCGCCACGACCTGGCCCGATTCAATTTCGCCTTCCGCCGGTGCCTGATGAGGCACGGCGTATTGCTCCATGAGCTGTTCCATCTCCGAGGTCGATTCCGTGGGAGGCTCACCGGAATCCAGGGCAGTTTCCACAGCTTCGCTCACGTTGGTATGTTCGACGGCCGCAGCGCCATCCGGCGCGGCTACGGGCTCAGAAGGAGTCACGGTAACTACAGCTGGCTCTGCGGGAGGCGCTATAAGCGCGGCAAGTGGATCTTGCGCTGGAACTGCGTCAGGCACTGCCTGCTCAGTGTTCATATTTGAGGTTTGTTCTGGCGCCGCTGTTGCGGCGGTTGCGGTTTGTCCGGCGGAAAGCTCCGCGCCGGGGTTCTCATTGTCGGAAAACATCGTACTGCCTCCAGTGAGGTCCCTGCATCGCTCCCAACAGGAAACGCTCGGGTTATCTTCCGAGTCACGGGGAGGTGCAAGGAAGGAAGCGCGGCTTCCCACCCAGGTGCCGCACCGAGGGGATGATACCTGCGCATTGTGGCCTATGTCAATGAAAGCGGTGGGGCGGGTGTGATTCGTGATTCGTGAATCGTGATTCGTGAAACGTCCGGAGTTGACGGTTGAGAATTTAGAGTGAAGAGTGCTTGATCGGCTGCGTCGCCTTTGTATGGAAAGGAGTTGGCCCTCCAATGCCAACTGGAAACCTCCCGCTTGCGTCACGAATCACAAATCACGAATCACGACCGCATCCGCCCCGCTTGGCGGACCTCGCGGCGGTAATCGGGAGCGAAGAGCTCGACGGTGCGGCACATTTCGTAGAGGCGCGAGCGGATGCGCATGCCCAGGCGGTCGGTGAGAGTATCCTCGCGAGCGGCGGAGACTGCCTGGCCGGAGGGAAGTTGGGATCTGCGCGGCGACGGCATTGTCGCCGGCCCGTTGTTATCGAGATAATTCGTCGTCAGCAGGGTGATGCGCCGCTCATTGTACCGGGAGTTGAGGATGTGGCCAACGGTTTCGAGCGCCCACGGGGAAGGTTTGCTGGCGCCGAGATCGTCGAGAAGCAAAACGTCGGCGGTCAGGACGGGCTCGAGAACGCCGAGTTCACTGGTCTGACTTTCGGGATTGTAGCTTCCCTGAATTTCCTTGAGCAGTTCTCGGTAGTCGTAAAAAAGTCCGGTATGCCCGCGCAAAACGATTTGCCGCAGCGCGGCCACGGCCAGATGCGTCTTGCCCGCGCCGCACGGCCCCATCAGCAGGAGTCCGGTGTCGGTGCCAACCGGATAATCGCGGGCAAACGCTTCCGTGACCAGCTTGGCCTGCTCCAGGGCGTGATTCCACTTGGGAAACTCGGGGCCGTTTTCCATGTCATAGAGCTTGGTATCGAAGTTGTCGAAATCGCAGTGTTCGTAGCGGTTCGGAAGGCGCGCGCGCGCCATGGTTCGCGCGACGCGGTCCTTGCCCGTGCAATCGCAGGGCACGGCCCACACGCGCTTTTTCGCGCTCGTACCTTCGATGGGCTTTTCCCAGGAACCGCGCGTCAGTTTTTCTTCTTCCGCAACGCGGTCGACGGTCTTCCATCCCGTTCCGCCGCAAAGCGGGCAATCCGGTTGCGCCATAAAGCCAGCATAGGCGCGCCGCGAAAGTTGCGCAAGTTGTCCCGGCCTGTGGAAAGTATGGCGCGTGTGGAAAAATGGAAACGTGATTCGTGATTTGTGACTCGTGATTCGTGAGGAGTCGACGGTCTAAAGTTGAGAGTTCAGAGCCGGCATTTCAGCCGGTTCGGGTCTTGCATGACAAAGCAGAGATTTAATGTCGACTCTCAACTCTCAACTGTTAACTCTGAACTCGCTAATTCCGTTCACGAATCACAATTCACGAATCACGAGTCACGTTCACTTATGCACGCGGATCACCTTGGGCGGAGGGACCCGCGCCAGGGCATCCTCCTGCGGCCGGGCGGAGGCCGAGCGGAGGCCGAGCGCAAGTTCCTGCTGCACGAATGATGTGAACGCTTCCATCTGGCGCTGCATTTCGGCCATCTTTTCGCGCATGTTCAGGATGATTTCGATTCCCGCGAGGTTGACGCCCATTTCGCGCGTCAGGGTCAGGATCACTTCCAGGCGTTCCAGGTCGGAATCCGTGTAAAGCCGTGTGTTGCCGTCGGACCGCGAGGGCTTCAGCAGCCCCACGCGCTCGTAGAGGCGCAGCGTCTGCGGATGCAATTTGTACAATTCCGCCACCGCCGAAATCATGTATCCGGCGCGGGCCTTTTTTCGTTTCGGATTTACGCGCGTCATTGCTGCATTCCTTACGCTTATCAGGTTGCGGAAAAAGCGCTCCACATTTTTGTCATTCCGGGCGAAGCGAGGAGTCTCTCTTTAGTTTAAGCAAAAGAGAAGAAAGAGAGATTCCTCGCTTCGCCCGGAATGACAAAATAGACTCCTTTTTCCGCACCCTTTTACGCCTTGGCCTTCTCAAACAGATCCTTGCGCGGATCTTCCGGCGCAATTTTCTGCAGTTCCTTCAAGAGTTCGCGCACGCGTTCGTCCACCGGCTTCGGCACGATGACTTGCAGTTCGACGTACTGGTCGCCGCGGTGCCCGGGAGTCCGAACCGAAGGCACCCCCTTCTCGCGCAGGCGCAATTTCTGCCCGCTGTTTGTCCCCGGCGGAATGCGCAGAAGCGAACGCCCGTCGATGGTGGGCACTTCGATTTTCGCGCCGAGCGCGGCCTCGGTGACGGTGATGGGCACGGTGGTGTAGATGTCGTCGCCGCGGCGGTCAAAAAACGGATGCGGCTGAACGTCGGTGATGATGTAGAGATCTCCCGGCGGCTCGCCGGCTGTTCCCGCGTTGCCGCGCCCGGGCACACGAACGCGCGAGCCGGTTTGCACGCCCGCGGGAATGCGAATTTCAATCGTGTCCGCGCGCCGCACGCGCCCGTCGCCGCCGCAAAGGCGGCAGATGTTTCGCAGGCGTCCCGTGCCGCCGCAACGCGAGCAGGTCAGATTGAAGCGCATCTTGCCGCTCGTCTGCGTGACTTGCCCCGTGCCGCCGCATGCGGTGCAGGTTTGCGGCTGGCCAACCGCGCCCGTGCCATGGCATTCGGCGCAGGTGTCGAGGCGCGAGATGGTGAGTTTTTTTACAGCGCCGCGAACGGCTTCCCAGAAACTGATTTCGATCTGGTATTCGAGGCTCGTGCCCGGCTCGGCATGCGAAGGCGCTTCGACCGCCGCGCCGCCGCCGCGATAGAACTGTCCGAACAGATCCCGGAAACTCGGGCCCGCGCCGCCTGCCCCGCCGCCAAAATCAAAACCGCCAAAATCGAAATGAACGTCGCTGCCATCCCCCGCGCCGGGCATTCCGCCAACGCCGGGAGTTTCAAATCCGAACTGGTCGTACATCTGGCGTTTCTTGGTGTCGGAGAGGACGTCGTAGGCTTCCTGCACCTGCTTGAATTTTTCTTCCGCGGATTTATCGCCGGGATTCAGGTCAGGATGGTACTTGCGCGCGAGTTTCCGGTAGGCCTGCCGGATTTCTTTCTGCGCGGCCTTACGCGAGACGCCCAGCAGTTCGTAATAGTCTTGTTTTGTGGTTGTGGCCATAAAGACTCAGTGACTGGCGGCTAGTGATTGGTGACTGGTGCTTCGGGACTCATGATTCGTGACCAATCACTCGCAATTCAATCGTTTACCTTCTCCAAAAACAACTGCCCCATCGTGCCGCGAAAGTTTGTGGGTCTCGGGTTTACAGACTGCGGAAAAATTCCAAAAGTGTCATTCCGAGGGCGCGGTTTGCCCGAGGAATCTGCTTTTTTCTTGGGATTGGTGAAAAAGCAGATCCCTCGCTTCGCTCGGGATGACATTAAACTACTTTTTTCCGCAGCCCCTTTAGCCGCGAGTTCCAGGGAAGCGAGAGAGGGGGTTTAGCCCCTGAAGCTCGCCTCACAACTTTTCCCAGTGCGCGTTGATGGCCGCCAATTCCTGCTGCTCGCGCTGGTGTTCATCGCGGCGGCGGCGGCGTTCTTCGTCGAGTTTGCCGCCCATGGCCGCTTCCTTCTGATTGGCGCGCTCGATCCATCGGTCGATCCAGGCCGTCCTGGCTGCCACGCTGGGGACGTCGGACCGGAAGCGAATGAGCGCTCCGCTGATATCCACGGCGCGGGGAGGAAAGTCGGGCGGCGGCGATTGCTGTGTTTCGTAAAATAAACGCTTCCAATCGGCCGTCGGCGTTTCCGAAAGTACGATTTGAATCATGAACAAATCTTCCCGCAACTTTTGGATGGCGTGCGGCGGCCCGGTCCGCTTGATGCCTTCGTACGTCGTCAACCCTGGCTCCTGTAAATCACGTAAAAGAAATCGCACCGGGCGAAGAGCGTGTAGCGCCCGTCCGCCGCGGCGGACGAGCGCCGGCGCGCACCTCGGATGTCAACCTGAAGGTTGACGGTACACAGCCCCTGCGGAGCGTTTCGCTCAATTCGGCTTCTTGGTTTCATCGACGTCCACGTACTCGGCGTCGATCACTTCGCCTTCCGGCGCCGAGCCCGGTCCGGGCTTCGGCGCGCCCGGCCCGGCGCCCCCGGAGCCATCCGTGCCCGCTGGCGCGCCGCTGGCCTGTGCCGTCTTGTAAAGCACCTCGGCGAGTTGGTGCGAGGCGTGGTCGAGCTGCTGTGTCGCCGACTGAATCTGGTCGAGGATGCCGCCGGCGAGCGCGGACTTGGCCGCCGCAACCGCTTCTTCCACCGGCTTGGTGTCGGATTCGGAAAGTTTGTCGCGATTGTCGGCGATCAGCTTCTCGACCTGATACACGCGGTTGTCGAGAATGTTCCGCGCCTCGATTTCCGCGAGCTTCTTTTTGTCCTCTTCGGCGTGCGCCTCGGCGTCGGAGCGCATCTTCTCTGCCTCTTCCTTGCTGAGGCCGGTGGAGGCGGTAATCGTGATTTTCTGCTCCTTGTTCGTCGCGCGGTCTTTCGCGGAGACGTTCAGGATGCCGTTGGCGTCGATGTCGAAGGTGACCTCGACCTGCGGTAAACCTCGCGGGGCCGGCGGAATTCCCATCAGGTGGAATTTGCCGAGCGTGCGATTGTCGGGCGCCATCTTGCGTTCGCCCTGCAATACATGGATTTCTACCGATGGCTGGTTGTCCGCCGCGGTCGAGAACACTTCCGACTTGCGCGTCGGAATCGTGGTGTTCCGCGGGATCAGCACAGTCATCACTCCGCCAAGCGTTTCAACGCCCAGCGACAGCGGAGTTACGTCGAGCAGCAGGATGTCCTTCACCTCGCCGCCGAGCACGCCGCCCTGAATCGCCGCGCCGACCGCGACCACTTCGTCCGGGTTGACGCCCTTGTGCGGTTCCTTGCCGCCAAATAGTTCCTTGACGATCTCCAGTACCCGCGGGATGCGCGTCGAGCCGCCCACCAGGACCACTTCGTCAATCTTGTCCGGCGTGATGCCGGCATCGGAAAGCGCCTGCTTGGTTGGACCGATCGTTCGCTGCAGGATGTCTTCCATGAGCTGTTCGAGCTTGGCGCGCGTCAGTTTCAATTGCAGGTGCTTCGGCCCCGAGGCGTCAGCAGTCAGGAAGGGGAGATTGATGTCCGTCTCCTGCATCTGCGACAATTCGATCTTGGCTTTTTCCGCGGCTTCTTTCAGCCGTTGCACGGCCATGCGATCCTTGCTGACGTCAATGCCCTGATCTTTTTTGAATTCCGCGATCAGCCAATCGACCACGCGATTGTCAACGTCGTCGCCGCCCAGATGCGTGTCGCCGGCGGTCGCCTTTACTTCGACCACGCCTTCGCCCACTTCCAAAATGGAAATGTCGAATGTGCCGCCGCCCAGGTCGTAGACCGCGATGGTTTCGTCCTTCTTTTTGTCCAGGCCGTAAGCCAGCGCCGCGGCGGTGGGCTCGTTGATGATGCGGAGCACTTCCATGCCGGCCACTTCGCCCGCTTGCTTGGTCGCTTGCCGCTGGCTGTCATTGAAATACGCCGGGACGGTGATGACCGCCTTGGTCACCTTCTCGCCGAGGAAATCCTCAGCGGCAGTCTTCAGCTTCTGTAAAATCATCGCGGACAATTCCGGCGGGGTGTAGGCCTTGCCGAAAATTTCGACGCGCGCATCGTCATGCGGCCCGCGCGTAACTTTGTAGGGCACGCGCTTGGTCTCGTCCGTCACTTCATCGAACCTGTGGCCCATAAACCGCTTGATGGAGTAGACCGTGTTTTCCGGGTTGGTCACCGCCTGGCGCTTGGCAACCTGTCCCACCAGCCGCTCGCCCGACTTGGTGATGGCCACGACCGATGGGGTCGTTCGCCCGCCTTCCTGGTTCGGAATCACTACCGGTTCCCCACCCTGCATCACGGAAACAACCGAATTGGTCGTTCCCAGGTCAATTCCAATAATTTTGCTCATAACCGACTCCCCTCCTCGTAATTCGCCCGGTAAGATCCGGTATCAAAGCATTAGATGCAGGCATTTTACATATTGAGTGTGTTGTTGTCAAGTATTTTGACTACCTCATATCCTTATTGTTTGTATATAGTTATGGTCATGTTTCACTGCTTTCCGCCTTTTTTCCGCCCGCTTGCCCTCGGGTGTCCAAAATCCTCTGGCAGGCTTTGGATAGCTTGCAGCTCTATTTGTTAGCCAATCGGCGGCCTTTCCATGGCACGGCAAGGCTAAGAAATCACCGCCCGGCGGATAACCCTGAGATTCGGCCGCACGTCTATGAGTGCAGAAGGACCCGTTTGGGGTTAGAATGCGTTGCTCACCAAATCCCAAGGAGATCGTCAAGTGAAATTGCTTCGCGTCCGCCAGATTGGATTCCTGACTTTCGTTGCGCTTTTCGTTGTCGCAGGGGCGGCTTTCGCAAAACGGCAGGCAAAGGCTCCTGCGCCTGCGAGCGCAAAAGCGGCACCGGCAGCATCCAACCCGACCTTTCTAAAAGCGATCGGAAATCAGAACGCGCCGATCAAGATGGAAGTCTTTGGCGATTTTCAGTGCCCGGCGTGCCGCGGTTTCTTTGAAGGCACGGTCAAGCAGGTGATCGATGATTACGTGATCCCGGGGAAAGTTTATCTCATCCACCGCGACTTCCCGCTCGATATGCACCCCTATGCGCGCCAAGCAGCGCGCCTGGCCAATGCCGCGGCGGAATTGGGGCAATTTGAAGCCATCGAGCGGGCCCTCTACGATCACCAGGACGAATGGTCCACCAAAGGAAATATTGAAGAGGTCATGGCCACCTACTTTCCTCCCGCGCAATTCAAGAAATTTCAGGCTTTTGAATCGCAGCATATCAGCGAGATCAACGCCTCCATCGAGCGTGACCGCGCGATGGGGATGCAGCGCAACGTGAACCAGACCCCGACGATTTATATTACGTCGCACGGTAAGACCGAAGCTCTTCCCGGGGGCGGGGTGGACTACAAGTTGCTGAAAAGTTATTTTGACTACCTGCTGCGCCAATAATCATGGCCACGACCGCGATTCCATCCGAGACCGCACCACGCGAGAGGGCATGGCCGCGCACGCTCCTTGTCCTGGGCCGCGTGGCGCTGGGCATTGTTTTCCTCGTTGCGGCTTACACGAAGCTCCATTTCAACGGCAGTTGGCACTTGGGCGATTACCATTTCTTCTTCGCCATGGCCATCAATTCCTACAATATGCTCCCGTTATGGGCGGTGGAATTAATGGCGCGAGTCCTTCCCATCCTGGAGGCGGTACTGGGAGCGCTGCTGATTTCGGGCCTGGGTCTTCGATGGGTCGGCGCGTTTACGAGCGCTTTGCTGCTCGTCTTTATCGGGGCCATGACGCGCGCCTTGATTCTGCACATTCAGATCAAGTGCGGCTGTTTCGGCAACGATGAACCGCTGACGATTTTTACCTTGCTTCGCGACAGCACCCTGCTTGTTCTGGCTCTGGCCGTTACCTTCGGGGCATTTCTCATCAAGAAACGGCGGGACACAGTATCTTCCTGATCCGCGCGCCCGAATCCCGTGTTTGCGATAGAATGAGGCTCCCATGGTAGAGTTGCCGCCGATCACGCTCCGTTTGCGCGGCCGCAAGGTCGTCGGGCGTGTCGCCTTTTCCCTGTTGCTGCTGGGCTCGATTGCTGTCGGCGCCCTGGCAGGGCTGTTGTTTGTCGATTCGAGCGATCTCCCGCAGATTCACGCTCTCGAAGATTTTCAGCCTGACCTGGTCACCGAACTCTACGCGGACGACGGCCAGGTCGTCGGCAACTTCGCCCTGCAGCGCCGCGTTCTCCTCAGCTACGAACAAATCCCGCCGGTCCTGAGGGATGCGATTCTGACCACCGAGGATCAGCACTTTGAAGAGCACTGGGGCGTGGATTTCACGCGCGTGGCCGGCGCGGCCTGGAAGAATATTCTCGCGCATCGCGTGGTGGAGGGCGCCAGCACCATCACCATGCAACTTGCCGGGACGCTTTTTCTGGACCGCTCCGATCGCCGCATGGGCCGCAAGATCCAGGAAGCGCTGCTGGCTCTGCAAATCGAGCGGCACTACTCGAAGCAGCAGATTTTTACCATGTATTGCAATCAGATTTATCTTTCTCACGGAAACTACGGATTTGAAGCGGCTTCGGAATATTATTTCGGCAAGCCGGTGGGCAAGCTGAACGTGCAGGAAGCGGCCTTGCTGGCGGGATTGATCCGCGGGCCGAGTTATTCGCCGATCCTGCATCCGCAGCGCGCGCTGGCGCGGCGCAATTTGGTGCTGGAACTGATGGGGCACTCCGGCAAAATTACGGAAGCCCAGTCGCGGCAAGCCATTGCGCAGCCGCTGGGGCTGCATCAGCAGGCGCCGCGAAATACGCTGGCGCCGTATTTTGTCGAGGAAATCCGCAAATATCTAGAAAGCACCTACGGCACCGAAATGGTGCACCAGCGCGGCCTGCGCGTGTACACAACGCTGAACGTCGCGATGCAGCAGACCGCCAATCGCGCCATACGCGACGGCCTTCACGCCTACGACCGCCGGCACGGCTGGCGCGGCAAGCTGGACAACATCCTCATGAACAAAACCGACACGCTGGACTCGTACGAAGACGATGACTGGCGCTGGCCTGTCAATAAGGGCGACTACGTGCAAGGCCTGGTGACGGCCGTCGATCAAAAAGCGGCGTCGATTAAAGTCGGTTCGCTTCACGCCACGCTCGCGCCGCCGGACTTTTCCTGGACCGGCCGAAAATCTCCCGCCGACCTGTTGAAGCCCGGCGACCTTGTGGAGATCAGCATCAAGGAGATCAACGGCGCCGTCGCGCACGTTCAGCTGGAGCAGAATGTCGGCCCGCAAGCGGCCATGGTGGCGATCGACAATCCGACCGGCGAAATCAAGGCCATGGTCGGGGGCTACAGCTTCGATGAATCGAAATTCAACCGGGCCACGCAGGCGCAGCGGCAGGTTGGGTCTTCCTTTAAAATTTACGTTTATTCCGCTGCCGTCGAGCAGGGCTTCACTCCTTTCGACACGATTCTGGACGCCCCGTTCACTACCATGAGCGGCGGCCAGCCCTACTCGCCTCACAATTACGACGAGAAGTTCGAGGGCGTGATCACGCTGCGCCGCGCGCTCGACGGCTCGCGCAACATTCCCGCCGTGAAGCTCGCCGAAAAAGTGGGCATGAACAGCGTGATTGACATGGCCCGGCGCTTCGGCATCACGAGTCCGTTGCCGCCATATTTGCCCATTACGCTGGGCGCGGCCGATTTGAACTTGCTCGAACACACGTCGGCATTCACCGTGTTTCCCGATGACGGCATCCGCATCGATCCGCATATGATTCGGCGCGTGGCCACCTACGACGGTGCACTGCTCGAACAGGCACATCCGCTGGTTCATGACGTGGTGGAACCTGAGGTGGCGCGCACCATGACGTCCATGCTTCAGGATGTCATCGAGCGGGGCACCGGAACGCCCGCGCGCGCCCTGGGCCGCCCTGCCGGCGGCAAGACCGGCACGACCAACGACTTCACGGATGCCTGGTTCATCGGCTTCACTCCGGAACTAACCGCGGGCGTATGGGTCGGCTACGACGATAAATCGGTGTCCCTCGGCAAGCCCGAAACCGGCGCGGTAGCCGCGCTCCCGATCTGGCTCGAATTCATGCAGGGGGCGCTGGACGGCAGGCCCGTTCAAGCCTTCCAAAATGTTGCACCTTTGGAAAAAGTCGCCCTGACGAAGAATGTAAAGGTTGATACGCCGGACAGCGCTCCCACCGAAGCCGGCGAAGGTCCGACCACGCTGGAACCCAATCCTGGAAATAACCCTACCGTACCTGAGACCGCGCCGCCGGGCGAAGCTCCTGCCAAAGCTATTCCACCGCCGCAAAATCAACTGCCCGCGCCCTCTCCTCGCAGCTAGCCCTGCTTGGCCACGAATAAGGGACCGCTCGGGCGTTGCGCTTTTAGAGCCTGCATGCTAAAAAGCCCTTGGAGGTGCCGCCTTGAGGCGAATTTTCATGGCTTCTGGGATGTGGGCCGTGGGTATTCTGATTTGGGGTGCTCCTCTGTTCGCGCACCACGGAACTGGCGTGGCGTACCAAGAGGACAAGTGGGTAACGCTGAAGGGAACCGTGACGGAATGGATTTGGTCCAACCCTCATTGCGGCATTCTGCTCGATGTGACGGACGAGCAGGGCAGCGTCGTGCATTGGGGCGCCGAGCTGGGCAACCCGCACATGTTGTCCACCGCCGGCTTTAACAAGGATTTGCTGAAGCCGGGCGACAAAGTAACCATCACCGGCCACCCTTCCAGGTCCGGCGCGCCGCGCGTCGAGTTTAAAAATATGGTGCTTTCCGATGGGCGCACGTTCACGATGGGTGGCGTCAAGGGGAATGGGGAACGCGCGGACACGGAATACCAGTAAAGACATTTATAACCAAAGTATTATGTCATTTGATATCTCACCCATTATATTTGCGACCCATGCCATGAAAGCCAAATCAAGATCAGGATCGCAATGAATTGCCGAAGGAGATTGACCATGTGGATTCGACTCCTGAAATCGGTCCAGGTCCTGGCGGCGGTGCTGGCTTTCTCGTGTATTGCTTTCGGTCAAACCTACGGCACTCCCGGATATTCACCGGGCGCGTGGAAGCCGGAAGAATTGCCGAAGGAGCTTTCCAAGCCGAAGCCATTCAATCCCCACGATCTTTCCGGCGTGTGGTCCACGCCCACAACTCCAGGCTATTTCGAGAGGCACTCCCTGGACGACAAGTGGATTGACATTAAAGATAAGAAAATCCCGCCGCAGATGAGGTCAAACACCACGCCTCCACCGATGACGGATTGGGGTAAGGCGAAATTTGACGCCAACAAGGTCAGCTACGGCCCAAGAGCAGTAGAGCCAGAATTGAACAACGATCCGGTTTCTCAGTGCGAGCCGTTGGGTTATCCGCGCGACTTGTGGGAGGCGAATCTGAGGCCCTTTGAGTTTATTCAGACTCCGGACAGAATGCTGCAGCACATGCAGTACCACGACGTTTGGCGCACCATCTGGATCGATGGGCGCGCGCTTCCGAAGGATCCCGATCAGGCCTGGTATGGATATGCGATCGGCAGGTGGGAAGGAGATACGTTCGTCGTGGAATCGATGGGTTACGACGACAGAACCTGGCTCGATCATTTCGGCAATCCGCACAGCGACCAGATGCGCCTCGTCGAACGCTGGCGGCGCGTCGACAAGGACACCCTGACACTCGATATGACGCTCACGGATCCAAAAACGTATACCAAGCCGTGGGTGGCGGAGACCATCAAATTCGTCAATCCGAAAGCGGCGATTTTTGAAGAGATCTGTTCGCCGTCGGAAGAACACCGGTTCAACAACGAAATCAGGGATGAATCGAAGGCGATATCCAAGCCCTAGGCCGGATTGCCAGCAAGCCCCTTGCTCCATTTCTTTCTAGCGATTGAATAACGAACCGTCGTGTCGCGCATCGACGCCATTACGAGCGAGAAGAGTTGCGGTGGTGAGCCCGTTTGCCCAGCTCCCACAATCACGACGGGCCATACCTTATCTGCTCTCATAAGGCAGCGAGGATCAAATCAGACTGGCTTTCAAGATGCAGCAAACTACGGAGTCCTGAGCCGCTTCGCAATGTCCTCTGAGAATTGCTGGAAATGGCGCACATTCCAGGTATAAATCAGTTCGGCTTCCGCTTTTACAGCGCATCGGCAAAGCAACGCATCGTAGATCGTTCCCCCCACAATGCCCTCGGCCGCGGCGTCGCTGATCGTGGAGTAGTACTCCTCCGGCGTAAGCGCCACGATGGCGAGCCGGTCGCGGACTTCGTCGATGAACAACAGGGCTTGATCGCCGCCCAGGCGGTTCTTGCCGGGGAGTCGTGTCGCGTTGGCGTACAGTTCCGCCAGACTATGAGCCCCGCAGCAGCTTTGTTCTTTGTTTGCTTCGAGAAAAACTCGGAGGCTTGCCTCGTGGTATATGTGGTTTTCAAAGAAGCATGGAAGAAGAACTGACGTATCAAAGAAAAATCTCACGACCGCTTGCCCCAAATCCGATCGTCGCGTTCCCGGCGGATTTCGCGGGCAGTCCGCTCCACCGTCTCTTCCGTGAGAGGTTCACCGGATCGAAACACCCACACACCATGCTTTTTTCTGAGCTGCGTATTTCCCCGGGCGGGCCGCAGAATAATCTTGTCGCCGGAACTCTCCAGTTCCAGAGTGTCGCCGGCCTCTAATTGCAATTCATCTCGAACCGGTTTGGGGAGAACAATTCGTCCAGCTTTATCCAGAGTAAGTCGCCCAACCATGTAGCCATTTTACCATGACATTTGCCATTTGTAAATGCCATTTCTGAGAATTTAGGCTGTCCCGCGCTTTGGGAAACCCTTTACTTTGCATGACATTAGGGGCTCTATTTAATTGCGATGGGATTCACGGGCGATCCGACCGCCTTGGTGATCGGCAGCGGCGGGGCGCAGAAGAAAAATTCGTACACGCGGTCCTGCGCGCAATCGGCCGCCAGATCTTTCAAGTAAAAAATTTCGCCCATGCTGATGCCGATCATGGGGATGACCACCCAGTGCCAGGGCTGGGTCGCGGAGCTCGTTTCGTTGGGGCGGACTTCGCAGCCCCAGGTATCCGCGCAGATCGCGGCCATGTCGGTTTTCCGAATCCACTCGGCGGTTTCAAAGCGCAAGCCGGGAGCGTTGCCGCCCGCATAGCCCTCCCAATTGCCCGCGCGCAGGCAGCGTTCCATGTGCCCAGTCCTGACAATCACAAAATCGCCTTTGCGAATTTCAACGTCTTGCTTGGCGGCGCATTGTTCGAGCTCGGCGGTGCCGATGCCGTAGCCGTCCTCGAGCGAGTCCACTCCTTTATGCCGGGCCACATCCAGGAGCACGCCCCGGCCGACCATTTTGTCTTTCACATTTTCGATGCCGTTTTTTTGCGCGCCGCTCGAATCGACCAGGCGCGCGTCGTAGCCGTTCCACATTTGTTCGCCGTAAAAAACGTGGCCCAGCGCGTCCCACTGCGTGCCGCATTGCAGCGGCATGGTGACCATGTCGTCGGCATATCGCACCCCGATGGATTCCTGGCGGCCGGCGACCGCGTCGGTCCCGGTGGCCAGCATGGTGTGGATGGGATTGAAGCGATTGCCCCACAAGCCGCGCTGCGGGCCGTTGCTGTCAAAATTAAGCGCCAGCGAAAACACTTTTCCTTTGCGGATGAGGCGCGCCGCGTTGACGATGTCTTGCGGCGAAATATTGTTCAGCGTGCCGGCCTGGTCGTCGGCGCCCCAGCGTCCCCAATTTTTGAAGCGTTCCGCGGCGGTGTGGATATCCTGGAGCGTTACGGTGTCCTTGAGTTTGGTCATGAGCCTCAATCCTGTGTGGGATGGTTACAAGCGTGCGACCAAACTTATAGATTAACATGAGGGGAATTTCCAGACCTTCGCGTTTAATCGTCCCTTCGCCGTTTGATTCGACCCGACTCCAAATTTTCAGCTTGTCGCGCCGGCGTCTCGCCGGCGAATTTCCGTTCTCCACTCTGTCCAAAAATGCCAGCGGGACGCCGACGCTACAAAACCGTCGATGGGGTTTAAGTTTTTTCGAGCGCGTCGGCTTCTGCTAGAGTTGATTTTCACCGTAACGCCATCGCCACAAATTGGAAGGAGAGCCATGGAGTCAAAGGCTGTGGGCATGATTGGGCTGGGAATTATGGGATCGGCAATGTCTGCCAATCTCATTCGGGCGGGATTCAAGGTCCTGGGCTACGACGTGCTCCCGCGGCGCCGCGAGGAACTTAAGAAGGCGGGGGGAAGCGCAGCGCGCAGCTACCGGCAAGTGGCCGCAGGGTGCGACATTGTGATGACCTCATTGCCGTCTTCCGAAGCGCTGCTGGACACGGCCGCGGAACTCGCCAAGTCTTCACGCGCCAATCAAATTGTCATCGAAACCAGCACGCTACCGATCGCCGTGAAAGAAGAAGCGCGCAAACGGGTCGCGGCGCGCGGCGCGATCCTGCTCGATTGCACCTTGAGCGGCACCGGCGCGCAAGCGCGCGTCAAAGACCTGGTGGTGTACGCGAGTGGCGATCGCAAGTCGTACCGGCGCATCGCTCCTGTGCTGAATGGTTTTGCGCGCGCGCATTATTACGTCGGCGCGTTTGGCGCGGGCTCCAAAGTAAAATTCGTGGCGAATCTTCTGGTGGCGATTCACAACGTGGCCGCCGCCGAGGCCATGGTGCTGGCCATGAAATCGGGACTCGACCTGGCCACGGTGCTGAAGGTAGTCGCCGACGGCGCGGGGGGCTCGCGCATGCTGCAGGTGCGCGGCCCGATGATGGTGAAAGGCGACTATTCCGACGCGACGATGAAAGTGCAGACGTGGCAGAAGGACATGACCATCATCGGCGATTACGCGCGAAAAATCGATTGCCCGACGCCGCTGTTTTCGGCCAGCGCGCCCTTTTATACCGCCGCGATGGCCATGGGCCACGGCGCGGAAGATACCGGAGTGGTGTGCGCGGTCCTTGAGCAAATGGCGAACAACCCGCGCCGGCGGCGATAGGGTCTTGGTAGCACAGGCTTCAGAGTCTGTGTGACAACTTAATCTCGAACAGACCAGCGGCTAAAGCCGGATTGATGCCAAACACCTTACGGCACGGCTGAAGCCGTGCCCTACAAAGATTTGCAGTTGCCACACAGACTCTTCAGCCTGTGGGTTTTGGTAATTGCAAGGACGAAACCCCACAGGTTGAAGCTTGTGCCATTGGCCTTGCCGGCGCGCTGCAAACCGGACAATCAGATTTCAGCGTGAGAATCAAAAGCAGGCACGCATCAGCGGCGTTCTTCGGCCTTTATGGATGTGAGTTCCGCGGAGTGTGAACCGTCTAGTGCTTGCTCAATCGTCTCGAGCGAGCGGCCCTTCGTTTCCATACCAATGAAAAGATAGGCGAGACCCGCCAACGCGAACCAAGCCGCCAAATAGGAGAACGACGGCAGCAGGGCCGCGACCGACGCTTTCGGATTGATGACGTTGGAGGAACCCACGATGAGCGCAAGCCCCAGCGGGCCGATCACTTTCCCCAGTCCGCCGAATCCGTAGGCCGAGCCCATGCCGGTCGTTCGCAGCCCCACGGGCCAAACTTCGGAGGCATACGGGCCGACAATCGCGAAGCCTCCGTCGGCAAAAGCGTTGTTTACGATCAACAGGACCCAGAAGAGGGATACGCTTCCGAAAAAGACATTGTGATAAAGTGCAGCCGCAACAATCAGAATCGCCGCGCCAAAACTGGCGATCGCGCCAGACGCCCTCCGGCCGATCGCGTCCGATAGATAAGACAACCCAACGCGCCCGAACAGGCCGGCGAAATTGACAAAGATCAGCAGGAAGGACGCCCGCGCGGGCGTGACGCCCAATAGCTGGACCAGCAATGTGGGGACCCAGAGGGTAAGCCCGTAGTAGCCCGTCTGCGCGCCCAGGTTCGTGATCCAGGAGACCGCCAGGCTCCTCGGGTACCGGAAGATGTCCGAGAGCCGGGACATAGGCTGCCTTTGCCCTTCCGGCGCGCCCGCGGGCATTGGGAGGCCCGCAGGGTCCATTTCCAAGGCCCAGGCCAGCGATTTCCTCGCTTCCTCTATTCGCCCCATCTGGATCAGCCAGCGAGGCGATTCCGGCACCCAGGCGCGGATCAGCAGCGTGAGGAGCCCAGGCACCATACCAATCGCAAAAAGACCTCTCCAAGTCACATACGGCGTGGCATACGCGCCCAGCGCGGCACCCATAAGTACGCCGATGGGAACAGCCGCAGTGACCAAGCCGCCGACCATGCCACGCTTGGAAGCCGGGACGAATTCCTGCACCAGAGGAAGGTCCACGCAGTACAAGCCTCCCACGCCAAATCCGATGAGAAAACGGAACACAGACATGAATATCCACGCGTTGTCGGGCGTAAATGTCAGGATGCCGGTGGCGACCGAGAAATTAATCACCGTCATGAGGAAAACTTTGCGGCGGCCGATTTTGTCCGCGAGCCAGCCGTAAAACACGGCGCCGAACATCGCACCGAAACCCGAAGACAACAGAATCACCGCGGATTCGCCGAAGGTGAGCTTCCACGGCCCGGCGATGAAGGCGACTACGTAGCCGATCAGGAAGTAGTCGAAGAACTCAAGCATGTCGCCCAGTACCGCGGCAGTAATGATCCGGCGCTGATTGCCCGTCAGCCTTGTTTGCTGCTCGAGGTATTGGAGCATGTTGGGGTTTGTTCCGGCGGATCATACACCACCGCCAAGGAAGAAGCACGAGTAGGACGGGCTTCAGCCTGTCTGGTTTTGACTTTGGAGGAAATTAAAATCAAAACCAGACAGGCTGAAGCGCATCCTACTAAATCCAGTGCATTTGGATTTTGCATGGTCAATCGCCAGCCTCTTCGCTATGATTCGCAGGGGCGCGGCATGGGCCTGCGCGACGGCGGCACAACGCCAAATGCATCTCACGCCACGAGAAATCGACAAGCTCATGATCGCCGCCGCGGCGGAACTTGCGCGCAAGCGGCGGGCGCGCGGACTGCGGCTGAATTATCCCGAAGCGGTCGCCCTCATTACCGCGGACCTGCTCGAAGGAATCCGTGACGGGCGCTCGGTGTCCGAACTCATGGAATTTGGCGCGGCGATTTTGAAACGAGATGATGTCATGGAAGGCGTGCCGGAAATGGTGGACGAAGTGCAGGTGGAAGGAACGTTTCCCGACGGCACAAAACTGGTGACGGTGCATCATCCGATTCGGTAAGCGGTGGCGCACGCTTCAGCTTGCGGGGTTGCGACCTCGCACGAACCAAACCCCGCAAGCTGAAGCATGCGCCACTGGACCTGAAGCGAAAACTTAGAGGTATCTGATGATTCCCGGCGAATACAAACTAGGGGAAGGCGATGTGATCGCCAACGAAGGCCGCCGCGAAATGGAATTGGAAGTCGCCAACAGCGGAGACCGCCCCATACAGGTTGGTTCCCATTTCCATTTTTTTGAAGTGAATCGCGCGCTGCGCTTTGACCGCGGCGCGGCTTTTGGCATGCGGCTGAATATTCCCGCGGGGACGGCGGTGCGATTTGAACCCGGCGACACAAAGAAAATTTCCCTGGTTGAAATCGGCGGCGCGAGACGCATCTACGGCCTGAATGGCCTGACTAACGGGCTCGCGGATAATTCGACCAAGCCGGGCGCGCTGAAACGCGCTGCCGAGCAGGGGTTTTGAGAGATTTCTGAAACGTTTCCTGGTGGATTCCTTCATGAGCCTGAAAATTCCGCGGCGGCAATATGCGGACCTTTATGGTCCTACCACCGGCGACCGCGTTCGCCTGGCCGATACGGAATTGTTCATTGAAATTGAAAAGGACCTCACCGTCCCCGGCGAAGAAGCGAAATTCGGCGGCGGCAAAGTGATCCGCGACGGCATGGGGCAATCCTCGACGGCGACTTCGGCCGACGGCGCTCTTGATCTGGCCATCACCAACGCCGTGATCGTGGACCACGGCGGAATTTATAAGGCCGACATCGGCATACGCAACGGACGCATCGCCGGAATCGGCAAGGCCGGCAATCCGGACATCATGAGTGGGGTAACTTCCGGCATGGTCATCGGCGCGGCAACGGAAGTCATCGCTGGCGAAGGAAAAATCGTGACGGCCGGCGGAATCGACGCCCACGTCCATTTTATTTGCCCGCAGCTCGTCGAGACCGCGCTTTCAGGCGGCCTGACCACGCTGATCGGCGGCGGCACCGGCCCCGCCACTGGCACCGACGCCACCACGTGCACGCCGGGCGCATGGAACATGCATCGCATGCTCGAATCCGCCGACGGCTTCCCCGTCAATCTGGGATTTCTCGGCAAGGGAAATTCTTCCTCTCCCGAGCCGCTGCGCGAGCAGATCGAGGCCGGCGCGATTGGCCTCAAGCTGCACGAAGATTGGGGCACAACGCCGGCGGCCATTGATTGCGCCCTTTCGGTGGCGGAAGAGTTCGACGTGCAGGTCGCCATTCACACGGACACGATCAACGAAGCCGGCTACGTGCAGGATTCCATCCGCGCATTCAAGGGACGCACGATTCACACCTACCACACCGAAGGCGCGGGCGGCGGACACGCGCCCGACATCATCAAAGTGTGCGGCGAGCCAAATTGCCTGCCTTCCTCCACGAATCCCACGATGCCGTTTACCGTGAATACTCTCAACGAGCACCTGGACATGCTCATGGTGTGCCATCACTTGAGCCCTTCGATTCCGGAAGACGTGGCCTTCGCGGAATCGCGCATCCGCGCGGAGACGATCGCCGCCGAAGATGTTCTACACGATCTGGGGGCGATCAGCATGATGTCTTCGGATTCGCAGGCCATGGGCCGCATCGGCGAAGTCATCACGCGCACCTGGCAAACGGCGGACAAAATGAAACGCCAGCGCGGGCCGCTGCCGGGAGAAAAATCCGGCAACGACAATGTGCGCGTGCGGCGCTACGTCGCGAAGTTCACCATCAATCCCGCAATCGCGCACGGCGTCGCGCACGAAATCGGCTCGGTGGAAACGGGAAAGCTCGCTGACCTGGTGTTATGGAAGCCTGCCTTTTTCGGCGTCAAGCCCGAGATGATCGTCAAGGGCGGGATGATCGCCTGGTCGGCGATGGGCGACGCCAACGCTTCGATCCCTACGCCGCAGCCGGTGGTTTACCGGCCGATGTTCGGCAGCTTCGGAGGGGCGTTGCACTCGACGTCGCTCACGTTCTTGTCGAGAGCGGCGATGAATGCGGGACTCGGCGAGAAGCTCGGCCTGATGAAAAACACGGTCGCGGTGAATCATTGCCGCGGCCTGACCAAGCGGGACATGGTCAACAACGACGCTCTGCCGCGCATCGAGGTCGATCCGGACACGTACGAAGTGCGCGCGGACGGCGTGCTGCTCACGTGCGAGGCCGCGCAGGTCCTGCCCATGGCGCAGCGCTATTTTCTTTTTTGAATCATGTGGGGCGACACGCTCATTATCGACCACTGGCATCCTCCGGATAACCGGGCTGAGTTGCGCGCAAAAGAGGAAGACAAACTGGTGCTCACCTGGGAGCAGCGCCGCTGGATGCGCGGGCGATTTACAACGGCGCAGGGGCGCAAGATCGGGATCGCGCTTCCCACAGGAACGACTCTCGCGCCCGGCTCGATCCTTTACGTCGGAGAAGATTGGTATTTGAAAATCGAAGCTGCCATCGAGCCCGTCCTGGAAATCTTTCCGTCGAATTGCAACGAAGCGGTGAAAATTGCATTTGAAGTTGGCAACCGCCATTTTCCATTGGCGCTCGAAGAAAGTAAGATTCTCGTTCCTGACGATAAGGTAATGGTTCGCTTGATGGAACGCCTGGGCGCGCCCTGGGAGCGGCGGCAAGCGATTTTTGACCCCATCGGAAACACACAACTGCACCAACATGGATCGATTTCTTAGCCTGCTTCAATTTACCGACGGGCTCTTTCCCGCAGGAGCCTACGCGCACTCGTTTGGCCTGGAGTGCTGCGTGCAATCCGGAGAAGTCCGCGACGCCGAGGGGGTCGAAGGGTTTCTGCAAGCGTATTTGGAAGGCTGCGCCGGACCCGCCGACGCCGTCGCGCTGGTATGCGCGCGGCGAGCCGCGGCGAATGAAAATCTCGCAGCCTGCCTGGCGCTCGACGAATTACTCGACGCCATGAAAGCGCCGTGCGAATTACGCGACGCCAGCCGCCAGATGGGGCGACAGACGCTGCGCATCGCGACTCACTTGCCATGCCACGCTTTGCTCGAAGAGTTTGGCCAAGCCGTCACCAAGGAAATCACGCCCGGCCATCACCCGATTGTTTTCGGGATGATTGGAGGACTACTCGGATGGGACGCGATTGAAATGACCAGCGCGTATCTTTATTCGACGAGCACGGCTCTCGTGGGCGCGTCGCTGCGGCTATTGCCGCTCGGCCAGCTTGCCGGCCAGCGCACCCTGTGGAACGTGAAGCCGCTGATCGCAACGCTTGCGGAAGAGGCGCAAGACAAACACGAAGCGGACATGTGGTCCTTTGCTCCGGCGCTCGAAATCGCGAGCATGCGCCACGCATTGCTGGATGCGAGGTTATTCCGCTCATGATTTCCAAACCGCTCAAAATCGGAATCGGCGGTCCCGTGGGCTCGGGAAAAACCGCGCTGGTCGAAGCGCTCTGTACGCGCCTGAAGCCGGCGTATCAACTTGCCGTGATCACGAATGATATTTACACGCGCGAAGACGCGGAATTTCTCACCCGCCGCGGCGTTCTTTCGCCCGAGCGGATCGTGGGCGTTGAAACCGGCGGCTGCCCGCACACCGCGATCCGCGAGGACGCTTCGGTGAATCTCGAAGCCTCCAGCGCGCTCACGCGAAAGTTTCCGGACCTGGATATTCTGTTCATCGAAAGCGGCGGCGACAATCTGGCGGCCACGTTCAGCCCGGAACTGGTGGATGCCACGTTCTACGTAATCGACGTGGCCGAGGGTGACAAGATTCCGCGCAAGGGCGGGCCGGGCATCATGTCGTCCGGAATGCTGGTGATCAACAAGATCGATCTCGCGCCATATGTCGGCGCGGATCTCGGCGTGATGGATCGCGATGCCAGGCGCATGCGCGGGGAGAGGCCCTACGTCTTCACCAATCTCAAAACCGGTTCAGGAGTGGACACGCTCATCGAATGGATCCGCCACTCCCTTCTTTTTGAATCGTGAACGGAACAGCGAACGGAATCTTGAACGCGTCGGGCGCGACGGATTCCTGTGTCTGCGATTTGCGCGCAGCGGCGCGAGCACGATTCTCGCGCAGTCACGCTTTTCGCTGCCGCTGCAGTCGCTGACGCCGCTTACACTTGATGGCGGCGCCTCCTACATGATGCTCTTGAATCCGACAGGGGGAGTGCTGGGCGGCGATCATCTCGTCACGGAAATTGCGCAGGAAGCCGGGACACACGTTTGTCTGACCACGCCTTCGGCGACGCGAATTTATCGAACCGCGGAAAAACCCGCGGTGCTCGAAACTGTGATTCGCCTGGGCGAGGGAGCCACTCTCGAATATTTTCCCGACCACATCATTCCACACGTGGGCTCCGCGCTTCGCCAATCTCTGCGCATTGAAATGGCGCGAGGCAGCCGCGCTATTGTTTTGGATTCGTTGGCCTCCGGCCGCGTGGCTCATGGCGAACGCTGGTGTTTCACGGAAATCGATTCGCGAACGGAAGTGTACGTGTGCGGCAAACCGACTTACATCAACCGGGCGAAGATTGTTCCTTCCGTGAAACGGCCCGACCAATTGGGGATGATGGAGGAATTCGATTACATCTCGTGCATGGGATTGTTCGCAGATGGCTTCACGAGTTGGAAAGAGGTTTCCGCCGGATTGAATGAGGAACTGAAAAGTATGCCGCATGTTCACGGCGGAACCACTCTCGTTTCGCGAGGCGGCTGCGTCGTGCGATTTCTGGCGCGCTCCGCATCGGACATGACGCTCGCAAATAAGAAATTGTGGGATGCGGCCCGTGGACTACTCGCGGGCCTTCCCGCATTTGACCATAGAAAGTATTGAAGAAAGTCCCCGGGTCTGATCCTTCGTGTTCTCTCAGGACAAGAGACCCGGGCGGCAGCACTTGCGCCAGCGAACTGATTTGCTGTAGCCCGCCACTTCAGAGGCGGGGTTTGATTCTCAAATCGGCCTGGCCTTGGGAATTTAAATTAATGACTACGCTTCTCGCCATCATGCTGTTGGGATTTTTTCTTGGGATGCGGCACGCTACCGATCCCGATCACGTCGTGGCCGTCACCACCATCGTCAGCCGCGAACGCACCATGCTGCACGCCGCTCTGATCGGCGCTATGTGGGGTCTTGGACATACGTTCACCATTCTCGCCGTCGGCTCGGCCATCATTTTCTTCAAGCTCACGATCCCGCCGCGCCTCGGCCTGAGCATGGAATTATGCGTCGGCCTGATGCTGATTCTGCTCGGCGTCTTGAACGTCACAGGAGTCCTGCGCCGTGCGATCGAATGGATCGCTATCCGGCGCCTGGGCGCAGGGGCGCATTCCCATTTTTTACTCGGCCGCTGGGTGGCGCACACGCATGACGATGATGGCGAGCCAATTCCGATAGATTCCTATTCCATTCTGGGATGGACGCCGCAATGGTGGAAACAATTGGGCATGTTCCATATCCTGCGCCCGTTGGTGGTGGGGATTGTGCACGGCCTCGCCGGATCGGCCGCCGTGGCGCTGCTCGTGCTGACGGCCATCAACCGTCCTTCGTGGGCCATCGGCTATCTGTTGATATTTGGATTGGGAACCGTGGCGGGCATGATGCTGATCACGGCGGCCATCGCGCTCCCCTTCGCCTATTCGCTGCAGCATTTCGTGCGCCTGAATCGGGGTCTCGCCGTGGCGTCCGGATTTGTGAGCGTCGCGTTCGGATTGTTTCTTTGTTACCAGACTGGGTTCGTCGGCGGATTGTTTACAGGTCATCCGACCTGGATTCCGAGGTAGGACGGGTTGCAGCCTGTCGGGGTTAGGCCTGTCGGGGTTAGGCCTTTTACACAGAAAAGCAGACAGGCTGAAGCCCGTCCTACTTTTTTCCGCCGCCAGCGGCTGCCAGCTCGATGGGTTTGCCGTGCGGTGTATGCCGGTAGGCATCGGCCCAGGCCTCTTTTCGCGCCTGCAGGGCAACTGAATCGGTTAGTCCTTTGGCTGTGACCAGGCGCTCCAGAGTTGCGAGCCAATGCTCGTAGTAGTGCGTGCCGTCATCGGGCTCGCCGCGATCGGCGGCGGCCTTGAGTTCTTCCGCGAGCGCGGCAGCCCATTCTTTCCAGGTGAAATGCTCCTGCTCGGAAAGTTTTACTGCGAGCGCAAACGCCTGAGCTTGCCAGGGTTCGGCAAACACGGGTCCGCCTTCATCACGCGGAAGGCGCGGCAGCGCTGCAAGACGTTCGGGATCAGGTACAGAACTATGCTGGCTCAAGGTAGTCATCCCACAAGTCAAGATACACTGCATCGCGCGGCGAAGCTTGCCTTCCCCACAGCTCGCGTGCGGTGAAGCGCACCGAATACACGTGCTGCGGCTTGTCGCCCTGGAACTCGGCATTGGTGTCCGGGAACACAAAAACACCATGGTCGCGGATGATCGTGCCCATCTTTCCGCGTGCGTAGCGCGGCAGGCGCGTATGGCCATTCGGATTCAGATTGCGGGCGCGCACGCGCTGGCTCACTTTGAATTGCGGGGCGACTCGGACGTCCCGCGTTCCAACGATTCCCCTGGCGAGCAAAGGCAAAACTCTATCCGCAGCGAGCGCCGGCGTGACTTTGGAGGAACCTGCCGCCGGCACGCCGCTCTCGAGCTCCGCGCTCGTAACCAGGCCGCGTTTGACGATGAGCCCCGTCAACCCCGCGAACCAATTCTCGTAGTAGGAATTGCGCAGATATTCGACAGGAGGAATCATCTCGATCTGGTAACGGGAGGCGTCAATGTTCAACTGGGGCCACGCCCACATCGCCTGGGCGAGCGCCCGCATCCGGGCCTCCCAGCGAGCGTGGAACACGGGCTCGTTTTTTTCGTATTCGATCGGGCCCATGTCCTGCATGCCGCCCATGTCATGCACACCGTTCATGCGGCGCCTCCCGATTGCGAGAGTGTGACCTTGGTGACGCCGATCATCGCGTCGCGCGTGACCAGCGCAGCCAGTTCCTGTTCGCTCAGCTTTTCGCTGCCGGCCGGACGCTCGGGCAGAACGATGTAACGCACCTCCGCCGTGCTGTCCCAGACCCGCACCTCCACATCCTCTGCCAACTCCTGTCCGAACTCGCGTAACACGCCGCGCGGATCGATCACCGACCGCGAGCGATAGGCCGCCGATTTGTACCAAACTGGCGGCAGACCAAGGACCGGCCAGGGGTAACAGGAGCAAAGAGTGCAGACGATCAGGTTGCGGACCTTCGGAGTGTTCTCGACGGCCACCATCCGCGCACCATGCGCATCCGTGAAACCAAATTCGGCGATGGCAGTGGTGGCGTCGGCGAGCAGGCGTTTCTTGTACGCAGGATCGGCCCAGGCGCGCGCGATTACGCGCGAACCGTTGCGGGGGCCCAGCTTGTGTTCAAATGCGTCGACCAGCGCATCCAACGTTGCCGGGTCAACCAATCCCTTTTCGACGAGCAACGATTCGAGCGACTTCACGCGCAGGGTTAAATCCGAAGGAACCGCCTGGTGAACGTGATCGTGATCTTGTTCTTGCGCGTGGGTGAGGTTGCCGGTCGCCGCAGCTCCTGCCGCAGTGGCTGCCGTCGCCAAAAAATCACGCCTGGACGATTCCATGGGCGCTCCTTTCACAGGTTTCCGCAATGCATTTCCGACATCGCGAAGCGGGCGCGAACTGAAAGGCGGTTCAATTAGCCCTCATTTTATGACTCTAATTGCGATTTTTTGCAAACCAAATGTAGGCCGAAAGTGGCGCACGCTTCAGCTTGCGGGTTTAGATTTCATTCGTGCAAAACCCGCAAGCTGAAGCATGCGCCACTATGCCGGCTGGCGATGCCACTTAGGGAACGATTGGCGGCGCAGCCACGTCGCCAGCCGCTCGAAGAAGCCTTTGCGCAGGGCTACTTCCACGAAATTGAGAAGGAGGGCAAGGATGAGCCAGTAAGGCCAGAGCGGCTGGCGCTCGCGCACCATTGCGCCCCGGTTATTCAACAATTGATCGATGGAGGGATGCATGCGGCCGCCGGTGACGCGGCTGATTTCGCCGAGCAGCGCGGTGTTGACCGCCTGGGGTTTGGTCTCTTCCGATTCGCGATAGAAACCGGCCTCGGGCAGAACCAGCTCCGAGTTCCCGGAAACGATGTGATACAGCCCGCCCTGATCGGCCGGAATGCGCGCCTCGTAATGGCCCGGCGCGGTCTCTTCGAGCGGAAGCGTACGCGGCGCCGCGCCCTGCGTTTCGACGAGAATGTGCGGCGGGCCCACGCTGCTCAGCGTGTCGACTGCGGGATTGTCGGCATCGGCCAGCACGTCGTAAAACACGACCGCCTCGCCTTCCTGATTTCCGGGACGCACGCCGGCGCGAATGGTGCGGTCGCGATGCGAAACGTCGCGCACCATTTGCGGCCACAATGTGCCGAACGATTCCCAACGCACCCACGGCGCCGCCCAGCGGCTCTTGGCGTCGGACATGAACGCGATCACGCGGCCCAGGCCGTACCGCCATCGAACCAGGAGAGGCTTTTTTTCATCCACGCGCAAGATGACTTCCGAGCCGTCCTTCGCTTCCGCCTGAACGAAGCCGCGCAGGCGCGGAGACTTGGTGAAATCAATGCCGTCGGTGAACTCCACAGGGCGCACGCGCACGGCGCGCACGGGGCGTTCCTGAATGGCCAGGTCTTCCGAGGATTTCACTTCGGCGTTGATGATCTGCGGAATGGTCTCGGGATTTTCGACGAAGTGGGATTTGCCTTTCGTCCTGTGCGCCAGTTCGTCGAGCAGATCGCGATTGATGTAGTCGCCGACGCCGATGGTGGAGATGGTGACGTGCTTGGCCAGCGCGTCTTTCTCCAGTTTCGGAAAATCTTCCTGCGTGCCGGGAGTGGAAACGCCGTCAGTGAGCAGAATGATGTGCTTGTGCGTGGCCTTTTGATCCACGATGGCCTCGAAGCCTGCCTCCACCGCCTGGTAAATCTTCGTGCCGCCGTTGGCGGTGATCTGGGCGATCAGGTTGCTCTTGTCTTCCAGCGAGCCTGCGGGGCCCATCGGAATGACCCAATTGAAAGTTTCGTCAAACGAAATGACGCCGATCATGTCGATCGGGCGCAGCGTGCGGATGCTGGCGCGGGCCGCATCGCGAGCCATTTCGATTTTCGGGCCGCTCATGCTTCCCGATTTGTCGAGCACCAGCACGACGGCTGTGGGTTTTTCAGGCGGCGGTTCGGCGCGCACCGGGAGCATTTTCTCGAAGGGCGTTTTCGGTTCCTCGGGTAGCTTGGCGTTGCTGTCGCCCGCGATGAAAATTAATCCGCCGCCGGCGTAGACGTAACGCTCGAGCGCCAGATCTTCGTCAGCGGCGAGATCGTGATCGGGATAATTGTCGAGCAGGACCGCGTCCCAATCGCGCGCCGGGTGATTCACGGGGAAAGCGGCCACCGTTTCCACGTCGACATCGGCCTGTTTCAAGGTGTCCAGCAGCGGCGCGGATCTTTCGTTGCCGCCAGCGACGTAGAGCACGTGCGGCCGGCGCACCGTAATCGCGCGCGAGGCGAGCACTTGCTCGGCGCCGGCGCTCGCAATATGCACCTCCAACAGGCTGACGCCGCTGCGCGAGATGCGCGATTCCAGATTGACCACGTTGCCGCCCGCCGACAGATCCGCCGCCTTGGAGGCGATTTCCTGGCCCTCGGAAGTCATCCAGATTCGCGCTTTCATCGCACTGCCGCTGTCGAGACGCAGCGTCATCGGAAAACGCTCTCCCGAAAACACATCTTGCGGAGACGCGACACTCTCCACCTGGACGGACAGGGGCGCGGTGCCGCCGGAGGGCACGGTAAATACAGCTACGCCGCTTTCGCGGGCGCGCAAGGCTTCGGTCAGCGCGTGGCCGCGATTCTCGTTGCCGTCACTGATTAGCAATATCCGCCGCTGGCCCTGCGACGGGAACGTGCTCAGCGCCAGTTGCAGCGCTTCTTCCAGATTCGAGGCCATCCCCTCCTTGGGATCGACGCCTTGCGGAATGCTGACCTGGTCGGCCTGCGCGGGCACGCCGCGCAATTTGGCGTGCTCGGCAAACGTGATGAGCCGCAAATCGGCGCCGGAATTTTTGCGCACCAGGTCGCGCAGCATGGCTTCGCCGCGCTGCAAGGATTCGCGCGGCATGCTCGCTGACGTATCCATCAGAACCGTGACGGCCAGCTTCTCGACCCGCAGGGGAGCCCAGGGACCGGCCAGCGCGATCACCACCGCGGTGAACGCGGCGCATTTCAGCACGAGGCATGTGGGCGATGCGCCAGGCATCTTGCGCATCAACACCCACAGGATGGGAAGCAATCCGGTCAGCACCAGGAAGATGGGTTGGTCGAACGTCACTCGTTCACCTGCCTACAAAATTTGGATTGCGGAAACCGGATTCTTCTTTCTCTTCCAGTTCCCGATCAAGTCCCGTTTCCGGCTCCGGCGGCAGCTGATCGCCGGGAGCTTCCTGTACTTCCGCCGCGCGCTGCCGCTCCCGCGCCGTGTAATACAGCCACCATTCCAGCCACAGAGCGATGATGGCCAGCAGGGCCAGGCTGCGCCACAGGTCCCATGCGGGGGGCGGGAGCGGTTCTCTTTCGACTTGGGCGGCCTCCGACGCGGTCAACTGCACGCGCTGCGCGGGCAGCGCCGCGGGATTTACAGCAATCGATCTTTCGCCGCCGGACTCGACGATCCGGTACGTTCCGGTTTCCGAAGCGAGGAAATGAACGTCCGCGCCCTTGCGCGCAAACGGCACTTCTTTTCCGGACGGCGCAACGACTTTCGACGCCGGGCCGGGAAGATCGATCTCGCCCGCGGAAAGCGAGTCGGCGACTTCGTCGACGGAATGGGTCATCCACTCGACGCTTCCGGCCATGAGCAAGGGGAACGCCGACTCCAGCGGAAAATTGGAATCGTGAGGATTGAAGCCGACGATCAGCATTCTGCGCCCGTCTTGTTCGCGCGCCAAAATCAGCGGGGCGGGCGGGTCTCCCTCGGTGTAGGCGAGAACGGTGTCGCCGGGCTGGACTTTGAGCGCGGCGGGATTGCGCACGCTGATGTCGCGCGTGCGGACCCAGCGCGTCGCGGGATGCTGGGAGTTCCATCCAGTAACGCGCTGCGGGCGGGATCCGGCAACCTGCGGGCCGCTGAGAAACCAGATGGAATTAAAATCCGGCCGCCCGGGCGAATTTACTCCCTGGTAAATAGCGATGTCCGGGGAAGCGCTGCCGCCGAGCTCGGCCGGCAGAATCTGCGCCTGCACGTACGGATTGCTCGTAAGCACGCTGAGCAGGTCCGCGGCGAAGGGAGACGCGTTGCCGGCAAACACCGCCACGCGCACCGTGCGGAAGGTGGGGATATTGACGACGGCCCGGTCGTCCGCCTCCAGCGCATCGGAGGGGCTGATTTCCGCCTGCAACATTCCGCCCTGATCCCAGGTAAATTCATCCTCCGCGTTGGCCAGGGCTTCCGGCGCGAGCGATACTTTATGGCGGCCGATCGGCTGGCCGTTCACGGAAAAAGACAGCAGCACATCCGATTTTTCGTTGCTGTAATTTTTGAGTTGCGTGAGCAGGCGCCAGCGATCGGGCTGCGCGGCGTCACGGCGCAGCGAAAGCCGCGTGATGCCCCGGTTCTGCACGGAAGCCCAATCCCCCACGAGGCGGGCGAGAAATTGAGGCTGGCCGCCGCGCTTGTCCGAGGATTCCACTTCGGCGCGAAATTCATCCAGGCTGCGGGCTTGCCCGGCATCGACGAGGCCGGGGCCGACGTAAACCAGCAGGCCGCGTCCCGTCCCGCCCAGCGCTGCGCGGCCCATTTCCAGCGCGCGCGGAAGATCGGCGGCGACGCTCGAAGGTTGCGCGTTCAGAATGGCGCGGTGCAGCGCCGCCCGGTCTGTGGTGAAAGGGAGAATCGGCGGCGCATCCGCCTCGGCGCGAAGCAGCAGCACGCGGTCTCCGCTGGGGAGCGAGTCCAACACGCGCAAGGCTTCGGCGCGTTCCCGGTCAATCCAGGCCGGTTCGCCCGCGGGGTGCGCCTGCGACCAGATGGATGCGTCCAGCACGATCGCAACGCTGCGGCCCTGGATCGCGGGGCCCCACCGCGGATTCGCCAGCGCGAGAACAAGCAGGAGCAAAAATAAAACCTGCGCCAGGAATGCCCAGGGCTCGCGAAGCTTCCGGCGGCGCGGCTGCGAGATGGGCTGCACGCTGGCCCAGAAACGCAGCGTGGAAACTTTGCGATGCTGCGGGCGCCGGTGATGCAGGTAAAGCCACAGCGCGGCGGCGGCGAGCGCGGTCCACACGACAGCGATTTCCGCGGGGCTGAGCGCCAGCCAGTTCATGCCAGCACCTGCCCGCTGCGCAAGCTGCGCAGCACGAATTCCTGGTAGGCGATATTGGTCACTGCGCGCGCGTATCTCCCGCCGTTGCGGATAGCCAGGCGCCGCAAGCGCCCGGAAAATTCCTGGAACCGGCGCTCGTACAACGCCGTGCTCTGCGGCGAGCATTCCACTGTGCGCTGCGTTCCCGTTTCGGCGTCCTCCAGAATCAGTTCGCCCGCGGCGGAGGGATGCTGCTCTTCGGCGCTGTGCACCTGGAGCAAAACGAAATCATGCCCGGCCGAGCGCAGCATTTCGACGGCGCGCTCGCAGCCCTGCTCGTCGAAGAAATCGGAAATCAGGATGGCGATTCCCCGAGTCGAAAAATTGCTCATGAATTCCTTCACCGAGCCGAATAAATCCGTGCCGCCTCCGCAGGATTGTTCGCCGAGAAATTGCAGCACCGGCCACAGTCGCTCGCGCCCGCCGGAAACGACCAATGGTTTTTGCAGCCGGTCCGCGAATGGAATCACCGCGGTGGTGTCCAGATGCAGCAGCGCGAGATAGGCGAAAGTCGCCGCGAGACGCTGCGCATAGAGAAACTTCGACTCGCCCTCATCGCCGAAGTCCATCGAATCGCTGCGGTCCAGCAAAATGCGCACGGGGATATGCTGCTCGGTTTCGTAAATCTTCAGGAAGAGTTTTCCCAGGCGAAGGTAGGCGCTCCAATCCAGGGAACGGGGATCGTCGCCGAAGCTGTAGC
>Ga0210384_10000446_pt1 | contig 63522 bp, 57 predicted proteins | sample IncBWH2MmetaG_FD_160574 | JGI IMG/M metagenome (GOLD analysis project Ga0210384, IMG submission 160574) | Forest soil microbial communities from Barre Woods Harvard Forest LTER site, Petersham, Massachusetts, United States - Inc-BW-H-2-M | ecosystem: Environmental > Terrestrial > Soil >...
CGGCTCCGGACTGAAGGCGTCGGCCACGACCGGCGAGCTGCTGAAGCTGGCCGCGCGGACCGAATAGCCGCTAGCCGCCGTAGAAGACGTTCGGCCCCAGCTCCTTCAGCCAGAGGATGGCGTCGTCGGCCCGCCCCTCGACGGGCTTCGGCAGCGACGCGTCCACCACCTCGCCGACGAAGACCGAGTGATCGCCGCGCTCGACCGTGTCCACCAGGCGGCATTCGAAGCACGCGGGCACGCGCTCGAGCACGGGCGCGCCGGTGCTGCCCCAGCGGAACGGCTCGCCGGAGATCGTCTGGCCCTCGCGCACCGCCGGCTTGAAGAACGTGAAGGCCATCGCCTGCTGGCCCTTGCCCAGCACGTTGAGCGCGAAGGCCTTCGACTCCTTGATGAGCGGATGGGCGTGCGAGTCGGTCTTGACTCCCACCACCACCAGCGGCGGCGCGAACGAAGCCTGGGTCACCCAGTTCACGGTCCCCGCGGCCACCGCGTCGTCCTTGCCCCGCGCGGTCAGCACGTAGAGCCCGTAGGGAATCATGCGCAGCACCGTCTTCTTGACGTTGGCGTCCATGGCTGTCGTCTCCCGCATAGAATGGTGAGGCCTGGGTAGCGCGATTCTGCCACCGCGCGCCGGGCCTGTCGACCCGGCGGTTGACGAGGCGGGCGTTTCGTGAAAGGGTGGGCGCGATGCCGGCCCGGAGCGGAGCGGAATACGTCGAGTCGCTCAAGAAGCACGCCCCGTGCGTCTACCTGGGCGGGCGGCGCGTCACCGACGTGACCGCGGAGCCCATCTTCCAGGAGCCGATCCGCGCGATCGCCGAGCAGTACGACATGCAGCTCGATCCCGCCTACCGCGACGTGATGATCTACGCCTCGCCCACCACCGGCCAGCCGGTCTCCACGTCGTTCCTGATTCCCTACACGCGCGAAGACCTCGTCAAGAAGCGTAAGCATTTCAAGCTGCGAGCGGATCACAACTTCGGCTTCATGGGCCGCTCGCCCGACTTCATGAACCAGTTCGTGACCGGCTGGCACCTCATGGCCGACCGCTTCGCCCGCGCGGGCACCCGCTACGGCGAGAACGCCACCCGCTACTACGAGCACGTGCGGGAGCACGACCTGTTCCTCACCCACATGCTGATCAATCCTCAGATCGACCGCGCGAAGACGTCCGCCCAGCAGGAGGATCCGTATCTGCACCTGGGGCGGGTGCGCGAGACCGCCGACGGCATCATCGTGCGCGGGGCCAAGATGCTCGGCACGATGGCGCCCATCACCGAGGAGGTCGCGGTGATCCCGTTCGGCGGGGTGGCCCCGGGCGACGACGCCTACGCGCTCGCCTTCGGCATCCCCACCGCGACGCCCGGGCTGAAGTTCATCTGCCGCGAGACGGTGTCGCCGCTACCCCGCTCGCGCTTCGATCATCCCCTCTCGAGCCGCTTCGAGGAGATGGACTGCATCGCGGTGTTCGAGGACGTGCTGGTGCCCTGGGACCGGGTGATGGTGGAGGGCGGGCCGGGCAGCGCCGAGATCATCAACACCATGGGCGCCGACTACGGCGCGCTGATCAATCTGCAGACCGGCGCGCGCATGCTGAGCCAGCTCGAGTTCTTCTGTGGGCTCGCCATGAAGGTCGCCGACGCCATCGGCATCACCGGCTTCCTGCACGTGCAGGAGAAGCTCGGCGAGATGCTGAGCCAGATGGAGATCGCCCGCGCCATCTTCTACGGCTCGGAAGCGATGGCGCAGCGGCTGCCGAGCGGGGTGTGGGTCCCCGGCGGCCACGGGCTCCGCGCCTTCCACCTGCAGACCGGCAAGGTCTACAGCCGCTTCGTGGAGATCGTGCAGACTCTGGCCGCGGGCGGGTTCTTCTACGCGCCGAGCGAGGCCGACCTGGCCAGCCCCGAGGTGCGGCCCTACATCGACCGCTACGTGCGCGGCCGGGCGGGCGTGTCGGCCGAGGAGCGCATCGCGCTCTTCAAGCTCGCGTGGGACGCGACCGGGGAGAGCTTCGGACAGCGTATGGCCCAGTACGTGCGCTTCTACTCCGGAGATCCGATCCGGCTGACCGCCGGCTTCTACGCCCAGTACGACAAGGCGCCGCTGCTCGATCTGGTGGAGCGGGCGCTCGGGCATCGCGACGGGATTCCGCTCCCGATCACGCCGGACCATCCGGGCGCGCCCATCCCCTACCAGCCCGGCACCCGTGGCATGGCCGGGACCTACGCGGCGACCTCACTGCCAAACCGCGCGCAGTAAACGAAATCGACCAGTCGGAGGAGGAATCCATGGGAGCGAAGGGTGAGGCACTGGCCGGGCAGTTCGAGAAGAAGGTGCACGAGGCGACCGCGGTCTTCGAGAAGCTGAGCGACACGGACTGGAAGAAGACGACCTCGGCCGAGAAATGGTCGGTCGGCGTGGTGGCGCACCACGTCGCGATGGGCCACGAGGGCATCGGGGGCATCATCAAGACGATCGCGGCGGGACAACCGATGCCTCACTTCACGATGGACATGCTTCACGCGATGAATGCCAAGCACGCCCAGGAGCACGCGGGCTGCACGCTGGCGCAGACCCTCGCCCTTCACCAGAAGAACGCGGCAGCGGCGGCCGCGCTGGTGCGCGGGCTCAGCGACGCCGACCTCGCCCGGAGCGCTCCGGTCCATACGGGGGCGCCGGTCATGAGCGTCGAGCAGATCGTCAACGGGATCCTGATCAACCACATCAACGAGCACCTCGGCAGCATCCGGGCGACCGTCGCCGCCAGGTAACGCGCGGCCGAGCGAACCCCGTGGGGGCCGGAGCTACAGGTAGCGCGTCGGCCAGTTGATGGTGCGCCACATGTGGGCCGACGGGCTCTGATCGAAGCCGAGCCCTTCCTTCGGCTGCCGGAAGTGGCGCCCCACCACGTCGGTGAACTCGTCCAGGTCGACCTTGACGTTCGGGTCGAAGGAGTAGAGGTCGTTCACCGTGATGAGCCGCGAGGTCATGTACCACTTGTGATCGCGCGCGTAGCGGTAGGCGTCCTGGATGTGCGGCTCCGGCACGTAGTCGGCGCCGAACAGCTTCAGGTATAGCTCCGGATACCGGTAGCCGACCGACTCGTCGGGGAAGAAGCGCAGCGCCTGGTGGTAGCGGATCCCCCAGGCCACCTCCTCGTCCACATAAGGCTCGAGGAGCTGGGCGCTCCAGTAGCCGTGGTCGCTGCGGATGAAGCCGGCGATGGCGATGTCGTGGAGCAGGCACGCGAGCACGACCTTCTCGCTGACCCCGTTCTTCATGGCGAGGCGCGCGCTCTGCAGCAAGTGCATGGACGGCCCGAAGCGGTAGCGGAAGAAGTCGAAGAGCGTCGGCTTGTCGGGCATCTTCGCGAGCCGGGGGTCGTGGCCCATCATGTAGAGGCGGCCGTCGTCCGGGGGGCGCGATATCGGCTGGCGGGGATCCCGCTCGCCGGAGGTGAAGATCACCGACTTGACCACCACCCGGTCGAGCTCCTGGCTCAGCGCGTGCTCGGCCGCCTCGGCCCGCTGCAGTGTCGTCATGGCGTCTCCTTTTCTAGAATCTTCGTCCCCCGTGCCGTCACCTGTCAAGCATCGCGAGCCCGCGTCCCGCTGGGCTATACTCCCGCCGGAGGTTGCCATGATTCGACACGCCATGACCGTCGTGCTCGCCACTGCCATCCTGCTGCTCGGCCCCGCGCTCCCGGTCCGGGCCCAGACCACCGCGAAGGACGTCTCGCAGAAGGCCTCGGAGACCGCCGACGCCATGCGGAGCTACACGCTCGAGAAGAAGGACGAGGCGGTGGCCCAGGCCCGCAAGCTGGCCGCCGATCTCGACGCCAAGATCCGCGATCTGGAGGCGCAGGCCTCCCAGCAGACCGGCGAGGCCAAGGCCAAGTCGCAGGATCAGCTCCGGGACCTCAAGGCCAAGCGGGCCGAGGCCGGGCGGAAGCTCGACGATCTGACCCGGGCGTCGAAGGCGTCGTGGGAGCGGGCCAAGGAGGGCTTCGCCAACGCCTATCGCGACCTGGCCGAGTCCTACGAGAAGGCGGCCGCCGAGTTCAAGAAGTAGCGGCGGGCCGGCCCCGCCTAGTAGAGCTGCCGCGGGAAGACCATGTAGACCAGGTCCTCGATGCGCTGCCAGAAGCTCCGCGCCGGCTGGAAGCGGTGCACCTGGGTGCCCGCCACCCAGCGCAGGCCCCCGTCGGGATCGAGCTCGACCCGCCAGCTGTTCTCCGGCTTCAGCGCCTCCTCCACCGCGGCGGCCGCGATCCCGGCGAGGCCCGGGCTCTCCACCACCACGCCCATCTCGCTGTTGATCCCCGCCGAGCGCGGGTCGAGATTCATCGAGCCCACGAAGACACGCTCACGGTCCAGCACGATGGCCTTGGCGTGGAGTCCCAGGGACGCCGACGCGGTGGGCGGCGTGTCGGCGGCGGTCGCTTTCAGCGCCGCGTCGGGCCGGAGCTCGTGCAGCTCCACGCCCGCCTCGATGAAGTCCCGCCGCCACAGCTTGTAGTGGCTGTTGACCGCGGGGACGTCGGTGGTGGCCAGCGAGTTGGTCAGGATCCGCACCGTCACCCCGCGGGCGGTCAGGCCGCGCAGCAACTCGATCATGTCCTGGTCGGGAATGATGTAGGCGTTGGCGATCAGCAGCTCGCGCTTCGCGGCCCCGATCAGGTTCCGGATGGCCTGCGGCATCCAGTGCTTGACCGCCTCCTCCCCGGGCCGGTCCGCCAGTACCCGGCTCTGGCCCGGCTGGAGCGCGGCCCGCAAGGCGCCGAGCTCCGCGGTCCAGTCCTGCGGCTCCAGCGGAAAGCGCGCGAGCTCGGGCGCGCCGGCGAGGCGCGCGGTGACCTTCGCCATCATCTCCGGCAGGGTGCCCGGCGTGGCCTCGAGGCCGAGGCGAGACACCTCGACCACCAGCGGGCTGTTCCAGTAGCGATCGAAGACGGCCGAGCCCTGCCGGGCCATCGGCCCCACCCCGAGGACGTCGAGGTCGTAGAAGTTGAACTTCGGGTTCAGCCCGAGGTACTCGGCACCGATGTTGCGACCGCCGATGATCGCCACTCGATTGTCGGCGAGGAGCAGCTTGTTGTGCATGCGGTGGTTGAGCCGCGCCAGATCGCCGGCCGACTCGACGCCGCGCCCGACCAGCGAGCGGTTGTGCCATGGGTTGAAGAGCCGGATCTTGATGTTGGGATGCCCGTTGATCTTCGCGAAGGGCGAGTCGCGCACCTTGGTGGTCTCCGCGTCCTTCTTCAGGGTGTCCAGGTCGTCGATGATCATGCGGACCTTCACCCCGCGGTCGGCGGCCGCGACCACGCGCTTCATGAGCAGGAGCCCGCTGCTGTCGCCGGCCCAGACGTAGTACTGCAGATCGAGCGTGGAGCGGGCCGAGTCCACGAGGGCGAGGCGCCACTGGAGCCCGTCCTCGTTGCGCTCGAGGAGCCGGAAGCCCGCAGCGTCGGGCCCGCTCGCTTCACGCAGGCCGGTCTCGAGCGCCGCCAGCGGTCCGGCCGCCGCGGGCGGCGCGGCGTATTCAGGGGGTGGGGGCGGCCCGGCGGGCGGCGCGGTGACGCAGCCGCCGAGCGCCACCGCCGCCGCCAGCAGGCCGGCCACGGAGACGTCCCGCCAGCCGAAGAGGAGCCGCGGTAGTCTCATCAGGTCAGTGTGCCTTGACACGCCCGGCGCGGGAGGCTATTTCTCCGACATGAAAATTCGAGCCCTCCGCGCCCGGCCCGTCCTCGTTCCCTTCAATCGCCCGCCGGTGAGCGCGAGCGGAGCCATCCCTCGGGCCGCGCTCGTGCTGTTCGATCTGGAGACCGACGCGGGCGTCACCGGCCGCTCGTACGTCTTCGGCTTCCACCCCTGGGCCCTCGGCCCCATCACCGGCTGCGCCCAGGCCCTCTTCGCGATGATCCAGGGCGACGCGCTCGCGCCGTTCGAGATCGAGGCGAAGCTGCGCCGGCAGCTCGCGCTGCTCGACTCGCCGGGCCTGGTCGGGCTCGCGCTGGCCGGTATCGACATGGCCGCGTGGGACGCGCTGGCCCAGGCCCGGGGCGTCCCGCTGGTCACGCTGCTGGGCGGCGCCGTGAAGCCGATTCCGGCCTACAACAGCACCGGGCTCTGGGTGCAGCCGGTCGAGACGCTGGCCGCCGAGGCCGAGGCGCTGCTCGCGGAGGGCTTCACCGCGCTCAAGCTGCGGGTCGGGCGCGACGATTTCCACCAGGACCTGGCCGCGGTGCGCGCGGTGAAGAAGCGCATCGGCGACGCGGCGACGCTGATGTGCGACTTCAACCAGCGCCTGACCGTCAACGAGGCGCTCCGGCGCGCCCGCGCGCTCGACGGCGAGGGTCTCTACTGGATCGAGGAGCCGGTGCGCCACGACGACTACGAGGGCTACGCCCGCATCGCGGCCGAGACCGCCACGCCCATCCAGACCGGCGAGAACCTGGTGGACACCTTCGAGATGGCGCGCGCCATCGCGCTCCGCTCGCTCGACTTCGTGATGCCCGACGTCCAGCGCATCGGTGGCGTCACCGGCTGGCTCCGGGCCGCCGCGCTCGCGCAGGCGCACGGAATCGAGATGTCGAGCCACCTCTTCCCGGAGTTCAGCGTGCACCTGCTGGGCGTGACCCCCACCTGCCACTGGCTCGAGTTCATGGACTGGGCGGCACCGATAGTGCAGGAACCCCTGCGGGCGGCGAACGGCTTCGTGCAGATTCCCGATCGGCCCGGCGCCGGGATCCAGTGGAACGAGGCGACGGTGACGCGCTACTCGGCCTGAGGCTTCTCGCCGCGGATCTGGGCGATCTTCCGGTCCCGGTCGGTCGCCAGCCGGTCCATGTCGCGCCGGAGCGCCTCGTTCAGCTGCTCGATCTCCTCGTGGCTGCCGGCCTTGCGCAGGGCGGCGTGATGGAGGATCTCGCGCTCGGCCACCCGCGCCTGGTGAAGCTGGCGCGCCTCGCCGATGGCCGCCTTCTGCTCGTCGGTCAGCGGCCGGGTCGCGGCGCCGGCCTCCTTGTCCTTTTGAGCGAAGCGCTCCATCGCCACTTCGTACGCGGTCTTCGGTCGCTCGTCGGCCATCAGCCGGTAGTGTAGCAGAAGGCGCCTGGGGTATCCTGAGAGCCATGGAAATCCTCCCGTCGGTGTGCCCCCACGACTGCACCAGCACCTGCGCGCTCGAGGTGGAGCGCATCGACGCGCGGACCATCGGCCGCGTGCGCGGCTCCCACCGCAACACCTACACCCGCGGGGTGATCTGCGAGAAGGTCGGCCGCTACGCCGAGCGCGTGCACCATCCGGATCGCCTGCTCCACCCGCTGCGCCGCGTCGGGCCCAAGGGCTCGGGGCGCTTCGAGCGCATCGGCTGGGACGACGCGCTCGATCTGGTCGCGGAGGCGTTCACCCGCCAGGCGGCCGCCTTCGGGCTCGAGACGGTGTGGCCCTACTACTACGCGGGCACCATGGGCTTGGTGCAGCGCGACGGGATCAACCGGCTGCGCCATGCGATGGGCTACTCGCGCTACTACTCGACGATCTGCGTGACCCTGGCCGACACCGGCTGGGCCGCCGGGGTGGGCGCCAAGCGTGGCGTCGACCTGCGGGAGATCGACGAGCACTCGGACCTGGTCGTCATCTGGGGCGGCAACCCGGTCAACACCCAGGTCAACGTGATGAGCCACGCGATGGCGGCCAAGCGCCGCGGCGCGCCGCTCGTGGTGGTGGACCCGTACCGCACCGACACCGCCGCGAGGGCCGACCTGCACCTGGCACCGCGCCCGGGCACCGACGGCGCGCTCGCGTGCGCGGTCATGCACGTGCTCTTCGCGGAAGGCCTGGCCGATTGGGACTACCTCCGCGCCTTCACCGACTGCCCGGACGAGCTGGCCGCCCACGTGGCCGCGCGCACCCCCGAGTGGGCCGCCACCATCACCGGGCTGCCCGCCGCGCAGATCGTGGAGTTCGCCCGCCTCTACGGCGGCACGAAGAAGAGCTTCATCCGCTGCCACCACGGCTTCAGCCGCTCGCGCAACGGGGCGGTGAACATGCATGCGGTGTCCTGCCTGCCCGCCATCACCGGCGCGTGGCAATACGAGGGCGGCGGTGCGGTCTACGGCCAGACCGCGCTCTATCCCCTCGACCGCTCCCTGATCGAGGGGCTCGACCGCGTGGACAAGTCCATCCGCGCCCTCGACCAGTCGCGCCTGGGCCCCATCCTCACCGGCGACCGCGACGCGCTGCTGGGCGGCCCGCCGGTGACCGCGATGCTCGTGCAGAACACGAACCCGGCGATGGTGTGCCCGGAGACCCACCTGGTGCACCGGGGTCTCGCGCGGGAAGATCTCTTCCTCTGCGTGCACGAGCAGTTCCTCACCGAGACCGCCGCCTTCGCCGACGTCGTGCTGCCCGCCACCATGATGGTGGAGCACGACGACTTCTACACCGCGAGCGGCCACACCTACTTCCAGGTGACCAAGAAGGTGATCGATCCTCCGGGTGAGTGTCGCGAGAACCACTGGGTGATCTGCCAGCTCGCCAAGCGGCTCGGCGCCACGCACCCCGGCTTCCAGATGACGGCCTGGGAGATCATGGACGCGACGCTCCGGAAGTCCGGCATGTGGGACGCCGAGACCAACTGGCGGAGCGGCGGGCAGGACTACGCCCCGCCTTTCCAGACCGCGCACTTCCTCGACGGCTTCCCGACCCCGGACCGGCGCTTCCACTTCAGGCCCGACTGGTCGCGCTACGGCGGCCGCGGGGCGCAGATGCCCACGCTGCCCGATCACTTCGACGTGATCGACAACCCGACCGCCGAGCGGCCCTTCCGGCTCGTGGCCGCGCCGGCCCGGACCTTCCTCAACTCCACGTTCACCGAGACGCGGTCTTCGCTCCAGCGGGAGAAGCGGCCGACCGCGCTGCTCCATCCCGACGACTGCGCCGCCCTCGGCGCCGCCGCGGGGACCCCCGTGCTCCTGGGCAATGCGCGCGGCCAGGTGGTCGCCCACGCCGAGCCGCGCGCCGGCCAGCAGCGCGGCGTGGTGGTGGTCGAGGGCGTCTGGCCCAACAAGCACTTCGTCACCGGGATCGGGATCAACGCGCTGACCAGCGCCGAGCCCGGCTACCCGAACGGCGGCGCCGTTTTCCACGACACCGCGGTCTGGATCCGCCCCGCCCCATTGACTTGAGCGGGGTCGGCCGGCTATAACCGCCCCCACCAACGTCACGCCGCGACAGGGTCGCCGCGGCGGACGGACGCAGGGGCCGGTGTCGCCGGTGGGGGTCCGCTCTGGATACGATCCTTCAGCTCGCGCTGAATGGCCTCGCCGTCGGCTGCATCTACGGCCTGGTCGCCCTCGGCTTCGTCCTCATCTACAAGGCCACCGAGCTGGTCAACTTCGCCCAGGGCGACCTGCTCATGCTGGGGGCGTTCGTCTGCTACATGCTGGTGGTCGGCCACGGCATGAGCTACTGGCCCGCGTTCGCCATCGCGGTCGTGGCGGTGGGGCTCTTCGGCGCCGCGCTCGACGCCACCATCCTTCGCCGGGTCATCGGCCAGCCCCAGTTCGCGGTGGTCATGCTCACGATCGGCCTCGGCGCCATCTTCCGCAGCTTCGCCTCCATCACCTGGGGCTCCGAGATCTACACGCTGCCCACCCCGTTCAGCGCCAAGACCACGCGGCTGGGCGGGGTCACCGTGAGCCACGAGTACGTGGCGATCATCGTGGGCACGCTCGTGCTGTGCGCCCTGCTCTACGCGTTCTTCAGCTACTCGCGGGTGGGCGTGGCCATGCAGGCCGCTTCCCAGAACCAGCTCGCCGCCTATTACATGGGAATCCCGGTGAAACGGATGTTCTCGCTGATCTGGGCGATCTCGGCGGGGGTGGCGGCGATCGCGGGCGTGCTGCTCGCCCCGGTGTCGCTGATCGACACCAACCTGGGCTTCATCGGGCTCAAGGCGTTCGCGGCCGCGGTGCTGGGCGGCTTCGGGTCGATCCCCGGTGCGCTGGTGGGCGGCGTGACCATCGGGCTGATCGAGCTGTTCTCGGGTGCGTACCTGCCGCTCGGGGTCAAGGACGTGGCCGCCTACATCGTGCTGCTGCTGGTTCTGGCTATCCGGCCGCAGGGCATGTTCGGCACGGTCGGCCGGAAGAAGGTCTGAGCGCGCGCGATGCGGTTTCCGTTCAAGACCGGCTACGATCACGACCTCGGACTCTTCCGCGATCCGGTCCAGCGGCGCTGGTACGCGGCGCTCCTGGTCGGCACGCTGATCCTACCCGCGCTCGTGCCCGACTACGTCGGCGACATCAGCCTGGTCTTCATCTACGGGCTCTGCGGGCTCTCGCTGATGGTGCTGGCCGGCTACACCGGCCTCGTCAGCCTCGGTCACGCCGCGTTCCTCGGCATCGGCGCCTACGCGCACGTCTACTTCGTCCAAGACCTGGGGCTGCCCTGGGTGGCGGGCGTGCTGCTGGCCGCGCTGATCACCGCGGGCGCGGGCACGCTGGTCGGCCTGCCCGCGCTGCGCATGACCGGCGTCTACCTCACGATCGCCACCCTCGCCTTCGCCCTGATCATTCAAGAGGTCTTCACCCGGTGGGACACGGTGACCCACGGCCTCAAGGGCCGGCCGGTGGACAAGCCGGTCATCTTCGGGATCTCGTTCGCCAACGACCTGGCGTTCTACTTTCTCTGCCTGGCCGTGCTGATCGCCGGGCTCTGGCTCACCGCGAATCTCCTGAGGGCGCCGACCGGCCGGGCGTGGGTCGCGATCCGGGACAGTGAGATCGCCGCGCAGTCCATGGGCGTCCACCTGGCGCGCTACAAGACGCTGGCCTTCGCGTACTCCGCGGCCCTCATGGGAGCGGCGGGCGCCCTCTTCGCCCACAAGATCGGCTTCCTCGCCCCGGACATCTTCAGCGTGCTGCTCTCCATCCAGTTCCTCCTGATGGTCGTGGTCGGCGGTCTCGGCAGCCTGCACGGCGCGCTCTACGGGGCGGTCTTCGTGGCGATGCTCCCGGTGCTGATCTCGCAGGCTCGCGACCAGGTCCCGCAGTGGGCCGGCCAGGCCGTCGGGGTGTTCGGCAAGGACGCGGGCAGCGCCGCGTTCCTCGCGCTGGACCGCTTCGTCAAGCAGCCCGGACTCGAGCCCGGCATCTTCGGCCTCATCCTGGTGCTGTTCATCCTGTTCGAGCCCCTCGGCATCTACGGACGCTGGCGCAAGGTGCAGCTCTACTTCTCGACCTTCCCGCTCTACAAGCGCGCCACCTTCCGCCGGCAGAAGACCTACATGCGCTCGGAGCGGCTACGGTGAGCCTCTTCGCGGCCCAGGACCTCGCCGTGAACTTCGGAGGCATCCGGGCCGTCGACGGGGTGAGCTTCGAGGTCGAGGCGGGGCAGGTCTTCACCATCATCGGGCCCAACGGCGCGGGCAAGACCACCATCTTCAATCTCATCTCGCGTATCTACGACCCGAGCCAGGGCCGCCTCCTCCTGCGCGGCGAGGAGATCACGGGGGTACCGCCGCACGAGATCGCCCGCCGGGGCATCGCCCGCACCTTCCAGAACATCGAGCTGTTCGAGCACGCCACCGTGCTGCAGAACCTGCTCCTGGGGCGCCACGCCCACGCCCGGCCACACTTTGCATCCGAGCTCCTGTTCCTGCCCGGGGTGCGCGTTCGGGAGCGAGCCAACCGGGAGGCGGTCGAGAAGGTGATCGACTTCCTCGACCTGCAGGCCCATCGCGACAGCCTGGTGGTCAATCTCCCCTACGGCGTGCGCAAGGTCGTGGAGATGGGCCGGGCCCTCTGCACGGAGCCGGTGCTGCTCCTGCTCGACGAGCCCTCGTCCGGGCTCAGCGTCGAGGAGACCGAGGACATGGCGTTCTGGATCCAGGACATCCGGACGCTGCTCGGCATCACGGTGCTGATGGTCGAGCACGACATGAGCCTGGTGGGCGCGGTCTCCGATCGGGTGCTCGCGCTCAACTACGGCCGGGCGGTGGCCTGCGGGACGTGCGAGGAAGTCCAGGCCCATCCGGACGTGATCAAGGCGTATCTCGGAGGCTGATCGGTGGCCGATCCCCTGCTCGCGGTGAGCAACGTCGAGACCTACTACGGTCCCATCATGGCCCTCCGCGGGGTGAGCTTCAGCGTGCCCGCCGGCGCCATCGTCACCATCCTGGGCGCGAACGGGGCGGGCAAGAGCACCATCCTCAAGACGGTCTCCGGGGTGATGGACCCCCAGAAGGGCACCGTGACGCTCGACGGCCGCGCGATCCACGGGCTCGATCCCGACCAGGTCGCACGCCTCGGCCTGAGCCACGTGCCGGAGGGGCGCGAGGTCTTTCCGTTCCTCTCCGTGCGCGAGAACCTCCGCATGGGCGCCTACAACCGTCGGGACGCCGACGGGGTCGCGCAGGATCTCGAGCTGGTCTCCGAGTACTTCCCGGTGCTGCACGCGCGCGCCGAGCAGCGGGCGGGTTCGCTCTCGGGGGGCGAGCAGCAGATGCTGGCCATCGCGCGGGCCCTCATGGCGCGCCCCAAGGTCATGCTGCTCGACGAGCCGTCGCTCGGCCTGTCTCCCAAGCTGGTACGCGACATCTTCGACATCATCGTCCGCATCAACCGCGAGCGCGGCGTCACCGTGCTGCTGGTGGAGCAGAACGCCAACCTCGCGCTCCTGACCGCGGACTACGGCTACGTGCTGGAGCTGGGGCGCATCGTGATGGAGGACTCCTGCGAGCGCCTCCTGCAGAAGGAGGACATCCGGGAGTTCTATCTGGGCCTCAAGGAGTCGAGCATCCGCGGCACGCGCCGCTGGAAGAGGAAGAAGACATGGCGCTGAACCGTCCCGACACCCTGCCCAAGCTCTTCCGCCACGTGGTGCGCGAGCGCGGCGACCGCGTGGCCATGCGCGAGAAGGACCTCGGCATCTGGCGGGGCATCAGCTGGCGCGAGTACGGGCTACAGGCCCGGCGGGTGGGCCTGGGCCTGGTCTCGCTCGGGCTCGAGCCGGGCGACGTGGTCTCGATCATCGCGGACAACGGCCCGGAGTGGCTCTACACCGACCTCGGCGTCATGTCGGTGGGCGGCATCCCCAACGGCATCTACACCACCGACTCGGCCCGGCAGGTGGAGTACATCGTCAACGACAGCGGGACCCGCTTCTTCTTCGCGGAGAACGAGGAGCAGCTCGACAAGATTCTCGAGGTGCGAGCCAAGTGCCCGGAGCTGGTGAGGATCTTCGTCTTCGACCCCGAGGGCCTCCACGCCTTCCGCGACGAGCAGGTCATGCCCTTCGCGGAGCTGCTCGAGCTGGGCGCCCGCTACGACCGCGAGCATCCGGACGCGTTCGATCGGATGGTCGAGATCGCGAAGCCCGACGACCTCGCGATCCTGGTCTACACCTCCGGCACCACCGGGCCTCCCAAGGGCGCGATGCTGAGCCACCGCAACATCCTGTTCCAGCTCGACTATGCCGACTTCATCACCACGCTCGGCGAGGGCGACCAGCAGCTCTCCTTCCTGCCCCTCTGCCACATCGCGGAGCGCACCTTCACGGTATTCAACCCGCTCCACACCGGCGCGACCGTGAACTTCGCCGAGTCCATCGACACGGTGCCCGACAACATTCGTGAGGTGGCCCCCGCCCTGTTCTTCGCGGTCCCGCGCATCTGGGAGAAATTCTACTCGGGCGTGGCCCTCCGCATGCGCGACGCCACCTGGCTCGGGCGCTTCGCCTACGAGCGGGCCATCGGCATCGGACTCCGCGTGGCGCAGGCCCGCCTCGCGGGGCGGCGGCCGTCGCTGCCGCTACGGCTGGCCTTCCGCGTCGCCGATTTCCTCGTGCTCGACAACGTCAAGCGCTCGCTCGGGCTCCACCGCGCCCGGGGGGCCGCCACCGGTGCGGCCCCGATCGCGCCCGACCTGATCCGCTGGTACCTCGCCCTCGGCATCAACATGATCGAGGTCTACGGCCAGACCGAGAACACCGGCCTCGCCACCGCCATGCCGCCGGACCGCATCAAGCTCGGCACCGTCGGCGTGGCGCGGCCGGATACCGCGGTGCGCCTCTCCCCGCAGGGCGAGGTGCTCCTCAAGGGCCCCCACGTCTTCCTCGGCTACTACCGCAAGCCCGAGAAGACCGCGGAGACCGTGGTGGACGGGTGGCTCCACACCGGCGACGTGGGCACCATCGACGAGGACGGCTTCGTGCGCATCACCGATCGCATGAAGGACATCATCATCACCGCGGGCGGCAAGAACGTGACCCCGTCCGAGATCGAGAACCAGCTCAAGTTCTCGCCCTTCATCTCGGACGCGGTCGTGATCGGGGACCGCCGCAAGTTCCTCTCCTGCCTGGTCATGATCGACCACGAGACGGTGGCCCAGTTCGCCCAGGAGCGGAACGTTCCGTTCAGCAACTTCGCCTCGCTCTGCCGGGCCCCGGAGGTCCAGGATCTGATCTGGAGCGAGATCGAGCGGGTGAACAAGCAGCTCGCGCGGGTGGAGACCATCAAGAAGTTCCGGCTGATCGAGCAGCTCCTCACCCCGGAGGACGAGGAGCTGACGCCCACCATGAAGCTGAAGCGCACCTTCGTCAACGTGAAGTACAAGGGCCTCATCGACGACATCTATGAAAGGAGCGACGCATGAAGCGACTACTGGCAGTCAGCGTGCTAGCCGCCGCGGTGGCGGTGGCCGGGGTGGCCACCGCCCAGAAGGACCAGCGCGGCGTCACCAAGACCGAGATCGTGCTGGGCATGCACACCGACCTCTCGGGGCCGGCCGCCACCTACGGCGTGTCGTCCTCGAACGCGGTCAAGATGCGCTTCGACGACGTCAACGAGGCGGGCGGCATCCACGGACGCAAGATCCGTCTGGTGGTCGAGGACACCCAGTACCAGGTCCCGCGGGCGGTCCAGGCGGGCGCCAAGCTGATCAACCGCGACCACGTCTTCGCGATCGTGGCCGGCCTCGGCACCCCGATGAACAACGCGCTGTTCAAGGACCAGTTCGACGCGGGCGTGCCCAATCTCTTCCCGCTCTCGGCGGCCCGCTCGATGTACGAGCCCTTCCACAAGCTCAAGTTCTACGGGGCGGCGAGCTACGTGGACCAGGTGCGGGCCGGCATCAACTACTTCGTCACCAAGAAGGGCAAGAAGGCCCTCTGCGCGATGTACCAGGACACCGACTTCGGCAAGGAGGTGCTGGACGGCGTGCAGATACAAGCGGAGAAGATGAAGGTCAAGCTCGTGGAAACCACTACCCACAAGCCGACCGACCAGGACTTCAGCGCCCAGATCACCAAGCTGAAGGCGGCCAACTGCGACCTGGTGGTGCTGGGGACGATCGTGCGCGACTCCATCGTGCCCTATGCGACCGCCCGGAAGATCGGCTGGACCGACGTGGACTTCCTGGGCTCGGCCGCCTCCTACGATCTCTTCGTGGCCGCCGCCCAGGGTGGGGTGACGGAAGGCCTCTACGCGATGGGCCTCACCGCGATGCCCTATCGGGACACCCTCTCTCCCCAGGCCCAGAGCTGGTTCGACCGCTACAAGGACCGCTACAAGGTGGACCCGAACATCGGCGCGATCTACGGGCACGTGGCGGCCGACCTGACCGTCACCGCGCTGGAGAAGACGGGCCCCGAGCTGACCACCGACAACTTCGTGAGGGCCATGGAATCCGTCAAGGGCTACCACGACATCTTCAACGGGCCGGAGGTCAACTTCGCCCCCGACAAGCACCAGGGGGCCAACTCGTCGTTCCTGGCCGTGGTCAAGGGCGGGCGCTGGGTCCGCCTGACGGATCCGCTCACCTTCTAATCCCGCCGGTCAGGCCGGCGCCGGCGCGTGCTCCCGCCGTCGCCGGCCGCGACCGGTTCTCATCTGCGCCTCACGCAATTCTCACGTGCCCCTGCGACACTTGGAGGTGAAGACGATTGAGAACGTGGAAAGGAGCGGCCACCATGAACATCACGCGAACGATCGGCATCACCCTCGGCACTCTCCTGCTCGTCTCGGGTCCGGCGCTGGCGCTGCCCGCCGCCTCCGCGATCATCTCGTGGCGCACCGCCGACGCGGTCGCGGCAGAGCGCGTACCCGGCCGGATCCTCGCCACGCGCCTGAACGGCGACGAGGCGCGGCCGGTGTACGACGTGGCAATCCACACACCGGGCGATCGCCTCGAGGAGGTTCAGGTGGATGCACGCACCGCGATCGTCCTCGGCGTCCATCAGGTGACGGAGCCGGGGATCATCGGCGAGATCGAGGCGCCGTGACGTCCGGCTCAGGCGCGCGGGGGCCCCTCGGCGGCAGCGCCGCCGCTCGAGCGGCTCCCGCCTAGCCCAGGATCGCGGCCGCCGCCTTCTCGGCGATCATGATCGTGGGCGCGTTGGTGTTGCCCCCGATCAGCGTCGGCATGATCGAGGCATCCACCACCCGCAGGCCTTCGAGCCCGCGCACGCGCAGTGCGGGATCGACGACGGCCTGCTCGTCGACGCCCATCTTGCAGGTCCCCACCGGATGGAAGATGGTCCCGGACGCCCGGTCGCGTACGTAGGCCGCGATCGCCTCGTCGCTCTGTGCCTCCTCGCCCGGCCCCAGCTCTCGGCCGAGCAGCGCGGCGAGCGGCTCCGTCCTGAAGATGCGCCGCACTTCCCGGATGCCCGCGACGAACTGGGGCAGGTCGGTGGGCGCGCTCAGGTAGGCGGGATCGATCAGCGGCTGATCCAGCGGGTCGGTCGAGGCCAGCGTGATGCGCCCACGGCTCGCCGGGCGCGTGACGTAGAAGGCGACGCTGATCCCGTGACAGTAGGGCTGGGGCGCCTCCACCGGCGATTCGGTGAGGCAGTACGGCAAGAAGAATCCTTGCAGGTTCGGGACCGCGCCGCCATCGGTGGTGAGGAACGCGCCCGCCTCCGCGATGTTCGAGGTGAAGACCCCCTGACGCGTGGCCTCGTACTCCGCCTGCGCGGCTGCCAGCAGCTCCGGCGGCGCGTCGTAAAGCGAGACCGGCGCGGTGATCTCCTGGCGGACGAAGGTGCCCAGATGATCCTGCAGGTTGCGCCCGACCCCGGGCAGGTCCGCGACCACCTCGACGCCTGCGGCGCGGAGCTCGTCGGCCGGGCCGACCCCCGAGAGCAGGAGGAGGTGCGGCGAGTTGATCGCGCCGCCGGACAGGACGACCTCGCGCGCGGCCCGGGCCGAGGCCGATTGCCCCTGCCGCAGGTACTCCACGCCGACCGCGCGCCTCCCCTCGAAGCGCACCCGACAGGTCAGCGCCCCGGTGATCACGGTGAGATTCGGTCGGGCCAGCGCCGGGCGGAGGAACGCGCTCGCGGTGCTCCAGCGCAGACCGTCCTTCTGGGTGAGCTGGTAGAAGCCGCAGCCGTCCTGGACGGCGCCGTTGAAGTCCGCGTTGGCGGGCACGCCCGCGCTCTCGGCGGCGGCGACGAACATCTCGGACAGGGGATGGCGGAAGCGATGGTCGGCCACGTTGAGGGGCCCGCCGCGGCCGTGGAAGCGGTCGGCGATCCGCTCGTTGTGCTCGGACTTCTTGAAGATCGGCAGCACGTCCTCGTAGCTCCAGCCCTTGTTGCCGAACTCGGCCCAGCGATCGTAGTCGGTGGCGTGCCCGCGGATGTAGATCATGTAGTTGATCGAGCTGGAGCCCCCGAGGGTGCGGCCCCGCGGCCACGCGAAGCGGCGCAGGTTGCAGTGCGGCTGCGGCACGGTGCGGTAGCGCCAGTCGTACCGGCTGTCCGGCAGCAGCGCCATCATCGCCGGGGTATGGATGAAGGGCGAGTCGTCCGGACCTCCCGCCTCGAGCAGCAGCACCCGTGCGCCGGGGTCCGCCGACAGCCGGTTGGCGAGGACACAGCCGGCCGAGCCGGCGCCCACGATGACGTAGTCGTACGTGGCTTCGGGCATGGGGCACCTCCCCGACGAGGATCGGACGCGATCGGCCCCAAGCCTACACCGACCTGGAGCCGAAAGTTGTGGTAGCTTCTCGGGCATCCCACCCCTCAGGAGGTGACCGATGCGTGTCCTCCGCGCGATTCTGATTTGCTCCCTCACCTGGGCGGCCCTCGGCGGCCGGGCAGCGGTGGCCGCCCCGCCCGACGGGACCCTCGCCATCGGCGTCCACGTGACGCTGGTCTCGCGCTGGCTCGACCCCGGCGAGACCGAGGGGCTGATCACCCCGTTCATGGTGCTGTACGCTTTGCACGACGCGCTGGTGAAGCCGATGCCGGGCGGGATCATGACGCCGAGCCTGGCCGAGTCCTGGACCCTCGCCAAGGACGGCGTCACCTACGAGTTCGTGCTGCGCAAGAACGCGAAGTTCCACAACGGCGATCCGGTCACCGCGGAGGACGTGAAGTTCTCGTTCGAGCGCTACAAGGGCAGCGGGGCCAAGCTGCTGAAAGACCGCGTGAAGGAGATCCAGGTCGTCGCCCCGAACCGGGTGCGCTTCGTCCTGAAGGAGCCGTGGCCCGACTTCATGGCCTTCTACGGCACCTCGGCGACCGGCGCGGGCTGGATCGTGCCGAAGAAGTACATCGAGCGGGTCGGCGAGGAGGCCTACAAGCGGGCGCCGGTGGGCGCGGGACCGTTCAAGTTCGCCTCGTTCACCCCGGGCGTCGAGCTCACGCTCGACGCCTTCCCGGAGTACTGGCGGAAGGCCCCGCAGGTGAAGCGGCTCGTCATGCGCTCCATCCCCGACGAGACCACCCGCGCCGCGGCGGTGAAGACGGGCGAGGTGGATTTCGCCTACCTCTTTGTCGGCGCCATCGCGGAGGATCTGCGCCGCACGCCCGGCGTCCGGGTCGTGGCGCCGCTGCTCTACGGGATGTACTGGCTCGACTTCCTCGATCAGTGGGACCCGAAGTCACCCTGGCACGATCGCCGCGTGCGGCAGGCGGCGAGCCTGACCATCGACCGGCAGGCGATCAACCAGGCGGAGATGCTCGGCCTCGGCAAGCCGGCGGGCGCCTTCGTGCCGCCCGAGTTCGACTTTGCCCTCCGCCTCGATCCGCCGCCGTTCGATCCCAAGCGCGCCAAGCAGCTGATGGTCGAGGCCGGCTACCCGAACGGATTCGACGCGGGCGATCTGACGCCGCTTCCGCCGTACACCGCGCTGGCCGAGGAGATCGGCGGCTATCTCCAGGCCATCGGCATCCGCACCACCGTGCGCACGATGGAGCGCGCGACGTTCATGACCACGTGGCGGGAGAAGAAGCTGCACGGGCTGCTCATCGGAGCGACGGGCGCGGCCGGCAACGCGGCCGCGCGTCTCGAGCCCTTCTTCACCCGCAACGGCATCTACGCCTACGGGACGCGGCCAGAGATCGACGACCTGTTCCAGCGCCAGGCCGGTGAGCTGGACCGCGGTCGGCGAGAGGCTCTCCTGCACCAGATCCAGAAGATCGTCGCCGACCAGGCGATGGTGGCGCCCATCTTCCAGCAGGCCTTCATCTGGGGCGTGGGCTCGCGCGTCGAGCAGCCCACCGCGGGCTTGATCCAGGGTTATCCGTACGCGGCCCCCTGCGAGGACCTGAAGCTCAAGTAGCCCCCGCGAACGCGGCGGCTACTCGTCGTCGCGCGGGTCCGCTCTGATGAAGTGGCCGCTGCGCAGGTCGCGCAGCGCCTGTTCGATCTCCGCGCGCGTGTTCATCACGAACGGGCCGTGGCGGGCGATCGGTTCCCCCAGCGGCCGCGCCGCCGCGAGGAGGAAGCGCCCGCCGCCCGGGCCGGCGGCCGCTTCCACTTGGTCGCCGTCGCCGAAGACGACGAGCGCCGGGGCGCGGGCCGCCTTCCGCTCCGGCCCGAGGAGCACCTCGCCGTGGTCCACGTAGGCGAACGCGGTGTGACCGCGCGGGATCGCCTCGCGGAACGTCGCGCCCGGCGGCAGCGTCACGTCGAGGAACTTGGGCGCCACCGCCAGCCCCTCGACCGGACCGGCCAGCCTCCCGTCGGCGGCGGTGCCCGCGATGACGCGCACCGTCGCGCCCCCGTCCAGCTCGGTCTCGGTCAGCTTCCCGGCCTGCAGGTCGCGATACTTCGGCCGGGTCATCTTCTCCCGCGCGGGCAGGTTGAGCCAGAGCTGCAGACCGCCGATGCCCTCGGGCCGCACCTGGGGCATCTCCTCGTGCAGGATGCCGCTGCCCGACGTCATCCACTGGATGTCCCCGGGCCCGATGCTCCCGTGATGCCCGAGCGAGTCGCGGTGCTGTACCTCACCGGCGCGCACGAACGTGACCGTCTCGATCCCGCGATGCGGATGATAGGGGAACCCGGCCTCGTAGTCCTCCGGCCGCACCGACTCGAAATGGTCGAGCAGCAGGAACGGGTCGAGATGATCGAGGAGCCGGGTGCCGATGCTGCGCCGCAGATGAACCCCCGCGCCCTCCACCACCGGCTCCGGCTTGACGATCTGGGCCACCGGACGCGATGTCTGGCTCATCGGGGCCCCGCCTCAGGCGCGCTCGATGATGACGACGGGGATCTCGCGCGCCGTCTTGGCCTGATACTCGTCGTAGGGCGGCCAGATCGCGGCCATCTTCTTCCACAGCGCCGGCCGCTCCGCCGCGGAGGCGGTGCGGGCGCGCGCCTTGAAGCGATCGGCCATCACCTGGACCTGGATGTCGGGTTTCGCGGCGAGGTTCTCGTACCACCCCGGATGCGCCGGCGCGCCGCCGCGCGAGGCCACCACCAGGTAGCGGTCGCCGTCCTTCCCGTAGATCAGCGGCGTGGTCCGGGGCTGGCCCGAGCGCCGGCCGGTCGTGGTCAGGAGCAGCGTCGTGACACCTTCCCAGAGGTGTCCGTCTTTCCCGCCGCTCTCCATGTAGCGGCGCGCGTGCTCCTGCTGCCAGCCGGGCGGTCGGCTTCCTGCGGGTCGCGGGGTCGTCATGGCGGCTACCTCCGGGCTCAGTCTGCCACGCCGGGCGCGCCGCTGCCACCCGGAGGCTCCGATCGAGGCGCGCCGGGGCCCCCCGCCGACTTCCGGATGTCGATCATCTCGGGCAGCCCGCGCGTGGTGTGCTCGAAAAGGTGCACGCGCGTGAGCTGGTGCATGTCGACGACGATCTCGCGGATCCGCTCGGCGGCCGCGAGGATCTGGGCGAGGCGCTCGCGGGCCGCCTCGCCGAGGCTCGGATCCTCCGCGAGCATGACGAGCCGGCCCATGATCAGGGAAAGGCCGCCGCGTCGGCAAGGCCAAGTACGGACCCGCGGTCAGGCGCGTGGGACCGACCGGGGTGGGGCCGTGCCGTACGTCCGGACGCATCGGGCCGTCTCGGTGGCGATCACGTGCTCCTCGCTGGTGGGAATCACCCAGGCTTCGAGGCCGGCACCCGTGGCGCTGATGCGGCCCGGCCGGCCCACGGTCTGGCGATTGAGCCCCTCGTCCAGCTCGAGCCCGCACCAGGCCGCGCCCCGGCAAATCGCCTCGCGCACCTCCGGCGAGTTCTCGCCGATGCCTCCGGTGAAGATCACCGCCCGCGCGCCGCCCAGCACCGCCAGGTAGGCGCCGAGGTACTTGCGGGCCCGGTGACAGAACACCTCCACCGCGAGACGGGCTCGCGGATCGGCGTCACGCGCCGCCACCAGATCTCGCATGTCCCGACTCCGGCCGGAGATCCCGAGGAGCCCCGACCGCTCGTTGAGCCATCGCTCCACCTCGTCCACCGTCACGCCTTCGCGGGAGGCCAGGTAGCCGACCAGCGCCGGGTCCAGATCGCCCGCTCGCGTCCCCATGAGGAGCCCCTCGAGCGGGGTGAACCCCATCGAGGTATCCACCGAGCGCCCACGACTGATGGCGGCCGCCGAGGCGCCGTTGCCCAGGTGCAGCGCGACGATGGTGACGTCCGCCTCGCCGAGCCCGGTGAGCGCGGCGTAGCGCGCGACGACGGACTGGTAGGAGATGCCGTGGAAGCCGAACCGCCGGATGCCGTGGCGCTCGGCCAGCTCGTGGGGGATCCCGTAGGTGCGGGCGTGCTCGGGCAGCCCCGCGTGGAAGGCGGTGTCGAACACCGCCACCAGCGGGATCCGCTCCCCGAGGGTCGCCCGGCAGGCGCGGATGCCGGCCAGGCTCGGGCCGTTGTGCAGCGGCGCCAGCTCCACGAGCGCGTCGAGCGCGCGCGCCACCGAAGAATCGATCAGCGTCGGCGCGACGAAGCGCGCGCCTCCGTGCACGACGCGGTGGCCGACCGCGTCCAGCCCGGCGGGACCCGCCCCGAGCCACTGCACGACCCGGCCGATCGCCGCCGCGTGGTCGACGAGCTCCACCGTCTCCCGCAGCGGGGGCCGGCCGTCCTGCTCGAAGGCCACCGTCGCGGCGGCCCCGATACGCTCTACCAGTCCCCGCGCGAGCGGCGCCGAGCCCGTCCCGCCCGCCGGCTCGTCGGTCTTCCAGAGCTGGAACTTCACCGACGAGCTCCCGGCATTCAGCGCGAGCACGTTCATGATGCTCCAACGATGCCACTACGTTGAAGAAGGTCAAGAGGCTCGGGAAGAACCCCGCCAAGGTCTGGGGTATGCTGCCTCCATCGCGGGAGGGAGACCATGCGCGAGGGCGACACGCGGACGGAGCCGGAGGTCAGCATCGAGATCCGGCTCACCCGGCTCCAGCAGCTCTTCAACTCCCTCGATCCGTCGCCGTTCCACGAGCGGGATCTCGATCAGGATGCCGAGGACTACATCGTCGACTCGGTGGACGAATTCCCGCTCTCGACTCCGGTGAGGCTGATCATCCACCTGCCGGCCGATCAGCTACCGAAAGACCATCCGCCCGATCTGCAGCAGTCACTCCACAACTACTTTGCCTATCGACTGAGCGAGTGCCGCCGTCGGCTGCGCTTCTTCTTCCGTGACGGCCGCATCGCGCTGGCGATCGGGCTCGCCTTCCTCTTCGTCTGCATCGTCCTCCGCGAGCTGGCGCTCGCCTGGGGACAGGGGGTGGTCCCGGAGATCGCGGAGGAGGGCCTGCTGATCGTCGGCTGGGTGGCGATGTGGCGCCCGCTCGAGATCTTTCTCTACGACTGGCGGCCCATCTGGCGACGCTGCCGGCTCTACGCCAAGCTCGCCCGTGTCCCGGTCGCCGTGCGCCAGACGTGAGTCCCGGTGTCAGAGCCGTGGCGCCCGCCCGAAGACACGCCGCAGAACGTAGTGAGTCGGCACGTACACCACGATCACGTTTGACGCCATCAGGCACAGCAGCCAGAGGCGGGGCACCATCCAGGTCTGGGGGTGCCGGTCATCGAGTCCGTACACGTAGTTGAGGTTGACCGCCCAGGCGGGGTGATCGACCGGCGGCGGCGGGGCGGGAGCGAACAGATAGGACACGAGCAAGATCACGACCGCGGCCATGGTCTGCAGTGGCAGCGCCCGTCCGTCGTAGCCCAATCGCGAGAGCAACCACAGCAGGACGAGGGGCAGCCAGCCGTGAAACGACGACAGTCCGCGTAGAAACGCGGGAATCTGCGGATCGAGCATGTAGCTGGTGACCCCGGTCACGTGCACGCCGAGCAGCAGGCGGCACAGCAGGTCGACCACCCACAGAAGCTGCGGCAGGGTGATGGCGACCGCCTGCATGCTCACGAGCAGCGGGCTCTCGATCCACATCGCCACGCCGGTGACGAGCAAGGCCACGTCACAGAAGTAGAGGAAGTTCCACGGGGTGTAGCTCACCCAGTAGCACGGCACGACGATGGCCACGAAGGACGAGTAGGCTACCTTCCCCCAGGTTGGAACGCGCCGATGGATCCCCGACGTTCTCTGGCCCGCCGTCAGTCCTCGCCCGATCAGCCGCCCCACCGCCAGTCGCGGATCGCGGGGACGTCGTCACCGTGCACGCAGACGTACTCCCGGTGCTCGATCAACCGGTCGCGCATCGCCTGCTTGACGTACGCGTACGGCGCGCCGAGGTGGGGGACCCGATCGATGACGTCACCGACCAGGTGGAACCGATCGAGGTCGTTGAGCACGACCATATCGAACGGGGTGGTCGTGGTGCCCTCCTCCTTGTAGCCGCGCACGTGCAGGTTTCCGTGGTTCGTCCGCCGGTAGGTGAGGCGATGGATCAGCCACGGATAGCCGTGGAAGGCGAAGATGATCGGCCGGTCGGTGGTGAAGAGCGCATCGAAGTCCCGATCCGACAACCCGTGGGGATGCTCGTGCTGGGGTTGGAGCTTCATCAGGTCCACCACGTTGATCACCCGGATCTTGAGCCCGGGCACGTGCTGCCGGAGCAGGCTGACCGCGGCCAGCGTCTCGAGGGTGGGCACGTCGCCGCAGCACGCCATCACCACGTCGGGCTCGCCACCGCGGTCGTTGCTCGCCCACTCCCAGATGCCGATGCCGGAGCGGCAGTGCTTGATCGCCTCGTCCATGCCGAGGTACTGGAGCGCCGGCTGCTTGCCGGCCACGATCACGTTGACGTAGTGGCGGCTCCGCAGGCAGTGGTCGGTGATCGACAGCAGCGTGTTCGCGTCGGGAGGCAGGTAGACCCGGATCACCTCGGCCTTCTTGTTCACCACGTGATCGATGAAGCCCGGATCCTGGTGGCTGAACCCGTTGTGATCCTGTCGCCAGACGTGCGAGCTCAGGAGATAGTTCAGCGACGCGATCGGGCGGCGCCACGGGATCTCGCGGGTCGTCTTCAACCACTTGGCGTGCTGGTTGAACATCGAGTCCACTACGTGGATGAACGCCTCGTAGCAGTTGAAGAAGCCGTGGCGCCCGGTGAGCAGATAGCCCTCGAGCCAGCCCTGCATCTGGTGCTCGCTCAGCATCTCCATGACCCGGCCGTCGGGCGAGAGCCCCTCGTCGGTCGCCTGGGTCTCCGCCATCCAGGTCCGGCCGGTGACCTGGAACACCGCGTCCCAGCGGTTGGACGCGGTCTCGTCGGGTCCGAAGATCCGGAAGTTCCGGCTCTGGGCGCTGCCCTTCAGGACGTCCCGGATGAACATGCCCTGGACGCGGGTCGCCTCGGCGGTGACCTGACCCGGCGTGGGCACCGCCACCGCGTAGTCGCGAAAGTCGGGCAGCGCGAGATCGCGAAGGAGCAGGCCCCCGTTGGCGTGTGGATTGGCGCTCATGCGACGGTCGCCGGCCGGCGCCAGCGCCGCGAGCGCCGGCACGAGCCGGCCCCGCTCGTCGAAGAGCTCCTCGGGTCGGTAGCTCTTCATCCACGTCTCGAGCAGCTTCACGTGCTCCGGCTTCTCGAACAGCTCGGCCAGCGGCACCTGGTGAGAGCGCCACGTTCCCTCGACCGGCTTGCCGTCGACCTCCTTGGGACCGGTCCAGCCCTTCGGCGTCTGTAAAATAATCATGGGCCAGCGCGGGCGCGTGGGACGGGCGACGCCCGCGGCCCGCGCCGCGGCCTGGATCCGCGCGATCTCGTCGAGCACGGTGTCGAGCGTCGCGGCGAGGTCTCGGTGCACGCGCGCGGGGTCGTCGCCCTCCACGACGTATGGCGTGTAGCCGTATCCGCGGAAGAGCTGGTCCAGCTCCTCGCGGGTGATCCGGGCCAGCACGGTCGGGCTGGCGATCTTGTAGCCGTTGAGATGCAGGATCGGCAGGACCGCGCCGTCGTGCGCCGGGTTGAGGAACTTGTTGGAGTGCCAGCTGGTGGCCAGCGCGCCCGTCTCCGCCTCGCCGTCCCCGATCACGCACGCGACGAGCAGGTCCGGGTTGTCGAACGCGGCGCCGTACGCGTGCGAGAGGGCATAGCCCAGCTCGCCCCCCTCGTGGATCGAGCCCGGCGTCTCCGGGGCGGCGTGGCTGGGAATGCCGCCCGGGAACGAGAACTGGGTGAACAGCCGCTTGAGCCCGGCCTCGTCCTGTGAGACGTTCGGGTAGATCTCGCTGTAGGTGCCCTCGAGGTACGTGTTGGCCACGATGCCGGGGCCGCCGTGACCGGGCCCGGCGACGTACAGCACGCTGAGATCGCGCGCCTTGATCACCCGGTTCAGGTGCGCGTAGACGAGATTGAGGCCGGGCGTGGTCCCGAAGTGGCCCAGCAGCCGCGGCTTGATGTGGCGGAGGGTGAGCGGCTCCCGCAGCAGCGGGTTGTCGTAGAGGTAGATCTGGCCGACCGAGAGGTAGTTGGCGGCGCGCCAGTAGGCGTCGATGAGGCGTAGCTGCTCGGGCGACAGCGGTGGCCTGCTCCCGGTCGCCCCGTACGTAGACGAGCCCACGGGCCGGCTAGGCGCGAGCCCGGCGCTTCGGCGCCGACCCGGCCTCGCCGGCCAGCGCGCGCCGCGCGGCGAAGTACTTCTTCGGGTGCCGCCTGCTGTCGCGTTCCCGCTCGCGGTACCGCTCGAGCTGGCGCTCGAGGACCGGGAGCGCGGCATCGAAGGCCAGCCGCGACGTCACCGCGCTCCGCTCGATGCGAAGCGTCGGCCGGTAGGGCAGCCGCACCGTCAGGGCGCACCGCATCGCCACGCCCCCCTTGGGTCCGTTGTCATCGAAGAACGAGACCTGCCCCTTGACCGGCCGCACCGAGAGCGGCGCGAGCGTGTCCCTCATGAGCCGGGTGACCCGCGCCCGGAGCGCCGGGTTCCGCTCGATCCCGCTGACCTGGATGGCTTCCACGTCGTCGATCATGTCGGCTCCTTAACAGTACGCCCATTGCGAGCACAAGCAATCGCACGTCGACCGACCGCGCCGTGCAGTATCCTGCCGACTGGAGGCGCGCTCCATGCTTACACCTACGAAAATCTGGCTGGCCGCAACCATCGTCATGCTGCTCACGGGAAGCGGGACCTGGGGGGCCGTCCGGCCGGCCGCCGCGCAGGACGCCGGCCAGGCCTCGGAGATCGCAAAGCTGCGGGCCGAGCTCGAGGAGCTCCGGGGACGGGTGCCCGACCAGTCGCACGTGATGAAGGACGTCGGGTACCACTTCACGAACCTCTGGTTCGCGGCGCAGGCGCGGAACTGGCCACTCGCGAAATTCTACCTCGACGAGACCCGATCGCATCTCCGGTGGGCGGTCCGGGTCATTCCGGTGCGCCGCACGAGCGCCGGGTCGCTCGACCTCCGGCCGATTCTCGACGCTCTGGACCGCACCGTGTTCAGCGATCTCGACCGGGCGGTGGAGGCCCAGGACGCCCGCGGCTTCCCCGATCTCTACCGGCGAACCCTCGTGGGTTGCTACGCCTGCCATCAGGCCGCCGAGAAGCCCTATCTGCGTCCGCGCGTTCCCGAGCAGCCCGAGGTGCGCATCCTGGACTTCGATCCCAGCTCGACGGGACCCTAGCCGCCCCGGATCTCGCTCACCACATCACGACGCCTCCGTCGATGTTGACCGACTGACCGGTCATGAAGGCGGCCGCGGGGGAGCAGAGAAACGCGATGAGCCCCGCGACCTCCTCGTCGGAGGCGGCGCGGCCCATCGGAATGCGATCGAGCTGGCGCTGCCAGCCGTCACTCCGCCCGAGGACGTCCATTCGAGCCGTATCGATCGTGCCCGGGCAGACCGCGTTCACGGTGACCCCGTGGCGCGCCACCTCCTGCGCGAGGGACTGGGTGAGGCCCTGGATGCCGAAGTTGGCCGCGTTGTAGGCCGCGGTGTTGGGGCTGCCCCGCTTGCCCGCGATCGAGGAGAGGTTGATGATGCGGCCCCACTTCTGCTGGACCATGATCGGGACGACCCGCTTGCAGAGCAGGAAGGCCCCGGTCAGCTTGATGTCGAGGACCTTTCGCCAGACCGCCTCGTCCAGCTCGGGCAGCGGCACGCGATCGTTGCCGCGGGGGTAGGCCGCGTTGTTGACGAGCACGTCGATGCGGCCGAAGGTCTTCATCACCTGCTCCACCAGGCGTCCCACCGGCCCGGCCTGGCTCACGTCGCCGGTCCAGGTCAGCGCGCGGCGGCCGGCGGCGCGGATCTGGTCGGCGGTGCTCTCCACGTCGCGCCAGCCCGCTTTCTTCTCGTCCTCCGGGAATGTCGCGGGGTCACGCCCGGTTCCGGTGACCACCACGTCGGCGCCCAGCCGGGCCAGCTCCATCGCGGTGGCGCGCCCGATCCCGCGCAGGCGGCCCGCGCCGGTCACCACCGCGACCTTGCCGTCCAATGCTCCCATGATCGTGTCCTTTCGAGAAGAACGTGCCCGGCGCCGGTCAGGGCGTGATCCGGAAGACCGGGTGATTCGACGCGACGCGCGCGAGCTGCTCCTCCGGCGAGTCCGCGCCGACGCCACCGAAGAATCGGTTGACCTCCCACGCCCACCGCTCGAGGTAGGCGCGCAGGATCGGCGGCTTCTCGCGGTCGGCCACTTCCTCGACGCGCACGGTCTCGGTCCGGCCACCGACGGTGAGCCGCCCGGTCCGGCTCGCCCGGATGTTGCGCACCCACTGCGTCTCCCCGCGCGGGGAGACCAGGTAGCGCCGGCCCGCGAGCTCGAGCGGGTTGACCGGGGTCCGGTGCCACGCTCCGCTCTTGCGCCCCTGCACCGACAGGACCTGCGCTCCCTTCAGCCCGAGACCCAGGCGGCCGGCGAGGAAATTGACGACCGGATTGAAGACCTTCGTGGTGAAGAATCCGGGCCGGACGTAGCGCTCCGCGGGCATAGCCGCCGCTACTCGATGGAGAAGTGGGCTTCGGTGGTGTGCCCGGTGCGGCCGTTGATCGGCAGGAGGTCCTGGGGACAGGCCGAGAACGCGATCACCAGATCCATCTCGGCGCGCAGGACCGCGTAGCTGCCGGCGGTGGAGACCGGCTCGGCCCACGCGAGCGCCCCGTCGGGCGTCCAGGGGATGTTCATGAACAGGTTGAGCGGCGACGGGGTGGCCGGCACCGTGATCCCGAGGGCGCCCAGCCCCGCGTGCAGGTTGTCGCGGCAGTTGTCGTGGTGGCCCTGGACGCCGAGCAGTCGATAGCGCGGGGCATCGCAGGCGGCCATCAGGGTGTCGTGGGCGCCTCCCGAGGTGTCCTCCACCAGGGTCAGGATCGGCCGCCGCTGATTGGTGAGGAAGGTGTCGCCGAGCGCGGCCCGGAGCTTCATGAACCAGGCGCGGCTCGCCTCCATCGACATCCACTCGGTGACGTCGGCCGCGCCGAAGGCCCACGTGTCCACCACCTGCGCGCCGTGCGTGTTGATGACCTTGATGCGCTGGCCCTTCGCTACCCGCGCGGCCGCGCCACGCCGGGCGGGAATCGTGAGGATCTGCGTCGTCGTCGCCATGGGCTCCTTCTCCGAGCCGGCGCGCGCTAGGCGCGCCGGAGGCCGTGGTCTCCGCGATAGTCCGAGGGCGCGGGCGGGCGCCAGCCCGTCAGCAGCGCCGGGGCCGGCTGCCAGATCTCCACCCCGAGCGGCCGGCAGGTGCTGAGCGGATCGCCCGCGTCGCTGCCCCACATCTGCACCGAGAGATCGCCGTGTGGACAGGTCGAGATCGCGCAGAGCACGTCGATCTCCGCGAAGAACTCGATGAAGTCACCGCGCTTCGCCGGGCTCGCCTTGACAAAGTAGCGGTCGTCCGCGGTGAGCCCGGTGACCTGGAAGACGTTCAGCACGTCGTGGATATCCAGCTCGGTGAGACGGTAGGGCGCCACCGCGCGCACCAGGTTGGAGTGGCAGCAGAGGTCGAAGTCCTCTCCGTTGAGCATCTTGTGCACGTAGGGGTCGCAGCGCGTGCCGAGCAGGTCGTGGCAGCCCGCGCCGTCCGCGTCGCGGCCGTACCGGATCGTGTCGTTGGTGATCGTGAGCATCGGCCGGAGGTAGGGCAGGCAGGACCAGAGCCGGTCGTAGGTGGTGACGTGCGCCCGGTGGAGCTGCTTGGTCCGCGCGGCCCAGAAGCGCTCGCGCGGGTTGCCGAGGTTCCAGGCGTTGAAGTCCGCGACCTGCGGCCCCTCCACCGCGACGATGCGGAAGATCTGGCCGGCCGTGACCGGCCAGGCGCGGCCCGAGCGCATCGGCACGACGAAGCGCTCGACCAGCGTCCGCGAACCGGTCTGCCCCGCCAGCCGGTCGTAGAACGCCTGATCGACCGCGAGCGGCGACCCCGGCTTCCCGTCGTAGATGACTCGTGGTTGCGCCATGCCCGTCCCTCCGTTCGGTGGCCCACAGGATAGCCCAGGACGGGACCCAAGAAACCCCTTGACAGCCGCCGCCCAAGTCTCCAGCATCCGGCCAAGCTCGGGGTTGATCGGTAGTCGTTGCTCACGTCGTAGTCACGCGGGAGGGGGACACTATGCGCAGGTGGGGATGGCTGGGAACATTCGGGGCCGCGGTGCTGGTCATGGTGGCCACCATTCCAATGGACGCGACCGCTCAGCAGTGTCCGAAGGGGAAGCTCCGCATCTACACCTCGTGGCCGATGCAGGGCGCGATGATCCCCGAGGGCACCGGCATGAAGAACGGGGTAGACATGGCGATCGCGGAGGCCGGCGGCGTGGTCGCCGGGTACTGCCTGGAAATCGTCAACCTCGACGACGCCTCCCCGCAAACCGGCAAGTGGGACGGCGCGGTCGAGGCCGAGAACGCCAACAAGGCGGTGGCGGATCCGCTCGCGATCCTCTACATCGGCACCTACAATTCCGGGGCGGCCAAGGTCTCGATCCCGATCAACAACCGCGCCCACATGGCCCAGATCACCCCGGCCAACACGTACCCCGGCCTCACCAAGAAGCAGGGCGCGGCCCCGGGTGAGCCGGAGATCTATCGCCCGCTCGGCTTCGTGAACTACTTCCGGCCGATCCCCGCCGACGACATCCAGGGCGCGGTCGGGGCCAAGTGGGCCAAGCGCCTCGGGATCAAGAAGGTGTTCATCCTCAACGACCAGGAGCTCTACGGCAAGGGCATCGCCGACGTCTTCGAGGCCACCGCCAAGAAGATCGGGCTCGCGGTGGTGGCCAACGAGGGCATCGACTGGAAGCAGCCGGACCAGAAGCCGATCCTCACCAAGGTGCGGGCCTCGGGGGCCGATCTGGTCTACCTGGGCGGCGTCATCGAGACCGGCGCGCAGGTCATCATTCGCCAGATGAAGGAAGTGGGGCTGGTGGCCCCGCGGGTGCGCTTCATGGGTCCCGACGGTCTCCTCGAGGAGGAGCTGCTGAAGGGCGCCACGTGCGAGGTGGCGATGGCCACCGAGATGCGCGTGACGTTCGCGGGCCTACCCTTCGAGAAGATGAAGGGCGTCGGCGCCAAGACCTACGAGACGTACAAGGCGAAGTTCGGCAAGGAGCCCACGTCCTACGCGCTCTACGCCGCCGAGGGCGGCCGGGTGGCGGTCGACGCGCTCAAGCGCGCCGCCGCCGAGATGGATCGCGCCAAGGACATCACCGAGAAGCGCGAGGCCCTGCGCAAGGCCATCGCCACCACCAAGAACTTCGAGGGCATCAACGGCAAGTGGAGCTTCGACGCCAACGGCGACGTCGACTACGACACGATGTCGGGCTTCAAGGTGGTCAAGGCGGACTCGCCGATCGGCTGCAAGTTCCAGTTCGAGACGATTCTCGAGTAGCGGGATCGATCGGACACGATCGGCCGGGGCGCCACGGGCATGAAGAATGCGATGGGGGGGCGTGGGGGAGGAGCGGCGCCGCTCCCCCCCATTTAGAACAAATCTGCTCTGGCACGAGGTCCTGATCCAGCAGACCGTCAACGGGGTGACCCGCGGCGCGGTCTTCGCGCTGATCGCGCTCGGCTACACGATGGTCTACGGGATCATCGGCCTGATCAACTTCGCGCACGGCGACGTGTTCATGCTGGGCCTCTTCATCTCGCTCAGCTACCTCACCCTGCTCGGCATGGCGACCACGCTCCACGGCTGGCAGCTCGTCACCGTGCTGCCGCTCGTCTTCCTGGCCACCATGCTGACCACCGGGACCATCAACGTGGTCATCGACCGCGTGGCCTACCGGCCCCTCCGGCACGCCTTCCGGCTCGCCCCCCTGATCACCGCCATCGGCGTGTCGTTCATGCTGGAGAACCTCGCCCTGATCTGGAAGGGCCCCGCTCCGATCGCCTACCCCGACGTGTTCCCGTCGGTGGATATCCTGCGCGAGTGGGTCGGGGTGGACTCGCTCCTGTTCATCACCACCAAGGACGTGCTGGTCCTGGTGACCACCATTCCGCTGATGATCGCGCTCCAGTACTTCGTGACCCGCACGCGGTGGGGCAAGGCGATGCGGGCCACCGCGCAGGACAAGGAGACCGCACTCTCGATGGGGATCGACGTCGAGAAGACCATCGTGCTCACCTTCTTCATCGGCGGCGCCCTGGCCGGCGCGGCCGGCCTCATCCAGGGGCTCTACTACAACATCGGGATGTGGTGGATGGGCTACCAGGCCGGCCTCCGCGCCTTCACCGCGGCGGTGCTGGGCGGCATCGGGAGCATGCCGGGGGCCGCGCTCGGCGGCCTCATGATCGGCTTCCTCTCCGCGTGGAGCGATCAGTACATCTCGGCGCGCTGGACGAACGCGATCGTCTTCTCGATCCTGATCCTGGTCCTGATCTTCCGGCCGCAGGGGTTGCTCGGCGAGCGGGTTCCGGACAAGGCGTGAGCGACGCCCGCCCGGTCCGCCTGCTCCCCGCGGCGCTCCTGGTCTCGGCTCTCCTCGGCTATCCCTTCCTCGACCGCTGGCTGCAGGCCCAGACGGTACACGCGGTCACCGACGCGATGATCTACGTGCTCCTCGCGCTCGGGCTGAACATCGTGGTGGGCTACGCGGGGATGCTCGACCTGGGCTACGCCGCGTTCTTCGCGATCGGCGCCTACACCATGGGCCTGCTGAACTCGCCGGTGCTCGGCTCGCCGCTCTACGGACACGCGTGGAGCTTCTGGGTCATCATCTGGATCGCGGCGGCGGTCTCGGCCGGGCTCGGGGTGGTGATCGGGGCCCCGACTCTCCGGGTTCGTGGTGACTATCTGGCCATCATCACGCTCGCCTTCGGGGAGATCATCCCGGTCGCCATCCGCAACCTCGGCGACATCACCATCGACATCGGCGGCTGGCGGCCGATCGAGCGGCTCAACCTGACCGGCGGCGAGAACGGGGTGAACCCGGTCGGCCGCCCGTCCCTGCCCTTCGTCAATTTCGAGACCGACTTCATCCCCTGGTACTTCCTCATCCTGGTCATCGGCGCGCTCTCGCTCTGGGCCATGAACCGGATGCGGGACTCGCGGCTCGGGCGGGCCTGGATGGCGATCCGCGAGGACGAGACCGCCGCCGACTGCACCGGGGTGAACCCGGTCAAGACCAAGCTGCTCGCCTTCGCGCTTGGCGCCTCCTTCTCCGGCTTCGCCGGCTCGTTCTACGCGGCCAAGCTGCAGGCGATCACGCCGGGCGCCTTCGAGTTCAACGTCTCGATCATGCTGTTGTGCATGATCGTGCTCGGAGGCATGGGCAGCCTCAAGGGCGTGATCCTCGGCGGCATGCTGATCACGCTCTTCGACCGGATCCTCCTCGCCCAGATGACGTTCCTGGTGCGCTGGATCGGCCGCTCGCTCGGCATCGCGACGCTCGCCGCGGTCGATCTCACGCTGTGGCGCTGGTTCTTCTTCGGGCTGGGCCTGGTGGTCATCATGCTGATCCGCCCGGAGGGTCTGATGGGCCGTCGCGTGCGCCCGCCCGCCGCCGACGTGGACGAGCGGGAAGAGACGCTCGCGCTGGTGGCCGCCCCGCCCCGCCCGCGCGCCGACGCGCTGCCGGCCTGGCTGCGGGAAGCCGCCGCCCCCGCGCGCGGGCCGGCTGGCGCCCCGCCCGTCCTCGAGGTGCGCGGGCTGACGCGGCGCTTCGGCGGCCTGCTCGCGGTGAGCGACGCGGAGCTGGTGATCCCGGCCGGCGGCATCGTCGGGCTCATCGGGCCGAACGGCGCCGGCAAGACCACCTTCTTCAACCTGGTCACCGGGCTGCTCCGGCCGGACCAGGGCCTGATCCGGCTCGACGGCGCGAGCCTGGTCGGCCTGCGGCCCCACGCCATCGTGGGGCGCGGGATCGCGCGCACCTTCCAGTCGATCCGGCTCTTCCAGAACATGTCCGTGCTCGACAACGTGCTGGTGGGCGAGCACTGCCGGCTCCACGCGTCGGTGGCCGGCGCGGTCTTCCGGCCGCCCGCGGTCGTGGCGGAGGAAGGCCGGGCGCGCGCTCGGGCCCGCGACCTCCTCGCCTTCGTGGGCCTGGGCGACAAGGGAGCGGAGATGGCCAAGAACCTGGCCTACGGTGATCAGCGGCGGCTCGAGATCGCGCGGGCGCTGGCCACCGAGCCCCGGCTGCTGCTGCTCGACGAGCCCACCGCGGGCATGAATCCGCGGGAGACCGACACCCTCACCGAGCTGATCGGCCTGCTGCGCCACGAGCTGGGCCTGGCCGTGCTCCTGATCGAGCACCACATGGAGGTGGTGATGGCGATCTCCGACCGCATCACCGTGCTCGACTACGGCACGCGGATCGCAGAGGGCACCCCGGCCGAGATCCGCCGGAACGCCAAGGTCATCGAGGCGTACCTGGGCAAGGGTTACGAGCAGGAGCTGGTCGCCACGTGAGCGCGGCCGAGCTGCTCGCGCTGCAGGACGTGCACGCCTACTACGGCAACATCCGCGCGCTCAAGGGCATCTCGCTCACGGTGGACCGCGGCGAGATCGTGACGCTGATCGGGGGCAATGGGGCCGGCAAGACCACCACCCTCCGCACCGTGATCGGCCTGGTGCGGGCGCTCCGCGGCACCGTGACCTTCGGCGGCCAGCGGATCGACCGGGTGCCCACCCACCGCATCGCCCGCCTCGGCATCGCCCAGTCGCCCGAGGGTCGGCGCATCTTCGCGCCGATGACGGTCCTGGAGAACCTCGAGCTGGGCGCCTTCTCCCGCGCCGACCGCGAGGCGATCCCCCAGGATCTGGAGCGGGTGCTCACCCTGTTCCCGCGGCTGCGCGATCGCCTGGCCCAGAAGGGCGGCACGCTCTCCGGGGGCGAGCAACAGATGCTGGCGATGGGGCGCGCGCTGATGGCCAAGCCCGACATGCTGTTGCTCGACGAGCCGTCGATGGGCCTCTCCCCGATCCTGGTCGAGACCATCTTCGACATCATCCGCAACATCAATCAGCTCGGCACGACCATCTTGCTCGTCGAGCAGAACGCCCGGATGGCCCTGCGGGTGGCGCACCGGGGCTACGTCATCCAGACCGGGCGCATCGTGCTGCAGGACGCGGCCTCCGCTCTCCTCCGCTCCGACGTCGTGCGCAAGGCCTACCTGGGCGAGAAGTAGGCCGGAGCCGATCGCGGCGGCTCACCGCCGCGGCGTGAGACCCGTCAGATCCAGCTCCGGCATGCGGCCACTCATCAGGTCGGCGACGATGCGGCCGGTGCCGCAGGCCATCGTCCAGCCCATGTGCCCGTGGCCGCAGTTGAAGAAGAGATTGCGGTGGCGGCCCTGGCCGAGGATCGGCGGGCCGTCGGGCGTCATCGGGCGCAGGCACGCCCGGTACTGTCCCTGCGCGTAGTCCACCGCGTCGGGAAAGACGTCGCGCGCGAAGCGCAGGATGTTGTTGAAGTCGCGGGGCGTCCAGCCCCAGTCGTAGCCGGCGAACTCGGCGGTGGACGTGAGCCGCAGCTGGTCGCCGAGGCGCGACCAGGCCACCAGCCACCGCTCGTCCACTCCGGGCACGAAGGGCGCGAGACCGCCCGGCTTGAGCGGAAAGGTCGAGGAGTAGCCCTTGGCGGGATAGATGGGCAGGCTTACCCCCGCGGTGCGCGCCACGCCCGCGCTCCCGACGCCCAGCGCCAGCACGTAGCTGTCCGCGGTCAGCATTCCCGCGCTGGTGGCCACCGCGTCGATGCGGTCGGGGCCCGCACGGAGCGCGGTGACGCGCGTGCCGAGCGTGACCGTGACCCCGAGCCGGTCGCGGCAGAGCGCGCCCAGGCGCTCGGTGAAGAGACGCGAGTCGCCGCTCGAATCGCCGAGATCTCGGATCGCCCCCGCGATCCTGGCCTGCACCGGCTCGAAGGCCGGCTCGAGCTTCGCCACGCGGCTCGGATCCAGGATCTCCTGCTTCTGCCCGTGCTCGGCGAGCAGCGACATCTTCTTGATACCCGCCGCCAGCTCGGCCGGATCGCGATAGAGATAGAGCGCTCCCTTCGCGACCGCGTGGTACTCGATACCTTCCGCGGCGACGAGCTCGCTCATCACCCGCCGGCTGTACTGGCAGAGGCCGAGCTTCACGAGCGTGTTGCGTCGCGCGCGCGTCGGGGTGCACTCGCGCAGGAAGCGCAGGCCCCACGCGTAGAGATGCGGGTCGGACCCGAGCCGCACGCGGATGGCGGTCTCGTCGCCGCGGAGCGAGCGGAGCAGCATGGCGGGGGCCTGCGGCCCCGCCCAGGCGAAGGAATGCCCGGCGGCGATGATCCCCGCGTTGCCCGCACTCGCCTCCAGGCCGAGCGCGTCGTTCTCCTCGACGATCGTCACCTCGTGGCCGGCCCGGGCCAGAAAATAGGCGGTCGTCACGCCGACCACCCCGCCCCCGAGCACGAGCGTCTTCACTGGCCGTCGCGGAGGTCGGTGAGCAGCCGCCGCACCCACACCCGGATCATCCGGCGGCGGTAGTCGGCCGAGCCCATGACGTCGGAGAGCGGTGCCGCCTCCCGCGCGGCCGCGTCCGCCGCCGCGGCGATGGCGGCGTCGGTGAGCGCGGCGCCCTTCAGCGCGGCCTCGGCGACAGCGGCACGGACCGGGGTCGGGGCGGCGCCGCCCAGCCCGACGCGAGCCTCGATGCACACCGATCCGCTCGCCTCGAGCCGCAGCACCGCCGCCACCCCGACCAGCGGCTTGTCCTCCGCGGAGCGGGAGCAGAACTTGACGTAGCCGCTCCGCGCCCCGGACGGCAGCGCGGGCACGCGCAGCGCGGTGATGATCTCGCCCGGCTCGAGCGCGGTCTCGTAGAAGCCGCGGAACAGCTCGCCGATCGGCACGGTCCGCTCGCCCCGGGCGCCGGCCACCCGGACCAGGGCCTCCAGGCAGAGGAGCGCGGGCGAGACGTCCGAGGCGGCCTCGGCATAGGCCAGGTTGCCCCCGACGGTGCCCATGCTGCGCACCGCCGGGCTCGCCACCCGGCCGGCGGCCCGGGCGAGGAGCGGCCAGCCGCGCCGCACGTCCGGGTGTCGCTCCACGTGGCCATAGGTGGTCATCGCGCCGAGCTCGAGCGCGCCGTCGACCAGGCCGACGCCACGCAGCGCGCGCACGCGATGGAGCGAGATCAGCCGGTCCGGCGCGACCAGCCCGAGCCGGATCATCGGGACCAGCGCGGTGCCACCGGCGACGATGCGCGCTTCGCCGTCGAGGCGCGCCAACGCCGCCACCGCTTCCGCGACGGTCTCGGGCTCGTGCAGCTCGAACGGGCGCAGACGCATCGTCTACGAGCCCGCCGAGGCGGGCGAGGGCGCACCCGCCGCGGCGGCGAGCACCGCCTCCACGATCTTGTGATAGCCGGTGCAGCGGCAGAGATTGCCGGCGAGCGCCTCGCGGACCTCACGTTGGGTCAGCGGCCGCGATTGGGCGCTCCCGTCGCGCCGAGCCGCGAGGAGCGCGGTGGCGGCCATCAGCATGCCCGGCGTGCAGTAGCCACACTGGGCCGCTCCGTGCCGGGCGAAGGCCTCCTGCAGCGGGGCGAGCGCTCCGTCCTGCTCGAGCCCCTCGATGGTGAGGAGCGCGCGGCCACGCAGGTGCGCGGCGAGCATAAGGCAGGCGCGCGCGGGCTCGCCGTCCACGAGCACGGTGCAGGTCCCGCACACGCCCTCGCCGCAGCCGCCCTTGGTCCCGGTGAGATCGAGGCGATCGCGCAGGAGATCGATGACGGTCCAGTGCGGTGGGACCTCGACGCGGCACGGGCGGCCGTTGAGCGAGAAGTCCACTGAGTAATTCAGGATCGGGCTCACGGCCCGGCCTCGACGGCCGCGCGCAGCCGGGTCGCGAACTCCCCCGCGAGCTGGCCCGCCTTCATGCGCATGACCGCATCGCCCACCGAGCCGAGCCGCCCGAGGACCTTTACCTCGCTCTGGTAGTGAATGTCGGTCGCGTGCGCGCCCGCCGGCTCCAGCTCGAGCGTGCTGCGCACGTCCACCTGGCTGCCGAGCTTGCGGTCCTCGCCGTGGCCGACCGCGACCAGCCGGCGCGGGGGCTCCATCTCGGTGACGGTCATCCGCATGTCCTGGGTGGTCGAGAGGAACCCGACCTTGACTACGAGCCGCAGCCGGTACGTGCGCGCGTCTTCCACCTCGATGCCCGCGCAGCCGGGAATGCACGGCCCGAGGCGCGCGGGGTCGAGGAGCAGCGCCCAGACGCGCTCGGGCGGGGCCTCGACCTGGAACTGCTCGTCGAAGACGGGCATCGCTCAGGCGCGCGCCGGTCCCCGCGCGGCGTCCAGGTAGGCGAGGATTCGCTCGGACGTGAGGGGAAACTCGGTCACCGGCCGCCCCACCGCGGCGGCCACCGCGTTGCCGACCGCGGCGGGGGTCGCGGTCATGGCGGGCTCGCCGATCCCCTTGGCTCCGAAGGGCCCGAGCCCGTTGCCCGACTCGATCAGGATCACGTCGATGGGCGGCACGTCGAGCGTGGTGGGGATCTTGTAGTCGAGCAGGTGCGGATTCTTGCTGAGCCCCTGCTCCAGCACCACTTCTTCGAGCAGCGCGTGGCCGAGGCCCTGCACCGCGCCGCCTTCCACCTGTCCCTCGCAGCTCTGCCGGTTGATCACCTGGCCCACGTCGTAGCACGCCGCGAGCTTGGTCACCCGCGCGCGCCCGGTCTCCTCGTCCACCTCGACCTCGATCGCCTGGGTCCCGAACGTGTAGTCGTTGAACGCCTTGCCCTGGCCGGTGACCGGATCGATGGTGGGCGCCGACGGCGCGTCGTACTTCTCCAGCACCTGCACCGGCCGACCCGCCGCGGTCGCCGCGCGCACCACCGAGGCCATCGTCACGGTACGTCCGGGCGCGCCGCGCACGAACGCGCCGGCCTCGCCGAGCTCCACGTCGGCGGGCGCCGCCTCGAGCATCTCCGCCGCCTGCGCCACCAGGTGCCGCCGCAGCTCGGTGGCGGCGCGCAGTACCGCGTTGCCGGACATCAGGAGCTGGCGCGTGGCGGTGGTGGTGCCGGCCCGCGGGGTGAAATGGCTGTCGCGCCCCACCGCGACCACGCGCTCCGGCGCCAGGCCCAGCACCTCGGCGGTGATCGAGCAGAGCGAGGCGGTCTGACCCCCGCCCACGTCGGGCGCCGCGCAGCGCACCACCGCGCTGCCGTCCAGCTCCATGCCGATCCAGGCACTCGAGGAGTCGCGCGTCCAGCACATGCGGCCGTACGGCGTGAGCGAGGCGGCGACGCCGCGCCCGATGCGGAGTGGACCCTCGGCCGGCCGCACCGGGCCGAGCGCCTCCCAGGCACGACGCATCGTCTCGGCCAGCATGGGCTCGCTCTCGAGCACCTGCCCGGTGGCGAGGTGGTCGCCCTTGCGCAGGAAGTTCCGCTCGCGCAGCACGAGCGGATCCATCCCGAGCGCCCGGGCCAGCGCGTCCATCTGTCCCTCGTAGGCGATGCACGGCTGGATGGAGCCGAAGGTGCGGTAGGCGCTCGCGATCGGGTTGTTGGTGTAGACGGTGGTCGCGTCCACCTTCACGTGCGGGACACGGTACGGACCCGCCGCGGTGACGAGGCTGTAGAGCAGCACCCACGGCGACAACGCCGCGTAGGCTCCCGAGTCGGAGACGAGGTCCACCTCGAGCGCGGTGAGCGCCCCGTCGCGGGTGGCCCCGGTGCGGTAGCGCATCACGTAGGGGTGGCGCTTGCCGTGGCCGATGAACGACTCCTCGCGGGAGAAGATCAGCTGGACGGGCCGGCGCGTCTTCCAGACGAGCAGGCCGAGCAGGCACTCGACCGTGATGTCCTCCTTGCCGCCGAAGCCGCCTCCGAGATACGCCCCCTCGATGCGAACCCGGTTGTGCGGCAGCGCCAGCACCTCGGCCACGTCGCGGAAGTGCTCCAGCACCTGGGTGCTGACGCGGAGGACCAGCACGCCTTCGGCGTCGACCCACCCGACGCCGGTCTCGGTCTCCAGATACACGTGATCCACGAACGGGGTGCGGTAGACGTGCTCGACCACCACGTCGGCGCGCCGGAAGCCTTCCGCGACGTCACCCTGGCGCAGGTGCCAGCGACGGAGGACATTACCGCCGTCGTGGACCGCCGGAGCGTCGGGGCGAAGCGCGTCGAGTGGATCGTAGACGCCGGGCAGCTCCTCGTACTCGACCCGCACCAGCGCCGCCGCCTCCGCCGCGATCTCGGGCGTCTCGGCCGCGATGGCCGCCACCGGCTCGCCCTGGAAGCGCACGCGATCCTCGGCCAGCACCGGCTGGGTGGCGAGCACCGCGCCCGCGGTGGCCTCGGCCATGCGGCCAGGCAGCTCCATGCGCAGGTGGTTCTGAGGGACGTCGCGGCCGGTGAGCACCGCGTGCACCCCGGGCAGCGCGTCGGCGGCCGCGATGTCGATGTGGGTCAGGCGGGCCGAGGCGTAGGGGCTGCGGACGATGCGCCCGTGGAGCATGCCGGGCGGCGCGAAGTCGCCGGCGTAGATCGGCCGGGCCCGGACCTTTTCCCAGGCATCCGGACGCGGCAGGCCCTTACCGATGACGCGATAGTCGCGAGTCATCCCTGCGCGAGCAGCTCAGCGCGCCCTGATCGCTGCCCCGAGCGTTCCCCCTTGCGTCTCCCCCCGCGGTCCCCCCTTCCTCATTCCCCCTTCATCATTCCATGATCGGCCAGCACCTGGGCCACGCACGCGGTCACCTTCACGCCGGTCGGGAGGTCGATGAACTCGTTCGGCCCGTGGGCGTTCGAGCCGGGCCCCATGACCCCGGTGACCAGGAACTGCGCCTGCGGGAACCGCTCGCCGAGCATGCTCATGAACGGGATCGAGCCGCCGAGCCCGTCGAACATCGCGGGCGCGCCGAACTGCGCGCGTGACGCGCGCGTCACCGACTCGCGGAGCCAGTCCGCCATCACCGGGGCGTTCCAGCCGCTGCCCGGCCGCTCGCCGGTGGAGAAGGTCACCCGCGCCCCGTAGGGCGGGTCGGCTTCCAGCACCTCCTTCACGCGCCGGCCGGCCCGGGCCGCGTCGGCGGTGGGCGGCAGCCGTAGCGACAGCTTCAGCGAGGTCTGCGGACGGAGCACGTTGCCGGCGTCGGCCAGCGCCGGAATGCCGTCCACGCCGGTGACCGCGAGAGCCGGCCGCCACGTGTTGTTGAGCAGGGCCTCCACCGGATCCCGCGTGACCGGGCTCATGCTCGGCAGGAACGGAAAGCGGCTCCAGATGTCGTCGCCCAGCACGCCCGCCACCGCGCGCACCTCGGCGAGCCGGTCGGGCGGGATGTCCACGTGACACTCGGAGACGAGAATCTTGCCGCTGCGGTGATCCTCGATCCGGTCCAGCACCTGGCGCAGGATCCGGAAGCTCGAGGGCACGATGCCGCTCGCCGCGCCCGAGTGCACGCCCTCGCCCAGCACCTCGACGGTGAGCGTGCCGCTCAGCACGCCGCGCAGGGACGTGGTGGCCCACAGGTGGTCGTAGTCGCCGCAGCCCGAGTCCAGGCAGACGACGAGGTCGGGGCGGATCCGCTCGGCGAGCTTCTCCACGTACGCCGGGAGATCGGGACTGCCGCTCTCCTCGGAGGCCTCGATCAGCACCACGCAGCGCGCGTGCGGAATGCCCTGGGCCTGGAGCGCCTCGATCGCGGCCAGCGCCGCGAAGGACGCGTAGCCGTCGTCCCCGGCGCCCCGGCCGAACAGCCGGTCGCCGCGACGGACGGGCACCCACGGGCCGCCGTCCGCGGCCCAGCCGACCATCTCCGGCTGCTTGTCGCAGTGGCCGTAGAGCAGCACGGTCTCGCCGCCCTTGCCCGGCACCTCCATGAGGATGACCGGCGTCCGGCCCTCGAGGCGAACCACGTCGATCGTCAGCCCTTCGATCTTCCGCTTCCGAGCCCAGTCGGTGATCAGGGTCACCGCCCGATCGATGTGGCCGTGCTCCGCCCATTTGGTGTCGTACATGGGCGACTTGGCCGGAATGCGGATGTACTCGGTGAGGGCGGGTACGATGTCGTCGTCCCAGGCCCGCTGAACCAGCGCGCGCGTGTGATCGGGGTTGGGCGTCATGCCGGCAATAGTATGCGGAAGCGGACGGATCTGCCAGGGGCCTACGGGCTACGCGGTCGTCCGTCCTTGCCGCCCCGCGAGAGCTCGGCCTCGAGATCCGACGGCAACGGCGTCGCCGCGACGAGGTACGTCGCCGCGGTGAGGACCGTGATGCACGCGACCGTGACCGCCAGCCGCTTGCCGTGCCAGAGGCTGTTGAACCACTGGGTGAGCTCGCTCGCCAGCACGTTCGCCTTCCCGCCGTAGCGCTCCATCTCCCGGAGGTACTGCTTGGTCTCCTGCGGGTCGTAGCCCGGGATGTCCCCGGGCGGGGGCGGGGCGGTGAGGTAGATGACGATCGCGCTGCCGAGACCGATCGTCAGGATGAGCGAGGTGATGAGCTGCAGGCGCGTCAGCCGCGTCATTGATGAGAGGCCGGGGATCTGAGGCCGGGCGCCTGCCCCCGGCAGCGCTAGACGTTGAAGCCGGAGGTGCCGACCCAGCCGGTCTCCGAGACGTCCACCATGACCCCGTCGGGGCCGCTGTACTTCACCTCGACGTTGCCGTGCGCCTGCCGGCCGTAGCCGACCCCGAGCGCCTCGTTGACGTCGTCGCGCGGCGCCGAGCCCGCCGCGGCCAGCCGCTCGGTGATCGCCTCCAGGCTCTCCACCTGGAAGCCGATATGGTGGATGCCGCTCCAGCCCTTGCCGCGCTCGACCCCGGCCACCGCGTCGTTCTTGAAGTTGAGGATGGCCAGGTTGAGGTCGCCGTCGCTCAGGTAGTAGCCCCGCGCGTTGGGACTGTCGATCCGGGCGATCTCCTTCATGCCAAACACGTCGATGTAGAACTTGGCCGTCCCGTCGACGTCCTGGGTGGAGAGTGCGATGTGCTTGATCTTCGCCATGGGCTGCCTCCTGTTCGAGCGGTTCAGAGCCGCCGGGTCCCCCCGATCATACCCCGCGCGCGACCCGTGTTCCTTCGAGAATTGCCTGGTGGATTCCGCGCGGGGCCACGCAGTCGCCGACCGCGTGCAGCGCGGGGACCTTCCCCTTCAGCGCCCGGTAGAGGGCGTCGGTGGAGCGGCTGCCCATCGAGAGCACCACGGTGTCCACGCCCTCGATGCGGCGCTCGGCCCGCGTGAAGGCGTTGGCCACCACCAGCGCGGAGCCCTCGATCGCGATCAGGTCAGTGTGGGGCGTCAGCGTGACGCCCTTGCCGAAGAGGCGGGCGTAGAGCGGCGCGATCGACGTGACACCCACGTCCTGGCCGGCGTAGAGGAGCCGCGAGATCACCTCCACCTGGTGACCACGCTCCAGCAGGTGCTCCGCGACGGACAGGCCCTGCTGGGTGTGGACGTCGTCCACCACGACGACTCGTTCGCCGACCTGGGCGCGGTCCAGCAGGACGTCGCGGTCGGTGACCACGTGCTTTCCGTCGAGCCCGGGCAGCGCGGGCACGTGGGGATAGGAGCCGGTCGCGATGATCACGGCGTCCGGCGCCTCGGCGAGGATCGAGTCCGGGCCGGCCTCGACCCGGAGCCGGCAGTCCACACGGAGCTTGTCCACCTGGCGGGTCAGGAAGCGCAGGATGCCCGCGTACTCGGCCCGCGCGGGGGCGCGGGCCGCGATGAGCACCTGCCCGCCGACCTCCGCCTCGCGCTCGAAGAGCACCACGCGATGGCCGCGGAGGGCGGCCACGCGCGCCGCCTCGAGACCGGCGGGCCCGGCCCCGACCACGACGACTCGACGCGGGGGCCGGGCGGGAACCGGCTCGGCCAGCTCCAGCTCGCGGCCGGTGCCCGGGGTCTGCACGCCGGGCACCGGCCTGCCCTGGTAGATGCGGTCGATGCACCCCTCGTTGGCCCCGACGCAGACGCGCACGTCGTCGCCCGCTCCGGCCAGGACCTTGCGCGGCAGGTCGGGGTCCGCGATCAGCGCCCGCGTCATGCCCACGAGGTCGATGGACCCCTGCGCCAGGATCTGCTCGGCGTGCGCGGGATCGACGATCCGACCCGCGTGGAGGATCGGCATCCCGGGCACCGCGGCCTTGATGGCGGCCGCGAGCGGGACAAACACGCCGTGCGGATAGGCCATGTTGGGGACGGCCAGGGCCTGCAGCGGCAGCGTGTGCGCCGCGCCGCCGATGATCGACAGGAAATCGACGAGGCCGGAGGCGGCCAGGCGACGGGCGATCTCCGCCATGTCCGCCGCGGTGAGACCGTCGCGCGTCATCTCGTCGCCCGAGATCCGGGCGCCCACCACGAAGTCGGGCCCCACCTGGCGCCGGATCTCCCGCAGCACCTCGAAGCCGAAGCGCATCCGGTTCTCGAGGCCGCCGCCGTAGTCGTCGGTGCGCCGGTTGAAGAGCGGCGACCAGAACTGGTCCACCAGGTGATTGTGGGCGAAGGACAGCTCCACGCCGTCCAGGCCACCCTCCCGGCACCGCCGCGTGGCGTCCCCGAACGCGCGCACCAGCATCGCGATCTGCTCGGGCTCGATCTCGTGCGGGATCTCCCGGTGGACCTTCTCCGGGATCTGCGACGGCGCCAGCAGCACGTGCCAGCCCTCGACGTCGGACTGCGACCGCCGGCCCATGTGGGTGAGCTGGCTCATGACCCGGCAGTCGTGCCGATGGACCGCCTCCGCGAGCCGGCGATAGCCCGGGATCACCGCGTCGTCGTGGTTGGCGATCATGTTCCAGGCGCTCGCCGGCGAGGACGGGTGCACGCTCGTCGAGCCGCCGATGATCGTCAGGGCCACCCCGCCGCGGGCCTTGGCCTCGTGGTAGGCGGCGAGGCGTGCGCCCGCCTTGCCGTCCTCGGCCATGGCCTCCGCGTGCCCGGTCGAGAAGATGCGGTTCTTCAGCGTGAGGGCCCCCACGCGCAGCGGCGAGAACAGATGGGGAAACGCGGCCGGCCCGCTCATGCGCACGAGAGTGCCAAATCTCGGGCCGGAGGGAAAGCCCACCTCGTCATGCTCGCGCGTCCGGCCCGGGCCGCGCGAGCTTCTCCACCCGCACCCCGATCAGGCGGATCTTCTTCCGCCTGGGATTCTCGCGGTCGTCGAAGAACGGCTCCAGCAGCCCGCGGACCACGGCCTGCAGCTCATCGAGCGCGGTGAGCGGAGCCTTGCCGGTGCGCGCCCGGCTCACCGTCACGAAGCCGACGAAGCGCACGGTGACGGTCACGGTGCGGAACGACGCCAGCCGCTCCGCGACGAAGCGCTCGAACACGGTGGCGGCCAGGGCCCGGGCGCGCTCGAAGACGAAGGCGGGGTCGAGCGTATCCTGCTCGAACGTCTCCTGCTCTCCCACCGACTTGCGCTCCCACTCGTTCGACACCGGATCGTCCGAGAGCCCGTGGGCCTTCCGGTGGAGGTCCTCGCCCCCGCGGCCGAGCCAGTCGCGGAGCTGGGCCGGCTCGAGGGCGCGGAGCTCGCGGATGACCCGGACGCGCCGCTCCTGCAGGAAGGCCTCGGTCTTCGGGCCGATGCCCGGGATCACCCGGATCGGAAGCCCGTCGAGAAAGCCGCCCACCTCGTCCGGGCGCACCACGGTCAGCCCGTCGGGCTTCCGGAAGTCGGAGGCGATCTTCGCGACGAGCTTGTTGGGTGCGATGCCAACCGAGCAGGTCAGCCCCTCGCGCTCGAGGATCTCGCGCTTCAGCCCCCGCGCGTGGGCCTCGCCGCGGTCCAGGTCGCCGAGGGACGAGAGATCCACGTAGGCCTCGTCGATGCTCGCCTCCTCGAAGGCGTCGACGCCGCGACCGATGATCGCCATGAGCCGGCCGGAGACTTCGAGATAGCGCGCCCGGTCGCCCCGGACGAACACGGCCTCCGGCTCGCCCCGGCGCCGCGCGGCCTCGGCCAGCCGCCACGCCCGCGAGATCGGCAGCGCCGAGCGGATCCCGTACTTCCGGGCCGCGTAGCTCGCGGCGGTGACGACCCCGCGGCCCGCGCCGCCCTTGGGATCCGCGCCCACCACGAGGGGCCGCCCGCGCAGCTCCGGATGATCGCGTTCCTCGACCGAGGCATAGAACGCGTCCATGTCGATGTGGGCGATGATTCTCACGCCATCCGGCCCGCTGCGCGGCGCGGGGAACCGCAGGCTACTTCGGCTTGGGCGCGAAGAGCGCGCACCACCCCTTGGGATTGATCTTCCCCTCGACCATCTTGCAACTGTCCGGCGGGACCCAGTGCAGGCACTGGTCGCACTCCTGCGCCCCCTTCGGCTTCTGCTGGTACTGCACCAGCTTCTGCGCCATCTTCTGCTGCGCCCCGGCGTGGCCCGGAACGATCGCGACCGCGAGACCAACGCCCGCCAGGAGCAGCTGCCGCCGCGACGTCTTCGCGTCTGCTTCGCCTCTCGTATCCACTCGAGTCCACTCCTCCTCTGGCAAAAATCGGCTGGATCTGACTCCCGGATCTGGCCCAAGGGTACCACCCGGCCGCGCCGCGGGCACCTTGCCGCCGGGCGGGTGCTCTGCTATTGCAGTAGCGCCATGGCCGAGCTCTCCGCCGCCGAGGTCCACGCGCAGGCCGCCGCGATCGGCCTGCTCCTCGAGGGCGAGGATCTCGCCGAGGTCGCGCATCGCCTGAACGCCTTCGTGGAGGCGCTGGCCGGACTGGCCACGCTCGACCTCGCCGCCGCCGAGCCGTGGCCCACGGCACCTCCCGATCCCCGATGAGCGACGAGCTCGCCTTCCGCTCCGCGGCGGACCTGGCCCGGCTGATCCGGGCCGGCGAGGTCTCGCCGGTGGAGGTGGTGCAGGCCTACCTCTCGCGCATCGACCGCTTCGACGGCGCCCTGCGCGCCTACGTCACGGTCTGCCGGGAGCGCGCGCTCGACGAAGCGCGCGCCGCCGAGGCGGCCCGGGGCCGCGGCGGCCAGCTCGGCCCGCTGCACGGCGTGCCGTTCGCGGTGAAGGATCAGTTCGACACCGCGGGGGTGCGCACGACGTCGGGCTCCCGGCTGCACGCCCTCCGCACGCCCGCCCACGACGCGACGGTGGTGGCGCGGCTGCGCGCGGCCGGCGGCATCCTGCTGGGCAAGCTCAACCTGACCGAGTTCGCACTGGGCGGCACCCTCACCTACCCGTTCGGCCAGCCACGCAACCCGTGGGATCCGACGCGCGAGACCGGCGGCTCGTCGTCGGGCTCGGGCATCGCGGCCGCGGCGGCCCTCGCCGCCGCGACGCTGGGCGAGGACACCGGCGGCTCGGTGCGGAGCCCGGCGTCGTGGTGCGGCGCGGTCGGGCTGCGCCCGACCTGGGGCCTGGTCCCGCGCTCGGGCTGCATTCCGGTCGCGTGGTCGATGGACGCGCCCGGCCCCCTCACGCGCTCGGTCGAGGACGCGGCGCTGCTGCTCTCGATCATCGCCGGACCGGACGGCCGCGATCCGTGGATCCGGCCGGCGGCCTCGGATCCGCGCGGCGATCTCGAGCGGGGCGCCCGAGGCCTGTCCGTCGGCGTCGTGCACGAGCTCGTGGCCGGCGCGGACACCGAGCCCGAGGTCGGCGCGGCCGTGCGCGGCGCGGCCGAGACGCTGCGCGGGCTCGGCGCCGCGGTGGCCGACGTCTCGCTCCCGCTCGTCCCGCGGGCCGGCGCGGTGTTCATGGCGCTCGCGGACTCGGAGGCGGCGGCGTGGCATCACCCGACGCTGGCCACGCGCGGCGACGAGTACGACGCGGGCACGCGGCGGCGGCTGATCGCGGCCGCCCTGCTGCCCACCACCCTCGCCCAGCAGGCGGGTCGGGCGCGCGCGGCCATCCGCGCGGAGGTGCTCGACGCGCTGGAGCGCTTCAACGTGTTGCTGGCCCCCACCGCCCCCACCGCGGCGCCGCCGATCGCGGGCGCCCGGGCGCCGATCCGCTCGCGCGGGGAGGCGGCGCGCCGATTCTTCAACCGCCGCTCGTACACCACGCCGGCCAGCCTCGCGGGCGTGCCCGCCCTGTCGCTGCCGTGCGGCTTCACCGCGAGCGGCCTCCCGATCGGGCTGCAGCTCATCGGCCGGCGCTTCGACGAGGCGACCCTCCTCCGCGCCGCGCGCGCGTACGAGCGCGCGACCGACTGCGGCGGGCGGCGGCCACCGCTTCACGGCTGACCCGGCCGCGGGCGGGCGCCCGGGGTTGACAGCGATCGGAGACGATGGTGCGATGACGCCGGACATGCGGACCATCGGCGAGATCGCGACGTTCGTGACCAGCAAGAACGCGGGGCCGTTCCTGCTCACCCTCGACATCGTCTTCCCCGACGAGGCGACCTATCGCCGCTTCGTGGCCGGGCGGTCGCTCGATCGCGCCACCGTGGCCGGGCTCTACGGCCTGGAGCCCGAGGACGTGCTCGACATCATCGAGTTCGAGCCCGCGTTCGCGGTGAAGATCACGCTCCGCCGGCCCTGGCCCTCGGGCGCGGTCGGCGAGAGCGACGTGTACGGCGCCCAGCAGCACGTTCCGCTGGCCGGCCACGCGGTCGAGTGGCCGGAGACGGCCTGAGGAGGCGGGCCCGATGGAGCGCATGACGGTGCTGGCGCCGCTCGGCATGCTCGGCTACGGCATCCCGCCGCGCTCGATGGAGCGCGGCCTCGCCCGCGACCCGGCCGTCCTCGCGCTCGACGCCGGCTCCACGGATCCGGGCCCGTACTATCTCGGCGCCGGCGTGCCCTTCGTCAATCGCCGCGCGGCCAAGCGCGACCTCACCATGATCCTCGACGCCGCGCACGCGCGCCGCATCCCGGTGCTCGTCGGCTCCGCGGGCGGCGGCGGCGGCCGCCCGCACCTCGCCTGGACGCTCGACCTGTACCGGGAGATCTGCCGCGAGCGTGGCTACCGCTTCCGCACCGCGGCCATCGACGCGGAGGTCGATCGGGCCTGGCTGCGGGACCAGGTCGCGGCCGGGCGCGTGCGGCCGCTCGACCACGACACCGCGCTGACCGCCGCCACCGTCGATGGGGCCACGCGCATCGTCGCCCAGATGGGGGTCGAGCCGTTCCTGGCCGCCCTCGACGCGGGGGCGGAGGTGGTCATCGCGGGACGCGCGTGCGACGCGGCGGTCATCGCGGCGCTGCCCATCGCGGCGGGATTCGAGCAGGGCCTGGCCCTGCACATGGGCAAGATCCTCGAGTGCGGCGGCGCCGCCGCCTATCCACGCCACGGCTCGGACGGCCTGCTGGGCGTGATCGAGCCGGACGCCTTCACGGTCGAGCCGCCGAACCCGGACAAGGTCTGCACGGTCGCCTCGGTGGCCGCCCATTCCCTCTACGAGCGCGCCAACCCCTACGAGCTGTACCTGCCGCACGGGCACATCGACCTCAAGGCCACCCGCTTCGAGCAGGCCGGCCCGCGCGCGGTGCGCGTGTCGGGGACCCGGTTCGTCCCGTCCGCGCCTCCCACGCTGAAGCTCGAAGGCGTGGCGCGCGTGGGCTTCCGCACCCTGACCATCGCCGGCGTGCGCGAGCCGCGGCTCATCGCGCACATCGACGACTACCTCGCCAACGTCCGCACCCGGGTGGCCGAGACGTATCCCGACGGCTACCGGCTGCTGTTCCACGTGTACGGTCGCGACGGCGTGATGGGACCGCTCGAGCCGGTGCGGGCCGCGCGGCCGCACGAGGTGGGCCTGGTCATCGAGGTGATCGCCGACGATCCCGAGACGTCGGCGGCGGTGCTCGCGCTGGCCCGGTCGGCCGCGCTGCACGTCACCTACCCGGGCCGGAAGGCGATCGCGGGCAATCTCGCCTTCCCCTTCTCCCCGTCCGATCTCCGCGCCGGCGAGGCCTACGAGTTCACCATCCACCACCTGGTCGCGGTGGAGGATCCGGGTGCTCTCTTCCGGGTGGAGATCGTCGAGGCCTGACCACCACGGTCAGGCCACCCGCTCACTCGCGCCGGAAGTAGACCGGCCCCCAGCACGCCTCGGTGGGCGTGCTGAGCGCCGCGCGCACCTGGTCGCATCGCTGCAGGTCACCCACCGCGTAGAGGACCTCGGGCTCGCGCAGCAGGGCCCTGGCTACCGGGCGCGCCCGGAAGCCCCACGCCTCCTCGTCACTCGGATCTCCGGTCACCCGCACGCGGACACAGACTCCGGAGCTGGATTGGCAGTGCGCGGTCAGCACCTCGTAGCCCTCGGGAAGTCGCATGAGGCTTGTCGGACGCCCCGCCGCGCAGCCGGCGACGAGGCCCAGCACGGGCGCGGCCAGGAGCCAGGCCCGGAACACGCTTATCCCCCGACTCTTATCCCCGGACTCTTATCCGGGGATGCACGCGGTAACCGTGATCTCCACGAGCAGCTCCGGGGCGTTCAGCGAGGCCACCGTGACGGTCGTCCGCGCCGGCTTGTTGGTCGGGAAGTACTTCGCGTACTCCTCGTTGTAGGCGGCCAGATCCTCACGCCGGGTGAGGTGCGTCATCGCGCTCAACACGTTGTCGAGCGAGGTGCCCGCGGCGGTGAGGACCACCTTGATGCGCTCGAGGGTGTTGCGCGTCTGCTCGCGGACGTCCTTGCCCACCTCACCGGTGACCGGATGGCGCCCGGTCTGCCCGGACACGAAGACCAGGTTGCCGAAGCGCGTGGCCGCGGAGAGGTTGGGGTTGGGCTTCGCCGCATCGACGGTGACGATCTCTTTCCTGGGCATGGCCACCTCCTGGCGCGATCATAACCGATCGATCCGGACTGGGCTCAGCGCACGCGGAACGCGGACACCGGCCGTGCGAACCCCTTCAAGGTGAGGGCACCGAGGGCCTCGAGCGGCACGCGGTCCTCCACCGCCCCGGCCACTCGCTGGGAGACGAGGATCTCGGTCGACTTGGCTTCCCCGCAGAGCCGCGCGGCCAGGTTCGTCACGGTGCCGATGGCGCCGTAGTCCCAGCGCCCCTCGAAGCCGATGGCGCCGATCGTGGCGTACCCCTGGGCGATGCCGATGCCCACGCCCAGATCGTAGCCCCGCTTGCGCCAGCCCAGGTCGAGCTGCCGGACGCGCTCACGCATCGCCAGCGCCATCCGGATCGACCGCTCGGCCGCATCCGGGACCGGGACCGGATCGTTGAAGAAGATCATCATGCCGTCGCCGGTGAACCGCTCCAGCGTCCCCTCGTGCTCGAGGATCAGCCGCCCCATCTCGGCGTGGTAGTCGCGCAGCATCCCCATGACTTCCTCGGGGTCGGCGGTCTCCGCGAACGCGGTGAAGCCCCGGAGGTCGAGGAAGACGACCGTCACCTCGACCCGGTGGCTCTTCAAGGGATCGGCCGCGCCGCCGGTGACGATCAGCTCCGCGAGCTGCGGGGAGAAGAAGCGCTTGAGGCGCCCCAATCGCTCCACCTGCTCCACCTGCTCGGCGACCCGCCGCTCCAGCGTGCGATTCCATTCGGCCAGCTCGCGCGCGTGCCGCGCCTCCTGGTCGCGGAGACGCTTCTTCTCCAGGCACGCCCCGATGCGCGCCCGCAGCAGCACCGGGTCGAAGGGCTTGGGCAGGTAGTCCTCCGCGCCCAGCTCGATGCAGCGCACCACGCTGTTCACCTCGTCGAGCGCCGAGATCATGAGGACCGGGAGCTCGCGCAGGGCCGCGTCGTTCTTGAGCCGCCGGAGCACTTCATAGCCGTCGATGCCCGGCATCATCACGTCGAGCAGCACCAGATCGATCGGCGGCGACGGGTGACGTCCGAGCATCTCGAGCGCGGCGTGCCCGTCCGCCGCGGTGTGCACCGCGTAGCCCTCGCGGGCCAGGCGGCGGGCGAGCAGATCGCGATTGCCCTGGTCGTCGTCGACAACCAGGATCCCCCCCGCCAGCGTCGCCTCGGGGGCGGTCGCGCCGGGTCCGCCGCGATCGCGGCCCGGCTGCGTCTCCCCTCCGCCCGGCGCGAGGAGCTTCGTCAGCCGATCGGCGGCCTCCGCGATACGCGCCAGGTCCGGGAGCAGCTCGCGGCTCTCGAGCGTCTCGGCCTCCCGCGCGAGCGTCTGCGCGGTCGCGCTGATGCGAGACACCGGACCGAGCACGGCCTGCCCCAGCGCCAGCACGTCCACCGTCTCGGCGTCCTTCCCTCCGGGCGCGAGCCGCTCGTTGACGATCCCCAGCACCGTGCGCGCCTCGTCGAGCAGCCGGTGGAGACCCGCGGCGAGCGCCGCGCGGTCCGGTCCCACGTCCTCGAGCAGCAGCTCCGCGTAGCCGATGATGTGATTGAGCGGTGTGCGCAGCTCGTGACGGAGATGGGCCAGTCCGCTCGGGCGACCGGTCATCGGGCCTTGCCCTCGAGGAGCGTCGCGATCTTCCCGAGCAGGCGATCGAGGTCCACCGGCTTGGTGTCGAAGTCGTCACAGCCTGCCGCGAGGGCCTTCTCGCGGTCGCCGGACATGGCGTGCGCGGTCAGCGCGATGACCGGGATCCCGCGCGTCTCCGGTGCCGCCTTGAGCTGACGCGTCGCCTCCCACCCGTCCAGGCCGGGCAGGCTCATGTCCATCAGGATCAACGCGGGCGCCTCCGACCGGGCCATGGCCAGGCCCTGCTCGCCGTCCACCGCGATGGCCACGTCGTATCCGCGTCGGGTGAGGCGGCGGGACAGCATGTCCCGGTTCATCTCGTTGTCCTCGACGAGCAGGATCCTGGGCATCAGGGCCTCGGTCGGCGGCGGGCGACGCTGGCCGCGACCAGTTCACGCACCTCGGCGAGGAGCTGATCGCGGCCGTGCGCGCCCTTCTGGAGGATCTTCTCGACGTAGCCGTTGAGCCGCTCGCGGTCCGTGTGGGACAGGTCCTTGGCGGTGACGACGACGATCGGAATCGCGCGCCAGGACTCGTGGCGGCGGAATTCGGCGACGAACTCGAAGCCGTCCATCTCCGGCATCATCAGATCGAGCAGGACGACGCTCGGCGACATCTCGCTCAGGCGCTCGAGCGCCTGTCGCCCGTTCTCCGCCTCCACGACCGCGTAGCCCTCCGGCTCGAGGATGCGCCGGAAGAGCTGGCGGACGGTCACGTCGTCGTCCACCACGAGCACCGGGAGGTCGCGCCGGTATTTCTCGAGCACGGTCACCAGTCGCTCGCGATCGATCGGCTTGGTCAGGTAGTCGGAGGCGCCGAGCGCATAGCCCAGGTTCTTGTCGTCCACGATCGTCAGCATGACCACCGGGATGTCGGCCACCTCCGGGTCGGCCTTGAGCGCGGACAGCACCGCCCAGCCGTCCAGCCCCGGCATCATCACGTCGAGCGTGATCGCGTCCGGGCGCAGCTCGCGGGCCCGGCGCAGGCCCTCCTCGCCACCGGAGGCGGTGACGACGCGGAACCCCTCCTTGGCGAGAAAGCGCTGCATCAGGTCCCGCACCGCCGCCTCGTCGTCGATCACCAGCACGGTGCCCGCCCCGGGCGGCACGTGACCGGCCTGGGCGACGGCCGCGGCCGGCTCCTCGACCGTCTCGGGCACCTGGGCGGGCAGCCGGATGGTGAAGGTGCTACCCCGGCCGGCCTCGCTCTCCACCGTGACGTCGCCGCCCATCATCCGGCAGAGCCGGCGGCTCAGCGCGAGACCGAGCCCGGTCCCGCCGTACCGGCGGGTCGTGGCCGCGTCGGCTTGCGAAAAAGCCTCGAAGAGGCGCGTGAGCTGCTCCGGCGTCATGCCGATACCGGTGTCGCTCACGCGAAACACCATGGCGTCCTGGCCGTCGACCGCCTCCCCGGCCACCGTCAGCGAGATCGTCCCGCGCTCGGTGAACTTGCAGGCGTTGCTCAAAAGGTTGAAGAGGGCCTGGCGCACCTTCGTGAGATCCGCCCGCATCGAGCCGGTTCCCGCGGGGCAGTCCACGTCGAGGCGGTTACCGTTCTTCGTAGCCAGCGGCTGGATCACCGCCGCAATGTCCCGGACCAGCGCGGCCACGTCGAAGGTCTCGAGATACAGCTCCATCTTGCCGGCCTCGATCTTGGAGAGATCGAGCACCGCATTGATCAGCTCCAGCAGGTGCTTACCCGCCGCGTTGATCTTCTTGAGGTCGTCGGTGAACTGCTCGGCCCCGAGGTCGGCGGCGTCCTCCTGGAGCATCTCGCTGTAGCCGATGATCGCGTTGAGCGGCGTGCGTAGCTCGTGCGACATGTTGGCGAGGAATTCCGATTTGTGGCGGTCCGCGAGCTCGAGCTGCCGGCTCTTGTCCCCGATCTCCCGGAAGAGCCGCGCGTTCTGGATGGCGAGCGCCGACTGGCTCGCGAACGTCTTGAGCAGGTCGATGACCTCCGAGGAGAACTCCCCGGGCGTCTTCTTGGTGACGGTGAGCCCACCGATCAGGTGGCCCTCGCGCAGGAGGGGAATGCCGAGAAGTGCCCGCGTTCCCGTCCGCAGCAGCACGTCGCGGAGCGGGCCACTGTAGGCACCGGCCGCCGCCATGTCCGCGATCTGGGCCGGCTGGAGCGTGACCGCCATCCGCCCGGCCACGCCCTCACCCCGCCGGATGGGTGAGCGTCGGGCCACCGCCACCACCTCCTCGGCGAGGTTGTGGGTGGCGCGGAACACCAGCTCCTCGGCCCGCTCGTCGTACTCGTAGACCGTGCACGAGTAGGCGCCGGCGAGCTGGCTGGCCCGAGAGACGATGGTACTGAGCACGGTATCGAGATCGAGCGTGGAGCTGAGGGCCTGGCCCACCTCGCCCAGGGCCTCGAGCTCCTGGACCGAGCGGGTGAGCTGGTCCGTGCGAGCCTGGAGCTCGGTGAGCAGCCGTGCGTTCTCGATCGCGATGGCGGCTTGATCGGCGAAGGTCTCCATCAAGGCGATCTGACCATCGCTGAACGGGCTCACCTCCACCTTGTAGATCAGGAACACGCCGAGGAGCTCGTCCGCTCTCATGATCGGGATGCCGAGCACCGTCCGCACGGCTTCCACGTCCACGTCCTTCGCGCCGTAGGTGTACTCGGGATCCTCCAGCACGTTGCGGATGTGGACCGTGCGCCGCTCTAGGGCCGCGCGGGCGGCCCCGCTGTAGCGTCCCGGCGCGATGGGATTCTGCTGGACGAAGGCGATCAGCTCGGGCGCGGCCCCGTAGGTGGCCGCCACGCCCAGGAATTTGCCGTCGAACCGGTAGACGAACGCCCGGTCGGCTCCGCACAACCGCACGGCGTTCTCCGCCAGGGTCTCGAACACCGGCTGCAGGTCGAACGTCGACCGCCCGATCACCTTCAGCAGCTCGCTGGTCGCGGTCTGCTGCTCGAGCGCGACGCGCAGCTCGCTATTGCGCGCGTCCAGCTCGGTGAAGAGACGCACGTTCTCGATGGCGATGACGGCCTGGTCGGCAAACGTTTGGAGCAGCGCAACCTGGCGCTCCGTAAAGCGCAGTGCCTCGGTACGGCGGACACCGATCGTGCCGACCGCGACTCCTTCTCGCATCAAGGGGACACTCAAAATCGTGCGGTGGCCCATGATCCGCCCGTTCTCGCTGCCCTCGGGAAATTCGGCCGCCTCATCCTGTACGTCAGCGACGTGAACAGCCCGCCCCTCCAGCATCGCTCGTCCATTGACCGTTCCGCGGACCAGCGGGATGGTGAGCTGAATGGGGATCGACCCGTGGTGGCCGACGAGGCGCATGACATCCCCCTCCCGGCGGAAGATGTTGGCATCCAACGAGTCACACAGTCGAGCGGCACTCTCCGCGACCGCGTCGAACACCGGCTGCACGTCGGTCGGCGACTGGCTGATGACCCGCAGAATCTCGCTGGTCGCGGTCTGCTGCTCCAGCGCCTCGGTGAGATCGGCGTTCTTGGCCTGGAGCTCGTTGAGCAACCGCGCGTTCTCGATGGCGATCACCGCCTGGTCGGCGAAGGTGGCGACGAGGTCGATCTGCTTGTCGGTGAACGCGCGGACCTCGGTCCGGTACACCAGGAGCAATCCCACCAGATCGGTCTCCCTCAGCATGGGGACGGCCAGCACCGATCGCTGGCCGCCGATCCGCTGCGCCTCGTGCAACTCGAACTCGGGATCGGCGAGCACGTCGACGATATGGACCGTCCGGTGCTCGAGGGCGGCCCGCCCGATCGGCGAGCCGCGTCCGGGGCGAACCACGTTCCGGTGCCAGTACTCGCTGAAGGCGGGGCTGATTCCATACTCCGCGCGAAATCGGAACACGTCGCCGTCGAGCTGGGCCAGGAGTCCCCCCTCCGCGCCGGCGAGCCGGGTGGCGTTCTCGATGAGGGTCTGGAGCACGGGTAGAAGATCGAACGTCGAGCGGCTGATCACCTTGAGCACTTCGCTGGTCGCGGTCTGCTGCTCGAGCGCCACCCGCAGCTCGCTATTGCGCGCCTCCAGCTCCTTGAACAGGCGCACGTTCTCGATGGCGATCACGGCCTGGTCGGCGAACGTCCGGAGCAATCCGATCTCTGCCGCCGCGAATGGCCGGCGCTCCTGGCGAAAGACCACGATGGCGCCAACCGGCCCGCTCTCCCGGAGCATCGGGACGCTCAGCGCGGTGCGGTATCCCATGGTCCGGGCGAGCGCCTGACTCGTCGGGAATCGTGCATCGCTCTGCATGTCCTCCACGTGCACGACCTCACGATCCAGCATCGCTCCGCCGGCAACCAGGTCCCTCGTCAGTGGGTGAGGAAAGAGCCGGCCGGCCGTCTCGACCCACTGGGCCGTCTGGCCGTGCTGCGCGACGTGATGGATCATGTCGCCCTCGAGCCGGTTTGCGGCTCCGTAGTCGGCGCTGCACAGACGCACCGAGCTCTCGGCGATCGCGTCGAAGACCGGCTGAACGTCGGTAGGCGAGCGGCTGATCACGCGGAGGATCTCGGCGGTCGCGGTCTGCTGCTCCAGCGCCTCGGTGAGATCGGCGTTCTTGGTCTGCAACTCGCTGAGCAGCCGCGCGTTTTCGATGGCGATGGCGGCCTGATCGGCGAAGGTCTCCATCAGGGCGACCTGGCTGTCGGTGAACGGGCGGACCTCGTACCGGTGAATGATGATGACCCCGAGCAGCTCGCCCCCCCTCAGCATCGGGATCGCCATCGCGGTCCGGTATGGGTCGACCTGCTCCTCCGTGTACGAATACTCGGCGTCGGCCCGGACATCCTGCACGTGGATCGTGCGCCGCTCGAGGGCCGCTCGAGCGGTGACGCTGTGGCGTCCAGCCGCGATCGGATTCCGTTCTACGTAGGCGATCAGCTCGGGGGAGGCGTTGGCGTGGGCCACCACCCGCAGGAGCTCGCCATCGTAGCGGAAGAGGATCGCCCGCTCCGCCTCACAGAGCCGGACCGCGTTCTCGGCCAGCGTCTCGAAGACGGGCTGAAGGTCGAACGTGGACCGGCCGATCACCTTGAGCAGCTCGCTGGTCGCGGTCTGCTGCTCGAGCGCTGCCCGGAGCTCGCCGTTGCGCGACTCCAGTTCCGTGAACAGGCGCACGTTCTCGATCGCGATCACCGCCTGGTCCGCGAAGGTCTTGAGGAGCTCGACGTGGCCGGCGGCGAACGGCCCCGCCTCCGATCGCTGGATGACGATGACGCCGGTCGGCGTGCCGTCGGCCCGGAGCATCGGCACGCCCAGCAGGCTACCCAGCTCCATCTCGTCGGCCATGCCCTGCAGGTACTCGGGATCGTTCCGGACGTCCTGGATCTCGACGACGGCACGGCTGAGGATCGCGCGGCCAGACACCTGGGCGCGGCCCGGCCGCATCGGGTACGCGCGCAGCAGTGATGCCAGGGCCTCGGGTCGCTGATTGTGGTGTGCCACAACGTGCAGGAGCTCGCCGTCGTACCGGAACAGGCCACCCCGTCCGGCGCCCGAGAGCTGCACTGCGCTCCGGACGATCGTCGCGAACACCGGCGCGAGGTCCGTCGGTGAGCTGCTGATCACGCGCAGGATCTCGCTCGTCGCGGTCTGCCGCTCCAGCGCCTCGGTCAGGTCCGCGTTCCGGGCCTGCAGCTCGGTGAGCAGCCGGGCGTTCTCGATGGCGATCGCGGCCTGGTCGGCGAAGGTGGTCACCAGCTCTATTTCGTTGTCGGTGAACGGCCGGACCTCGGTCCTCAGCAGCGCAAAGACCCCGATCAGGTCGCTTCCCCTGAGCATGGGGACGCACAGGAGGCTGCGCACGCCACGCGCCTTCTGCGCCTCGGCGAGCTCGTACTCGGGATCGGCCAGCACGTCAGGGATGTGTATCGTCCGGCGCTCCAGGGCAGCCCTTCCGGAGCCGGAGCCTCGGCCCGGCCGAAGTGGGGTCCGCTGCCAGAACGCTTGAACGTCGGAGGGGGCGCCGTAGTCCGCCACGGTGCGGAACACCTCGCCGTCGAAGCGGTAGATGTGCCCCCAGCTGGCCGCGCCGAGCCTGACGGCATTCTCGACGAGGGTCTCGAGCACCGGCTGCAGGTCGAACGCGGATCGGCTGATCAGCTTGAGCACCTCGCTGGTCGCCGTCTGCTGCTCCAGCGCGACTCTCAGCTCGCCGTTGCGCGCCTCCAGCGCGGTGAAGAGGCGGACGTTCTCGATGGCGATGACGGCCTGGTCGGCGAAAGTCTGAAGAAGGGCGATCTGCTTGTCGCTGAACCGACCCGACGCGGCGCGACCGACGGTGAGTGATCCGATCACCTGGTCGTCTCGAAGCATCGGAACCGAGAGCACGGCCCGGTAGCCCGCGGCCGTCGCCGCTTGCTGAGCCTGAAATTCCTCATCCTCGAGTATGTCCGGGATGTGGACCACGGTCCGATCGCGGATCGAGCGAAAGGAGGCGAGTGCGCCGCTCGGTCGAGCGGGGAACATTGCCCGGAGCCGATCGATGCCCGCAGCATCGGCATGTATGGCGGCCAGATGGATCCACTCGCCGTCGAACCGCGTCACGTTCCCGACCTCGGCACTACAGAGCCTCACGGCGCTGTCCACGATTGTTTCGAAGACCGGCTGGACATCAGTGGGAGACCGGCTGATGACGCGCAGGATCTCGCCGGTCGCCGTCTGTTGCTCCAGCGACTCGGTCAACTCGATGTTGCGCGCTTCCAGTTCGGTGAACAGGCGCACGTTCTCGATGGCGATGACGGCTTGGTCGGCGAACGTCCTCAGCAACTCGATCTGCTTGACCGAGAACGGCCCGGGCTCGGCGCGAGCGACGGCGATCGCCCCGATGGGGATCCCTTCGCGCAGCATCGGGACCACCAGGATACTTCGATAGCCGAGGGCTCGGGCGAGCGGGAGAGAGGCCGTGGGAACGCCCGGGTCGTTCTCGAAGTCGCGCACCTCGACGACGGTGCGGTCAATGATTGCCATGGCGACCTGGGTGTCCCGGCTCGGAGCCCTCGGGTACACGCGGCGAGCCGTCTCGAGACCCTCGTCTGTCCAGTTGTGGTGAGCGACGAAATGAATCAGCTCGCCGTCATGCCTGTACACACCACTGAGGTGACCATCGCAGAGCCTGACCACGCGTTCCGCGATCGTATCGAACACCGGTTGAGCGTCGGTGGGTGAGCGGCTGATCACGCGGAGGATCTCGCTCGTCGCCGTTTGCTGCTCGAGCGCCTCGCTCACCTGAGCGTGGGCCTGGGTAAGCGCGCGGTTCTTTTCCTGGAGCTCCGTGAACAGGCGCACGTTCTCGATGGCGATCACGGCCTGGTCGGCAAAGGTCTGGAGGAGGGCGATCTGGCGCTCCGTGAAGAGCCGCGGCTCGGTGCGGCGAAGGGAGATTGTCCCGATCGCGGCGCCTTCTCGCATCAGGGGGACGCTGAGGACGGTCCGGTGTCCCTCCCGTCGCGCGATTTCGCTGCCCTCCGGGAATTCGTCCGTCTCGATCTGTAGATCGGCGACGTGAACGGTCCGTGCGTCCAGCGCCGTTCGGCCAGTGACCGCCCCCCGGACCAGCGGAATGGTGGTTTCGCCGACCGCCCAGTAGCCAATCGAGCCATGGTGAGCGATGAGACGCAGGCGGTCGCCCTCGCGGCGGAAGATCGAGACGTCGAAGGCCTCGCACAGGCGGGCGGCGCTCTCGGCCACGGCGTCGAGCACCGGCTGCGCATCCGAGGACGAGCCCGAGATCATCCGGAGGATCTCGCCCGTCGCGGTCTGCCGGCCGAGCGCGTCGGCCAGCGCGGCCTCGAGCCGGGCAGCCTCCGCCCTCAGCTTTTCGACCTGCGCAGCAAGCTCGGCGTTGGTAATGGGCTCCATCCCCTCCCTGGTGGGCCTCGGTGAGGCAGGCTCAGTCCTGGCGCCCGACCTTAGCTGGAGACCCCTCGCGGGTCAAGGCACCCCCGGCAACCCTCGGGCCGGTGCCCATTCGGCCGCCAGGATCGAGGCCGTTGCCCGGAAATTGGGCAGTGAGGAGCGACGGCGACTGATCTAAACTACCGATTCGCTAAAGTTCTGGCCGTGGCATACGCGGTGCAACCGCGCGGCCCGGCGAACTCCATTTCAAGGAGGCACGGACATGCCCAGCGCCCTACGCAGCAAGACGACAACTCGCTCGTGGCCGGCTCTCACGATGCTCACGATGACCCTCGTCGCCCTGGCCCTCGGGACGGGATCGATCCAGGCCGCGGACCCCGTGAAGATCGGTCTGGTCGCCGCCCTCTCCGGCCAGTCGGCCGCCTCGGGCGAGGCCATCACCCGCGGGCTCACGGTGGCCATCGACGAGATCAACGCCAAGGGCGGCGTGCTGGGCGGGCGCATGCTCGAGCTGGTCCGCCGCGACGACGAATCGAACCCCTCCAAGGGCGTGACCGCCGCGCGCGAGCTGATCTTCAAGGAGCAGGTGGCGGCGCTCTTCGGCGGGATCGACTCGCCGGTGTCGCTCGCCATCGTGCCGATCGCCAATGCCGAGAAGAAGCCCTTCATCGGCGTCTGGGCCGCGGCCACCGGCATCACCCGCAACGGGGCCAACCCGAACTACGTCTTCCGGGTGTCCGCGGTGGACGTGATCGTGGACAAGGGGCTCCTCCAGTACGCGGCGAAGACGTACGGGGCCAAGAAGCCCGGGCTCATGCTGATCAACAACCCGTGGGGCGAGTCCAACAACGACGGGCTCACCAAGGCGGCGGCGGCGCAGGGCCTCGCCATCGCGGGCGTCGAGAAGTTCCAGACCGAGGACGTGGATATGGTGCCGCAGCTCTCACGGCTCAAGGAGGCGGGAGCGGACAGCATCATCCTCGTGGCCAACGCCGCGCCGGCCGCCCAGGTCGTCCGCTCGCTCGACCGCATGGGCTGGGCCGCTCCGGTAATCTCCCACTGGGGCATCTCGGGCGGACGCTTCGTCGAGCTCGGCGGACCGGGCGCGAGCAAGGTGGCCTTCGTGCAGACCTACAGCTTCTTCGGCGAGCAGAACCCGCGGGGCAAGCACGTGCTCGAGCTCCTGATGAAGCGCTACCCGCAGGTGAAGAGCCCGGCCGACGTCATCGCTCCGGTGGGCACCGCCAACGCCTACGACGCCATGCAGATCCTGGCTCGCGCGATCCAGGCCGCCGGCGCCACCGACGGGCCGAAGGTGCGGGAGGCGATGTACAAGGTCGGCCGCTACGAAGGACTCATCAAGACCTACGATCCCGCGTTCACCGCGGACAACCACGACGCGCTCAACGAGAACGACTACGTCATGGTCCGCTACACCGACAAGGGTGAGATCGTCCCGGTGAAGGGCAAGTAGCGGCGGCGGCCCCGCGGCGGCGGCCGATGCTGATCCTGTCCGCGCTCATCACCGGCGTGGCCACCGGGAGCATGTACGGCCTTCTCGCGCTCGGCTTCCACGTCACGTGGGCGGTGTCGCGCACCGTCAACTTCGCGCAGGGCAGCTCGATGATGCTGGGCGCGGTGCTCCTGTACGGGCTCGCGGTCACCCATGGCTGGCCCGGCGCGGTCGCGGTGGCGGTCACCCTCGGCCTCTGTGGCGCGTACGGTCTGGCCATCGAGCGCTGCGTCGTCCGGCCGTTCGTAGCGCGCCGGTCGGACGCGTGGCTGATGGCGACGGTCGCGGTGGGCATCGTCCTCGACAACGTGGCGCTGTTCACCTTCGGCAAGGAGCCGCGGGGCATGCCGTCCCCACTCACCCGCCACACCGTGCAGGTGCTGGGCGCCGGCGTCTATCCGCTCCACCTGCTCATCCCCGCGGTCGGTCTCGGCATCGCGGCCGCGCTCGCCCTGGTCACGCGCTACACCGTCTACGGCAAGGCGCTGCTCGCGGTGGTCCAGAGCCCGCAGGCGGCGCGCCTGATCGGCGTGCGGGTGGAGACCGCGACGAGCGCGGCGTACGTGCTCTCCACGATCTTCGCGGGCGTGGCCGGGGTTCTCATCGCTCCGCTCGTCACGGTCTCGGCCGGCATGGGCTGGGTCTTCGGCATCAAGGCCTTCGCGGCCGCCATCCTGGGCGGGCTCGACAGCGCGTGGGGCGTGGTGGTGGCCGGCATCCTGTTCGGTCTCACCGAGGCGCTGGTCACCACGCTGCTCGGCTCGACCTACACCAACATCCTGTCGTTCGGCATCGTCATCCCCGCGCTGGCCCTGATGCCGCACGGCCTGCTCGGCCGCGCGGGCGCGCAGCGCGTCTGACGTGCGCGGCCCCCTGATCGGCGCCGGCGTCCTGCTGGGTGCCGTCGCGCTGTGCCTGGCCGGCGACGGCTACCAGACGTACCTCCTGGGCCTGGTCGGGGTGACCGCGCTGGTGGCCACCGGCCTCAACGTGCTGATGGGGCTGACCGGCCAGATCTCGATCGGCCACGTCGGCTTCTTCGCCATCGGCGCCTACACGACCGCCATCCTCACCAAGGACGCGGGCTTGAATTTCTGGCTCGCCCTGGTCGCGGCGGGCGCGCTCGCCGCCGTCGTGGGGGGCGCGCTCGCGCTGCCCGCGCTGCGGCTGTCGGGCCCCTACCTCGCCATGATCACGCTGGCCTTCGCGTTCGTGGTCGAGCACGGCGCGATCGAGTGGCGCGGGCTCACCGGGGGCGCCAACGGGATCATGGGCATGCCGGCGGTGTCGGTGGCCGGGGTCGCGCTCGACGCTCGCCTGCTCGCCGCGGCCATCGCGGTGGTCACCGCGATCGGCGTCGCGCTGTTCTGGCTGATGAGCCGGAGCGGCTGGGGCTACGCGATGCGCGCGGTGCGTGACGCCGAGACGGCGGCCGGCGGGCTCGGGCTTCACACGATCGCCATTCGCTGGACCGCGTTCGTCGTCTCCGCCGCCTACGCCGGCGTGGCCGGGGGGCTCTTCGCCCCGCTCACCGGGTTCGTGAGCCCGGAGACGTTCCCGCTCATCACCTCCATCATCTTCGGGCTCGTGGTGATGATCGGCGGCCAGGGCACCGTCATCGGGCCGCTCGTCGGCGCGGTCATCGTGGTGCTGCTGCCCGAGGCGCTCTCGTCGCTCGCGGAGTACCGGCTGCTCCTCTTCGGCGCGCTGCTCTTCGTGGTGCTCCTGATCGCCCCGGGCGGCGCGGTGGGCGCGCTGGCCGCGCGGCTCGGCCGGGCGGCGCGGACGACGGTCCCC
>Ga0210384_10000447_pt1 | contig 63507 bp, 43 predicted proteins | sample IncBWH2MmetaG_FD_160574 | JGI IMG/M metagenome (GOLD analysis project Ga0210384, IMG submission 160574) | Forest soil microbial communities from Barre Woods Harvard Forest LTER site, Petersham, Massachusetts, United States - Inc-BW-H-2-M | ecosystem: Environmental > Terrestrial > Soil >...
GACCTGGGCTCCGGTGACGACTGCACCTGAGTTGTCAACAACGTGGCCAGTAAGGGTTGCGCTTGTAGTTTGCCCCCAGGCAATAGTGCACGCACTGAGGATCAATACACTTAGGACTAATAGAAGTATTCGACGTCGCATTGAGCTCTCCTTGTGAATTAGGGAAAATCGACAACCTACCCAGGCGTACGCTCAAAACGTGTCATTTTAAAATCGCTGCGGCGTACACCTTGCAAGACAACCTAAATGCCTTATACCTCCAGGTAAAACATCATACCTCTAGGTGAAAAGGCGACCCATGGTATCGCCAACATCCAGTGGTGTCAAGGAGAGGGCCGGCGGTTTCACCCACAACCTCAAAGTTGTCAGCTCGCGAGGATTGGCACGTTGCATAACGATAAATTGGTGGAGGCGGCGGGAGTTGAACTTGAGGGCACTTAGCAGGCGTGAATGAATCGGGAGTCTGCTGCCGAAATCCTGAGCGAAGTCGAAAGACCCCACGGTCCGCAAGCGGGACGGATTGCTGAGATGTGAAATATGGTGGAGGCGGCGGGAGTTGAACTTGTTGCGATGTTTCTCCTTCCTCAAGTGTATCTCAAGAGTTCAGTCTCACTGAATTCCGAGTCCTGAAAAGGTCGCTGCAGCGCCTCACGCTACGAGAGGCGGCGGTAAGCGTTCGATCAGCAGAACCGGACGCTTACCGCTGCGTTCCACTCTAATCCATTGAAAACATATCTATTCTATGTACCCCATTTGCAAAAATCTGCAAATGAGTCCAAGACTCTCAGTCGAAAGAAAACCAATTGAAGTTCCCAACCGACCCGGAAGAGCCAGGACCATCCATGATCAGTTGCAGCACCTGGACACCGCCAGGTAAATGCACATCAGGTACATCGATAGTCTGCCAGTTCTGAAATCCTCCGGTTGTGGGCAGTGCGATTGGGCCGCTGATATCGCGGCCGTTCAAAGCGAAGTGGAAAGTTCCGCCTGAAGGCTGTGAAGCTACGCGAACGTGCAGCGTATACGTGCCAGGAGCAGCAACATTGACCGTATAGTTCAGCCATTCACTGGTGGAAGTGAACCCAACGTCGAAGCCGCCGTCGACATCGCTGGTTGTCTCGATGCCGATTCTCTCCGCAGGACGATACTTTCCGCCCTGATTGGTCGTTGCTTCGTTGTAGTACGCGACATTTTGCCCCCCAATATCAAAGTTCTCCGCCTCGATCTTGCCGGGAATGGCTGCGGGGGGGCCAAGGAACGGCGTGGATGCGCCAGCAATCACCGGCTCCACGTCGATCCAGTTGAAGTTTCCCATGCCGCCGCGATTTGCTTTGCTATCGAACACAATCATGAGAATATGTTCTCCAGCGCTGAGACGCACAACCGGCGAAGTAATAGTGACCCATTTTTGAAATCCGCCAGTGTTGGGAACACGAACTGCATCATCTCGTCTATGACCCTCGTCGTCGCGATCACGGTCCTCGTCATCCCGATCACCGCGATCTACGTCAAAATCATTTTCCGCGTCGTTGTCCACTTCTACATGGAACAGTCCGCCGGAGCCTTGCGAGGCCACTCGAGCGGCTACCGTGTAGAGTCCTGAGGTGGCAACGTTGACGGAGTAGCGCATCCAGCCGCCAGGCTGGGTGAATCCAACGTCAAAACCTCCTCCGGTATCGGACGAATTTTCTATATCTACGGCTTCAATCGGGCGATAGGTCCCGCCCTCAATGTCATTAAAAAAATCAATGTCATGATAAGCGATCCCTTCACCACCGATATCGAAGTTCTCTGCCTCCACGCGGCCTGGGATTGGCCAGAATGTGCTACCGAACGGGGATTCTTGCGGACCTACTTTTAATTGCACGACCGCGGAACGAAACACTGCATGATGACTTGCTGTAATCGTAATGGGATAGGTCCCTGGAAACGTGCTTTGGGATGTCCGGATTCTTAAAACAGGTTCGCTTCCATCTTCGTCATCATCTTCAAAACGAGCGGAGGCGCCATTCGGCAAGCCGCTCGCCGAGAGATGGACGTCATGACGGAAATGGTGAAAGCGATTCACGGTCAATTGGAAATTTGTCGCCTTACCGGCGGGGATTGTCCGCGTGGGCGGATTTGCGGCGACTGCGAAATCTGGACCGGTGGCGGCTTCCCACTTAAAGGTGGCGACCGAACCATCGGACAACGTGTATGTAAAAACCTTTCCGCGCCAGTTCACACTGAATGTGGTATCAGCGTGGCTGGAGTTATACGCCACGAGCACAATCGAACCATCGGGATTCTGGTACGCAACGTTTTCAATTGGTCCCACGATATTCGAATCGATTCGATGTGCGCCGGGGACAACAAATTTGGACGACTGCCCCAGCGCATAGTATTCGACTTCATACCGTACCGTAGCCGGCGTCGTTGACCAGTCAACGGTCGCTACACCCCGGCACGTGTGGCAACCATTACCGTTGGTAGGTCCGTCGTTCTGGTCCAGAACCATGTTCCACAGAATTACGCTTCGGGAGCCTTCCCGTACGGCCCCGATCAACAGGTTGTGCATATTGAAACCGAGGTTGTCATGAAAATTTGGAGCGGTGGTGATGCCGGTGCATTCCGTAAACCAGATGCCCTTGTCCGGAAAAAGCTCCTGAATCGCCCCCTGCGCAACATCTCTGTCTCCCGCATAGCAGTGGAAGGAAATGCCGGCGAGATAGCGTGAGGCATCAGGATCATTCAGTAGAGTTTCCGCATACGACTGAATGTCCCAATTGTGTTCCCAACCGAGAATCTGCGGTTTTAGCTCTTCCTCTTCTCTTCTGCCATCTCGATGCCGATGTTCCCAATCTCTTTCTCCGAGTTCATCCAGAGCAGGCCCCAGATGCTTCCCGATAAATTCTGCTTCCTGCGCAGCCGTAAGAAACTCTGTGGGATAACCGGTTCCGGCAAAAAAAGGTTCATTCTGAGCCGCCACAAAATGGGTCGGGATACCGTTCTCGCGATATGCTTCGATGAACTTGACGAAATATTGCGCCAGCGAATCATAGTACTTGGGATTAAATCCGCCGCTGCGCATCGAGCCATTTGTCTTCATCCATGCCGGAGGACTCCACGGTAACGCCATCACGCGCATGCGCGGATTAAACGCCAGGGCCTTCTGCAAAACGGGAATAATGTATGTTTTGTCGTGATCGATAGAAAACTGAAGCAGATCGGGATCGGTCTGGCCAGCCGGCAAATCGTCATAACTGTATTCCGTGAGCGCGAGATCGGTGGCTCCCATTGGTTGCCGCAAAAAATTCAGCCCGGCGCCCGCACTGGTAAACAGGTTTCGCATCAAGGCATCTTGCTGCCCAGCAGTCAGCTTTGTTCCTACCAGCCATGCAGACGAATCGGTAAAGGAGGCGCCGAAGCCATCCATCTTTTGATAACGCAGGCTATCATCCACGTGAATGGAAAGCGGGAGATCGGCCTGCGAGCTGAAAGGGATCGAGGGCTCAGCCTGCAAAAGAGCCGATTGATCTCCATTCGTTCGCACAACACTTACAGTCTGTGCCTGGAGCAAACCGGGCCATAGCATTAGGCTGATCATCATTCCCAGATTGATTCGAAACAGGACCAACTTCATCGAGAACCTCGTTTCCGAGAACCGGAGTACGTTACCGGCCTCTTAAGCGAGCGGCATTCTATACCATTTAGACAATCGTTTGTCTGAATATATTAAAAGACATTAATGTGTCCAAGTTGTTGTGACGATCTCGCAGAGCTTCTATGTTCTACTGGATTTCAACGATTACCATTCGTAAGAATCGACCTGGTGTTAAACATAGTGCAAGTAACTGAAAACAAAACCGCAATTTTGTTTTGGTGGAGGCGGCGGGAGTTGAACCCTTCGCGATGTTGAAAACACACAAGTTATTGATTCTACAAACGGATACAACGGATAAAACGGATACATTTCCAATTATTGCATGCAAAATGCATACAAAAGTCACTTGAGGGTTATGCTAGACATCGATTGCTTCCGTTAAAATCTTTCCAGACCCATGAACGACGCGAATATCTCTCCTGCCGGGCCTGGTCTCCAGTCCGCAGAATTTGAGGCTTTGCTCCAGCGGCTTGATCCCGACAGAGAGCGTGCCGGGGAAAAATACGAAGAGATCCGCCGCAAGCTGGTCAGGTTTTTTCGCTGGAACGATTGCTTTCCTGGTGAAGAGCTCGCCGATTGTGCCTTCGACCGCATGGCGCAAAAACTGGGTAGCGAGCAGGTTCGTGATGTTCCGGCGTTTCTCTGGGGTATTGCTAAAAATATTGTGCGTGAATTTCACAAGCAGCCGCCTGTCTTCAATCTTGAAGAATTACCCCCACGCCAGGAGCCTCGCACTGCTCATGCCGAATTGGGAATTATTGAGCAAAAAACCAGGGAACAGCGCTTACAATGTTTGCGCAAGTGCCTGGAACAGCTTTCTCCCCCAGATCGCGCGTTGTTTCTCGCCTATGAATACTACGCGACCAAGGCCAGCAACACCCGGCAGCTTGCCGAGCGCTTCGGTCTCAGCATTGGTGCCTTGCAGGTAAAGGCACACCGCTTGAAGCACAGAATTGAAAAGTGCACGTTGCAGCGTTTTCTCTCTCCGGCAAATTTTTTCGACGAGGAGGGCGAATCGCAAGCTCTATGACTGATGACGGCAAAAACGAGCAAACCATGAAGCGCTATCTGTTGCGCGAGATGTCGCCGCAGGAGCACTCCGAGTTCGAGGACCGCTATCTTGCCGATCCTGATCTCTTCGAACAGCTCGCCGCCTTCGAGGAGTCTCTCATTCGCTCCTACCTTCGCGGTGAATGCTCCCAGCAGGAAAAAGCCGGACTTGAAAAACGTGTGGCGGCTTCACCCGATTGGCGAGAAAAAGTTGAGTTCGAACGCTCGCTCATGCAGCATCTCGCCTCGCTTCCCGCTCCTGGCCTTTCGCAGGCTTCATCCGATGTTTCGGAAAATGCGTCTGCTCGTTCTTCTCAAGGCAAAATCGCAGTACCTCGGGAAATTCTTCGGCCATGGGGAGGGCCTCTGCTGCCGGCGCTCCGTTTTGCCGCTGTAATTATCGGGCTTGTGCTCATAGCCGGCGGAGCATGGCTGGTTATGACCAATCTTCAACTCCATCAGCAACTCGCCCAGATTGAGGCGCAGAGGGCCGACCTGGAACGTCACCAGCTCGAACTGCAGCAGCAATTGGCTGCTCTCACTCTAAGACTACCGCCGGCCATTCAGCCTTTTGTCCTTACCTCTCATCTCGTTCGGGACCCGGCCCAGCAAAAGCCGCTTAATATTCCTTTGGATGTCTCTTCCATCCCGCTGCAGCTTGTCCTCGATCAGGATGGTTTCCCTAGCTACATAGCGACTCTCGAAACTGCCGGAGGGGCCCGCCTGTGGCAGAAGAGCAATCTCAAAAGCCAGCCCGGCCAGGAGGGTCAACACATTATTGCCATCGAACTTCCCGCGGATGTGTTCTCACGTGGCACCTATATTTTGAAGCTGGCAGGAATATCGCGGAACCATAAGCCCGATGAAGTGGCCGTCTATATATTCCGCGTCGTAAAACACTGAACGGGCAATGAGTATTCTGTAATATCTCTGTTTAAAACCAGTCCGGACTGCTACCTAACAAAATCCAGGGTATTTCCGCGCCGATTCAATGACTCAATGATCCGATGAGTCAACCTGTCCGGCCTGCCCGTGATGACCCGATTTTTTCAATCCGTTACAAGGCGAAAAAAAACTTTTTAAAGAGTGTAAAACCTTACCCGCTCAGGCCACTTAGCAATTGAGAGCTGAAAAACATGACTCGCCAGCTTTCCCATGTTTTGGATAAGGCTACCGGTGAATTGTGTCTCAAAACGCAATGAGGCGTGTCTAAAAACGGAAATGATGTCGAGCGAAACCAACTTGGAAGGAATGGAAGGAATTATGAAGATCCGATTTTTCACAATCATTCTGCTTGTCCTTGCGGCAATCCCTGTATATGCGGGAAGCATTTCCTGCACTGCGGCAACTCCACTCGTGCCCGACGGCCGCCTCCTGGATTTCGATTCAGTACAGGCGAACACTGCCAATTGGTATCAGTTCACGGCAACCGCAGGGCGTTCGTATTCCATCGAGGTACGAGATGACTTAGATCCAAACAGCACTGATTTCACAATAACGTATTACGGTCCGAACGGGTCTTGTCCTTCTCCGCCTGCGATTACGTCCGCGGCTGCCACTGTTACAGATACCCACGGCTATGAACCAGTGCTTCCTGCACTGACGTCTCCAAGCACGGCACGAGCCAGCATTGTCACCACTGCAAGCGGAGGCGGGATGTACTGGATCAAAGTGCAAAACACCAACACCACAACGAGCCATTATGTGAGTGTCAGCGTCACGGAAACCACGCTGTATTCGCCTGCCTGGAACACTTGCGGCGGCCTCATAACTCAATGGATCTTGTCGAATACCACTTCTCAACCCGTCAATTTCACAATTACGCTTACTGCGACATCCGTGTCACCTCCAGTGACCTATACAACTGGACTTCTGACTTTAGGTGCGCCATCAAGTTCCACTTCGGGCCAAACACTTTCTACGGCTGCCGGTTTTACACCTTCCGTACCAACAGGCTCTTCCTGTCAGACGGGATATGTGGTTCTGACCCACAGCGGTCCTCCTGGCGCAATATCGGTCTACGCCGATGAAAACAACTGGCCAACAGGTGTATACGTGGTACCTATGGGGCCCATGCGAGGTAAGTGAATCCAATTCCATGCCGCTTGGGCAAGTTGCAATGGCAAAAATTGCCGCATCAGCGGAAAAAAATTGTCGAGTGAAGAGAGAGGCTTGTGATGAGAGAGCATTGGACAACCCCGCGATTTTTCGCCAAAGCCGTGAACTTTTTATGGATCGGACTTGTATTGTGCTGGCTCGTAGCCGGGGTGTCGGCGCAAACTGCGACCTATCATCTTCATGCCCAGGCCTCAAGCAGTGCCGGTCTACTCCAGTTACAAACAGCCGGTCCAAGCGTAAGCAGCGTTAGTCTTATGTCAGAGCCGATCACGGTCAGCGGTGATTACCCGATCGCTGCTTTTGATACGCAAGCGGCAGTGCCCAATACTCCCGGCTATTTCCCAACCGGTTCGCAAATGACATTCAGCCTATGGATGCAAGCCAGCAATGGCAGCGGTGTGGTCTATCCCGAGGCCAAGTTGTATATCAATAATCCTTTCGGAGTTCTTCTTTGCAACGCCAGAGCTAGCACACAACTTACTACCGTATTAAAGTTATTCAATTTTAGCTGCACGACCGCAGCTAATATCGGGATGCAGGCCACCGACCGCTTGTACTTGTGGGTAGGTGCTGCGCAGACCGGCAGAGGCGTGCCTGCTCTGACAGCGGCTCTCAACATTGAGGGCACGCTGAATGGCAACTACGACTCTCAGATTGTCGTACGGACGCCGCTCCTCCCGAGCATCAATAGTAACGGTCTATCGCCGAACATCGGTACTGTCAATTCTTCTGTGATTATTCAGGGAAGCAATTTTGGAAATGGCGGTCAAGGTTCCGTTACTTTTAATGGCACAACGGCAACCACAACAACTTGGAGCAATAACAGTATTACGGCAACTGTTCCTGCGGGGGCGACTTCCGGCAACGTAGTGGTTACCGTTGCTGGTATAGCCAGCAACGGTGTGAACCTTCCTATCCTTACATCTTTAGCGATCTCTCCTCGGAATCCAGTGGTCCCGAATGGAACACCAAAGCAGTTCACGGTTACAGGTACATACACCGGCGGCAGTACGCAAGATTTGACCAACACCGTCAACTGGACTTCCTCTTCTACGACAGTCGCGACGATCAACAGCTCAGGATTGGCCACGACAATTGCTCAAGGCAGCACGACAATCAGGGCAGCCCTGGGTTCAGTGAGCGATTCCACAGCTCTGACAGTAGGATCGCCAACCTTGGCCTCCGTTGCTGTGACACCTGCAAGCCCGGTCGCAACCAGGGGCGCGACACGGCAGTTCACAGCTACAGGCACATATACGGATGGCAGCACGCAAAATCTTACCAGCACAGTGACGTGGACTTCTTCGGCGCCAGCCATTGCCACCATCAACAGCAGTGGCCTGGCGACCGCGGTGGCGCAGGGAAGCAGCACAATCACCGCAACTTCGGGTTCTCTTAGCAATTCGACACCGCTGACGGTAACAGCTTCGGCTCCAGTTACGATTGCAGTCGCTCCCGGTAACACCACGGTCACTGCTGGAGCGACTCAGCAGTACACTGCGACGGGAACATATCCCGATAACAGTACACAGAATCTGACTTCAACCGCCAGCTGGACATCTTCCGCACCTGCTGTGATCAGCATCAATTCTGCTGGACTGTCGACTGCGCTGTCAGCAGGCTCGGCTATGATCACCGCCTCAGCTGCGGGCGTGAATGGCTCGACGAATGTCACGGTGGGAGCCGGGGCAGTCAATTACATCTATGACGATTTGGGCCGGCTCGTCGGAGTGGTTGCCCAGAACGGCAACGCCGCGACGTATAACTATGATCCGGTTGGCAACATCCTTTCGATCACGCGCCAGGCCCCCAACCAGGTTTCCATCATGCAGTTCTCTCCCACGAGCGGCTTGGCGGGAACAACGGTCACCATCAGTGGCACCGGCTTCATCACGACTCCGGCACAAAATACGGTGAAGTTCAACGGGATCACCGCAACCGTGACCGCAGCGACAGCAAATCAACTTGTGGTTACCGTACCCGGCACCGCGACCACCGGCCCGGTCACCGTGAGCAATGTCTTTGGAACTGCGACTGCGGCCCTTAATTTCTCGGTATCCACCAACGCTCCTTCGATTACCGACTTTTCACCGCATGTCGGTTTGCCGGGAGCGGCCCTTACCATCACGGGGACCAACTTCAATCCCGACGCCAACAAAAATCACATTCGCATCAACATCGCCCAGCAGCAGCCGGTTACCTCTGCTAGTGCTACAAGCCTGGGCGCAACCCTTGCTCAAGGGACCACATCCGGGCACGTCTTCGTTTCCACGCCGCTTGGCAAAACAGTGAGCTCAGCAGACTTCTTTGTTCCTTTCAATAATCACACCGTTGCCAGCGTCGGTTACACAGGCCGTCTTGACTATGTTCATAACAGTCAACTCGTTACCTTCAGCGCTCCCAACCAGATAGGCATCCTGCTCTTCGACGCGCACGGCGGAGACAAGGTCCAGTTGCAGACGAACAATTCAACCATCGCGTCGGCCACCATCTCGGTCTTTGCGCCCAACGGCAGCACGGTCGCCTCCGGGTCATTCTCTACCGGTACGCAAACCTATGATGGCATTGTATTACCCGCAAAAATGGATGGTACCTACACGATTGGTATTGAACCCGGTTCCAATACGGGAAATGCAAATGTCTCCCTCATCAATGAAAGCGATGTGACCGCTACAATTTCCATCGACGGTCCAGCTGTGACCACGACAACCACAATTCCTGGACAGGATGCGCGGCTTTACTTCAACAATATTCAGGCCAGTGAGCGGATTGTGTTGTATGTGAGCAATGTAACGAACCCCAGCGCTACCGTGTACCTCGTCAACCCTGACGGAACACAACATGGCTTCGGTTTGGGAATCAATAATAGCCCGGCAGGTCAAACATTCTTCATGGACACGCAGACCCTTGCCAGCATAGGCACCTATCAGCTCTGGGTTCAGCACACTGCATCAATGGCGTCAACCAGCATTGGCAGTGAAACTCTGCAGCTCGTGAGTGTGCCGCCAGATGTAACAGCAACTCTGAACGTCCCCTCCTCGCCAGGCACCGGCCCCGCAACTACCGTCACGACTCCCGCCGTAGGGCAGAACGCCAACCTGACGTTCGCTTGCGCAGCCGGACAAAAACTGAGTTTCAACGTTAGCAACAGCACCTATAGCAACAGTAATGGCGGCTGCGGGATTACGATATATGAGCCCAATAACAACAGTGAAGCACTGGCATGTCCGGCCACAGGCGCCAGCGGTTTCATTGATACGATTACCATACCAATAACAGGAACCTGCAGCATCTTCATTGATCCTCAGGGGACCAATACCGGCAGTCTCACGGTATCTGCCAACAACGACGCTGATGTAACTGCCTCAATTTCGATCGATGGCCCGCCGGTAACCGTGACTACCACGGTAAACGGACAAGATGCTTATCTCAGCTTCACGACCTCGACCGCGAACCAGCCAGTGGTATTGAATGTAGGCAATGTAACGACTCCTAGTGCCGAAGTGCGACTCGTGAAACCGGATGGGTTGGAACAATGGTTCGTAGACATTAATAACAACCCCGCTGGTCAGAACTTCTTGTTGGATAGGCAGACATTGGCCGCGGTTGGAAACTATAAGTTGTGGATACCGCACTCCGCAAATTTAACCGGGGACATCGGTAGTGAGACTCTGCAGCTATATAGCTCACCGTCCACTACGATCAACGGAGCATCTGTAAATGTCCCGGCTTCAGGATCGCTGGCGGCTGGACAAACCGCCGAGGCCGTCTTCTCCGGGAGTACCGGGCAAAGCGTTACCGTTCATGTTGCCAACAACACGCTCAGTAACGTCCAGGTAGGGCTGTACGATCCCAACAACACTCTGTTGACTTCTACGAGCGGAACAACATCCACCTTCAGCCTTTCCAGCGTCACCCTTGGAGCAACCGGCACCTACGTCATCAAGGTTACTTCACAAGGATCAGCTACGGGCAGCATGACCGTAAACGTCACAAATCCGTGAGAGAAATGAACATGAATAAGCATTCGATTCGCATCGCGTGGTGGGCAATTTCACTGTTGATTCTTGCAGCTTTCCCCGTTTGGGGAAAGAGCGCTCAAGCCGAAACGGACCCAGCTTCGGTTGAGCAAAGTTCTTCTCTCTTGGCTGGCGCTTCTTCGACTCTGCTGCCCAGTGGCCAGCTCTTGCTGCTCGGGGGGCAAGACGCGCGCGGCAAGATTCAGGACCGCGCTGCTCTCAAAGATCCAGCCACGGGCATGATCGCTCCGCTCCCCGTGATGCACTTTGCCCGCTCCTATCACTCTGCCAGCGTGCTCCCTGACGGCACAGTGCTCATCCTGGGCGGCATCGGCGCCGATGGAAAGATTGTCACGCAGGCCGAACAGTTTGATTCCGAGACAAAGACGTTCAGCACGGTCTCGTCCGCGCCAGCGGCTCGCGCCTTCCACACGGCCACGCTGCTGACAGATGGCAGGCTTTTGATCGCAGGTGGAATATCGCTTGGCGGCAAGCTTACGGCGGCGCTGGAGATCTGGGATTCGCGCCACCCCACCACAGCTCCGCAATCGATTGAGCTCAAGACAGGCCGCCGCAATCACACGGCAACCCTGTTGGCCGATGGCCGCGCGCTGCTCTCCGGAGGTAAAGACGAAAAAGGGAATTTGCTCGCGGCCGGTGAAGTTTACGATCCCCAGACGCAGAGCACGAGCGTCGTCGAAAATCCCAGTGAGATGCTGGCTGCTTCTGCCGGTATGACCGAAGTGCGCGCTACTTCGCCCGAAGACCAGGCGGTGAATGTTCCCGTCGATGCTCTGATCTCCATGCGCTTCTCTCGCAGTGTGCAGATGCAGAGCATCAAAGCCGAAACGGTCCTCTTGGAAGGACCAGAAGGGGCCGTGACGGCCCACGTAGTTCCCGCAGAGAGAGGCATGTTGACGTTCATCACGCCGCTTTCACCGCTGCAACCTGGTACCACATATAACGTCACCGTCTCCGGCGCGGTTGATTCCAGCAACGCTGCTGTGGCGCATGACCAGTTCACGTTTACCACTGCGGGTGTCCCGCCACAAGATAGGGCGGATTCCGATGATGAACGCTGGAAGCCAACAGTTGATTGGAAGGTGCACCAATCGAACAAAGACCCGTTGCCGCCGCTCAAAGCCCCCGACGGTGTCACAGCCCTCGCCGGCCGTGTGCTGCGCCTGAATGGCAAGCCGCTCGAGCATGTAACTCTTACCATCGGCAACAAGCATGTAGAAACAGACGAGACCGGGCGCTTCCTGCTGGTTGATGTTCCCGCAGGCCACCAGGTGTTGCAGATCGATGCCACGACTGCCAATCGCCCCGGCAAGACATACGGCTACTACGAGTTCGGCGCCGAGCTGAAAGCCAAAAAGACAAACGTTCTCTCATTCACCATTTGGATGTCGCTGCTTGACATGGCTCATGCCGTCAACATTCCATCACCTACGACGAAAGAAGTTGTGATCAGCAATCCAACAGTGCCCGGGCTCGAATTGCGCCTGCCGCCGGGAACCGTGATCTATGATCGCGATCATAAGGTCGTCCATCAGGTCAGCATTACGCCCATTCCTTTGGATCGTCCTCCGTTCCCGCTGCCCGGTGGAGTTGATGTGCCTATCTACTTCACGATTCAGCCAGGCGGAGCCTACATTCAGGTCAATGGCAGCTCGACCATAAAAGGCGGTAGGCTCTTTTATCCCAACCTTGGTCATCTGACCCCCGGGTCAATCTTCGTCTTCTGGAACTACAACGCCGATCAGGGGGGCTGGTATCAGTATGGCTCAGGTCACGTTGACCCCTCCGGCAACCAGATCGTTCCCGATCCGGGAGTGGTGGTCTACGAGTTTTCTGGCGCGATGGTTGGTGGCCGTCCGGGACCTGCAATTGGAAATCAAAACGACATCAAAGATGGTGAGCCCGTTAACCTTTCCACGGGTTTGTTTACCTATCGAAAGACCGATCTGTCTTTGCCCGATGTGATTCCTCTGAGTCTGACTCGTACCTATCGTCAACTCGATGGGGTCAACCGCTCTATGGGGGTGGGAACGTCAAATCCCTACGAAATCTTCGTGGCTGGCGATGGCCATGTTTTTGGCATCACGCCCTACATCATTCTTTACCTCGAAGACGGTACAAAGGTTTATTTTCGCCAAAACGCATTAAACCCCACTACATATGTGAATTTCAGTTCGCGTACGCAGTGGTATGGCGCCGTAATTACGCTGACAGGAAGCACTGCCATTGGGCCAGGCGGGAAAACGCTGCCCGGCGAGTTGCAGATCCGCACCAGAAACGGCACGTATTATAGCTTTCCTGATTCTTCGAACATCAGCAGTGTCTCTTGCCAGGCCCTGCGCGGAATCACAGACCGTTTCGGGAACCAGGTCCTGATCAATCGCACCCCCAGGACCGGCGATAACGGTGTTCTGTTCTGCGACATGCTTAGTGTGACCTCGCCCAACGGGCGCTCTATTACCTTTCAACATGACACCGATCATCACATCACCAGCGCCACCGATAGCGCCGGCCGCACCGTGCAGTATACCTACGACGTCAGCGGCAGGCTGGTCGGCGTAACCGACGTCAACGGCGGCCTGACCCAGTACACCTACGACGATTCCAACAACATGACGGCCATCGAAGATGCCCGCGGCATCCCCTACCTGGCCAACTCCTATGACAGCAACACAAACATCGTGTATCAACAAACCCTTGCCGATGGAACCAGCACATACAGGTTCCTCTGGAACCAGACCGGCAACGGGCAGACCGTAACCTTCAACGACTCTGGCTGTGGCGGATGCGGAGGCGGGGCCGATGTTCTGGGATTCCGTAATTGCCTCACTTGCTACGACAGCTATACCCCACCAATCCAGGATGTGGAAATCTTTGACCCGAACGGCAATGAGCGCCACATCTACTACGACTCTCAAACCGGCAATACCAAGAAACAGGTCTTTAACGAGAACACCCCACAGCAGCAGACCTACACCTACGCCTACTATGCTGATAACCTGCTCAAGTCTGTAACCGATCCACTCGGGCACGTGACCAATTACAACACCTATGATGGTCTTGGCAATCCTGTTTCAGTGACCACGATGGCCAATACTGCTGCCGCGGCTACCACGCAGATGGTCTATGACGGCAATAGCGACCTGCTCAGTGTTACAGACGCGCTCAATCACACCACAACCTATGGCTACGATCCGCAGGGCGATCTGACCCTCATCGTCGATCCCTTGCTGCATACCACTACGATGACCTATGACAGCGAAGGCCGCATGCTGAGCGTCACCGACCCCATGCAGAGCGAGTCTCTGCAGTTCCTTTATGACGGTCCGGATCTGGTGACGATCTCCGACTCGGAAAGCACGCTGAATCGCTTCTGCGATGCCGCAGGTCGCGTGGTCTCAACCACCGACCCGCTGGGCAAGGTGGTGCAGTACTCCTATAACAACTTCAATCAACTTACGCAGGTCACAGACCCGCTGGGAGGGATTACCTCGTTCACCTATGATCGCAACGGCAACCTGCTGTCGGTGCAAGACGCCCGCCAGCAGGGCAGCAGCCTGCAGACGAGCTTTACCTATGACGTGATGGATCGCGTGGCCACACGCACCGATCCCCACGGCAGGCAACAGTCCTACGGCTACGATAAAAATGGGAACCTGACCAGCTTCACCGACCGCAAGGGCAAAGTGACCAACATCCAGTATGACTGGGCGAACCGTAAAACCTTCGCCGGCTTCGGTGCAACAGGGAATCCGCCAACCTATGAGAGCACGATTAACTACAGCTACGACGCTATAGGCCGTCTGACTCAAATTGTCGACTCCACTTCGGGAACGATCAGCCACAGCTATGACGATATCAATCGCAAAGCGACCGAAACCGTAGGCGCGCGCTCAGTGACGACGGCGATGGATGCGATTGGGCGACTGAACACGCTGTCGGCGACCGGACAACCCGACGTCACATATCACTATGACCCTAATTCAAATCACCTGCTCAGCATTCAAAAAGGCGCCGCTACAGTCGGCTTCGGTTACGACAACGACAACCGCCGCACCTCGATGACTCTGTCCAACGGCGTCCTGGCAACTTATGGATATGATGCGGCCTCGCGTCTGACGTCCATCAATTACCAGTTGAACGCAACCTCTCTCGGCGTATTGAATTACGCCTACGACGCCGTCGGCCGCCGCACGCAGGTAAACGGTAGTCTGGCCCGCACGGGACTGCCTCCAGCGCTCATTGCTGCAACCTACGACGCCAACAACGAAATCGCCAGTTGGAATGGTCAACCGTTTACCTATGACAACGATGGCAATCTGACCTATGACGGCGCCAGCACGTATTCATGGAACGCCAGGAATCAACTGATCGGGATCAGCGGCTCAGTGAATGCCAGCTTTGCTTATGACTCTTTGGGCCGCAGGACTTCCAAGACCATCGCAGCTCAGAATACTGGTTTCACTTATAACGTGGGCGCCATCGCGCAGGAGGTGAATGGAAGCACTGTCATCGCTGATATCTGGAACGGTGGCATGAACTATTTCCAGCGCACAGACGCCAGCGGCAGCTTCGTTCCCATGACCGACGCCTTGGGAAGTGTGCTCGCGCTCGTGGATGCCAGCGGAACACTGGGAGCACAATACACCTACGACCCGTATGGCTCCACGTCAGCTTTTGGAACCAGCGGCACTAGCCCCTTCCAGTACATCGGCCAGGAAAATGATATTTTGACTAGCCTCTACTACTTGCACGCTCGCTATTACAGCCCCGCGTTAGGACGTTTTATCAGTCAAGATCCCATTGGACTTGCCGGAGGCATTAATGTGTATGCTTATGCTAGCGATGATCCGATAGATTTTATCGATCCATTTGGGCTTAAAGCGTGTCTGGACTTCTGGCAAAAAGTCTTTGTAGTCGGACACGGTTTAGGGAACATTGGTGTAGGCCTTGGGAAAATAGTTGTTGCCGGCGAAGTTGCCATGTCTACTGGCCCTCTAACATTCCCCATCACGATGTACCTTGGGATCCAAGGTGGGTTCAACGTCATAGGGGGCATTGGTGAACTCGCTGCGGCCTACGATGGCAGTGCGCGAAATGCGCTCGCGGCAGGTAACCTCGGGAACATGGGTACCATCAGCGGCGTTGTAGGTGCAGCAACGTACGATTGGATGTATGGTGATCAAGGATCAGCATTCGACATGTTTCAAGAGGGATCAAGTCTCGGCCAATGGGAGAATCTTGCATCGGGATTCTTGATAAACCCTCTGATGGGAGCGGAAGAGACGGCCAGCATAGTCAAGGGTGTCTATCCAGCAGCTGGCGAAGGTCTTACTGAGGCTTATGATACTGGGATGAATGTACTCGACAATGCCGATACGTTTGAAGGGGAATACGAAGGTGCAGGTCGCGGTTGCTGCAAATAAGACGAGTGGCCGGACTAAAACATTTGTACTCATGACAATCTATAGGATGCTCTGTCCTAGTTTTTTGCTAGGGCTGGTTTTTTGCTTCGAGCTCTTATACAAGCAGGCTGTAACCATGTCTCAAATCGGTGCTACCATCGTTCAGAACGAGGTCTGCAATGGAATACAACGAAAGACAAAGCAGATGAGATGGTACTGGCCCTGCTGTACCTTACAATGTTCGAAGACAAGCCGGCTTGGGGGCTTGGAAAGGGCACGACTGGGACGCACTGGCCCGGCTGCACGCCAAGGGCTACATCTCCGATCCGAAAGGGCAAAACGAAATCAGTGGTCATGAGCACCGATGGAGCACAGCGTGCGCAAGAGCTCTTCCAATAACATTTTGCCCGCAAAACCTAAAAAGCTGGAGCGATTGAAAGTCAAACCAATCCGCGCAACTCCGCGTTCATCCGCGGCAAAAAACCATCAATTGTAAATCGAAATGACAATGGTCCCATTGTGGTACCAAACTCTTCCTTCCTGAGCAAACCTGGGTTACCATTAACCTTGAAAGCCTGCCCCGGCGTGCCGCCGTAGGGTGTATCCAGCGTTCCCAGGAGCGCGGGGCTCAGGTTAACAGAGCCCATGAAGTTATTTGAAAACTCATCGCAACACGCCGTCCGCGACGCAGGCCGGTCCGCGATCATCCCTTGTTCTAACTCACGCTCGTGTTGACTCGTGTGTTAATGCACTCGCAAGGATGCAAGGTTGACTGACTGGCATCTTTATGGGAACCAAGTCTGCAAGAGATTGAAATGAAATGACTCACAGCAATGACCCAAGCAAGCTTGGGGTCCCCCTCTGGCACCTTTTTTTGTCTACCCGCGAGGTTCTTTAATTTTTAACCAAAAGGTAAACAGCAGGGCGCTTCATTTCACCCAACCAAGCAAGGAGGGTGGCCCTGAAACCGATCCGCGCAAATCTGCGTTCATCTGCGGCAAACTTTTGTCTGGCTAATAAAGGTTAAGAGCTAAGAGCTTCTTTTCCCACGCCCAAGCAAGCAAGGGTACCCCCCACCTTGTTGGTATACTCAAAGACGATCATTTCCGATCTCCTGCAAACAAATGAGCCTCCGGCAAAAAACCTACCTTGTTTTGCTGCTGCTGAGTTGCCTGGCCTCCACCGTACGCGTCCATGCGCAGCTCAAACCAGGGGTAGTTATTGAAGAGGTCGCAAAGTATTCCGAAGGCGAAAAAGCCGAATTGCGCGAAGGAGACATCCTGCTGCGCTGGACTCGTGGTGAAGACAAAGGCGAAATTACCTCTCCTTTTGACCTGTCCTTAATCGAAATTGAGCAGGCGCAGCGAGGAAGAGTTTCTCTGGAAGGTCTCAGGGGCTCGGCAGCCCAAAGTTGGTTCTTGGGGCCTGATGATTGGGGCATCACAGCGCGACCCAACCTCCCGCAGGATCTCGTCTCTATTTATCTCGAAGGTAAAGAGCTGGCCAAAGTCGGCAAACTGAACGAAGCAACCGAACATTGGCGAAAAGCAGGGGTACAAGCGCAAATGCCTTCATCGAATTGGCTGAGTGCATGGTTTTTCTTGCGTTCAGCGGATTTGCTATCGGATGCCCGGCAATGGAAAGAATCAGATGAATCCTTTGAAGTAGCTGTCCGGCAGGCAACAGAAGCTGGGCCAGCAATAGCTGCGCAAGTGCTGTACGCATGGGCCACAACATTCAGGCGACGTAGTGATTGGGCTCATGCGGAGAAGTACTACCAGGAGACGATAGCTCAATGCCGGAAATTAGGCGCTGAAAATTTGATGATGGCATTGAGTTTAAGCAGTCTCGGGGATATGGCCCATGCCCGCGGCGATCAAACCAAGGCAGAGCAGTATCACCTTCAAGCGCTGGCAATCAGGCAAAAACTTGCTCCCGACAGCCTTTCCGTTGCAAGCAGTCTGCATAATTTGAGCGCCGTAGCTGAGGACCATGGAGATCTGGCAAAAGAAGAAGAGTATGTTCGGCGTGCGCTGACGATTCGGGAAAGGCTCGCTCCTGAAAGTCTTCATCTTGCGCAGAGTTTCAATCAGTTTGGCGATTGGTACTGGGTCCGTGGTGACCTGCCCCATGCCGAGGAATATTTTCACCGGGCGTTTGTCATCCGAAAAAAACTGGCTCCTGAGAGTCTCGATTTTGCAATCAGTCTTAACAATCTCGGCATTATTGCCGAAATGCGTTCCGATCTGGATGGCGCTGAACACGATTACAGCCAGGCGCTGGCCATTCAAGAGAAACTGGAACCTGGCGGTCTCAATGTGGCAAGGAGCCTTCATAACTTAGGCGATATTGCTCAAGATCGTGGCGATCTGGCCGCAGCGGAGCAGGACTATCGCCGCGCCCTCGCGATCCACGAGAAGATTGCCCCTGATAACGACCTGGTTCCTTTGGCCCTCAATAATCTTGGAGAACTTGCAAGAACCCGGGATGACCTTACGCTGGCACAGGAGTGTCACATCCGTGCGCTGCAAGCCGCCAGGCGCATCTCTCCGGATAACGTTTATGTTGCTATCAGCCTCTATAGCCTTGGCCGCATTGCCGATGATCATGGCGAGTTGGTCAAGGCCGAGGATTATTACCTTCAGGCCCTGGCATTGTTCGAAAAAATATCTCCAGACGCTAACTATTATGGAGCTGTACTTACCAATCTGGGGATTGTTCGTGAAGAACGCGCGGACCTGGGAGCCGCCGGGAAATACTACGACCGGGCTTTGGCGGTATATAAAAAATTCTCTTCCGATAGTTTAGATGTCGCGCGCGTATTGCAGCACATCGGTAATTTGGCTCAGATGCGCGGTGACTTGGACAAGGCTGAGAATTACCATCGTCAGGCGTTGGCAGTACTGGAAAGGGTCGCACCTGGAAGCAGCAGCCACGCGGAAACTCTTGCATCTCTGGCCGGGATTATGCGCCGTAAGCAGAGGGTTGATGATGCTGCTCAATTCTATGAGCAGGCGCTGAATGCTTTCGAGAGTCAGACTGCTCATCTGGGGGGCTCGGAGGAGACCCGTTCCGGCTTTCGCTCTAAACATGCGCGTTTTTACAATGATTACATTGATCTGTTGATTGCCGAAAAGAAGCCGGCGCTTGCATTTCAGGTACTGGAACACTTTCATGCCCGCTCTTTGTTCGAAACCTTAAGTAATGCTCGTATTGATATTCGCAAAGGCGTCGAACCTGCGTTGGTAGCGCGGGAACGTGCCTTACAGCAATCACTCATCTCGAAATCGAACCGCCGCATACAATTGCTGAATGATCAGCATACGGAAGAACAATTGGCGGTTCTCAATCAGGAGATGAAAGACATTCTTGAGCAATATCAAGATGTGGAAGCGCAGATTAGGATCAGCAGCCCGCTCTACGCTGCTTTGACGCAACCCGAGCCGTTAAGCGCCACGGAAGTCCAACAGCAGTTGCTCGATGACGATACGGCCTTACTGGAATATTCTCTCGGCGAAGATCGGAGCTATGTTTTTGTAGTGACCTCCCGTTCGTTGGAGGCTTATGAATTGCCTCCTCGAACCAAAATCGAGGCTGCTGCCCGGCGGCTGTACCATCTCTTGCGGACATGGCAGACTGTCAACGCCACGGGCAAGAGCAACCCCTCTTCATCCAAATCAAACGCCGTGTTGCCGCACAGGGAAACCTATGTGCAGCAGGCAGCGATGGCTTTTAGTCAGATGGTGCTGGCGCCGGTGGCTGCCCAACTCAAGGCGAGGCGTTTGCTCATTGTGAGTGATGGAGCATTGCAGTATATCCCCTTTGCGGTATTGCCAGCACCAGCACAATCAGGGGCAAGCAAACCGCGATATTCATCAACACCGGCGCCGCTGATTTTGGAACACGAAATTATCAAGTTGCCATCCGCATCCGTGTTGGGAGTTTTACGGCAACAAACCGCAACTCGTAGAGAACCGGCCAAGGCCGTGGCGGTTCTAGCTGACCCGGTCTTCGATAAGAATGATGATCGCGTGCAGGTGAGACTGCGCTACCCGAAGACCAACCGGCTTGCTCGATCTGCTGAGCAAGGAGCTGCATCGAAGCTGGGCTCCGCGCAGCAATTGCCGGCACAGGACCAAGACGAGGAACCGCAACAACACCTGACCCGGTCCTTGATGGATGTACTTGGGCACACAAAGAGAGGAGTTTCTTTGGCCCGGCTGCCTTATACACGACGAGAGGCGCAATTCGTCCTGGCCATGGTTCCCGCGGGGCAGGGGATGGAGGCCCTGGACTTTAATGCCAGCCGCGCGACCGCCATATCTCCCGACTTGGGACAATACCATGTTGTGCATTTCGCCACGCACGGATTGTTGGATAGCAAGCATCCTGAGCTCTCGGGCCTGGTGCTTTCCCTGGTGGACCAACATGGAAGCGAACAAAATGGGTTCTTGGGACTCCAGGAGATTTATAACCTTAGCTTACCCGTGGATCTCGTGGTCCTAAGTGCGTGCGAAACCGGTTTGGGAAAAGAAATCAAAGGCGAGGGCCTGATGAGCCTGACTCGGGGGTTCATGTATGCTGGCGCGAGCCGGGTGATGGCCAGCTTGTGGAAAGTGGACGATGTTGCCACGGCTGAACTGATGCGGCGTTTTTATCGAGGGATTGAGCAGGAAAGAATGAGACCTGCCGCAGCCCTGCAGAAAGCACAAATTGAAATGTGGAAACGGCCGCGCTGGAGAGATCCGTATTATTGGGCAGCCTTCGAACTGCAGGGCGAATGGAACTAACATACTAAGAGTAGATTCTCCTGCGGGCAGGCTTCATGCCTTAATGCCGACCGGAAAGATTAACAAACACGAAAGACCTCTGAACTGCCCTTCGTGGAGTAAGTCTTTGTCTTAACATGCGGAAACCTTTGACACGAATCTTCCAAAGGTTAAATTTCAGCATTGGGTCGTGGCAAACCGATTCGGTGCTCTTGTCCAGTTCGAGTGCTTCTGGGCTAGCTAGAAGCACCAACACGGAGGTCAAACTAACCGGCTCAATCGAAAACCCGCCCACGTCCGAATTTTCTGTCTGGACGAGGTTTGAGCATCATCTATGGATCGCAGATCGTTCTAAGTTATAGAAAACAAAGGGTAATGGAGGCGGCGGGAGTTGAACCCGCGTCCGAAAATGATGACAGCAAAGAGCCTACATACGTAGTCACGTTCCTGCTACGGGAGTTACCCCGTAACCTTCGCAGCCGGCGCTAAGAACGGACAAGAAACGCAAGCAGCTAGCCTGTATATCTCGCCTTCGCTGCCCAGACACGCGGCGAAAGCCAGTCCGCTGTGCGACACTCTTCTCCCGCCCACGGACAAAGCGAAAGAGAGCGGCTACTTAATTAATTAAGCAGCGTATGCCAGTGTTTGGTTGGCAACTATGTTTTTGCACGCGATTACGGGTGTGTGCACCCCGGTATGCCTCTTTACCTCACCCATTTCCGTCGAAGCCGTGACGCCCCCAGATTGGTTTGAGGTACCTCTCAAATTTCAAAGAACCTATCACAAGTGTATCAAAGCTTTAGATGTGCGGCGGAATCCGCTGGATTCGGGCAAAAGTGATATCAAAAAAGTGATATCAAACTGTTGGTTTTTGAGAAATCGTGGCCCATAATTTTCCTGGAGTGTGTTTTTCTCAACCGCGTTCCAGAATGCGGGGGCTTTATTGCCCTTAGGATCTTTGAAAACTCATTGTCTGGCAAGATTTGCGAGGATCGCCGCAACAGCGCGAGGGGCGAGGTAGTAAACCCTAAGCGTAGCCAAAGGGGGTAGCGCTGCCGAGCCCTTAGAAAGCTCTTTTGAAAATCTATTGTCTGAGTACCGAGTACTGAGGACTGAGTACTACTTCAGCTAGTCCCTCACCCCACATCGCTCATCGCCGCAATTGACGCGGGTTGCATGCTGATTTCTGAGTCTGATTGACTAGCAAGCAAGTACCCCCATACCCGCACTGCCTCAACAGGAAAAAACAGAGGTTATGTTGTGGAGAGGAGGTCGAGCGCTATTAGCCGCAACAATTTTGCGGCGATTGCGCTGCTGGATTGGAGCTGTCCTTGACTACCTCAGCAAGTATCCCTCCCGGCATCGCTCATCGCCGCAATTGACGCGGGTTACACGCTGATTTCCGGGGCCGATTGACTAGCATGCAAGTACCACCATCCGAACCGAGGTTCCAAGGACTGAGGACTGAGTACTTACCTCAGCTAGTCCCCGATCCCATAGCGCTCATCGCAGCCATTGACGCGGGTTACACGCTGGTTTCCGGGGCCGATCCACTACCTAGCAAGTACCCCCCGGAAAAGCCCCTCTACTGTTTCGCGGACGAAATTGTTAGCATCTCTGGGTGGAAGCACACATCCAATTTGCATGCTTCCCAACAACCACAAGTGTAAGGAGCGTTCTTGATGGAGGCACGATGTTTGCCGTTCAGCAACATCCCTCACACCACCCGGCTTTTCGCCGATTTCACCAGCGACTTTGCCCGCGTGCAGGATTTTTATCCGCTTTCTCCCCAGGAGACGAGCCGGCTGGGAGAACGCGTCTCCCAGCTTAACTATTCGCCTCAAACCCGCGTTGCGGTTGCCGAGATTCTCGAGCGCCAGAACCAGCAATTAGGCTCCTCTGCTGAAACCATGAAAAACATTGAGCGGTTGCGCAATGGCAGTTCAGCCATGGTTACCGGACAGCAGGTTGTTCTCCTGGGTGGTCCCGTCTTTGCCATTTATAAAGCGCTCAGTGCCATTAAACACGCGAGGCAACTTACACAGGCAGGCTTCGATTGTGTTCCTGTTTTTTGGCTGGCGACGGAAGATCACGATTTTGCCGAAGTCTCTCATAACATCCTGCGCAGCTCTGACGGCAATTTGCATCCTGTGACCATTCCGCCGGCAGCGCCCGAAGGCACGCCCGTAGGCAAGACCGCCATCGGAGAGCAGGGAGCTGCATTGATTCGCGAAGCCGCCAAGCTATTGGGCGAGAGCCCGTTTCGTGAACTGCTGATCGAGAGTTACCAGTCCAAAGAAACCCTGGGTAGCGCCTTCGGTAAGTTATTTGCGAAGCTCTTCGCAGAGTCCGGTTTGATTTTGCTTGATCCTTCGGAACCAGCACTGCACCGCCTGACGTCTCCGGTATATCGTCAAGCTGCAGCGCGTTCTGCTGAAATCGTGCAAGCCCTCCAGGAGCGCGGTCAGGCCTTGGAACGTGCTGGATACCACGAGCAAGTCAAAGTCACTGCTTCGATGACGCTCCTGTTTGCTGATGTGAATGGTGTTCGAACCCCCGTCCGCAAGGTCAACGAAGGCTTTGCTTTGGGAGACGAGCGCTGTACCCCCAGCGAACTTGATTCCCGCATTGCCGAGCATCCTGAGAAGTTCAACCCCAACGTCCTGTTACGGCCTGTAATTCAGGATTCTCTGCTTCCCACCCTTGCTTATATCGGCGGTCCTGCGGAAGTCGCTTACTTTGCGCAGGTAGGCGTGGTCTATGAAAAATTGTTAGGCAGAGTTACGCCCATTTTGCCGCGCTTTAGTGCTACGCTGCTCGATCCGCGCACTCAGCGTCACCTGCAGAACTACAAACTCTCGCCGCTCGATTGCTTCAAGAGCGAGCAGGAACTCCGAAGTTTGCTAGCGGCAAAGGCTCTTCCTCCTGAGATGGAAGCTACTTTTTCCGAAGCTGAACGCGAAATCAATGTTGTGATTGAAAGGGTGATAGAAGCCGTCAGCAAACTCGATCCTACGCTGCGCGAGGCGGCCGAGCACTCCGGATCGAAGATGCGCCACCAATTGCAGCAATTGCAGGGACGCGCCGCCAAGGCGCAGGCCCTCCGTAGTACAGAAGTGGCGCGCCATGCCGGCATTCTGGCGAATACCCTTTATCCCAACCAAAAGCTGCAGGAGCGGGAAATCGCCGGAATTTCTTTTCTGGCGCAATTCGGTGCGGAAACCTTGCAGCGAGTCTATGATCAGATTGATCTCGCCTGTAGCGGTCATGCCTTCATTGCCCTGTAATTCTGGTTAATTTAAGGCGATTTCACCGCCGTCGAACCAAATAAGAAAATTGTGCGCGTAGGCGTTTCCGGGGTAGCATTACTCTCTTATACGTTTCAATTTGCTATGTCCACACCCAAGATGGAGACCACGCAGGACGCGCTTACCGTGGAGTTGACTGGAACACTTGCCGGACGCTTTGAAATACGCCAGCGACTCGGGGCCGGCGGCATGGGTGAGGTGTATCTTGCCGAGGATACGCTTCTCAAGCGCCTGGTTGCCATCAAGAGATTGGCCCCTCACCTGCGTGCCGACCAGCTTTCACGTGGGCATTTTCTGAAGGAAGCCGAGCGGATTTCAGCGCTGAATAACGAGCACATCGCCGGCATCTACGACGTGCTGCAAGTCAATGGCGAAGTTTTTCTGGTGATGGAGTATGTCGAAGGCGCAAACCTGCGTTTTCGCTTTACCCCGCGTCCTACCGTTCAACAATTCCTTGAAGTGGCAGTTCAATGCGCCGAAGCCCTGGCTGCTGCCCACGAGAAAGGCATACTGCATCGCGACATCAAGCCTGAAAATATCATGCTCACGCCTGCCGGGCAGGTGAAGATATTAGATTTTGGCCTGGCGCAGCGCCTGCGGGTCGCAGGCGAGGGAGTGGCTACGGTCAGCTTACCCTCGGTGGGTCATCCGCTTTCCGGGACTCGTGGTTATGTAGCTCCTGAGGTGCTGCTGGAAAGGGAACCAGACGCGCGCGCCGACATTTTCTCTTTAGGAGTTGTGTTTTACGAGTTACTGACGGGAAACAATCCATGTGCAGCGGCGACCTGGGTAGGCAGCATAGAGCGTACTCTGCATGCCAGCCCTTCGCCTATGTATCACACAGATGCTCATGTCCCGGATGAAATTGAACGCGTGATCCGCAAGATGCTGGAGAAAGACCCCGAGGAGCGCTATGCAACTGCCCGGGACCTTTTGGTAGATTTGCGCCGACTGCGCAAGCAGTCGGAGACAGGTTTATTGCTGCCTCCTCGCAATCTGGTTCTCCGCCGGAACAAGAAAAGGGTGATTTGGGGCAGCGCAGTGGCAGTTTTGGTTCTGGTTGTCATATTCACTCCCTGGCGGAGCTTGCTGCAGCAGCTTCAAAAAAGATTTGCGCCTTCTGAGAATGCCCAAATGGCTATTCCCAACCAGAAACTGGTTGCGGTTTTGCCATTCCGCGCCATCGGAGCGTCGCCCGAAGTGCGGACTTTCAGCGATGGCCTCGCGGAAACTGTTACCGCCAAGCTTACGCAGCTCACTGCGACCCATGCGCTCCAGGTTGCCCCGGCCTCTGAAGTTTACGGACGAGGCATCACGGATGTCGATGAAGCCCGAAAAAATCTGGGCGTGAATCTTGTAGTCGAAGGCAGCTTGCATCAGGCCGGTGACACCGTGCGCATCACCTACACCTTGGTAGATGCAATCTCGCATCGCCAGTTGCGCGGAGATACCATTACTGCTTCCACCTCTGACCCGTTTGCCCTGGAAGACCGGGTTGTTCAAGGTGTGCTCTGGATGCTGGAGTTGGAAATCACCCCTGACGAACGGCCGCAACTGGAAAAGCATGGGACCACTATCGCTGGTGCTTATGACCTGTACACGCGTGGACTCGGTGATCTGCAAAACTATGGCGATCCCGCAGCGGTGCAGAGTGCCATCGAGAATTTCTCACGCGCCATTTCGCTCGATCCCAATTATGCTTATGCCTACGCTGGATTGGGGGAGTCTTACTGGGATAAATACGGCATTGACCACGAGGCAAAATATATCCCCAAGGCCCGCGATGCCTGCCAGCATGCGCTCACGTTAAACACAGATCTTGCTGCTGGACATGTTTGTTTGGGGAACTTGTTGGTTATGGCGGGAAAGTACGAGAACGCCAGTTCGGAATTCAGCCGCGCTCTTGTCGCCGAGCCTACTTACGACGCTGCTTACCTTGGACTGGCATCAACCTACGAGCACATGGGCAGGCTGCAGGATGCGGAGCAGACCTATCAGCGTGCTATCGAACTGCGTCCGCATTACTGGGCAGGCTACAGTTGGTTAGGACGTTTCTACGCCGCTCATGGGCGTTATCAGGAAGCCGTCGAGCAATTCAGCCACGCCGCCGCTGTTTCGCCTGACAACAGCTCCATTTATCACAGCATGGGTGGACTCTATATTTTCATGGGCAGGTACCAGGATGCCGTCGGTGCTTTGCAGCGCGCTCTTTCTTTACGCCCCAGCTTCGAGGCCTATGCCAATTTGGGCCAGGCCTACATGCGTTTGCGGCGCTTCGATGACGCCATTGCTGCCTACCAGCAGGCCCTGACATTGAATCCGCGCGACTATCGTTCCGTAGGTTATTTGGCCGATGCCTATTACTGGGCCCCGGGCAAACGCGATCAGGCCACGCCGCTGTATGAACGTGCTATCACCATGACGGATGAGGAGTTGAAGCTCAATCCCAAGAACACTGACGTTCACACATTGTTGGCGGAATACCACGCCCACCTTGGCCATGCTGAAGCCGCGCGTATGCACATACAGCAGGCGCTCAAACTTCATCCCGATGAGCCCGAGACACTATTTTTTGCTGCCCTGGTGGAAAACCAGTTGGGCGATACAGCGCATGCCATTCAATGGTTGAGTAAAGCGGTTCATCAAGGGTATTCTCTCTCCGAGATCAATTCCGCGGTTGATTTCGATAATCTGCGCAACGACCCTGCCTTTCAATCGGTAATGCAGGCAACAGGCCAAAAGAGTTAAGATAGCAGTGCGCGGGGAACTGTTATGCCTAAAAAATCCGAGCTCGTGCAAGTATCGTGCCCTTGCTGTGGCGCCATGCTCAAAGTGGATGTCGCCACGCAGTCCGTAATCTCGCACATACCACCCGAACGCCCCAAGACCTTTAATGATTTTGAAGAGGCTGCGCGCGCCATGAAAGAACAAGGTAGCCGGCGCGAATCCCTTTTCCGCCAGTCGGTGGAAGCCGAAAAGAACAAGGCCGATGTGCTGGAGAAAAAATTCCAGGAAGGCATGAAACGCGCCAAGGAAGCTCCCGAAGCTGCTCCGCGCATCCGCGACATTGATCTCGACTAAGAACCCTCCGCTCCTTTTGGGACATCGTGGTGCTCGCCGCGCCGCCCCGGAAAACACTCTCACTGCGTTTGACCTTGCGCTTACCCACGGATGTGACGGCTTTGAATTTGACGTGCGCTCTACCGTCGATCAGCACGCTATTCTTTGCCACGATCCCACGCTGGCGGGTCTCCCCATAGCAGAAACTGCGTATTCGGCGATTTTGGGAAAATATCCCAGCGCTACATGCCTCGAGGACGTAATTGCGCTCTATAACGGCCGCGCATATCTCGATATCGAGTTGAAGGTTCCCGGCTTGGAAAAGAAGCTGGTAACGCTGGTGGGATCGCTTGCCGCTAATACATATGTTGTTTCGTCGTTTCTTCCAGAAGTATTGCAGACCATCTGCGCTTTGCAGCCCACTGTACTCTTGGGGTGGATCTGTGACCAGGAGCAAACCCTCGCTCGGTGGCGCGAAATTCCATGCACCGTAGTGATCCCAGAGTGCAAGCTGGTGACGCAAACGCTGATTGAAGAAATTCACTCCGCCCGAAAAAAGATTTTTGTTTGGACCGTGAACCAGGAAGAAGAGATGCTGCGTTTGGGCAAGGCTGGAGTTGATGCCATCATCTCCGATGACACAGGGTTATTGGGCCGCGTTTTTTCACTTTTGTGATGAACGCTGGCCAACTAATGGTCGTTTGCTCGCTGATGGATTCAAGAACTTTATGCGCTCTTCCTCAAAGCCCTCCAATGCTTCTTGAATGGTATTCTCACTCCACCCCATAACTTTTCCAATCCTGTGCGCAGCTTCGGCGCTACACTTTTCAGTCCAGCACGCTCCCAGCGCAACCGGTACTCGCCGCAACAAAACATCGCCCAGCGTGATGGCATGCTGGCTTGCGAATGCCGCCGCTGCCTCGGCTACCAGATGTTCCGTATGCTGGCAGAGGGGCAAGCGCTGTTCATCGGAACTTGCTGCCACGTGTGCAATGGCCTGGGCCCAGGGGCCATGCCATTCAGCGATTCCACGCGCCGACGCCTCAGAGATTCCGGCAATGCGAGCAATTTGCTGCGACCACTGATGCAGAGTTGTTTCCACATCTTCTGAAGAGGCTAAAGCAATCTGTACTTTTGCCGGGCTGCTGCTTTCAACTCCGATCTTGCGTGCACACAGGCGGGCCAGGCTGGCTGCATTGGTCAGCTTGCCTCCGATTACAGAAAGCATTCCAGCAGCGCCTTCTTCCGCGTGGTCATGCAGAAAGTGCCGCCGCGTGATCGTGCCGGGCGTTTCGCCCGGCGAATACGGCAGAGGACGGACCCCAGCGAATGCATAACGTATGTCGCTGGTTGCAAAATGTTGCCGTGGAAATAGAGCTGCCAGTGAGCGTAGCAGGTAATCAACTTCCGTCTGCGAGGGTTGCGCGTCTCCCGGCTCTTGTTCGTCTGCAACTTCTGTAGTCCCAACTAGAAGCTGCCGGTTCCACGGAATCACAAAAAATGGACGCCCATCGGCAGCTTCCGTATAAATTACCGATTGCGGCATCTCAGGAACAGCCGGCAGAACAATATGACTGCCACGCACACCGCCAACCAGACGCTTGCTCTGGCGCAAAGGGAACTGCTGGCACACGTGGTCACACCATGGGCCGGTGGCATTGATGACCCACGTGGCCTCGACGGTTTGTTCGCTACCATCGAGTTGGTCGCGAAACATCACACCACAAGCACGACCGTCTTTCACTTTCAGGTCCAGCACCCGCGCATGGTTTCTCGCCTCGCAGCCGGCCTGTATCGCATCTGACAACCACTCGGCTACCAGCAGCTCAGGGAACTCGCATTGTGCGTCTTCGTATGAAAAAGTAGAGAATGAAGCGCCGTTGTCGAGTTGCTCTTCCAGCAGACGAACGTCCGATTTTGAAATACCATTGTGGTTCTGCTTGCCGGCCAAAGCTTTGTAAAGCCACAATCCAGCGCGGATCGTGAGTGCACTGTGTCGCGAGCCGGGTTTCAACGCCAGCACAAACTGCACGGGATGGACCAAATGTGGTTGCTGGCGCAGAAGCTGCTCGCGCTCGCGCAGGCACTCTCGGACTAACCCCAACTCTCCATGCTCTAGGTAGCGTAAGCCACCGTGAATAATGCGCGTGGAACGGCTGGTGGTTCCTGAGGCAAAGTCATTTTGCTCCAGGAGCAGTGTACGCTTGCCGCCGCGCGCACACTCCAGAGCAATTGCCACTCCGCTGATGCCGCCGCCAATCACGACGACATCGAAGTGTTTTCCATTTAGGGAAGGCCGCGTGTAGTTATTAAAGATACCTTCCATAATCTAGTTAGATGCAAAGCGGGGAAGGACATCCGCTCATTTTCGGGAGGTTCATTTGCTGGGTGGTGACGATATCGTTTAGATTAAAAACCATGTCTACAACCGGAGAACGATTCGAACGCGCCGTCTCCATTATGGCACGATTGCGTGGCCCCGGAGGCTGTCCGTGGGACCGCGAACAAACCTTCGATTCCATCAAGCCTTACACCCTGGAAGAGACCTACGAAGTTATCGAGGCCATTGATAACAAGGATTTCGAGGAGCTGCGCGGAGAATTGGGCGACCTGCTTCTGCAGGTTTTGTTTTATACCCAGATGGCGAAGGAAGAAAACCGCTTCTCCATTGATGATGTGCTAGACCGTCTATGCGAAAAATTAGTGGGCCGCCATCCCCATGTTTTTGGAGACGTCAAAGCCGAAACTTCTGCTGAGGTTTTACGCAACTGGGAGGCCCTGAAGGCGGAAGAAAAGAAAAGCCGGGAAAACAAAAGCGAATCAGCCGGGCCCACGGGTCAATCTGAAGACCATCCATCTCTGCTGGCCGGGGTTTCATCCGGGCTACCAGCCTTGCTCGAAGCCTATAAACTCAGTTCGCGTGCAGCCCGCGTTGGCTTTGATTGGCCTGATATTCAGGGCTTATTCGAGAAGTTGGAAGAAGAGACGGAAGAGCTGAAGAAGGATCTCAAAGAGTTTCCCGCGCCCGGCCCGCGTCCTCAGGGACGCGGTATCGCCGGATCAGGCTCCACTCAAATTTCTGAAGCATTGCGCCAGCGGCTGGAAGACGAAATTGGAGATCTGTTCTTCGTGGTGGTGAATCTGGCACGTTATCTTTCCGTGGATTCGGAGTTGGCCCTGAAAAAGACCAATCGCAAGTTCAGGCGCCGCTTTCAGTATGTTGAAGAGCAATTGCGGGCCCAGGGACGAAAACTGGAAGAAGCTTCTTTGCAGGAGATGGAATCATTGTGGCAAAAGTCGAAGCCGCAAGGGCAACCGGAATGATGGGCACAGAATCAATTGTCGTCCGCAGGTGTACGGAATTTGCGGAGCTGCAAGCCTGCATGGCCATGCAGAAAGAGGTTTGGCACTTTGAGGATGCCGACCTGGTTCCACTGCGCATGTTCGTAGTAGCACAAAAGATAGGAGGACAAGTGATCGGGGCGTTTGATCGCAAAGATCTGGTGGGATTTCTGCTCTCTATCCCCGGATCGCGCTCCGGATGCTCCTATCTGCACTCTCACATGCTGGCCGTGCGCGAGCAATATCGTAACTCCGGACTTGGCCAAAGATTGAAGTGGTTTCAGCGCGAGGACGCAATGGCCCGCAACTTCGATCTCATCGAATGGACCTTTGATCCCCTGGAGATCAAGAATGCTTATATGAATATCGTGAAGCTGGGTGCCATCGCACGCCGCTATAACCTCAACCAGTATGGAACGACCTCTTCGCCTTTGCACGGAGGTCTCCCCACCGACCGGCTGGTTGCCGAATGGTGGCTGCGGTCACGGCGCGTAGCCAATGTTTTGCAAGGTACAGCATTTCAAGTACAGACCACTCTTGAAATTGAGATACCGGCCCAAATTAACGAATGGAAGTCAGCGGCCCAAACCCGCGAACAGGCGAAGCAGGTCCAATCGCGCAACCGCGAGGCATTTCTCAAGGCTTTCTCCGAAGGCTTCGCAATTTTGGGTTACGAACGCGATACGCGAGGCAACGGAAAATTTCTGCTGGGCCGCTGGGATGAATCCTGGTTGTGTGCTCCTGAAGTATGACTTCCTATGATTAAGATCGAAGCCATCACGCTGCGCGAGATCCGCATGCCGCTGGTGCACTTCTTTGAGACCAGCTTTAGCCGGACTTATGACCGTCGCATTCTTCTGATTTGCCTTCATTGCCAAGGAATAGAGGCCTGGGGAGAGTGCGTCGCCGGAGAGGGTCCGCACTATTCCGAAGAATCCATTGATACCGCCTGGTATGTGACTCGTGAATATTTAGCGCCTGCCATCCTGGGAAAAACTCTCGAACGCGGTGGTGATTCCGTGCCTTTGTTTGCTGCAGTTCGCGGGCATCGTATGGCCAAGGCCGCAGTTGAGAATGCGTTGTGGCACGCTGAATCTATAGAGAAGGGAGTTCCTCTCTGGAACCTGCTGGGTGGCACACGCTCTGAAGTTCCGTGTGGAGTTTCCATCGGCATACAGGACTCAGTCGAACAACTGCTGGAAAAAATCCAAATCGAATTGGCTTCTGGCTACCAGCGCATCAAAGTCAAGATCAAACCCGGTTGGGATGTTAGCGTGATCGAACGCATTCGTGCCCGTTGGCCCAAGATTGTGCTGAGCTGCGATGCCAATTCTGCCTACACACTCGAAGACGCCAACCATCTCATGAAGCTTGATGCCTTCAACCTGTTAATGATTGAACAGCCCTTATGGAACGATGACGTCTACTTCCATGCCCGGCTGCAAAAGCAGCTTAAGACCGCAATTTGCCTGGATGAAAGCATTCGCTCAGCGCGCGACGCGCAAATGGCTATCGAACTTGGCTCCTGCCGCATCGTGAATATCAAAGTGGGGCGGGTGGGCGGCTTCAGTGAAGCGATTGCCGTGCACAACACCTGCAAGGCTGCAGGAATTCCGGTGTGGTGCGGCGGAATGTTGGAATCCGGCATCGGACGCACCCAAAACCTCGCGCTTTCCACCCTTGAGAATTTCATCTTGCCGGGAGATGTTTCCGCCTCCAAGCGTTATTGGAAAGAGGACATCATCGAACCCGAAGTCCTGGTATCACCCCAGGGTACGATTCAAGTCTCGAATCAAGTGGGGATCGGTCACGCAATCCGAAAAGATTTGATTCAACGGCTCACGGTAAGAGAAGAAACGTTGAGCGCTGTTTCTGCCGGAATCTGATTCTATTTTGCCGGGGCTTTTGAATCGCCGCTTTGCTGCACAGCCAGTTGCGTATTTTGTTGCTTGAGCACTTCTACTGCTTCGGCCAGAGAGAGGTGGGGCGGAGCAGGACGAAAGCTGCCGGTAATTTCCTTTTCGTCAATATTCAGCTTCTTAAACAGGAGCACGCGCCCGGTAAGCCGCATCTTCAGCATACAAACCCCCTGGCGGTGGGGACCGATCTTCGATTGTTCCACTTCAAATTCACCACCCTTATCGAGATGACCGAAGATCCCCCATCCGAAGTTGACCTCCTGCGTTAGCTTCGCCACAATTTTGACCAGGCGCTTTTCGGCGTTATCCATAAGCATGGTGCCTTCCATGCCGTGATAAACCTGCGTCTCGCGGTTTGGCGGATTAAAGTTGGGATTGGGCTTAAAACGTATTCGCACCAGTTGGCCATACTGAGCAGAATCTTCCCGCCCGTCGTATTCAAAAATGAAGGCATCCGGCATGGCTTTCACTATCTTGTTGATGTGTTCCTCCTCCTCTTTTTGTTCTTTGCGGAGCTTCTTGGGGAACTCAGGATCTGCTGCCTGTTTTTGCAGACGCGCATCTTCTTTTTCTTGCTGCTGGGCAGTAAGTGGCTGGTCATTGATCGCAATCAGCCGGCCAATGGCGCCTTCATCGGTCTCAACATATTCTTTGGTTTGTTCGCCGCTCGGAGTCAGCCTGCGTACGACGTAGAAGTACTTTTCATCGCTGGGCGTCTGCTTGAGTTCATTTTCGATCACCTGCCGTACAAGTTCGCTGGCCGAAGCAGGCAAGGGCGGTTTGGCGATCTGAGCAGAGCAGCAACTCTCCGACCCCGACTGCTGACCGTTTGTTGCATTGGATTGAGCGCTAGATTGAATTCCTAGAAAAAAAGCTAAGAACGCGGCCAAAAGCGCCGAAGACGACACGCTTCCCCTCGTGCACCCACAACACTGCATAAACCCTGTTTATGATTAGACGGTTTTTGCGCATTTTCCGTTGCTCGCACATAGGTTTAATTTCGCGTTTTTGGGTTATTTTCAGCATGAATTGAAAAAGAAAAGTCGGCTTCGAGGAGGAGAAATATGAGTGTTAGCCCCGGAAACCGCACATAAGATGCACGGCCTCTGATAAATATATACTCATTAGTTACCCCTGCATTCCACCCCTGTGTTATTGCATTCTCAGGTGGTTTGCCCGCTGGTAAGAACCTTTTCTTTTGAGGCAGGGCTTTTCTTTGAGAGCAGGAAGGCAGTATAGTGTCCAGAACGCCGTCATGATCTCTACTGCTTAAACTGCCGAGTCAACCTTGGCGATCAGATCAACCTGCGTGAACATCCTTGGAGAAAACTTATGTGGAAAGCGCGTCCTGAAGAAAAGCCATCCGGCTCAGCGGCCCCGGCCCCGAGCACGACCAATACCCCAACTAGCACTACTACCCCAGCTACGACTGCTGCAACTAATGCTGCCGGCGCTGGCAATACATCTGCGTCTACTGCCCGTCCGGCTCTTACGCCACAACGTCCGGCTGAAAATTTCCGTGCCGAAGTCGCCCACATCGGCAAATCCGTGCTGATCAAAGGAGAACTTTCTGGCAGCGAAGATCTTTATCTCGATGGTGAAGTTGAAGGTAACGTTGACCTGAAGCAGCATAGTCTGACAGTCGGCCCGCATGGCCGTGTACGCGCCAACATTCGTGCTCGTGAGGTAATCGTGCACGGTAAAGTTGACGGGAACATAGCCGGGGACGAAAAGGTTGAGCTGAAAAAGTCGGCTGTCCTTACCGGGGATATCACTACTCAGCGCATCATGATCGAAGACGGCGCGTACTTCAAAGGGGCCATAGATCTTCAGAAAGAGAAAGAAGGAAAATCGCACTCCGCGGAGCACCGCCGCGAGATAAGCCTCAGCGCGTCGGCAGGATAAAATTTTTGATGCCGCAGTTTTTCAAGTTGTTTCGCAATTCTTCAACCACGGCTGGAGCGCCGCCGTTAGCGTCATCGCAAGAGCGCGTGTCGCGGCACTCCACCGGTTTTCAGGAATTCACCAAGGTCATACATGCGGGGGAAGGGCTCGCGGTCCTGGATCTGGGGCCGACCTCGCCCGACAATATCCACTGCATCACCTCGCTCGGACACAAAATCTATAACGTAGATGTACTGCTGGCTTCCACGGATCCTGCCCTGCTGCGCAAAACCGAGGATGGCGCCGTTACCTTGGATGTAGAACAGTTCTTTGCAGAGAATCTTGTCTTCCGGGGAGAGCAATTCGATGCTGTCATGCTCTGGAGTGTCGCCGACTATCTGCCCGAGCCTCTGGTGAAGCCTTTAGTTGAGCGTATCCACAGCGTAATGAGGCCGGGAGGAATGCTGTTGGGTTTCTTCCACACCAAAGACGCCGGTCCCCAGGCTCCTTATCATCGTTATCACATTGCTGGTCCCGATACCCTTGAGTTGCAGCAAGTGCCGCGCTTCCGCCTGCAGCGTGTCTTCAATAATCGGCACATCGAAAATCTTTTTCAGAACTTTAAGTCCCTGAAATTCTTCCTCACGCGCGACCATACTCGTGAAGTGCTGGTTGTGCGCTAAGGGACCGTCGGCATCAAACCGCAATCCTTGTAGCTTTAAGCAGAGACTCGGTAGTCCCGGTCATCTGGATGAGACGAGCAAGCGGCATACGCACCACGCCCGGCAAGCTGATCATCTTTCGCAACCAGCGGGCGCGCTGAAATGCGGGAAGCAGTCTTGCATTGTACTCATGGCTGTAAATTTCAACTGCCATGCGTAAATTAAATTCTTTTTTCAAAAATCCTGTTAAAGCCTGGGCCGCCAGAATTCCGCTGTGCAGGGCCAAGGTCATGCCGTCTCCGACAAAGGGATCAATAAATCCGGCAGCGTCTCCGGCGTTAATGATTTTCCCCTCGATGGGCGCCGGCTTTCTGAAATAAAGCGGAGATGTGGTTACAGTCTCCATCACCGGGATCCAATCCTGGCTGTCCCGGTAAAGCTCAGGATGCAGCATGAACACTTCACCCAGAGTCGTTGCTGCTTCAGCGCGGACCATGGCACAGGCGTTTACTCGCTCCAGCCCAACCGGTTGCACTCCACAATAGCCGCCGTTGAAGAGATAAAGATCAATCACGCCCGAGCGGGAAGAGGTAGCTTCTGCAAAATGGGCTTTCAGCCCAATCCACTTGATGTTATGACAGCCGTTCCGGTCCCTGGTTTTGGTTCTGTTGAAGATGGACCATCTCCCGGCCGCATTGATAAGCGCGGCTGAGTGAATGTTGGCACGCTCGATTGTAATTTCAAATGGGCCGTCTCCCTGCACTTTAAGGACCGGGCACTTCTCGCAGCATTCAGCGCCCAACTTCTCCGCTTGCTTCCATAGTGCGGAATCTAAATCAAAGCGGGTGATGCTGGCGGCCGGCGGCCGGACGGGTGCGGAGAGAGTGCGGCCGTCAACATGAATATTGGCTTGAACAATGGGTGGGGCTTGATTCACCAGCAGGGAAACTTCGTCCGCTTCCAGCAATTTATCGAGCGCGGCGCAGCCTTCGGGTGAGACGAATTCTCCGCAAACTTTATGCCGGGGATAAAATCCGCGCTCCAACACCAGGACCCGGGCTTGCGGTACAGAACGCATAAGGGTGATTGCGGCCGCGCACCCTGCCAGCCCCCCGCCGACGATTACCAGATCGTATTCACGCATTCTGTGCTCATCTAATTATCACTCATTGCGCCCAAACGATTGCACCCATGCGAAAAAGATAATGCTTGCTGATTTCAGTGCGGATTGCCCTGGTTTTGCTTAACATATCGCGCAGCTCCTCCGGCGTATACGAGCGCCGTATGGAAACCGGTCCGTCGTGGCGCGTGAGCCGGCTGCGAAAAAGAGGAAACCCGGCATAGACCAGCGCCAAATGAAAACCGTGACGGCGCAAGTCGTTGATGAGCACAGCCACCCGCGCGACCCGCAGCGCTTCACTTGCGAACTGGATAATCTCTGCCGGCTCCAGGTGATGAACAAAAGTCGAGCAGGCCACCAGATCAAAGCTTTTATCAGCAAAAGGCAGGGACAGGGCATCACCGACAACAGTTGTGAAGTTACCGTTGAGATGCGAAAAATTTCTGTCTAACAGAGTCGCGTCAACGGTAATTCCTTTTTGACCTAGGCTGGTGCGCACGGCAGCGGCAATGTCTCCCGAAGCTCCCGCGACATCCAGCAGCGAGAATTGCTTCTGCCCCGTCCGGGCGGCGACTTTTTGGATTAATTGTGTAACTGTGCGAATGCTGCCAAACCAGCGGTTGATTCGCTGCAGGTCGGCCAGGGAAGAGGCGACCTCGCAGGTGTTTCCGGCATCGCTATCGAGCAGTTCGGGTGTGACAGTGCGTTTCATGAATTGAGTAATTGGATAATCGGGTAACTGTCTAATTTGACCTACTGCTTGTGATTTGCGCAACGGCTCAATTCCACAATTACCAAATTACACAATTACTCAATTCTTCAAACCTCGGCCAACTCTTCTTCCAGTAACTGCTTGTTATACAGATCGGTGTAATAGCCGTTGCGTGCAATCAATTCTTCGTGTGTCCCTAGTTCGACGATACTGCCTTCGTGCAAGACGGCAATCCGGTCGGCATTGCGCACGGTGGAGACGCGATGCGAAATGAATATGGTTGTCCGTTCGCGCATGACCTCGCGCAGATGAGTCAGAATTTTTTCTTCCGTGTGGGTATCAACGCTGGAGAGAGCGTCATCCAGAATCAAAATCCGCGGGTCGCGCAGAATGGCGCGCGCAATCGCAGTGCGCTGCTTTTGCCCGCCGGAAAGCGTAATGCCACGCTCGCCCACCATGGTGGAATATTTTTCCGGGAATTCTTCAATGTCCCCGGCAATATTGGCGGCCTCGGCTGCCTGGCGAATCTGGTCATCGCTTGCGTTCTCCGTACCCAGGGCAACGTTTTCGCGGAGTGTGTCGCTGAACAGAAAAGTTTCCTGAGGTACGAACCCGATGCTGCTACGCAGTTTACTCAGGGAGAACTCTCGAATAGGACGTCCGTCGAGCAGCACCGCGCCCGGGGCAGCATCGTAGATGCGCGGAATCAAATTCACCAGCGTAGATTTTCCCGAACCGGTAGGACCGACTACAGCCAGGCTGGTTCCAGCGGGGATCTGCAGGTTGACGTTTTTGAGAACGGGCACTCCGTTGTAGCTGAAGTCCAGGTTGCGAAACTCAATTTCACCGCGAATCGGCCCAGCGCCGGTGGTCTGCGGCACAAGGTCATCGGTGATCTCGGCCTTTTCCGCAAAGATTTCATTGATTCGTCCCATAGATGCGGTGCCGCGCTGAAAAATGTTCAAGACCCAGCCCAGGGCGATAATCGGCCAGGTGAGCTGCACCATGTAAGTATTGAAGGCCACGAAATCACCCACGGTCATGCGACCCAGGAGTACCTCGCGTCCGCCAAGCCATAAGACCAGGACGACGGCCAGTCCCAGCAACAGCTCGAGCGTCGGCCAAAGCATTCCCATCAGGCGGACCAGCAGCAGGCTTCGCCGGATATATTCCTGATTCGCAGCCTCGAAGGCCTTGATCTCGGCCCTTTCCTGCACATAGGCGCGCAGCACGCGGGCGCCTGAAAAATTCTCCTGAGCGCGCGCCGAGATGTCAGAAAACATCGCCTGGATGCGTTCAAAACGTTCATGGATCCGCCGGCCAAAGTACTGCACAATCACGCTGACCAGGGGAAGCGGCAAGAAGGCCCAGGTGGTCAATCTTGGGCTGATGTGCCACATGAAAACCAGGGCAGCAGCGGTGAAGACAATGGTATTGGCCGAATACATAATGGCCGGCCCCAGCAGCATGCGGACCGCATTCAGATCATTGGTCGCGCGCGCCATAATGTCGCCGGTGCGCGTGCGCTGGTAGTAGGAATAGGAAAGTCCTTCCAAGTGGCGGAACAGGTCGTTGCGCAAATCGAACTCGATCTCGCGCGAGATACCAATCAGCTTCCAGCGGGTCAAGAATTGAAAAATCCCCTTGGAGAAGGCAATCGCAACCAGCACGAGGGAGTAATACACCAACTTGTGGCTGGTAACGCCGCCGTTAAGATCGTCCACGGCATGTTTGATGATTTGGGGAAAGTAGACCCAGATGCCGTTGGTCAACAACACCGAGATCGCACCGAGGAAAAAGCCCCAGCGGTATCTCCATAAATATGGCTTCAAGGCGCCTAGGTTCTTGAACATCTCTGTATAGACGATTTTAGCAGCCCAAGCGCCGCAAAATTATTGGAGCTAGAATCGCCTGCTCTCCTTTCCACAACATAGCCTCGTTTTTTACTCTGTTCAGGTGGTGAGGAGTGGGTACTTGCTAGGTGGTAAGTGAGCCCCAAAAATAACGCTGATCACCGCATATCTAGCGGCGAAAGTTGATGTGGGTGGAACACTTGCTGCTCTAAACCCAGTCGTCAGTCCTCAGTCCTCAGCAAAAGCAACCGCAAAGGCTTTTCGCCGCGGATGAACGCGGATCAACGCTGATTTTCCGGAAGATTTGTGCGGCCCCCCACTTGCTAGCTTGTGTCTGGAGTGCCCCAAATCGCGTCTGACCCGCGTCATTACTGGCGAAAATCAATTCGGGGTGGGGTACTAGCTGAGCAGGTGGGGCAGGTATCAGTATCTCAGAGATAGTACGCAGTACTCGGTACTCAGACAACAAATTTTCAAAGACCACAAGGGGCAATACCCCCCCGCATTCTGGAATGCGGTTAAGAAAAACACACCACAAGACAATGATGGGCTAAGATTCCTCAAAAACCAAGGGTTTGATACCACTTTTCTACTGCACCGCCCGGCGCAGCGCCGCCCGTGCAAGCAAGCGTGTGGAATCTAGCGTCGGTAGCGGAGAATTCGAGTCATTCATGATCAACGGGATCTCGGTGCAGCCCAGCACGACGGCGTCGCAGCCCTCGTCTTTTTTCTGTCCGTCTGGCATCTGTCCGGTTTTCATCCGTTCGATGACCTGCTGAAAATAAGCGACTGCCTCGGGCTTGAAGACGCCGTAAACCAACTCATCCATGATGATGCGATTGATTTCTTCGCGTTCTGTGGTATTCGGGCGCACATACTTCACGCCGCGGGCTGTGAGCTTCTCTGGATAGACCTCGCTTTCGACGAGCCAGCGAGTTCCGGTCAGGCCGAGGCGTCTGAACCCGCGTTCGACGGCCTCGGCGGCGACGACCTCGGCGATGTGCAGCCAGGGAAGCGGCGACCGCGGTTCAACATAAGCGAGCGCCCGGTGGATGGTGTTATCGGGGCAGATCAGAAAATCGGCGCCGATTTTCGCGAGCTTATTTGCGGAGGAGAGCATCAGTTCGCCTACGCCCTGCCAGTCGTCGCGGTAGATGCATTTCATGTACTCGGCGAGCGAGTGCGTGTGCATCGAAACCTCGGGATGAGCGTGCGCGCCGAGAAGCTGCGCGCCTTCCACGCAGATGGTCCGATAACAAAGAGCCGCGCCTTCGGCGGAGCAGGCGACAATACCGATGTGCTGGGGCATGACTTGATTTTACAGAGGCGCCACGATCTCACGGACAAGAGAAAGATCGGCGTGAGAGATGTAATTCTTTAACCCTGCCCGATAGCAACGTAGATACAATAGAAGTATGCAGCGCGTGTACATGGATAACAATGCCACCTCGCCTCCGTTACCTGAGGTACTGGAGGCCATGCGTCCCTATCTGGGCGAGCGCTTCGGAAATGCTTCGTCTGTCCATCACCATGGACAGCAGACCCGCGCAGCGGTAGAGCACGCGCGTGAGAGTATCGCCCGGTTGGTGAATTGCCGTGCGGCTGAAATTGTATTTACCAGCGGCGGAACCGAAGCCGATAACCTCGGAATTTTTGGTATGGTGCGCGCCGGAGATCATGTAGTGACCTCTGCCATTGAGCATCATGCTGTGCTCAACTCCTGCCTTCGTCTGGAGAAGATGGGATCGAGTGTCACCTACGTTCCCGTGGATGGCCGTGGCCTGGTTGATCCTGAGGACGTCAGGCGTGCCCTGCGGCCTAATACCCGGTTGATCTCCATCATGATGGCCAACAACGAAACCGGAGTGCTGCAGCCCGTCGAAGCCATCGGCCGCATTGCCGCTGAGGCCGACATTTACTTTCACACCGATGCCGTGCAGGCAGCAGGAAAGTGCGTCATTGACGTGCAGAAGATCGGCTGCGATCTGCTTTCTCTCTCCGGACACAAGATGCACGCACCCCAGGGCACGGGCGCCCTGTACATCCGCAAGGGAACCCTGATTGAGCCCCTGTTTTACGGCGGCAACCATGAGCGCCAGCGCCGTGCAGGAACAGAGAATGTGCCGGGAATCGTCGCCTTGGGTAAAGCAGCGGAGATCGCCATCGCAGCTTTCCAGAACGGCGAAGTCGCGCGCTTGGAAGCCTTGCGCAACCGGCTGCAGCAGGGAATCCTAGAGGCAGTGGATGAAACCGGCGTGAACGGTGAAGGCGCACCTCGGGTTCCAACCACCACAAATATTCATTTTGACCACATTGAAGGCGAAGCGCTGATTATCGCGCTCGACCTTAAGGGACTGGCGGTTTCAACCGGTGCTGCCTGCTCTTCTGGCGCCCTTGAACCCTCCCATGTTCTGATTGCCATGGGATTGGCCCCCGAGCGCGCCCGCGCCAGCGTGCGCTTCAGCCTGGGCAAGCTCAACAGCGCGAAAGACGTGGATTTCGCGCTCTCCCTTATTCCGCCCACAGTCGCCCGATTGCGGGAGCTCTCGCCGGTTTATAAGAAGCACTCAGCAGTCAGCAGTCAGCACTCAGCCAAGTAAGACACATTTATTGCACCACGCCTGTAACCACAACCGATACCGGCTTAGTGCCTGCCGCAAAGGGCGAACCAGCTACCGAAGTTAAGGCGCCACTTGCCTGGTCAATTGAAAATACCGAAATATCATTCGTTCCGGAATCAGCGACCACCAGGAAGTTCCCCGATGGATCCACCGCCAGGGACTGGGGTGCATTGCCGGTGCTCTTTGGCCCGCCAGGGAACGGAACCAGAGTGCCGTTGGGATTGATGGCATAGATCGAAATATCATTCGAACCGAGGTTCGCCGCGTAGAGGAAGCGTCCCTTGGGATCAACCGCGACGGCCACCGGCTGCGTGTGCGCCGGGAAACTCCCCAGGGGCTGGGGCTGGGTGATACATGCGACGCATCCGGAGATCCCGAAGGCGAATATGCTGTTCGAGCCTTTGCTTGCGACATACACCGCCGCTCCCGATGGCAGCGTCGCGATGCCTTGCGGATTTGTGCCTGCCGGCGCCTGTCCGCTGCTGTTGTTTTGCAGCTCTCCGTAGGGGCCAGGGCTACCGAGAATGTCGATGTTGTAGTTCAAGAGCTGATTCGACGGGGAAGGCGTAGCAGAAGAGACGAACGCATTCTGGCCGACGGGGTCGGTGACAATGGCGGAGGGTGCTAGAAGAGCGGTGTAGGGCGAATTGGAAAGTTGTGACAGAGCTCCGGTGGAGCGGTTGATGAGATAACCGGAAACCGTGTCATCGCCGGTATTGGCTACGTAGAGCAAGCGGCCGCTGATGTCGGCGAATAGGCTCGTGGGATTGGTGCCGGAAGCAAATGGCGATCCCGTGACAGCGGCGAGTGTACCCGTGTTGGAGATTGTGTAAGCGGAAACCTTGTTCGATCCGCTGTCGGCAACAAAAGCAAAGCTGCCGCTCGGATCAACGGAGATAGAAGCGGGCGCCGTGCCGGTCGCAAAGGGTGAACCGGCAATTCCCGCAGTAAGCGCACCCGTCGCGGGGTTCATGCTGAAGGCAGAGACAGTATTGTCAGACATGTTTGTGGCGTAAACATACTGTGGCGTGACGCTGACGCCTTGTGCGCCTTCCACCAGTGCAAACAAGTGATTGAAGGAGCTTTGTCCCAGCATCTGACTGGTCTGGCTGGGAATACCATTGGTCGAAGGAAAATTCGAGACGGCCAGCGGCCCTCCGGCGACTGGAACGCTATAGGCAAATTTTCCCGAGGAGCTGATGAAGTCAACTTCGGGCGCGCTGCCAAATGGCGAGCCATTGAGCTGCGTGAGGGCGCCGGAGGTCAAATCAATAGAGAAAATGGCCAGACCTGAGTTGGTGTAGATGTAGGCAAATTTCTCTGCCGAATCGATGAGGAAAGGCGCGCCACGGTTGTTGTTGATCGAAGTGAAAGGTGCGCCAGCCAGTCTTGTCAGTGCGCCGGTTGCGGGATCAACGCTGAAGGCATCGATGCAGGAACAACTGAATCCCTGCAAATACAGGCGGCGTCCCAATGGATCCATCGTGATGTTTGGCTGGACCACGGTCGCCCGCGGTAGACCCAAAGACGTGAGGGCGCCGGTAGAAGGATTAATGCTATAAGCACTGATGTTGTTCGAAGTCCAATTCGCAGCGTAGAGGAACTTACTAGTTGGGTCTATGACGATGGACGCGGTAAGCGTCCCGGCAGGAAAGGGAGAGCCTAGGACCGCAGTAAGCACACCAGTGACTGGATTGATTGCGAATGCAGCAACGGCATTGCTCGCGGCCGCATAAAGGAATTTACCCGCAGGGTCAATGACCGGCTGTTGATAACCGGCTCCGCCGAGGGAAACAGCAAGCGAACCTGCCGATGTCAGGCTGCCGTCGGAATTGATGACGTATTCCAGAATGGTGCTGGAGCTGGTGACATAGAGAAAGCGTCCCAGGGGATCTGCAACTAAACCAAAGTAACTTCCCCCGATAGAAAAATATCCGCGGTTGCGGAGCTGCCCGGTGGCCGCATCTACCACGAAGTAGCTGAGTGAATGCGCATCGGGCGCCGTCACGTAGGCAAAACGCGGCAGCAGAGCCTGCAACACCGTGAGACCAAGTGTTCCTTGAATGTTCCCGGGGCCGGTGGCTGTGATGGTGGTCGGCCCGGTCGAGATGGTGCTGGCAATCCCGACGCTGTTGATCGTTGCCACACCTGAAGCGGAAGATGACCACGTAGCTGTGGAGGTCAGATCCTGAACGCTTCCGTCCGTGTAATTTCCTATAGCACCGAACCCGCTCGGATGGGGCAGGTGGACTGAAGAGTTGCCACCAACCGTAATGGAGACCAGCGCCGGCGGCAACACGGTCAGCAAGGTTGAACCTGTTATCGCATTTGAAACCGCCTTAATGGTGGTGCTGCCCTGGGCCACAGTCTGCGCCAGCCCGGTTGTGTTGATGGTGGCGACAGAGGTCGTCGTAGATGACCAGGTAGCGGTGCTGGTGAGGTCCTGCGTGGAATTGTCAGTCAAAGTTCCGGTTGCAGTGAACTGCTGGCTTAACCCTAACGCGACGCCAGGATTGTTGGGCGTGACCGCAATGGAAACCAGGACGGGCGGGCCGATGGTAAGCACGGTGGAAGGATTGAATCCGCCATATTGCGCCTGAATGGTTGGCGTGCCTTGCTGCAAAGTTTTTGCCAGACCTTTGCCATCAACCGTTGCCTTCGTTAGGTCAGAAGAACTCCAAGTGGCAACACCGGTGGCGTCCAGAGTGCTGCTGTCAGCGTAGTGGGCAGTAGCGGTAAATTGCTGGGGTAACCCTTTCGGGACGGAAGGGGTCAAGGGCGCAATAGAAACTGAGGTCAACGCCGCTGCTGGTACGTGCACTATGGTGGAAATGTGTGCCGGTCCGGAAGCAGCGGTGATCGTCGCTACACCGGCCGCGTGCGCTGTCGCCAGCCCGCTGACAGGATCAATACTCACGACCGAGGGGGTGTCTGATCTCCATTGTGCAGTAACAGTACGTTGAGCTGCACCGTGCGCTGCGCCCTCAAAAAATGCTTCCTGGATGGTAAACGATAAGTTATTGCCTGCAGAAAGCGGGGGATTGGCAGGCGAAATGATTAACCGTACAGGGCTCTTTTGTTGTGCGTAGCTAAAGGCTGAAAAAATCGCCAGCGTCACGGACAGAAGGCAGCGCAATCCACGATAGGGCAGGGACATTCCGTTCTCCAGAGGGCAGATAAGATTCGTAGGGGGTACTTGGCGGATTATATGCCGAAAAGCCTGAGAACCAGGATATTTTTAAGAAGCATTCAGCACTCAGCTAATCCAGACTTTCTTGCCAACCCCAATTCAGGGGCGCTAACCCTTCAACTCAAGGCGGATATCTGCTGTGCATTTTTGTTACAAAAACACTTGACATGGACTACATATATAGTAGGATTGCAAACAACTGTAGTAGATATGAAATCTTAAACATTATGGCCTTACCAAAACTGACAAAGTTGGAACTGCAGATTATGGAAGCGCTCTGGAGCCGAGGTGCTGCCTCGATTCGGGAGATTCAGGAGACTTTTCCCGAGCGCGACCGGCCAGCTTATACAACCGTGCAGACCACCGTCTATCGCATGGAACGTAAGAAGGTGCTGCGCCGCGTCAAGAAGATCAGCAACGCGCATATCTTCGAGGCAACCATCTCGCGCCAGGCGGCGCACCGCAGATTGATTGACGAGCTGTTGGGTCTGTTTGGCGGCCGCACACAGCCGGTCATGGCGCACCTGATTGAGTCGGGCAAGCTCACCCTGAACGACGTGCAGGAAGCGGAGAAGGCTGTGCGAAGACTGGGGAGAAAGGACAAATCGGAATGAGCATTTATATGATCGCGGCATTTTCACCTCTGGCATGGACGATCCTGGGGACGTCGGTAGCCAACCACCTGTGGCAATCAACCCTCTTTGCCGCAGTGGCATGGTTACTGACGCTTGCGCTAAGAAATAACCGCGCCCAGGTGCGTTATTGGCTCTGGCTGGCTGCATCGGTGAAATTCCTGATTCCGTTCTCGCTGCTGATTGGCATGGGCAGCCACCTGGGATGGCCGAAGGCCGCTGTCGTCCTCCAGCCCGGAGTCTCCGTGGTGATGCAAGAGATCGGCCAGCCTTTTGCGCAAGCGACGCCACGTTACGCGGCTGTGCCGGCGGCCTCGACGGCTCTGCTCCCTGCGCTCCTGTTGGTCGTGTGGTTGTGCGGTTGTGTGGGCGTGCTTCTGTTTTGGTGGTCGCGTTGGCGGCGCGTGACCCGCGCAGTGTGCGGAGCTTTCCCGCTGCAATCTGGACGCGAACTCGATGCACAACGCCGCCTTGAGTCAAGAGGAATAGCGGGGCCGATCAAGATCATTGCCTCTAAATCTGCCTTGGAACCAGGTGTTGTCGGCGTCTTCCGCCCGGTCATGCTGCTGCCGGCAGGGATATCAGACCGGCTGACAGACGCGCAATTGGAGGCGATCATCGCGCACGAATTGTGCCACGTTCGCCGCCGCGACAATCTGCTGGCGGCGATCCATATGCTGGTGGAAGCTCTCTTCTGGTTTCATCCGCAGGTGTGGTGGATCGGGGCGCGGCTGGTAGACGAGCGCGAGCGCGCCTGCGACGAAGAGGTATTGCGCCTGGGCAGCGAGCCGCAGGCATATGCCGAAGGCATCCTGAAAGTCTGCGAATTTTATCTGGAATCGCCGCTGGTCTGCGTGACCGGGGTTACGGGATCGAATCTCAAGAAAAGAATCGAGGACATCATGACAAATCGCATAGCAAGCAAACTGGATTTCACCAAGAAGCTATTGCTTGCCAGCGTAAGCGTGGCGGCAGTGGTCGTGCCTATCGCCATCGGCTTTCTGAGTCCAATAGCAGGTCGAGCGCAGTCGCAGACCGAGGCTGCTGCCTCGCCGGTATTTACAAATGTTTCCATCAAGCTGCATCCGCCGGATAAGCCAGGAGAAATCAAGTCTTTGATGCTTCGAGAACCCGGAAGCTCGGAGTGGAAAGCGACAAACGTAACTGTAAGGCAGCTCATTCAGTCCGCATATGGACTCATCAATCGTGAAATTTCAGGAGGGCCAGACTGGCTCGCATCCGAAAAATACGATATCAGTGCGCAGGTTGAGCAATCCGCTAACCCTGACCAGATCAAGCCAAAGATCCAGAATCTTTTGGCGGACCGGTTTAAATTTAAATTCCATCGCGAAACGCAAGAGCTGCCGGTCTACGAGCTGGTTGCAGGAAAAAACGGGCCCAAGCTCAACGGGGTGGTGGCCGGCGACGTATTGCCTCACATGTTCCATATATCTATGACTGGCGGTCATCGCCATTTTGAAGCCAAACAGATTGGCATCTCGCAACTGGCAATCTTCCTGTCGGGTTCGACTGGGCGCCTAGTACAGGACAAAACTGGAATCCAGGGAGTTTACGATTTCAACTGGACTGGACGCCGGGAGACAGCCAATCTGTGATTACGGCCGTACAGGAGCAGCTCGGGTTCGAACTAAATCCGCAAACCGCACCCGTTGAAACCCTGATTATTGACAGCGTTGAAAAACCCTCCACCGACCAGCCAGGAACACAATCTGAATTCCAGTCACAGAGCAAGGATGTAGCGGGGCCGGCATTCGCGAGCGTATCCATCAAGCCAAGTGATGTTGAGCAAAAGGGCTGGTGGTCGCACGCTTATCCGGATGGCAGATTTGTGGTTCGCAATGCCAATCTAAAGGCTCTCGTTCAAAGGGCCTATGGCATCGACCTGGTTTCAATTCCAGATGCGCTGAATTCGCAAAGATATGATATCGACGCAAACGCGGCTGGTCCTGCGCAACCCGACCAGCTTGTGCTGATGCTTCGGACCCTCTTGAGCGCCAAATTCAAACTTGCATCTCACATCACAACCAAAGAGATGCCTGTCTATATGCTGGTTGTAGGACCCCAGGGACCAAAGCTCGGCCCCGTGGACCAGGCTGCGGACAAATGCGACTTCACCATCAAAGCTCCGGGGGGCGAAGCCCACATCGTGGGCAAGGGTACCACGTCATGCCTGGCCAATATTTTGAATTATCTAAGCCAGGCGGACCCTCCCTCGCTCGATCGTCCTGTATTAGACAACACCGGACTCAAAGGAGTCTTTGATTTTGATATCCCCGTAGATTTGGGGGCATCCTCTTCTTTCCATGCGGCCATGCAGCAGCTCGGCCTGAAACTGGAGGCCAATACCGCCAGCATGGAACTGCTCGTTATTGACCATGCGGAACAAGTCGCCGACTAAGGGCGCCGGTACGGCTACGGATTGTGGCCTTTGTTGACGCTGCAGCCACACGTCCCTCAAGCGCGAGTGGAAGCAGATTTACGGAACCGAACGAGAAGAGCGTATGGACCTAAACGGACGGCGTCTGGAGGCGCTTTGATGCGAGGCCATAGCCGGCTTGTCGAGATGATATTCCTGGCACTGGGGCACTTAGCATTTAGCCAAGTAAGAGCATTCAGCACTCAGCATTCAGCCAATACAAAATCTCTATATTCAAACAATAACTTCGAACGTGATCTTATGAGAACATAGTAAGCGTGAGGGTAAAAATACCCGTAATTCAGCTTTTCGTCATATTCTTGTAGACGTGGTTTAGCTGAATGCTGACTGCTGAATGCTCGAAAATAAGACCATTGCCGTAGCCATGTCGGGCGGTGTGGATTCCTCCACCGTCGCGGCCATGCTCCGCGCTGAAGGGCATAACGTCGTGGGGTTGACCATGCAGCTCTGGAACCAGCGTCGCCTTGCTGGGCGCGAGGGCATGCCCGAGCAGGTCCGGGGGCGCTGTTGTTCGATTGAAGATGTATACGATGCCCGCCGCGTGGCGGAGGTGCTTGGCATCCCTTACTACGTGGTCAACCACGAAGAGCGCTTTGAGCATGATGTGGTTCGTCCCTTCGTCGAAGAGTATCTCTCCGGCAGGACCCCGATCCCCTGCAGTTTGTGCAACAATCACTTGAAGTTTGATCAGTTACTCCTTACAGCACAACAGATTGGGGCTGACACCCTTGCCACAGGCCACTACGCCCAGGCGGAGTTCAATCCAGCCAGCGAGCGCTGGAACCTGCGCCGCGGAGTGGACCGCTCCCGTGATCAAAGTTACTTTCTTTTTGGCCTGACCCAGGAACAGCTTTGCCGTACCATCTTTCCCTTGGGCAACATGATCAAGCCACAGGTGCGGGAAAAGGCGCGCGCTTTGGGACTGGCGCCAGCGACAACCGAGAAGCCCGATTCGCAGGAGATATGCTTTGTCCCCGGCGGCGACTATAAGAAGTTCATTGATGCGTATCTGGCCGAGCAGGGTGAAGCTCTGCCCGATACCTCCGGAGAGTTAGTGACCCCTTCCGGCAAGGCAATAGGAGAGCACGGGGGCATACACCACTTCACCGTAGGCCAGCGCAAGGGACTGGGCGTAGCTACCGGCTCACCGCTCTACGTTCTGGAGATTCGTGGCGACAAGAAGCAGGTCGTGGTTGGCCCGGGCGACGAGTTGCAGTCAACTACTCTCCGTGCGCGGCGCATCAATCTGATTTCGGCTGCTCACCTCGATCAGCCCATGCGGATTACAGCCAAGATACGCCACCGCCACGAGCCGGCTTCGGCTACCGTACAGCAGACCGGCGACGACGAAATCACTGTGACCTTCGACCAGCCCCAGCGCGCCATTACTCCCGGACAGGCAGTTGTGCTGTATGACGGTGAGAACGTGGTGGGCGGGGGATGGATTGTTTAGCATTCAGCTAAAGACACGCCCTTTCAAGGTTACACGCAGTCAACACGCCGAAAGAGAAACTTCGCGCTGCAGTTCATCGGAGATGCCCCGATGCCCGGGTCTGGCATCCCTCGATCCAATCAAAGCTACCTCTGAGCTACCTCTGACCTGGGACGTACACGCGCCCGGCTGCTACTAACTCAGCATTTGGGACTTCGGTCTCAAGTTTGACACGCTGGTATCCGGCCTTCTTCCCAAGTCTGGCAAGAAAGGTGAGCCTGTATTGATGTTTGAACCGGTCGGTCAATTGTTGCAAATAAGGCGCGAAGGCAATGGGCATTTCAAAGCCCTGGAAGTAAGCTTCGCCTCCGGTTTCGTCCGCGAGCCGGGAGAGGTTGCTTTGGCCCCAATTCAACCGCCAGAAACTATGGCTTGGATGTCCGCTCGGTGAAGCGTAAATGGAATAAATCTGGACTCCAGCCCGCTGGGCCTGATCAATTGTCTGGTCAAGATAAGTATCGCTCGGTCCCGGTTGAAGATAATCTACACCGGAGGAAATGAGGAGAACCTCGCGGCTAGCGGTGCTTTCGGGCCAGTGCTTGATCATATCTGTGATGGCCGTGTACGGACTCGCCCCTCCCGCTCCAGAACCTAGAGGCAGGCGCAAAGCCTTGGCTGCCAGAGCATGGTCATTGGTCAGATTCTGGACGATATTCACGTCGCCGTTGCGTATATATCCGACAGCGATCTTCGTCGTGGCCGGCTGGCTGGTGATGAATTTGCGAAGGTCATCGAGCTGCAAACCGAGTGTGGTGTCGGTAGAGTCGTCAATAAGAACAAAAAGCTCAACCCCAGCCGGGTCTGCCTGCAATGGAACCCAGTCTTTCACCTCGGCTCGATTACCTTCTTGAGAGACCACGACATCCTCGCGGGAAATCGAGGGGACCTCCTTACCATGCTTGGCTTCGACTGAGACAATCATGCTTACTGGAATGGTTGCAGGAGAAACCCCTTCCAGGGGCGACCAGACGGCAGGCAATGCGATGACGACTGCCAACGCAAAAAGCATCAGACATTTTTCGATTTGTTTTCTCATTGTTCCTCCTCTGAAATTCAGCTTTTGGAATTTCGGTTTGCTTTGAGGACATTCGGAAGACGTTACGTCACTTTGCGGGAAAGGACTTTCAGCGACTTCGCTCTGGATGCAAACATGCAAAAAACTTTCGGCCGCTTTGTGGAGCGGGCTAAGGGTCGGCACAAAATGCGCAGAACTCTAGACAAAAACTCTAGATAAACAACTCCTCATCCTGCGGCAGGCCTTCCTGGGGATGGTTGTGGCCTCTACGGCGGAGCAGAGTCTGAAGTCCTACAGTGAGCCCACTAATAATCCCGGCGATATGGCGCACCGGCGATATGACGGAGTGCTGAATAATTTCAGTGGTTTCCTCCACCCGGTCCATGGCGCGGCTGATCATGTCATCGGCGCGGACCACCTGCAGCCGCGTGCGGTCAATAATGTCGCTGACCGTGGTATCCATGCGCTCGACTTGGGAGCGCAGTGAGGTGGAGGTGACTGCCAGGTTTTCCGTGATGGTACGCAGTTTCTCGCGCGAGTCTGTAAGGATGGTGCCGGCAGCGTCCAGCACGGGAATAGCGCGCTTGTGCACTTCGCTGGTCATCGCTTCCACGCGCGCGCTGGTTTTCTTGAATTGGAAATACAGCGCAGCCAGGATTAGCATTTGCAGCAACACAGCCAATCCTATGATGACAATAAATATTTGAAGCCACATTTCCATAGATACAGAGCGTTCAGTAAGTGGTATTAAGATTTCTCTGTGGTTGCCGTGTCCCGGTATGCCTGGCGTCCGGCTTCATAAGCAGCTTTGAACTGTTCTTTCTGCTGCTTCACGGCGTCTTTGCCTTTGGATGCCCATTCGGTTACCTGTTCACGGGCGGCCGAGCCCTTGGTGACCAGATAATCGCGGCCCTCTTCGGCGGCGTCCAAAATGGCTTGCCGTGTTTCCCGCCCCGAACGTGGAGCATAGAGCACGCCCACCAGAGCTCCCAGCCCCAAGCCTGCTAAAAACCACATGATGGCGTTACTGCCGTCGCGATCTGACATGTTGTCCTCCCAGAACAAATAGCAAAGGTGCTGATGGTAACACACAAACGTTCAGCACTCCAATTGCCTTTACTCATAACCATTCTACGGCTTCTGCGTGGGCCTGAGCACTATTTCGCTGGCAAAAGATTGCGGCGCCTGGGTAACCAGCATAGCCACAACATGAGCAACGTCGTCAGGACGCAACATCTTGCTCTTGTCTCTGCCGGTATGCGGCGAAAGCTCGGTATCCACCGAGCCAGGGCAAACCACCGAGACGCGGATGTTATGGCCCCGCAGCTCCTCGGCCACAGAATATGTCAATCCGTTCAACCCCCATTTGGATGCGGCATAGGCAGCTCCGTTTGCCAGCGCATTTTTCCCGGCAATTGAGGAGATGTTCACAATGTCCCCGCTGCGGGCGCGGATCATCATCGGCGCAAAGGCCCGAATACAGTAATACACGCCCCGCAAATTGGTGTTAAACACCTTATCCCATTCTTCCGGAGCAAGTTGGTGTAGGGGAGTGCCAAAAGCGCCTACTCCGGCGTTGTTGACCAGGATATCTGATCGCTGAAAGGTTTTCTCCACACGCGCGGCCAGGGCCTCCACTGCGCGCAGGTCGGTCACATCACAGGCCATGGTTTCACACTGGCCGCCGTGTGCCGCAATGGTTCGAGCTGTCTCTTGCAGTGCGGCCGGCGTGCGGCCACAAAGGATGGTGTTCGCCCCCATCTGGGCGAGTCTTTGTGCGATCGCGGCGCCTATGCCGCGGCCGCCACCCGTAACAACGGCGATCTTCCCGCTGAGCGTACCTTCCATGATCTTTCGCCTTTCTCCTTTTCTTCACACCGCTGGTGTGAAGCTTCCAACCAAGCAGCATACAATTTGCATCTTACAAAACACAGAGCAAATTTGGCTCGTATGCGGCACAATCGCTCCCCAGGCTGTGCCGCGTTGGAGCTTGCAGAGCAGAAACCCTTAGATGAAAACCCGAAGGAGTATCTAAACTTGCTATTGCGAGGCTGCATTTCTATAATGCCAAGCTTCGGGTGGAATTCCGTCAGGCCACAGCTTTTCAACCAGGGAAAATCGAGGGCTGGCACCAAGTTAGAACTGTTCTACCTGAGATCTCGTGACCCAAATTGTTCTGAACTGAAGGAGCTATGATGAAGAAGCTGAACCTGCTTGCCATTTGGGTACTCGCGGCCGTTGTCGCGGGCATGGCACAGCAAACTACCACCCCAACTAGTGCCCCGCAAACCACCACCCCAACCACTGCCCCACCGACCACGACCCCACCCGCTACTGGTGACCAAGTTTGTCAGCCGGCGACGGGAGAGCCACAGAAAAAAGAGATTAAAGATCCTGCTGAATACAATGCATACGTGAATGCCACGGGCATCACTGATCCTGCTACCCGTGCGAACGCGCTCGAGCAGTTCATTGCCCAGTATCCCACCAGTGTTGTAAAAGATGATGCTCTCGAGCAGCTTATGGGAGCCTACCAGCAGGCGGGTAATCCCAAAGCTTTGGATGCAGCTGAGCGTGTTTGGAAGGCGAATCCTTGCAACGTGCGCGCTTTGGTGGTCCTGGCCTACAACACGAAGATTAGAGCCGAGTCAGAAAATCCTCCGAATCCGCAGACGGCTGCGCTTGCCGTAAAGTACGGTGAGGCCGGCTTACAGGCGCTCAAAACTTACGCCAAGCCTGATCCCATGAAGCCTGAGGATTTTGAAAAATTCAAAATCATCGCTCTGCAGGTTTTCAATGGCACTGCCGGGCGCGGTTCCTTGAACAATAAGGATTATCCTTCGGCGCAAAAGTATTTCCAGGCCGCCCTCGAGACAGAACTTCGTATGGATCCCAACGATCCCGGGCAATTGCAGAATGTATATCCGTTGGCGATTGCTTATCTGACGCCCAAGCCCATTAATGTGGTTGGTCTGTGGTATATAGCGCGTGCCGTCGCTCTGAGCCAGGGTGCCGCACAAGCCGAGATCGCCAAATATGGCAAAGCCAAGTATTACTACTATCACGGCGACTATGATGGCTGGGATCAGGTCGTGGCCCAGGCCGCTACCCAGACCACCCCTCCGCCTAACTTCACTGTTACTCCTGCTCCCACACCGGCTGAACAGGTGAAGAAAATCGCGGAATCCAAAGATCCTAAGCAGATGGATTTCGGCGAGTGGCAGCTTATTTTTACCTATGGCGACCAGGCAACTACAGATCGTGTGTGGAACGCTATCAAAGGCGTGCCGCTACAGTTTGAGGCTCAGGTGCTCGATGTCAAACCAGAAAGCCTTATGCTGGCAGCGACTCAGGATGCCATTGACGCCGGCAAACCTGACGTGGAAGTGACGATGGCCGTACCCATTCCGGCAGCCCGAATGCCGAAAGTCGGAACTTCGATCAAGCTGCAGGCAAATCCGGCTTCCTATGACAAGACCCCCTATCTGATGCACATGGATACGGGTAAGCTTGCTGTGGCTAAGCCGGCGGGTCATGTTGCGCCTCACAAGCCGTTGCATCACACGCATAAATAAGTAAGTAATCTGCTTCAGTTGAAGAATTAAAAGGCAGCCCCACGAGGCTGCCTTTTTATTTTATACGGGAAGTTTGCAATTGCTTTTAAAGATCCGTGTCAATCCGTGGCGAAAATTTCTCAAAAACTGCGATAATAGGATGTAAGATTTTTCGCGGCCTCAAACTCTAATCCGTACAGGAGTTCCTTCCATGGCAACAGCGACCGAGATCAAACCGCTGATCAATTACAAAGTAGATGAAGGCGTAGCCGTCATCGAGATGCACGACCCGCCGGCCAATACCTACACCTATGAGATGAACCGGCAGCTCGATGACGCCATCCTGCAAGCCCGCATGGATAACAACGCGCATGTCATCCTGCTCACCGGCGCGGGTGACAAGTTTTTCTCCGCTGGCGCGAACATCCGTATGCTGGCCAGCGTGGATCCGACCTTCAAGTATTACTTCTGCCTGCACGCCAACGAGACCCTGTTGCGTCTGGAGCACACGCCCAAACTGGTGATCGCCGCGATCAACGGTCATTGCGTGGGTGGTGGACTTGAAATCGCCATGGCGGCTGATATCCGCATAGCACGCAAGGACGCAGGCAAGATTGGCCTGCCCGAAGTCAACCTGGGCGTGCTGCCTGGGACCGGAGGAACTCAGCGCCTCTCGCGCATGGTAGGCAAATCCAAGGCCATTGAGCTGATGGTAATAGGGAATACCTTTTCCTTCGAAGAAGCCAAAGAGTTGGGGATTCTCAACGACATCTTTGAGCGCGAGAACTTCATGGAAAACATCATGGATTACGCCCGCCAGTTCTGCCCACCCAATAAAGCGTCCAAGGCCGTAGGACGAATCAAGCGCGCGGTGCAGACGGGCTGGGAAATCCCGATGGAATCGGCGCTGGCAGTGGAGCGAGAGAACCAGCAACTACTCTTCCAGAGTGAAGACGCCAAAGAAGGTCTGAACGCTTATGTAGAGAAGCGCCCAGCAACCTTCAAGGCCAAGTGAAATCTAACTTCGTGCCCTTTGTGGTTAACCGTATTACGGAGATTCTCTATGGCTTCCATGTTAAAAATCGGCACCTTCGGCGATTGGGTTGGATTGTTTGAAGATTGGCGCAGAGAGATCGGCGTGAACCCTAAAGAAGTCTCCGATTTCAAATTCGAGACCCTCTACGGCGCCATTGAGACAGTGGAGATCCAGTTCGGCCACTACAAGGGCCAGCGCAAGTGGGAGAACCTGCGCAAGGTCCCCACGCAGAACATGCGCGATGCGCTGATGAACCTGATCGTCTATCAGGGCGATACCGAGTTTGCCAGCGTTGAGCAGCAGCGCTACTTGTTCAACTCCTCGCCTAGCGAATATGATCGTCGCGCTCTCACCCGCGTCATGATCGAAGAGATGCGCCACGGCTGGCAGATGTGTGCCCTGCTGATCGAGCACTTCGGACACTCCGGCAAAGTCGAGGCACAAAAAATGCTCGAGCGCCGCGCCTTCGAGAACAAGCGCCTGCTCGGTTCTTTCAACGAAGACGTAGATAACTGGCTCGATTTTTTCTGCTACACCGATTTTGTGGATCGTGACGGCAAATTCCAGCTTCAGATGCTTAAGTATTCTGCTTTCGCGCCGCTGGGCCGCTCCATGTCGTACATGCTGCGGGAAGAGGCCTTCCACATGGGTACGGGCAACACCGGCTTGCAGCGCATCGCCGAGGCGGGTGTGCTACCGGGCTGGCTGATGCAAAAGTATCTGAACAAATGGATTTCCAGCGCCTATGACCTCTTCGGCACAGATCATTCTTCTTCCGCCCACTGGGCTTATGTTTGGGGCCTCAAGGGACGCTACGATGAACTCAAGAACCAGGGAGGCGCGCAACTCGATGACCTGAACGATTACAGCCGCCGGTTGTATCACGATGAGGTTGCGGGTCTGCTGGCGCGCATCAGTGCAGGTCAAAAATCCGGACAGCCTGAGTTGTACACGCCTGACATCAAATTCAATCGCCACATCGGGCGCTACGCCGGCATGAAGTTCCACTCGCGGACCGGTGAACCGTTGGATGAAAAGTCCTATCAAGAACATTCGGAAGAATGCATGCCGGGCCCCAAAGACCGCAAGTTGTTGCTCGACATCCTGGCTGCGGAAAAAAACTGGATCACTCCCCGCGTCGGCGTGCGCGATCCGCTGGAAACCATCGGCGAGCCGCGTAAATCGGCCATGACCACGCCGATCATTAATTGAGTGATTGATTCATCGGGTCATTTTCTCATTGGGTAATCGGGTAATTTGGTAATTTGACGACTTGGCAATGAATTGCACAATTACCAAATTACTCAATTACTCAATTTCTCTCTGCGCCTCCGCGGTTAATTGATCTCATGCCAACGACCTACAAACAAGTCCAGGTAATCCTCGATCCTCCCGCAGCCAAAATCACGTTGGCCAATCCACCGCTGAACGTCATTGATGTCCCTATGATGGAAGAGCTTGCCGAAGCTCTTAAGCAACTCGAACCACAACCCGAAGTTTCTACCATTATTTTCTCTGGCAGCGAACAGAATTTTTCTGCCGGCGTAGATGTTGCCGCCCACACACAGGATAAAGTCCGTGAGATGCTGGCCAAATTTCACACCATCATCCGCGCCATCGTCAACGCAAAGAAGGTCACAATAGCCGTGGTGCGCGGCAACTGCCTGGGAGGCGGGGCCGAGCTGGCCATGGTCTGTGACATGGTTTTTACCACCCGCGACGCCCATTGGGCCTTTCCTGAAATCAAGCTGGGATGCTTCCCGCCGGTCGCCTCCGTCGGCCTGGCAGCGCTCGTTGGCCAAAAGCGTGCGGCAGAGCTGGTCCTGACTGGCCGTCAAATCTCCGGCGCAGAGGCTCTCACAATGGGATTGGTCAACGCTGCTGTGGAGGGTGAAGAACTCGCAACCGTCGTAGATGAAACCCTGAAGCGCCTTTCGAAACTAAGTCCCGCATCCCTGGCTGTAACTAAAAAAGCGGTGTACTGTTGGGACGCGATGCACTTTGAGAAAGGCCTGGCCCGTGCCGAACAGATTTACCTGGAAGAATTGATGAAGACGGAAGACGCGCAAGAGGGAATTAAGGCCTGGCTGGAAAAGCGCGACCCGACTTGGAAAGCAAAATGATAAAGAACCCGCAGAACTCCGAGCACTACACCTGGGGGAAGAATTGCGACGGCTGGCATCTGGTGAAAGATAACAGACTGAGCGTGATCTACGAGCGCATGCCTCCGGGAACTTCAGAAGCGCGTCATTATCACAACCAGGCCCAGCAGTTCTTTTTTATTCTCGAGGGTGCAGCGGTTCTTGAAGTGGAAGAGAAGGAGTTTACTCTGAATCGACAAGACGGGTTACACATCTCTCCGGGCCAGGCTCATCGAATCTTCAACAAATCCGAAAATGACTTGGTATTTCTTGTAATATCGCAGCCGCCATCGCACCGCGACCGGGTTAACACAGAAAGTTAGGAAAACATGGATTACGAAATCCCAGCGGACGAACTTAAGATCAAGCTGACCGCGAAAGAACCTTTGACGATTCTTGATGTCCGCGAGCCGTGGGAATACGCCGCAGCACGTATTGAAGGCAGCAAGCATATACCGATGGGCGATGTGCCTGCACGCGCCCACCAGGAGCTCGATCCCGAGGAGCACATTGTCGTAATTTGCCACCACGGCGTGCGTTCGTTAAACGTGGCCCATTGGCTGCGTCTGCAAGGATTCGAGAAAGCACAATCTTTGCAGGGTGGTATTGACCATTGGTCGCGCACCATTGATTCCAAAATACCTGTGTATTGATGTACCAACGCGCTAAATAGCCATGCTACAGAGATGAGTAAACTCTTAGCAGTACAATGAGCTTAGATGCGCTAGGTTGAATCGCAAACGGTAAAAGCCAATAGCGAATAGCTAAAAGCTTCTTTTTCATGCCCAAACAACTCATCGAGCTTCGCGTCAACGGCCGGAACTATGAGATTGCGGTTGAGCCCAGCCAACTGCTGCTCGATTGCCTGCGCCAGGATTTGCAGCTTACCGGCTCCAAGCGCGGCTGTGATGATTCTTCTTGTGGCGCTTGCACTGTACAAGTAGATGGCATTCCCGTGCTTTCCTGCACCATGCTGGCGGCAAGCTGCCAGGAGCGCGAGATTACGACGATTGAAGGAGTAGCTGAGCATGGCTGTTTGGCGGCGATCCAGAAGGCCTATGGCGAGTGGGGAGGCGCGCAGTGCGGCTTCTGTACGCCCGGCTTCATTATGACGGTGAAGGCCTTGCTGACACATAATCCTGAGCCGACAGATGAAGATATCCGCCACGCTCTCAGCGGAAACCTGTGCCGTTGCACCGGATACACACAGATGTTTCAGGCCATAAAATCAGCAATCGAGGCTGAGCAAAAGGGAATAGCGGCGGGGAAATAATTTTTACCGCAGAGGCGCGGAGAAAACCAAAACAAAACCTAACCACAAAGTGCACAAAGGCAGACGAAGGACACAAGACAAACCTTCATAGATTTTGAGTGAGATTAGTACAGAGACGCGAAACAATGAAATTGACTAAAAACTCCGCGTCTCCGCGGTTAAAAAGGTTTAAGCAAATGTCTGATTTCTCGATCATCGGCAAGCGCATCGCGCTCATTGACGCCGCCGCCAAGACCACCGGCCAGGGCAAATACACTGATGATCTCTCGCTTCCCGGAATGCTTGTAGGCAAGATTCTGCATTCGCCCTACCCTCATGCCCGCATCAAGAAGATTGACGCCTCGCGCGCGCTGGGGCTTGAAGGAGTAGTCGCGGTGGTTACAGGTGAAGATGCGCCCAATCAATACGGCATTCTTCCCGTGGGTCACGACGAAACCGCGCTCGCCGTGGATAAAGTCCGCTACATCGGCGATAACGTGGCTTGCGTATGTGCGATATCTGAGGCCATTGCAGAAAAAGCACTGGAGTTGATTGATGTCGAATATGAAGTCCTGCCTGCATACTTCGATCCGGAAGACTCCATGAAGGCGCAGAACGACCTCATTCACGAGCACAAACCAAAAAATATTGAAAAAGAGTATCACCACGTCTTCGGCGAGCCCGAGAGGGCACTTGCCGGCTCCGATCATGTTGCCGAGGCACGCTACATCGCCAATGAAGTGACGCATGCGGCCCTGGAGCCACACTCCACGCTGGCCAGCTTTGAATATGATTCGCAGACCGGCCAACCCGGACGCCTGACAGTATGGTCCTCCACCCAGGTCCCGTATTACCTGCAGCACAAGCTCTCCATTGTTTTGGAGCTGCCCATGTCGCAGATTCGCGTCATCAAGCCGCTGGTGGGCGGCGGCTTCGGCGGCAAGAGCGAAGTTATTCCGCTCGAAATCATCGCCGCCGTCGCTGCGCGCAAAGCCAAAGCTCCGGTCAAGATTACCTACACACGCGAAGAGGTCTTCTGGGCGCATCGCGGACGTCCGCGCACCATCATTGATCTCAAAACGGGAATGAGAAAAGACGGTCGCATCACTGCCGTCGCCGCCAAAGTTATCCAGGATGGCGGCGCTTACTGCTCCTATGGCATCGTCACCATTCTTTACTCTGGTGCTCTACTGAATGCGATTTACGATATCCCTAACGTGCGCTTCGATGGTTACCGTGTCTTGACCAACAAGCCGGCTTGCGGAGCTATGCGCGGCCACGGAACCGTCAACGTGCGCTTCGCCTTTGAGTCACAACTTGATGAGCTGTGTGTCAAAGTTGGCAAAGATCCTGCGGAGGTACGCCGCATCAATCTGCTGCGAGCGCCCTGCATCACGGTCAATGGTCTGCGGGTGCAAAGCTATGGCTTGCCGGAGTGCCTGGATAAAGTTATTGAGCGCTCCGGATGGCGCGCACGCAAGGTCAAGCTGAGCCGCTCCCGTGGTCTAGGACTGGCTTGCAGCCACTATGTCTCGGGCGCAGCCAATTCGATCATTCGCTCTGACATGCCGCACTCCACGGTCAATATCAAAGTGGACCGCGACGGCGGGGTCGTCATCTACACCGGCGCCTCTGAGATCGGCCAGGGCTCCGACACCATGGTGGCCCAGATTGTCGCTGAGGCACTGGGCTGCACATTGCAGCGCGTGAAGGTGATTGCCGCCGATACCGATCTCACGCCGGTGGATATCGGCTCATATTCCAGCCGCGTGACCTTCATGAACGGCAATGCCGCATTGCAGGCGGCGAAAGAGGTTCGGCAAAAGATAGCAGCCGCAGCCGCCAGAAAAATGACCTGCGCTGCGGAAGACATCATGATTCGCAGCGATCAGGTGACCAAACGGGGAAGCAACGGCGTTCCACCTCCGGCGGCTGAAGCTACCAACGTAGCCACTGCTTCTGGCCGCGTTGAAGGACAAATCCTCCGCGACTCCGTTCAGCAGCAACGCAAAGATGATGGTCCAAAAGAGCGTATGAGTTTTGAAGAAGCCGTCGTTGCCGCCATGGATTTTCACGGCACACTCACCGGCACCGGTTCCTATGCGCCTCCGGTTGAAGCTAAAGGCGGCAAGCATAAGGGCGCGGGCGTGGGCCCATCGCCAGCATACTCTTACTCAGCGCAAGTCGCCGACGTGAGCGTGGATGAAGAGACCGGCCAAGTTACCGTCCACAAAGTTTGGGCAGCGCATGATTGCGGGCGCGCCCTGAACCCGGTTTCCGTCGAAGGACAAATCATCGGCTCGGTCTGGATGGGCCTCGGACAGGCCCTGCAGGAAGAGATGGTCTGGAAAGACGGCCTGCTCATGAATCCCGGACTTCTGGAATACCGTTCGCCATCATCGGCGGAGTCGCCGGAGATTGAAGCCATCATCGTGGAGAGTATTGATCCCGAAGGTCCGTATGGGGCCAAAGAGGCCAGCGAAGGTTCAACCGCAGCCGTGATTCCTGCCATCGCCAATGCCATTTACGACGCGGTGGGAATCCGCCTGCGCGAAGCGCCATTCACGCCCGAGCGCGTACTGGCCGCGCTGCAGGCCAAAAGATCGGGAGGCAAGAAGATTGATATGACCAACCATATTGATCCCACAGCGCCAACACACTTTCGCGAGCACGGCGGCTCGCTTTGCTATAAAGACCGCGGACCCGAACGCCACCCGCATGATCCCGCGCGGCGCACCACAGAAGCCGAAGCCGGAGGCAACGATTGAGTCTGCCATCTTTCAAATTGCTGCGCCCGCGTACGATCCCGGAAGCGGTAGAGTTTCTTGGAATGCACGCCGAAAAAATTCAAATCCTCGCTGGCGGCACGGATATTATTCCTTCCATGAAGCAGCGGCTCTTTGAGCCCGAGTTTATGCTCGATATCCGCTCTATAGACGACCTGCAAAGCATCCGCGTTGTTCCCGGTTTAGGAATGGAGATCGGCGCTTTAACTACACTTTCTAAGCTCGAAGATTCCGAATACGTGCGCAGAAGTTATCCGGTGCTCCACGAAGCGGTGAAGACAGTAGCTTCGCCTCTCTTGCGCAATATGGGCACGCTTGGCGGCAACATCTGCCTGGATACGCGCTGCGTCTGGTACAACCAGTCGCTCACCTGGCGCAAATCCTGCGGCTTCTGCATTAAAAAAGATGGCGACCTCTGCCACGTGGCCCCCGGAGGAAAGCGCTGCTGGGCCGCGTTTTCTGGCGACACCCCCGCAGCGCTGCTCTGCCTGAATGCCGAACTGGAAATCGCTGGCCCTAAGGGCTTCCGCAGAATGCCTCTCAATGATTTCTATACAGGCCTTGGCGAGACGCCTATCAAACTGGATCGCTCAGAAATGCTGGTCCGGGTTTTTCTGCCAGAATCCTATGCCGGTTGGCTTGGAGCATATAAAAAGCTGCGCATTCGCGGCTCTATTGATTATCCTTTGGCGGGAGCTGCCGTCGCGTTGAAACAGCATGGCACCAGGGTTGAGGACGCCCGCGTTGCCATCACCGCGGTGAATCCTGCTCCCTATCTTGTTCCGGAAGCACCGCACGCGCTGATTGGCAGGCCAGTGAATGAACATAGCGCCATTGTCGTGGGCGAATTGGCCGCACACATAGCCAAGCCACTGACCACGTCGGCGCTTACTCCCGAATATCGCCGCGAGATGATTAAGGTGTTTGCAAAAAGGGCAGTGCTCGAGGCAGCAAACGTTAAGTACGGCTCCGCAAACTGAGAATAGAGAACTAGATTTGATTACCGACTGCCACGTCCACATTCAGCCCCTGGAGATGCTCAAAGCCGGGGCGCTTGAAGCTTTTAAAAAGAAGCGGCCGAACTTCGATCAGGTGATTGAGTTCTGCCGTTCGCCCAAAGCCTTTCTCAAGCACTTGGATGCCATCGGTGTCGGCCGTGCTGTGCTCATCAATTATGTTGCTCCTGAGGTCATGGGGTTCACAACTGAAGTCAATGAGTTCGTCGCAAACTATGTCAAAGAAAGTCCTAAGCGTCTGATTCCCTGTGGCAGCCTGCATCCGCGGCATACGGCCAATGTTCTCGCAGATATGGAGAAGATTGTGCGCCTCGGCATCAGGATGATTAAAATCCATCCGCCACACCAGTTGCTTTACCCCAATGATTATTTGAACGGCGTGAAAGAGCTGGAGATCATCTACCGCGCCGCCGAAGCCAACGGAATTCCTATTATGGTACACACTGGGACTTCTATCTTTCCCGGTGCACGCAATAAATACGGCGACCCCATGTATGTGGATGACGTCGCCGTGGATTTCCCCAAGCTAAAAATTCTGCTGGCCCATGGAGGCAGGCCGCTCTGGATGGAGCATGCTTTCTTCCTGATCCGCCGCCATCCCAATGTTTATCTCGATATCAGCGGAATCCCGCCTAAAGCTCTGCTACGCTACTTCCCGCGTCTGTCAGAGATAGCGCCCAAGACTTTGTTTGGCACAGATTGGCCCGGCCCAGGCGTGCTTGATATGAAACAGAATCTCGAAGATTTTCGTGCTCTGCCGCTGACCCGGGAAATTCAGGAGCAGATATTAGTTAAGACGGCATTGAGCATCTGGCCTGCGTAGTCTGCCGCTGGCCTGTTCATTTTTTCTTGTCCGGCTTCCTGGTGAGTTCCTTCACCAGTTCGTCGGCCTTATAGATTTTTCGCAGCGCTTCCAGAATGCCGCGCGAATCCACGCTGACCCCGCGGCCGACGGTCTCGTCATACATGAAGCGCCAGGTAAGGGACTGGATATTGCCGTCAAAGATCACGCCCACGATCTGGCCATCTTTATTCACCACCGGACTTCCCGAACTTCCACCAAGAATATCCACTGCGGAAACGAAATTAAGGGGAGTTTTCAACTGGACCTTTTTTCGCCTTGCGGTCCAGCTATCCGGCAATGCGTAGGGTGGTTTGCTGTCGTGTTCTTTGACGTGATCAAAGGCCCCGCCGATGTCGGTCAATGCCGGAATTTTGCTTCCTTTGGGCAAATAGCCTCGCCCGTCTTCGGTATAGCCTTTCACTTGTCCATAGCTCAAGCGGAGGGTGAAAGTTGCGTCTGGGGAAAAATGCAGACCTATTTGCAAGCGTGATTGAGCGATGAGGGCTCCATCCTGCTGGATCACAGACTCCACCTCAGTATCAAAACGTTTGCGCAAAGCGCGGGCGGCCGGATCAACTACACGCA
>Ga0210384_10000448_pt1 | contig 63490 bp, 51 predicted proteins | sample IncBWH2MmetaG_FD_160574 | JGI IMG/M metagenome (GOLD analysis project Ga0210384, IMG submission 160574) | Forest soil microbial communities from Barre Woods Harvard Forest LTER site, Petersham, Massachusetts, United States - Inc-BW-H-2-M | ecosystem: Environmental > Terrestrial > Soil >...
AAACTCTCGGAACTCTTCGCATCGCTCGAAGAACGCCCCGCCAAGGGCGAAATCACGCTCCTCATCGGCCCAGAAGATCCCGCCGACGCCCGCACCCCGGCCAACTCCATGCAAAGCCTCGCCGAGCGCGTCGAAGAACTAATCCATCAAGCCAAACTGGACCGAAAAGAAGCTCTGAAACTCGCCGCCAAAGAACACGGCCTTACGCGCCGCGAAGCCTACGACAAAATGGTCACCGCCCGAGAACCCGAACCAAGAGGCGAGTGACCCTGTGCGAATGACCGAGCAAGATCGAGGGGCCCTAATGGCGGGTTTGAAGGTGTGTTTTTACCGAATGGGACAGAAATCCCATCGACGAAATCTGTGAAAATCTTAATGTCTGGATTCGTTTTGTGTAATCCGCGAATGAAAGACCTCTCTAATCAAGCGGAAAAAGCCGTGCCGGCTATTTTTTCCGCAAAGTTGTCCACTACCGCACAGTATTTTCGCAGTTAAAGAAGCACACTACGGGTCTCGCAGTTTTTCGAAGGAGACTCATGCACAAGCTTTCAAGAATCACTCTGGGATTAGCAGTTGCACTTGCCGCTTCCACTTGCGGCCAGGCACAAACGCAATCGCCAGCGCACGCGGGCGACCCTACACCGACATACCGAATCACCGTCGTGAGCCGCACGGCTCGCGCGGTAAGCTATAAACACCGCAGCGGATCAACACATGTTGATTTTCAAGGCACCGACCTCATGCCAAGTGCACGAGGCGAGGCCAAAGTAGAGAGCAAGCGCGGAGTCCTGGCAATCGAAGCGGAATTCTCCGACCTCGACAGGCCTACCGCATTCGGCACGGAATATCTCACCTTTGTCATGTGGGCCATTTCACCGGAAGGCAGCTCCGTAAATCTCGGAGAAGTCTTGGTGGGCGACAACCGCCGCAGCAAGCTTGAAGTCACAACCGATCTTCAGGCATTCGCCTTGATCGTTACCGCGGAGCCTTACTACGCGGTGCGGCGTCCCAGCAATGCCGTCATCATGGAAAACGTGATTCGCCAGGACACCAAGGGCACGACGCAGGCCGTCGACGCGAAGTACGAACTGATCGATCGCGGCGGATACATCCCCACGGGTTATACCATTGACCCAGTCGTCTTGGACGCTAAGTTGCCGCTCGAATTTTTTGAAGCGCGCAATGCCGTGCGCATCGCAAAAGCCGCGGGAGCCGAGCGATATGCCAATCCAAGCTACGAAAATGCCATGCGCCAGATGCGAGAAGCCGATGCACTGGCAACTAGCCGACACGGAGACAAGAAAACCCTGATCTCTGTATCACGCCAAACGGTGCAGACCGCAGAAGACGCGCGCGAAATCGCAGCCAAGCGCATCGCCTCCGATCGCGCCGACAACGAGCGCAACGCCTCCGCCGGACGTGAAGCAAACGCCAACGCCGCCACAGCCGATGCCGTGCGCGACCGCGACGAAGCCGACCGCAAGAAACACGAAGCGGAAGTCGCCGCCCGCCGAGCTCAGGGCGCCCAGGCCAATGCCGAAGCTGACTCTGACCGCAACCGCGCTGCAGCAGCCTCTGCCGATCAACAAGCTCAACAAGCCAGGAACGCGCAAGCCACTGCCGAGGCAGACTCTGACCGCAATCGAGCCGCAGCCGCCTCTTCGGATCTGCAAGCTCAACAGGCAATCCACGATCGCGAAGAACTTCGCGCCAAGCTGCTTCAGCAGTTCAACTTGATCCTTGAGACTCGCGACACAGCCCGTGGGCTAGTCGTGAACATGTCCGATGTGCTCTTCGACAGCGGCCAGTTTACGTTGCGCCCGATGGCACGCGAGAAGCTCGCGAAAATCTCCGGCATCGTGCTGGCTTATCCGACGCTCCTGCTTGCGGTCGAAGGCAATACCGATAGCGTAGGAACGGAAGAGTTCAACCAGACCCTCTCGGAGAAGCGCGCCGAAAGTGTCCGGTCGTATCTCACCCACCAAGGAGTACCGGAAGCGTCGACGACTGCCGAAGGTTTTGGCAAGACTCGGCCAATCGCCTCCAACGATACAGCGGACGGCCGTCAACAAAACAGGCGCGTCGAGCTGATCGTTTCTGGCGAAGTGATAGGAACGAAAGTGGTTTCGATCGTGGTCCTGCCAGTCAGCGCATCGTCAAACCCCCGCTAATCGCACAGCGGAAGCAAGAAAAGCCGGCTCGCCGTGAGCCGGCTTTTTCATTTGTGTTGAGATTCTATTTCGCCAGACTTATCTGTTTCGCTTCGCAAGACCTTACAGTCGAAACCTATTCGATGACGTAACTCAAGCTGCCGAATCCCTCTGTCGTGTGGCCTTGACACCCGACAATATGCCGGCTCCAAGCAGAACAATCGCACCAACGACGATCCAGTGTGCCGGCAGATGCAGCAGAAATGCCCCGTAAATCAAGCCAATGATTAGAATACCGAATCCGATTGCGTAGAGTCCGAATGACATGCTGTTTCCTTTCCGCGTCGCTAACGGCGCAATCGCTCGAGAACGCGTTACGCACGCCCTTAAAATCATGCTGAAAAACCAAGACCTTCCCCCGCACGGCTATGCGCGGAGGAAGCGGCCTCGGTCGGTTAAATCGGCGATCACACTACCTATTGTCTGGATGGTGATGGCGCCAATTCCAGTAATCGCTCTGCTGTCTGCTGGTCGTGAGGTGGAACTCGCGATAGTCTCGGTGCCTTTCGCCAAGATAGACGCGGTAGGAACGGTCTTCGCCTTCATTCCATTCATGGTAGTCATGATGATGGCGATCGTAGTAGCGGGCATGATCGCCGCCGGTGGTAACTACCACCTCCTGGGCAGCGGCTTTGTGCGCTGCCGAGGCCGTGAGCGCGGCAGTCAGAAATAGAAAACTCAGATATTTGGTTGCTTTGTGCAAGTGATCCTCCCTTATCGCGAACTCCAATACTGGAGTTCTCGCTTGTAGCAAGTATGCGCGGAGACGCTTTCGGAATCTGTACGATAGCGGACACCGTGGGCAGTCTGTGCATGGTTGAGCGCGAACTTGCCGCAAATGCGGTGCTTGATGAGAGACCTCTACTCGCGTATCGCAACATGTGCCGCTTCGAAACAAGAGAGCCGGGACCAAGCGACGAAAGAAGTGAAATATTGGAGAGCGAAAACGATCTCGCGCACCACATTGGCACACGCAAGGGCCACAGCGAGCGTTGCAGAGCCGTGGGTATCGGTGTAGGGTGGCGGGGCTGGGGATGCAAGCCGGGGCCCAGCCAAACTTGAAACTTGGTGAGGCGGTGCATATGGATGGCGAAATGGAAAAAGATCTCCTCAGTCGGCGTGGATTCCTGGGGGTGAGTTCAGCGGCGCTCGCGGCGGCTAGCGTGCTTGGCCCAGACAAAATACGCGGGCAGGAAAGTTCGGCGCCAATTCCCAAGGGAGACCGAAGCGCGAGCGATCCTGGGCCCACAAACGCCGCGCTGGACGCCGCGAATCCCGATTCGAACCATCCTCTACCGACAGACGCAGGCGGAGTGCAAACATTCAAGTACCCGTTTTCGTTCGCTCACAAACGCTTTCAAGAAGGCGGCTGGTCGCGCGAAGTGACGGTGCGCGAGCTGGCGGTCTCAAAGTCACTCGCCGGCGTCGACATGCGCCTCACCGCCGGTGGCGTACGCGAATTGCACTGGCACACCGCGGCGGAGTGGTCCTACATGCTGTACGGCAGCGCGCGTATCACGTGTATCGACGGAGAGGGAAAAAGTTTTGTGACCGATGTCAAAGAAGGCGACCTCTGGTACTTCCCTCCCGGAATTCCCCACTCGATTCAGGGCCTGCCGCCGGACGGCACGGAGTTCATGCTGGTCTTCGACGACGGCAACTTTTCCGAATACGAAACCGTGCTCCTGACCGACTGGATGGCGCACACGCCTCCCGATGTCGTAGCGAAAAACTTTGGAGTCGCGCAATCGGCTCTGGCAAAAATGCCCAAGAGAGAGAAGTTTATTTTTCAGACTGACGTTCCCGGACCGCTCGCCGAAGATCAGAGTATCGCCGCAGGAGCGCTTGGCCCGTCGCCTATCGACTTTGCGTTTCGCACCACGCAGCATCCCTCGCCAACAAAACTGAAGAGCGGCGAAGTGCGCGTCATCGATTCGAGCAGCTTCAAGATCTCGACCACGATCGCCGCCGCAATCGTCACTGTGAAACCCGGCGGCATGCGCGAACTGCACTGGCATCCAAACGCGGATGAGTGGCAGTTCTACATCAGCGGCAAAGCGCGCATGACGGTCTTTGCCACCGGCGCACGCGCCAGAACGATGGACTTTGAAATGGGCGACGTCGGCTACATCCAAAAAACGCTGCCACATTACGTCGAAAACACCGGCAGCAACGACCTGAAATTCCTGGAGATGTTCAAGAGCAGCTACTACCAAGACCTCGCGCTCTCGGAATGGCTCTCGCACACGCCGCCGGAACTGGTTGCGGCTCATCTGAATCTGGACAAAGCCACTCTCGAGGCGCTGCCAAAAGACAAGCCGCTGATCGTGCCGTAATTAAGCGCGCGCTCTGAAGGCTCGCGCAGCCTAGTCTCCGCAGCGCGTCCTACGCGCGGCCGCATTGAGGCCGGATTATGGTCGCGGGAGATCCATCAGCACTACATCCGAACGCTCCTGCACTCGTTCGAGGACAACTTCACGGCCGTCTGGGGAGATATCGAAGTCGCGAATGTCGAAATCAGGAGTGAGGTTGGTCAACTGCCGCTCGGCCCCTGTCTCCAGGTCAATCAGCCAGAGATTCTTATGTTGAATCTCTCCTCGCAAAAGCACCAGTGCCCTTCCACCAGGCAGCAAAGCCAGATGTCGAGCGCCCCGAGTCAGGGTCAGGGCCGGCAGAGGATGCGCCGCGGCTTCTGCCGTCACAGCTTTCACCGAAAACGTAGTGCCGATGTCGGGTCCCGAATAAACAACGAAGCGGCCGTCGGGCGCCCACGCGGGATCGACCGAATACTCCTGGACAAAAAGAGCGGGCGAGCGACCGTCGACCGGCACCCGGAAGAGGTGCGGGACGCCGTGATCGATCGCCGCCGTGGTGATCGATTGGCCGTCGGGCGCCCAAGCGGGACCGCCCTGCAGGTCGAGCGAATCGGCCACAATCCGCGCGTTCGTGCCGTCGGCCTGCACCACGTACAAAAGCGTCTGCTCGTGTTGCCGCACCGAGAACGCGATATACCGTCCATCGGGAGATATCGCTGGGCCGCCAAAGACTCGCACTCCCTGGCCACTCCACAACTCCGTGTCCGTTCCGTTTACGAGCTTCCAGATACTCTCGCTTGTGTCTGTCGCAGAAACATACAAAAGATAATTTGGGCCCAGCCGCGGGGAGAACCCCGTGCTGGTCGTCAGCGGGATTCGAGCCGCTGCGGTTGCCTCAACGGGTGAATCAGCGATGTGGAAGCGCCAGAGTGTTGTCTTCGGACTCGCAACCGTGACAACGAGACGGCGGCCATCAGCGCTGGCCGCCAACGATGTGTACCGGTCAAGCCCAGAGGTTAGCCGATGGGGAATGCGGCGCTCGACGTCCATGCTATAAAGCCACGGCCCGGAACCCTCCGGATCGCTGGCCAGGTACATCAGCGTGCGCCGATTCAGTAGGACCGGATAAGTCAGACGGCCATTGTGCGACGTAATCCGTTCAGGAGCTCCGCCACCCGGAGCTATGCGCCAGATGTCCAATTTGTCTGGGAGGGAACCCTGCACGAAGTAAATAAATGCCGTGTCGGGCGCCCACGATGGAAAGTGACTGTGTAATCCAGATGGCGCGGTATAGATCGGCAGACTTTCAACTCGACGATTCCCGCTTGAAACGAAGAGCGGGTCCCCGGGCCCGGGCGTGTGATACGCCAATCGCGAGCCGTCGTGCGACCATTCGTATTCCGCTACTCCTTCAAGATATGGACTCGGCTGTCCCCCAAGCGTTGGCACCCCCCATACATCGATGCCGGATCCGCTAGCACTGCCTTGCTTGCGAAGCCAAAACGTGACGAGAGAGCCGTCGGGAGAGAAACCCAGCGTGCGCACCGATTGATTCGCAATATCCTTCGCGCTCCCTCGGGTCAAATTGTGAAACTGTCCCGAACCTACTTGCGTAACCCAGACGTCCATCTGTCCGTCCCGGTCCGACAGAAAGGCCACGAAATGACCGTCCCGTGACACGGCGGCAGCCTGCTCCGCTCCATCGAAGTCCGTGATTGTCTGGAATCGCGCCTCAGAGATCGGGTTACGCCAGAAGTACTCCGTTCTCTGAACCCAGAGGTATGCGCCAATCGCCAGCGCGACTCCCGCCGCTGTCAGCGGCACGACAAACTTCCACCTGCGAGAGGTCAAAATCGTCGAGTCCGGCGGAGCTGCGGGTGCATTTGCCGAGGGGGGATCGTTCTCGTTGTCCTGTGCTGCTCGAAGATTCCGACTGCGCGTCCATGTGTCCAGCTCCGCCCGGAAAGCATAGACCGAGCCCATCCTGTCATGGAGGTGCCGGTGAACCGGCATCCCTTCGCGCTTCTCCCAGCGCTGGACCGTCGTTACGTCTCGGGTCAGATATGCCGCGATTTCCTTCCACGAATCCAGCCGGTCGTCGGGTGGTCTCACGAATGGCGGCGTGGCAGGGAATTGTTCGCCCATCGCTCTCCTGGTTGGTCCGCGGTTTGTCGCGATCCTAGGTGCTCGAATTGTAACTCTGCCGGCCCGGCCACGGCAAAAGGCAGTATTCGACGGCAAGGCGACCAGCAGAGGCAATTCCGCACCTTACGGCTTGAACGTGCCCATCGAGGTGACCGATTGTGTGCGGGCGTCTTCAGCCGGCGAACACCGACGAGACCAAGGAGGTCGCTATGCGACACAGATTTACATGGTTGGTCCTATTTAGTGCCGCGATCGTGGTTGCGGTACTCAGTTATTCAGCACACGTCTCGGCCACACCACAGAACGGATTCACGCCCATTACACTTGCCAAGGGGACTCTTGGTCCATTCGAAGTGTTCAACCATGCCATCATCCCCAACCCAAATGGCGACGGGGATAACGACAGAGATGACAAAACTCTCTGGTTGTCGATACAGAAAACCAAGGGCCCATCAGACCTCTACGTGCAGAGCAATACCTGGCTGGGGGTCAACACGACGACAGGAGCCATAGCCAGCACGGGCTGGCACTCGCACCCGGGCGCCAGTCTCATCATCGTCACTTCCGGAACGATCACGGACTACGAGAGCGACGATCCCGCTTGCAAACCTCAGGTGTACACGCAAGGAATGTCGTTCGTTGACGCCGGCGGCAGCCACACACACATCGTCCGGAACGAAGGCGCCGCTCCGGCGAGCGCCATTGCCGTACAACTTATTCCGGCAGGTGCGACGCGTCGAATTGACGCGGCCTCTGCACCGCCAAACTGTCCCGGTATCCTGTAACGCCACTGGCCAGACCGTCGCCGCTGAGAGTTGCTCCCTGGACGCGCATCCCGCCCGTCCAGGGAACCCTGACACCGTCATACACCGGGACGACAACAAGCAGGTTTCACGTTCCGTATGGCAATGAGCCTGTCCGATACGATGACAGGTTGACTGAGCCGGATAGAAACTTTTCCCCGACAAGTCACGAATGCCGCCGTCATATTCACCAAAAAGAGTACGGAAACTGACGCTACTAACTCCAACCCACAATCCAACCCTCAATTCGTTAGCAACACGCTCAGCCAGCACTTTGCTGATTACCTACCGACTCTATTGGCTGAGCGCCTGGCAAGCGGAGAGTCCGAATATCTCGCATGGGTGGTTGCCCAAAGAGACGGCTGTATTCGCGATTGAACTGGCTGGCGCTTTCGTATCCGACTTCAAAAGCCGCACTCGCGGCGTCCAGACCATCAACGAGCATGAGTCCCCGCGCCGCTTGCAACCGAAGTTGCTTCTGATACTGAAGAGGACTCATGGCGGTCAGCGCGCGGAAATGATGGTGCAGCGTGGAGAGTCCCATGCCCGCGATTTGTGCCAAATCTTCGACTCGTAGCGGCTTCGTATAATTTGTCCTGATCCACGCAATTGCTTTTGCCGTCCTGTGGCTCTGATCTCCGAGTGTGGCGATCGCTCGAAGGCGTGCCCCCTCCGGTCCCCGTAGGATTCGGTAAATGATCTCGCTTTGAATCAGGCTGCTCAAAAAAGGAATATCCTGCGGGGCATCAAGCAAGTCCATCAGCCTGCAGCATGCACTGAGGAATTCCTCTGTGGCTTCACCAGTCGCCATGCCGGGACTGCCGGAGGGCGCCTCGGCCACTTGAATTTCTTCCCGGCTGAGAAGTTCACGAATCATCGGCATTTCCAGCTTCAGCGACATCGCAAGACATGGCACGTCTTCGCTGGCCTCGATGATCTGGCTAACGATCGGTAAGTCGACCGACGTAACCAGATATTGCGACTCGCCATAGATGAAAGTAGTTCGGCCGAGTTCTACCCGTTTTCGCCCTTGGACCATCAAAGTAACGCAAGGCTCGTAAGTCATAGAGCACGGAGCGGTCGGGGCGATCCGCCGGTGGAGCGTCAGGCCGGGAATGCCCGTTGCCCGATTCTCTTCGGATCCCATGAACGAGGCAATCTTGCGAGCCAACTCGGCGCGCAATTCGCGCGCTCGATTTGATAGCGAAGAGGTATCTTTGCTTTGTTTTTTCATGATATTTGAATTCCTTGCGTCTGCATAAGATAGCTGCTCGGCCCCTGCTACACCAACAAATTCTCACATAATAAGAGGAATAGGCAATAAATCGGAAGAATCGGGCTACCGCTTTCGCAGCGTTTAACCCTAGTCTTGGGATGACAGAAGCTGTTCAGAAGGAGTAGCAATGCAAAAGCGCAAACTTGGGAAAAGCAACTTGGAAGTTTCGGCTCTTGGGCTGGGCTGCATGGGACTGAGCTTCGGCCTCGGGCCCGCCGTGGACAAGCAGGACGGGATCGCGCTGATTCGAGCAGCAGTCGAACGCGGCGTCACTTTCTTCGATACTGCCGAGGTCTACGGCCCGTTCACAAACGAAGGACTACTGGGCGAAGCACTTGCTCTCTTCCGCGAGCAAGTTGCAATCGCCACCAAGTTTGGGTTCAAACTCGATCCCGCCACCGGCAAGATGGCCGGGCTGGATAGTCGGCCTGCGCACATCAAGGAAGTCGCCGAGGCCTCGCTGAAGCGCCTCAAGACGGACGTCATCGATTTGTTCTATCAGCACCGCGTTGATCCCGATGTGCCCATCGAAGACGTTGCCGGGGCGGTGAAAGACCTGATTCAGCAAGGCAAGGTTAAGCACTTCGGCCTTTCTGAAGCAGGAGTGCAAACGATCCGTCGCGCCAATGCCGTTCAACCCGTCACCGCGCTCCAAAGTGAATACTCGTTGTGGTGGAGAGAACCCGAAGCGGAAGTGATCCCGACACTGGAAGAACTCGGAATTGGCTTCGTGCCGTTCAGCCCGCTGGGGAAAGGCTTCCTGACCGGGAAGATCGACGAGAAGACCACCTTCGACAGTTCCGATTTCCGCAACATCGTGCCTCGTTTTTCGCCCGAGGCGCGGAAAGCAAATCAGGCGGTGGTGGATCTGCTGGACAGAATTGCGGAACAGAAGAAGGCGACACCGGCGCAGATCGCGCTGGCATGGCTGCTCGCGCAGAAGCCGTGGATAGTTCCGATTCCCGGCACGACCAAGGTCCTTCGGCTGGAGGAGAACCTTGGGGCAGTAGACATCAAACTCACAGCAGACGATCTGCACGAAATCGAAAGTGCAGCATCTAAAATCAAGGTTGAGGGTGCGCGTTATCCGGAGCACCTGCAGAAAATGGTTGGCCGCTGAGCGGCTTACCCGAGACTAGGTCCCGAATCGAACCAAGTGGCAAGAAATTAGGAGAATCCATGTACAGAGCAAAAGCGTATTCGGCTGCGAGTGCGGCGTCACCTCTTGGATCGGGCACAATCCCGCGGCGCGATCCGGCGGAAAGCGACGTGCAGATCGAAATTCTGTTTTGCGGCATCTGCCATTCCGATCTGCACCAAGTCCGCAACGAATGGAGTGGCGTGATGCCCACCGTCTACCCTTGCGTTCCCGGACACGAAATTGTCGGCCGAGTCACGAAAGTCGGCTCCGCAGTCAAGAAGTTCAAGCGTGGTGACCTTGCCGCTGTGGGCTGCATGGTGGACTCGGACCGCACCTGTCCGGAGTGCAAAGCTGGGCTCGAGCAGTTCTGTCCTAATTTCACGCTGACTTACAACTTTCCCGATAAGCATCTGGGAGGTGTGACCTACGGTGGCTACTCGGACAGCATCGTTGTCGACGAGCGATTTGTGTTGCAAGTGCCATCGAACCTGAATCTGGCTGGAGCCGCGCCTTTGCTCTGCGCTGGGATTACCACGTACTCACCGATGCATCATTGGGGCGTCACGAAGGGTAAGAAAGTTGGCATCGTCGGGCTCGGGGGGCTAGGCCACATGGGCGTGAAGTTTGCGCACGCGCTCGGAGCTCACGTTGTTGTGTTCTCGACCTCGCCCAGCAAAAAAGAGGACGCACTTCGGCTCGGTGCAGACGAGGTCGTCATTTCGCGGAATGCGGACGAAATGCAAAAGCACGAGCGCAGCTTCGACTTCATTCTCGACGCTGTCTCCGCCGATCACGACATCAACGCTTACATCAATCTGCTGCGGCGTGATGGCAACATCGTTATGGTTGGCGCACCCGAGAAACCTCTCGCGGTTTCGGTGTTCGGACTGATCATGGGTCGCCGGAGCCTTTCAGGTTCGCCTATCGGCGGCATCGCCAAAACTCAGGAGATGCTGGATTTCTGCGGGAAGCACGATATCACTTCGGATGTTGAAGTGATCCCGATCCAGAAGGTGAACGAAGCGTACGAAAGACTGCTGAAGGCTGATGTGAAGTACCGCTTCTCCATCGATATGGCTTCTCTGAAATCTGAGTAAACCGAGAAAAAGACTGGGGTTTGGCTCACATGCCAAAGTCGAACGATACACTGAAAGACCGCCTCTCCCGGTACCGTGAAATCGACCTGAGTGTCACTGGAAGAAAGTCTGGACGGACCATCTCACAGCCGGTTTGGTTCGTATTGGACGATGACACGCTTTGCCTTTTGCCAGTGCGAGGCTCGGACACACAGTGGTATAAGAACCTGCTCAAGCACCCGTCCATTCGGATCGACGCGCGTGGCGCCGGAGCTGATTTTCAGGGAGTTCCTGTTACGGATGCAAGCCAGGTTTCGTCTGTCGTTGAGAAATTCCGCGCCAAGTATGGAGCGGGTGATGTGAAGAAATACTATTCCAAGTTGGACGTTGCCGTCCTCGCCCGCATGTAGTGAGCGCAATCGTGACCGCAACAGAGGTGGCGTACCTGTTGCTAGGCTTTGGGGAGTAGAATCAAATTCAGAATGTGCCTTTGAAGGGAGTTGGCTATGGTCAAGATTATCGTGAATGGAGTCCAGCGTGAGGTTCAGGCGCCTGACGACACGCCGCTCCTCTACGTTTTGCGCAACGATCTCCAACTTAGTGGTCCGCAGTTCGGCTGCGGACTCGCACAGTGCGGAGCCTGCTCCGTCCTCATCGACGGTAAAGAAACTCGCTCCTGCGTCACCCCGATCTCCACCGTAACGGCCAATCAGGAAATCACCACGCTCGAAGGCCTCCCCGCGCGCTGGGCAAAGCTAAAAGGTCTTTCTCCCGATCAGGCCAAAGACATACTTCACCCCGTTCAGCAGGCCTGGATTGCCGAACAAACTCCTCTCTGCGGCTTCTGCCAGAACGGCATGATGATGGTCGCCACCGAACTCCTCGAGAAAAATCTCAATCCCAGCGACCCACAAATCAAAGCTGCCTTCACCACCGAAGGGCCATCGCCGCACCTCTGTCGCTGCGGCAGCTATGCTGCAATTATCGACGCCGTAAAACACGCCGCATCGCTTATGGGAAAGGGGAGGTAAGCCATGACTACCGCCGCTGAAAACAACGTCAAGGTTTATGAAGCTACTCTCTCCCGCCGCCAATTCGTCAAAACTGGCGGTGCACTTGTTGTCGGCGTTGCATTCGTCGGTCCTTCCCTCCTCAAAGCTCAGGGTTTCCAGGCCCCGAAAGTCACCGGGGCTCCCTTCAAGAACTCTCTCGATCCGACCCAACTTAGTTCCTGGATCGAAATACATCCGGACAACACCGTCCTCATTCGCACCGGCAAGAGTGACTTCGGTCAGGGCACCACATTCACGGCATATCGCCAGATTGTTGCCGACGAATTGAGTGTCCCGTTCGAAGCCATCACCACTGTCGTCGCAGGGCACACCGATCAAACGCCCGATGGCAGTGGCGCCTTCGATTTCTTAGGCCGCGGCACTCCCAACATCCGCAAAGCCGCAGCGTACACCTATCAAGCGCTTCTCGATCTCGCTTCAGAGCGCCTCAACGTCCCGAAAGACCAACTCTCTGTCAAAGACGGCATCGTCTTCGGCGGCGGCAAAACAGTTTCTTACGGCGATCTCGTCAAAGATCAGCAACTCAAACTCACCATTCCCGTCAGCGGCGACCTCACCAGCATCATGGGCCTGAGAGTGGAAGGCGATCCGCCTATGAAGCCAGTCAGCGCCTACACCGTCATCGGAAAATCGCACCCAAACTCAATCATCACCTCCAAAGTCACCGCAAAAGAAACTTGGGCCACCGATATCCGCCTTCCCGGAATGTTGCATGCACGCATGGTGCATCCGAAAACGCTCGGCTCCACGCTCGTCTCGGTCGGCCAGCTCGACAAATCCAAATTCCCCAATTCGCAAGTAGTTGTGAAAGGAAATCTCGTCGGAGTCGTCGCTCCAACCGAGTGGGAAGCTATTCAAGCGTCGCAGCAAGTCGCCGCCGCAACCAAATGGACAGACTGGAAGGGCCTGCCCGGTAGCGAAAAGCTCTACGATTCCCTACGCAAAGAAGCCGATTGGACCACTGCGCAAGTTACAAAAGGCGACGCCAACAAAGGGGACGTATCTGCAGCGCTCGCGTCAGCTCAGAAAAAGCTCTCTGCCACGTATCACTTTCCCTTCATGAAGCACGCTCCCATAGGTCCCACGATAGCCGTTGCAGACGTCAACCCCGACGGCACAGTCCACATCCACACCCATAATCAAAATCCCCAGGCCTTGCGCGGCGAAATCGCCACGATGCTTGGCACCACGCCCGATAGCGTCATCGTTCACACACATCCCGGAGCAGGGCACTATGGCCGCTCCAACGGCGGCAACTCTGGCGCGGAAGACGACGCCGTAATCCTGTCCCAGGCTGTTGGAAAGCCTGTGCGCGTTCAGTGGATGCGTGCCGAAGATTTGCAGTGGTCAACTCAATCCCCGGCTGCTTTCGCCGATGTCGAATTCGCTCTCGACGAAAAAGGAAGAATCGCCGGCTACCAGATAGATCATTACATGCCGGCCTTCCAGGATGATCGCCCCATTGGCGCTATCCTTGCTGGACTCCCTACCATGCCCGCGCCGGGAGGCGGCTCCGGATTCCTCGGTTCTACGGCCAATTTCTTGTCCGATCCTTGGTTTTACGATCTCATTCCCAATGTGGCCGAGCGCGGCCACGGCACGTTTCAGGTGGGACAAAAGGCTTCGCCGCTCGCCGTCGGCCTTCGCGATCACAGTATGCGCACGCCCGGCCAATACCAGCAAAACTACCCGCGCGAACTTGCCTTCAGCGAAGCTGCAGCTCTCGCCGGCGCCGATCCGATTCAATTTCGAATTGACCACGCCAAAGAAGAGCGCCTCATCAACGTTCTCAAGCAAGTCCTCGAGGCGAGCGGCTGGAGCACGCGTCCCTCGCCTGGTCCTGGCGCAAAATCTGTCGGCTCAACTCCCGTTCGCGGCCGCGGCGTCTCTGCAATGTTCCGATCGGGAACCTATTGGGCCTGCATCTGCGAAATCGCCGTCACGCCCAGCACTGGTGCCATCGCCGTCGAAAAATACACCATCGCCGTGGATCCCGGCATCGTCGTCAATCCTGCTCAACTAAAACGGCAAGTCGAAGGCGGCGCCATGATGGGCATTAGCCACGCGCTCTACGAAGAAGCTATGTTCGATGAAAGCGGCATTACTTCGCGCGACTGGAATACGTATCCCATTGCCAAAATGACGGACACTCCCGAATTCAAAGTCGTCCTCATTCACAATCCCACGGTCGGCGCATACGGCGGAGGCTCCGAAGCCGCCAACGCCCTTGCTGCTCCAGCGATCGCCGCGGCCCTCCACGACGCCACGGGAAAGGTCCTCCGGCGGCTTCCGTTGAAACGTGCTTACGTGCAGGCACTTCTGAAGGCTTAACTGACTATCAGCAGTGGACCTTCTCGTCGAGACGAGACCAAAACTGCAAAGAAACTAAGGAATTTCGGCATGGACATAAAAAGGATTGGGTCGCATCATTCGTAGCGGAGAGCTACCAACGGATCGACGCGGGCGGCACGGCGTGCTGGCACCCAGCACGCAATCAGACCCGTGATGAGTAGCAATAGTGGAACAGCAATGAGCGTGGCCGGATCGTAAGGCGAAACACCCCAAAGTTGCGTGGCAACGAGGCGCCCGACCCCGAAACTGGCCGCGAGACCAATCGCGACTCCCAAAATCACTAATCGCAGCCCCATATTTATGACCAGCTTCAAGACATCGCCGCGCTCCGCGCCGAGCGCCATGCGGATGCCGATTTCGTGCGTCCTGCGCGCGGCGGTGTAGGCGAGCACGCTGTACACGCCGATGGTCACCAGAATCAAACCTATGCTGGCGAAAATCCCCAGCAAGAAAAATCCGAAGCGCGGGCCGGCGTAGGAAAACTGGCTGATGTAACCATCGAGCGTGCCCGTGAATGTGAGTGCGACGCTGCGATCTGTGGCCCAAATCTCCTGGCGGACCGCGTTCAGCATCGCGAGAGGTTCGCCGGCCGTGCGAATGAGGACGCCGCGGCTGAAAGAGCCCGTAACCGTGTATGGTACCCACACTTCGGGTTCGGGAGGATCCTGCAAGCCGCGGTTTTTTGCATCGGCCACGACGCCGACAATTTCGAACCAGGAATCGTGCACAGGATCGGGAGCCGTTTCGAGATGTACCAGGTGAACCCGCTGGCCGATGGGATTCTCCGCCCCTAAATATTTGTGCGCGAAAGTCTGGTTGATGACCGCGAATTTTTTCGCGCCGTTAACTTCCGCTTCTGTGAACGGCCGCCCCGTCAAGAATTGGATCTTCAGCACCGGGAAATAGCCTTCGCTACAGAGCTGATAAAGCGCAGTCCATTTTTCCGAGTGCGTCTTGCCGGGGATTTCGATGTCGGAATTGATTCCGCCGTAGGGCGGCAACGTGCTCGTTTCCGTGGCTTCCAAAATTCCCGGCATGGCTTTCAGCCGCAGCAAAAGCGGACGGAAAAACCCCGCGACCTGTTCGGCGGTTTTGTAACGCTCTTTCGGCAACGGTAGCCTGGCAACCAAAATGTGATCCGGCTGAAGCCCGAGATGAACTTCGCGCAGCGCGACAAAACTGCGCATCAGAAGGCCCGCGCCAACTAGAAGAGTGAGTGAAAGAGCAACCTCGAGAACGACAACGGCGTCCCGTAATCGGCCGTGCCGAAAGCCGCCGCTAACTCCTTTGCCGCTGTCACGCAGCGGGTCATTCAAATCGCGCCGCGCGGTTTGCAACGCAGGTATCAAGCCGAAAACCAGTGCGGTGGCCACCGAGACCCCAAGCGTGAACAGCAGAACGGTAACGTTCAAGCGAATCGCTGCTTCGGCGGGAACGATATCTTGCGGGATGAGCGCGATCAGGGATTTAAGGCCGCCCCAGGCAAACAACGCGCCAAGCGCAGCGCCACCAATGGCGAGAATGAGACTCTCGACAAGCAGTTGGCGTACCAATCTCCAACGCCCCGCTCCCAGCGCAGAGCGGATGGCGAACTCTTTTTCGCGAGTGGTTGCACGCGCCAAAAGCAGGTTGGCCACATTGCCACAGCCGATCAGCAGAAGCAGTCCCACGGCCCCGAGAACGATAAAGAGCATCGTGCGAAAGCGTCCAACGACCAGATCCGTGAGCGATTGAACCTCGACGGTAAAATGTTTCGGGTAATCCTTTGGATAGACTTTAGAGAGATGCTGCGCGACGACATCAAGGTCGGCCTGGGCTGTACCTTCAGAAACTCCCGGCTTGAGATGGCCCATGAAAAACCAGTAGCGATTGAAGCCAAGCTCCGGAGTGGTATCAGCGTGGCTCGGTTTCTCTGGAATCCAGAGATCGGAATCGCCCCAACCAAAACGCGGCGGCATAATGCCGATAAGTGTGCGGGCCGTGCCATTCAAAACGAACGTCTTGTTTAGGATGGAGGGATCAGCATTGAAGCGGTTGATCCACACTTTGTAGCGCAAGACGAAAACGGGTGGTGCGCCGGGCTCATAGTCTGCAGGCTGCATCACGCGCCCGACCAGAGCAGGCATGCCCAGGAATTCGAAAGTGCCCGGCGTGACGTACCCGCCGCTGAAGCGGTCTGTGCCCTCGCCATAAGTGTAGAGCACGTCCCCGCCGTCATTGGCGATGACGCGGTCAAAAACATGATTCTGCGCCACATAGTCCAAAAACTCCGGGCCGCTGTAACCGCCTCGCCCGCCCGGCCGGTTTTGTTCCGTGTCATGAATCTGGATGGAAACAAAGTGCTGCGCGTCAGGGTAAGGGAACGGCTCCATCAGGACGTTCTCGATGACGCTGAAGATGGCCGTGGAGGCGCCGATGCCCAGCGCGAGCGTAATCATTGCGACGATGGCAAAGCCCGGGCTTTTCCTAAGGTTTCGTCCGGCGTAACGGAGATCCTGCCAGAATGAAAACATGCTTGGGCCTCCCGGAGTCGCTCGAGAACTCTCAACTAGTAAACGATGGAAGCGCCAATAAGTTCCATCGCCGGCATGGAATTGGCGAGCAAACTGTTGTCCAACCCTTCTTTGACGGCCAAACTAGACGGGGGTTTGCTTCTGCCCTGCTTGCAGCGCATTCCGTAACAAAAAATTAATCTAACGTGGCGCTCAATCGACACATTGGCGTCAGGGCGCGTTTCGGCTAGGATGTCCTCGCTTACGTAGCACGAGCACTCATGCCTGTGCGCTTTTTTCAGCACCGACGACGCGGGTTGACGTGAAATATTCTAGCCAACGACCACGCAGGTCGAAGAGGAGCTTCCAGTGAACAAATTTGCGATTGCGGCGTTGTTGACGTTGAGCGGCACGTTTGTGCCCAGTGCACAAGCTGCGGGTCAGACTTGCGAGCAACTCGCCCAGCTCGCCTTGCCGAACACAAAAGTTACCTCGGCCCAGACCGTTACGGCCGGAGCCTTTGCCCCGCCGCCGAGCCTGGCTCCATGGCTCGCTGGCGATCCAGACTTCTACAAACGTCTTCCGGCTTTCTGCAGGGTCACCGCTGCGGTAAAGCCGAACGCGGATTCCGATATCAAGATCGAAGTGTGGTTGCCGTCGAGCGGATGGAACGGAAAGTTTCGCGGCCAGGGCAACGGCGGATTTGCCGGAGAAATCGACTATCGCATGCTCGGGCTCGCAGTCCTGCAGGGATACGCGTCGGCGGCCACAGACACTGGTCACGCAGCGGAAGGTACCAATGCTACTTGGGCGCTCGGGCATCCGGAGAAAATCATCGACTTTGCCTATCGCGCAATTCACGAGATGACGGTTGTGGGCAAAGCAACGACGAAAGCTTTTTATGGCGACCCTCCACAGCATTCGTATTTCGCAAGCTGTTCGAACGGCGGGCGTCAGGCGTTAATGGAAGCGCAACGTTATCCGGAGGATTATGACGGCATCCTTGCGGGCGCTCCCGCGAATTACTGGACGCACTTGCTGGGCGCCGCCTTGTGGAATGCACAATCCACAACGCTGGATCCGGCGAGCTACATTCCGGCGAGCAAGATTCCCACCATCGCAAAAGCCGTCAACGAGACGTGCGATACAAAGGATGGCGTCGCCGACGGAGTGTTAAATGACCCGCGACAATGCCACTTCGATCCCGCAGCCCTGCTTTGCAAAGCCGCCGATTCGGACTCCTGCCTCACGCAACCGCAAGTCACGGCGTTGAAAAAACTATATCAGGGACCGCGCGATGCAAAGGGCCAGCAGATTTTTCCAGGGTACGAGCCTGGAGGCGAGCAAGGCGGCGGAGGCTGGGCGCTATGGATAACGGGCCCTGCACCGGGAAAGGGCCTGCTCTTCGCGTTCGGCAATGGATTCTTCTCCGACATGGTCTACGACAAGCCGGATTGGGATTATAAGCAGGCGAACTTGGACGAGTCCGTTGCGGCGGCGGACAAAAAGTTTGCGGGCGTGCTGAATGCAACGGAAACGAATATGAAACCGTTCGAATCGCGCGGCGGAAAATTAATCATCTATCACGGCTGGAACGACTCCGGAATCTCCCCGCTGAACACAATCAACTATTACGAGAGCGTTGAGAGCAAAATGGGCAAGCAGGATACCGATTCTTTCTTGCGGCTCTACATGGTACCGGGAATGCAGCATTGCGGCGGTGGTCCTGGACCCGATGTTTTTGGTCAGATGGGATTCAGCTCGCCGAATGATCCGCAACACAACATGTATCTGGCGCTCGAGCAGTGGGTGGAAAAGGGCGCCGCACCTTCGACGGTGATTGCAACGAAGGAGGCAGCGAGCGGATCCGTTGGTGGAGTGAAGGTGACGAGGCCGCTTTGCGCTTATCCGCAAGTCGCGAAATACAAAGGCTCGGGCGATACGAACGATGCCGCGAATTTTGCTTGCGGAGCGCCGCCTGCGAAATGATCGTGCGTCGCCGTGCGTGGTTCAAAAATATTTAAGCAGCGTTTTCCGGGCGGAAGACGCGCTGGAAGCGCGGGCCGGTAAACTGAACGCCAACCAGGCGCTCGCCTTGCGTGGGTGCGTCGATGACGTGAACCACGCGGCCGGACGTGGCGAAGTCGGCTTCCGTGCGGCGCGAGGCGTAGTTAGAAAAAGGAATGCGGATTTCGAGATCGGAGCCGATGGCGACGTCGAAACGCGTGACGAACGCGGCGCCGCTTCGGCATAAATTTTCGCTGGAAGTTTCTTCTTCGAAGACTACACCGCGGCTATCGCGTCCCCGGACTCTCAGTGGAAGGCGGACGGCGATTCTACGCTCCGAGCGTTGCTTCGAGACGGTCTGCGTCAAGTGGACCATGGGCTGGGTCCTCTTTTCTGGCGTCCGCTGCGCGGCCATTATGCTGGGCAGCCACTGAGCGGTCATTCTTTTGCGCGACCGTTGAACGGTCGACGCTTTGGTCAGCCGACAAACACTCACCGTTTTGGGCGGCGGCAGAGCGACTGATTCCCGCGGCGGCTCGGCTCTCAAAGAAGGATTCCACCTTCTCGACAACCTCGCTGGGCGTTCTCGCCGCATGTACGATTCGACGAAGCTCGCTGCCGTTCCCCACGCCATGGGTAAACCAGCAAGCGAACTGTTTCATTTTGCCAATACCATCCGGTAGGTTGGCAGCATTAATTTGCCTATAGTAGCCAGAAAGTAACTGATGGCGCTCGGCCTCCGTTGGCGTGTCGTATCGGCCACTCGCCGCGTATTGCTGCATCTGCCGGAAAATCCAGGGATTGGTGGCGGCGGCGCGGCCGATCATCACGGCGTCGCAGCCGGTTTCGCGCACCATGCGCTCCGCGTCTTCGGGCGTATTGATGTCGCCATTACCAATAACGGGAATCTTCACCGCCTGCTTGACGGCGGCGATGATAGTCCAGTCGGCAGCGCCCGCGTAGCCCTGCAGGCGCGTGCGCGGGTGCACGGCGACACCTTCGACACCGATGCTTTCCGCCATTCTGGCGACCTCGACGGCGACGATGGAGTTTTCGTCCCATCCGGCGCGGAGCTTGATGGTCAGCGGAATTTTGACGGCGGCACGCACGGCTTTGAAGATTTCTCCGAGGAGCGGAAGATCGCGCAGCAAGCCCGAGCCGCCGCATTTGACGACTTTTTTGGCGGGGCAGCCCAGATTGATGTCCACCGCGTCGTAGCCCAGATCCTCAACCATGCGCGCCGCTTCGGCCATCACCGCGGGATTCGCGCCGAAGAGCTGCGCGGTGATGGGATGCTCGTCTTCCTGAAAATAGAGGTAGCGAAGCGTTTTGGCGGCGCTGCGCGTGATGCCTTCCGAGCTGGTGAACTCCGTCATCAACAACCCACAGCTACCAAGGCCGCGAATCACGCGGCGAAATAGCGTGTCCGTCACCCCAGCCATAGGCGCCAGAACCGCCGCCGGGCGGATGGTCAAGTCTCGAATTTGAAAAGATGCCGGAAGCATGTGCTCGCTCATGGACCATTCCAGTCTAGGCCGAGCCGCGCGGTGTAGCAAGGCTGTCGTGCTCCGTGCTCCGTAGCCGATGTTCTGTGGTCACCTGCGCTAAAAGAGCCACCTACGTCGCGGGTGTTGCAAAATTCTTCCAATTTGGTATCATAACTGTGGGTGAAACTGCGCGCAACCGCGGTTTCGCCCTTTTTCTTTCTGCGCCCAATATTTCTCTGTAACCTCTGCGCTCTGGCTTCGCGCTCTCTGCGTTAAGCCTTTATCCGTTCCCCTGGTTCCTGGCTGTTAGCTGTCGCTGTTGACTCTAAACCACTTCTCTGGATCGACCCATGAAAACCAAAAAACCGAACGCCGAACTTGTATGGAAACAATTGGAAGACTTGCTCGTACCGCGGCTGCGCCTCTCAGTCATCGACCGCACCGTCTATTCGCATCTCCTGCGCCACACCCGCCTGGAAGGAAAACTCCGCCTTCGCTTTTCCATTCAGTGGCTCGCCCGCAATATCCGCCTATCCACCGGGCCAGTGCGCGAAGGAGTGCGCCGCCTCGTCTCCCAAGGCGCACTGCGCCTCGTCCAGCGAAGCAAAGCCGGACACGTCGTCGAGGTCCGCCTTCCCGGCGAGATTCGCGCCATGAGACTCAATCGCATCGAACGCCGCGCCGCCGCCAAGGAACTGCGCTCCCGCGCCGTCGTTAACATCGAGGAGGCGGACTTTCTGCACGACAAGCCGTTGCGCAAGACCATCCACGCCCGCGAGCGCGGCCAATGCTTTTACTGTCTGCGCCGCACCTCATCAACCGTCCACTGCTTGGACCACGTCGTGCCCAGGTCGCAGTCGGGACCCAACTCCTACCGCAACCTGGTCTCCAGTTGCATGGAGTGCAACGTCGCGAAAGGCGAAAAGCCCGCGGACGATTTTCTCCGCCGCCTCTACCGCGAACGCCGCTTGACCGCCGCCGAACTCGCCGGCCGCCTCCGCGCCCTCGACGCCCTCGCCTCCGGCAAACTCCGCCCTCCCCTGCCCTGATTCGGACTACTGGATGCAAAGAACATACAAAATGCGCGCCACCTCGAAGGATGGGCCACGCTCCATTGTCGGCGCACCAAAACTCGCTTTAAGAAGAATGCCAATGGACACCCCACAAACCCAGGATCGAGAAAACTGGCGATGTGGAAATTGAGATGGCGTGGGGCGGGTCCAATCCTGACAGCTGATGCCAGTACGAGGCTCGGCGGAAGAGACGGGACTTCCTTAGCCGAAGCTGATCGGTCTTTACCAGGTCTTTGGACCCAAAAGCTCAAAAACTGAATAGCCGTGACTCTATCGGTTGCCCGGTAGGAGCTCGATCAGCGTTTTCGGGCCGCGCTCTGGACGAAACCGGGTCTTTCCACTTTACCGGTAACCGCGTTAACCAGCCGATGAATCATTTCGAGTGCGTCTTGAACCGAATCATCGTTGAGATCAACGTAGTCAAGCGCTCGGGAGTGTCTGCTTTGATATCGAGGCTGAGAATGTAGCCGTTAAGAAACGTTCCATATAGACCGCGATAGTAGACGTTACCTCTGACAGTTACCTTCATTACTGCCCCAACAAACGCGACACCCGAAACATCGATGGGAAACTCCTCCCGAACCGTTTCCAAGCCGTCCTTCTGCAGCTGCTGTCTGACCGCTCGAATATATTGTTCGGGCGAGTGAATCTGCGGATTTTTTGCCTGAGCATCTACCAATAGGCCGACCGAGTACCTCTTTTCGCCCACCTTCGCGTTCGATGATGCGTCAGCCAAGCGTGCTCTCTGCGCATCGCGATTTACGAGCGAAGGCGCTTGTATCACTCCGTCATCGGCTGTCACGGTCAAAGCGAAATAATCGTTTTGGTATTGATTAGCGGTGATTCTTCCAGCAGCGACAACTGCATCGATATCTGCAGTAAGGGTCTGTCCAGTCGGATTTTGCTCGCTTGTCTGCTGGCTAAACTCGAACGTCACGTAGACTTTTGCCTGCACCTCTACGGGTTCGCCACCGACCGTGGTGGGTTCGTACTTCCATTGTTGTACCGCTGCGACCGCCGCTGGCGAGAGTAGTGCGTGCCCCGCCCCCACGTTCTGCACCGTCACCGTCCCATCCTTATGGACAACAACGTTGACGGACACCAACCCACGAAGCCTCAAGTTCTTTGCAGCCTCAGGGTACACCGGTTGCACCCTGTTAATGAGTTTTCCCGGCACGACCGGTCCGGTTTTGGCGGTCGAAAGTATCTGAACCTCGTGCGGGAAATTCTTTAGGCGAAACTTACCGTTTACAATGTAAAAGTACCCGATTGCCTGTCTGGCAGGCCCGGCCGACGTGTCCGTTTTCTTCCAATCAGCTTTGAACTCGTCCGCTGGGTTTGCGAGCGCGTCATCCTTCTTAGCGAGATCAAATCTTCGATTCGCAGCGTCTAGCCTGTTAATCGTAATCTCGCCTTCCTGCTTCGCAAGTTCCACCCACAGCATTTCAAACTGCTGTTCACTCAGCATTAGGGACTTGCCGTACGCGCCTGCCAGTGCTTGCCCCTTCTCTTGCCCATAAGTGCGCGTAAACCAGGTTTCGTAATCTGGTATCTCCATTTCTGCAATCTTCGACCAGACCTTGCCTTCGTCATCGCCCTTGGCGACGGCCAGCAAATCGGTCAGAAGCGAATGTAAGCCGTCGGCAGTGTTCGGGCAGGGTTCTGCGGCAGTGGACTGGGCAGTCTTCGGCCCTGTTTCTTGACTCGCACGAAGAGAAGTTGAGTAGATGAGGCAGATTGCAACAGCGAACGCGATAGACGAAGCCAAAAGCAGAGTTTTCATATTGGGTCATTTATCTCACGAAATTGAGTCTAAGTCTGGTAAGTCGCATAACCGGACAATGGGACCTGGGCGATTTCACTTGTACGGATAACCGCGTTTACCAGGCATGTGGATTACTTCCGAGTTGCCCGTCATACGAGAGGAGCCAGTGTTAGCTTCTGGCTTACGAAATGGCACGTGGCTTCGAGGCCCTTGGCGGGTGCGAAGGGCCAAGAGCCACGCGAACCTTACTGGCCTGCGGCTGCGGATCGTCCTCGAACGGCGTTTGCGGCGGCGCGGATCACGTCGAGAACGCGTTCCGGTTGGGAGAGCATCGGCACATGGCTGCTGTCGAGCTCGTAGGTGGTTGCGCCCATGCGCTTTGCAAAGAAGCGCTCCAGATCGGGATGAACCGTGCGGTCATTTTTGCCGACGATGTACCAGCTTGGCTTCGATTTCCATGCGGTTCCTCCGACTTTAGCTTCGAACAGGTCGGGTTTTGGAGCCCCCTGCGTCGCCAAAACAAGCTTTTTCTCGTTCTCGGGCAAATCACCGGCGAAAGAGTTGATGCCTTCCGGAAGCAACCAGATACGTCCGTCCTTGACGTCGATGTGCGAAAAGACATCCGTCTTTGGGAAATTAGATTGCTGTGTTTGAGATGTCTCGTCGGCGTCCGGTGCGAGCGCAGCGATGTATACCAGCCCCGCGACACGGTCGTCAGTTCCGGCGCCGGTGATGACGCTTCCGCCGTAGGAATGGCCAACAAGGATAACCGGGCTGCTGACCCTACCGATTGTTGCTTTCGCTACAGCGACGTCTTCTGCCGTTGAGTTGAGGCCGTGCTGCGACGCAATGCACTCGTACCCTTCGGCCTGCAGGGGAACGATTAACTTGTTGAAGCAGGAACCGTCTGCCCAAAGCCCGTGGCAGAACACGATGCTAGGTTTGGACTGCATATCTTTCTCCTCCGTCGATGGATTATTTTTGGCCTGCACTGCTGGGAGGCTGGAAATTGTACCACTTTCGCGGTAACCAAGAGGCTTGCACAACGAGTTGACCATCAACGCCCGACGTCGGCTACTCGGAACTTATCGTCCAATACGCGGCTAAGTCCTGGTAAGCGCTGACTGCGTCTTCGACGCGTCGCTAGTGCCAGGAACTTGTCGACACAGATTTGTTGATTTGAAAGGATTTATTCAACAAGTTCCTGGAGAGTCGTCTTACCGGACATGTGGTTTGAGATCGTTTTCAGCGGTCCGGTTAGTCGCCAGTTTCCCTCCCGGATGGATGATTACAATCTCCCGCCAGCCAACGAGTTCCCGATTGCGAACAAACACGATGACCCGCGCACGATTCCACCGTCCGATCGATTCAGGCGCCGTCGCGATGCCCCTCTCACTATCGAGTCGGAAATTCTTTGCAGAGACCCCGTCGACGCTCCCCGTAACGATCGACGGCTGAGGATCATTTGGGACGCCACTGCCATAGAACAACGTGTAAATCGTACCCGCTGCGACGGAAGTCAGATCGCGGCCCGATGACCGCTCTCGTACCGCAAACTTCAGGTGATGGCCTTCTGTCAGCGCCAGGGGCTCCGAACAGCAAGGTGTCCACTGACTCCGTGCATCGACAGGCAGGAGCTCGGTTGACTCAGCCACGACCTCCAGTGTCGGGCCGGGTCCATCTGGCAGCAATTCAAGGCTCAGGTGGCCGACCCTCTTGCCGCTGGACACAGTAATCCGTGCGCTTTCCAACGGGCGGCCATGCGTTCCAACACACGTAGCCCTTCCGCCAGATTCGACCACAAGCGTGGACTCACTAGTTGTGAAATAGCTCACGCGAGACGGTTCGACGACGTTTGCGCGAAACCACCCGAGTTTCCGTTCGACGCTAAGCTGGACGGACTGGCCAATTCGCAACGTTGATTTCGACGCTCTAACTTGCAGGTCTTCCCGCAAAGCGAGCTGGCATCCGGTTGCCAAGGCAGCCAGAACCAATGCAACGGTTCCAAAGCTCCGCTTCATGAAGCTAGGATATCAGGCGCGAAAACTTCAGCGCGGCGAAGGAAACACGTCGGTTCTTTAGTCGACACTACGATCCCTTCGACTGCCGGAAACGAAGTGCCGGGAATCCGTTGCGAGAATGCCAGGTAGGCCGTCGCAGTTCCAACGGCGGCTAACTCCTGGTAAGTCGCATTACCGGTAAAGTGCTTTTGGCAGCCGGGTGCCGCACCCTTGGTATTTGGGGATTTGGTTTTTCAAGGGTTTTGACTCGCCTTCTTCGACAACCTCGAGACTCCTTCTGAATCTATCTCCGCGCCAAAATGTTTAGTGGCTCACAGCGGCTGCCCGCCTTCTTCGCTGGGAGTGCGGTCCGTGTTTTCCGAGTGAAGCGACGCGCGTCGAGCGGCATTCGCGTTTCACAACGCTGCTCAAATCAGCGCCCAAGAAAAACCTTAGGATTTCAAACTCCCGCCAGTAAACTTCAACAAAGTGTTGCATCGACCGGTTGAGCTGGCAGCGTTTATCAGGACTGACCGAGACAACGGTGAATGGTCGACGTAATATGCTTGTGCGTAAGGAGACGGCATGACGGCGCAAAAACTAAAGGTCAACTGCTTCGGCGTATCACTGGATGGCTACAGCGCCGGCCCGAACCAGAGCCTCGATCATCCCCTCGGTTTTGGAGGCACGGGGCTGATGGAATGGTTCTTCCCGACGCGCACGTTCCAGAGAATGCACAACCGGGAATCCCGCGGCACAGCGGACCTCGTGAATGTGCCGGACCATCTCTTCGGCCAGGAAGATGGTGATGCGGGGATTGACAACGACTTCGCCGCTCGCGGGTTTGAGAATATCGGTGCTTGGATAATGGGACGGAACATGTTCGGCCCCATCCGCGGTGCATGGGCGGATGACCACTGGAAGGGCTGGTGGGGTGACAATCCCCCCTATCATTCCGATGTGTTTGTGCTCACTCATCATGCCCGAGCTCCGCTAACTATGGAAGGTGGTACCACGTTCCATTTCGTCACCGATGGCATTGATGCCGCGTGGCGACGCGCGAAGGCCGCAGCCAAAGGCAAGGACGTGCGACTCGGCGGCGGTGCCGCCACGGTTCGAGCCTACCTGCAAGCTGGCTTGGTTGACGAATTGCACCTCGCACAGTCGCCAGTCCTGCTCGGCTCCGGAGAATCTTTGTTCACCGGCCTTGATCTGCCATCGCTCGGCTACCGTTGTGTCGAGCGCGTTCCTTCAACCAATACCACTCATCTTGTGTTGGCACGGTCCTAAGCTGCACTACGAAGTGCAAGGCCAGGTGCCTCGGGTGTCGGTTTCACACCCGGGCTGATGGCAGCTCCTGCGTGTGCTGAAAAATCCGGGGTGGCCTACCGTTCACGACCTCGTTACTTGGCGGAGAGGAAGTGAAGTAATTCGCGCATGACGCGATCGGCTTGGTCCGTTTCGAAGAGATATTGGGCGTGGGCGGAGCCTTCGAGAATGATGAGGGATTTGGGTTGGGGGGCTTTGTAGTACTGCTGCTGAATGCCGGGGAGGCGGGGACCGTCCCCGCTAGTGTCGTTGCGGGCGACGATGAAGAGGCTGGGGGATTTTAGTTTTTCGGCGGGGCCGTTAGGGGCGCCGCCGAGGAAGACCAGGCGATCGATCTCGCCTGGCTGCGAGGCGATCGAGGCGTCGCCGGCGGCTCCCGCGCCCATGCTGGCGCCGATGATCGAGACACTCTTCGCGCCTGTGCTTCGCAGATAACGGACAGCGGCGAGCACATCCAAGTGGAGCGGCGCATTCATTGGGTCGGACTCTCCCGGGCCTCGCGACTTGCCGTAACCACGGAAGTCGAGCGCCAGTACGCGAAATCCTGCGGAGACTAGTACGCGAGCTTGTTTTTCCCAACTTTCCTTGTTGAAACGGCCGCCATGAGCGAGCACGACAGCTCGGCCGCTTTCGCCGTAAACGTCGGCATAGATGACGCCTCCGTCTTCGGTGGGAAAGGAAACGTGCGTTTGCGCGGTTGCGGTTTGCGCAAGGAACGACGCAAGGAATACTGCCGCGATGACGGCGACGAGCGTGCGCATGCCGCAAATGTACCATCGTTTCGGACGAGTCGCTCCGGAACGGGTTCGCCGCACAATCTTTATTCGCTACTAGAGTCTAGTCGCCACGTCTAGTCGCTACTGGGATCTTTTAGGAAGGCGTCGAGCTTGAGGAATTTGCGGCCGAGGGCGGCGCTGTAGGCAGACCATTCGTCGTCACCGGATTCGGTGACCAGGGCGGCGCGAACGGCAGCCATTTTGGAATCCATATCGTCGAGGTAGTGGAAGACCATGGCTTCGCGGATCATCGGCAATTTCGGTGAGCCGAATTCGTATTGGCCGTGATGGCTGATCAGGAGATGCTGGACTACGGCTTTCAGATTTGGAGGGAATCCTTCAATAGAGTCCATAGCTTTCGAAACGGTTTCAAGTTCCATGACGATGTGGCCGAGGAGTTGGCCTTCGGTCGTGTAGCCGATGGCGCGGTCGTAGCAGAGCTCGTCCAGTTTGCCAACGTCGTGCAAAATGGCGACAGTCAACAGAAGGTCGGCGTTTAGTTCCGGATAGTGGGCGGCAACCTGTTTCGCCAGGCCGCATAGCCCGATAACGTGTTCAAGCAGACCGCCGAGATAGGCGTGATGCATGACTTTTGCGGCGGGAGCTCGTTTGTAGCGGGCAGCTGTCGCTGGGTCGGAGATGATTCCGTTCACTAATTTATTAAGCCAGGGATTCTCGATGGAGTTCGCATATTCGAGGAGTTGCGCCCAGAGCTTGCCAACATCTTCCTTGGTGTGCGGCAGAAAATCGGCGAGATCGACCTCCTCGGGCTTGGCGCGGCGGAGCTGCTGCAAGGAGAGTTGCGGCCTGTTGCGGTAAATTTCGACGCGGGCGTTAACCTTGACGAAGTCGTCGCGGCCCACGTCTTTGGCAATGGCTTCAAATTGATCCCACATGCGGGCTTCGATTGTACCGCTGCGGTCGCCGAGCTCGAGGCGAAGATAGGCCTTGCCGTCGCGCGTGTTACGAATTTCTTTTTCGTGAACGAGAAAGAAAGTGGTGATCGTTTGTTCGGTTCCGAGATCGCTAACGAACGACGTCTTCATCAGTTGCCCGAGTCGCCGGGTTTTTTGCCGAATAGCAGATACTTCCTGTGGCCCTTCTTGGACTTGGTGACTTCAGGTGTGGCGCTGACTTCCTGGATTTCGGAGTTGCTGCCGCCGGCGGCATCCTGATACCCGGGCTTGATGACGACGTAACTTTCTTCGCGAAGGGTCTTGAGATATTCGCGGAGGGCCGGCTCCAAACGCTGGTCGTAGAGCTTTCCCTCGATCTCATTCTGGACCTTGGCAAGCGCTTGTTCGCCTTCGTCGTAATGCTCGAGGACCTGCATGATCAGAAAGCCTTGCTTCGTTTCCATCACGCCAGTGAGGCCGTTCTTCTTCATACTGAAAACGGTGTCTTCGAGTTCTTTGGAGAGTTCGCCGCGCTTGTAAACGCCCAAGTACCCGCCTTGTTTCGCGGTGGAGCCATCGGAATAGCGTTTCGCGATTTCGCCGAAGTCTTCTCCATCCTGAATCCGCTTTAAGGCCGTTTCCGCTTTCTTCTTGAGCTCCGCGACTTCCGCCTCATCCTTCCCGGTCGTATTGATTTCGATGGAGCGGAGAGCTACTTGCTCGGGGCGAACGAACTCCGATTTGTGCTCGTCGTAATATTTTTGGATTTCTTCCTTGGTGACGTTGATGTGCGAGCCGACTTCACTCTGGATGACCTTTTTCGTAAGCAGACCGGTGCGAATGTTGTTCTTGAAATCTTCCCAGTTCATTCCCTGCCCGGAAACAGCTTGCTCGAGAGCTTCCATGCTGGGCAGTTTATTTTCGATGCGAATTTGATCGAGTTGTTTGATGACATCGGGCTCGACGCTGATTCCCATGTCTTTGGCGCGCTGGACGAGTAGGGACTGGTCGATAAGATCGCGGAGCGCGTTTTTCTGGCGGTCTTCGGTCAGTGCTTTCAACTGCTCGGGCGTGCAGCGGTTCTGGCAGTCGGACTTGGCGTCTTCCTCGGCAGTGACTTTGGAGTGTTCGAATTCGGAGCGGGTGATGACCTCGTTGTTGACGCGGGCCACGATTTCTTCGATGACTTTGCCTTCTGATTCGGAGACGGCAGGCTTTTTGGCCGGGGCCGGCTTCTTAGGCGCGGCGGCAGCGGGGGTGGGGACGTCAGCAGGGGCCTCGTCGGGTTTTTCGAGAGTCGGCTTGGCCGGCGGATTCTGCGTTTGCGGAGCCGGCGTGGGCGGAGCGGGCTGCTGTGCCGCAAGCGGCAAGGCGGCGAATAGCGCCGCGGTAACTGCAAGATTTCGCATGTAGTTCCTCACCTATAGAGTTTAGCTCTGGCCTTGAAGGCCTAGCAATACGTTTCTGAGTGCGCCTGGGACAGACTCTCCCCGGGTAGTCTCCAGCCAGAGGACGCCGCTCGGGTCGAGTTTAATGCCCTTCCGCGAACGCACAACCTTGACCAGAGTAGCGGGATCAAGCGGCGTTTCCGCGTGAAAACGGATGGCGATGCGGTTTCCCTGGCGCTCGACCGCGGAGATACGCAGGCGCTCACACATCGATTTGAGGACGGCGTACTCCAAAAGGTTTTCTACCGTGGCAGGCGGAGCGCCGAATCGGTCGGTTAGTTCGCGGTGAACATCTTGCTTTTCCTCCTGGCTGGCGATCGAGGAGATGCGTTTGTAGGTGCGGAGGCGGAGATTTTCGCTCGGGATGTAGTTTTCTGGGATGCGGACATCGAGGCCGAGGCTCAAGGTGGTGCGCAGCTCGGGGCCGGATTCTTCGCCTTTTAGCTTGGAAACGGCTCGTTCCAGCATCTGGCAGTACATATCGAAACCGATGGCTTCGATGTGTCCGTGTTGCTGGCGGCCGAGCATGTTGCCTGCACCGCGGAGTTCGAGATCGAGGGCGGCGATGCGAAAGCCCGCGCCCAGTTCACTGAATTCTTTCATCGCGGAGAGGCGTTTGCGGGCGATTTCAGAGAGAGATGTATCCGGAGGAACGAGGAGATAAGCGTAGGCGCGTTGGTGAGAGCGGCCTACGCGCCCCCGCAATTGATAGAGTTCGGCGAGGCCGAGGCGGTCGGCGCGGTTGATAAGGATGGTATTGGCCTTGGGGATGTCGAGGCCGTTTTCGACGATGGTCGTGGCCACCATCACGTCCGCTTCATCACGGATGAATTTGAGCATGACGCTTTCGAGCTCTTTCTCGCCCATTTGGCCGTGGCCGACGACTACGCGGGCTTTTGGCACCAACTTTTGCACCAGCGTTGCGAGCGAATAGATGGATTCGACGCGGTTGTGGATGAAATAGACCTGGCCGTCGCGGGCCAGTTCGTTTTCGATGGCGCGGCGGACTAGATCTTCCTGGAAGGAAGCGACGACAGTTTGAATCGCGAGTCGGTCGCGTGGCGGAGTTTCGATCACCGACATATCGCGCAGACCAACGAGCGACATGTGGAGGGTGCGAGGGATCGGTGTGGCCGAGAGCGCTAGCGCGTCAACGTTTTGGCGCATTTCTTTCAGGCGCTCTTTGTGCGCGACGCCAAAGCGTTGCTCTTCGTCGACGACGAGCAGGCCGAGATCTTGAAACTTCACGTCCTTGGAGATGAGCCGGTGCGTGCCAATGACGATGTCGACTTTGCCGGCTTCCAGATCGGCGAGAATTTTCTTTTGCTCGGCTGCGCTGCGGAAACGGCTGAGCATTTCGATGCGCACAGGGAAGGCCGCGAACCGCTGTTTGAAAGTTTCGAAATGCTGGAACGCAAGGACGGTTGTGGGCGCAAGGACGGCAACTTGTTTGCTGTCGGAGACGGCTTTGAAGGCCGCGCGCATGGCGACTTCGGTTTTTCCGTAGCCTACGTCGCCGCAGAGGAGGCGGTCCATCGGCGTGGGGCGCTCCATATCGCGTTTGATGTCGGCGATGGCCGTGTTTTGGTCGGCGGTTTCTTCGAATTCAAAGGCGTCTTCAAATTCGCGCTGGAAATTGCCATCCGCGGAGAAAGCAAAACCTTGCGCTGTTTTGCGCGCGGCGTAGAGCGTGAGGAGTTGCTCCGCCATGTCTTCGAGAGATTTGCGGACACGCGTTTTGCGCGTGTTCCAGCCGGTGCCGCCCAGCTTGTCGAGAGTCGGGTGCGAACCTTCTACCACGCGATAGCTTTGGACGAGGTCCATACGCTCGAGCGGGACGTAGAGGCGCGCGTCGTCGGCATACCGCAGCAACATGAATTCACCACGATGGCCGTCCGATTCGATTTGACGGAGCCCTTCGAATTGGCCGATGCCGTGATCGACGTGAACGATGAAATCGCCGGGTTTTAGTTCGGCGAAATCGGTGAAAAAACCGGAGGTGCGGATTTTGTGGCTAGGGCGCTCGACCGTTGGGGCGACGTCGAAAAGATCGGCGTGGCCATAAATTGTGAGCTTGGCTTCGGGGAAAGTGACGCCTTCGGCGAAAGGCGCGCGCATCAGGAGCAGGCCAGCTGTTTCCAGAGCGCCCTCGGCAGTGAAACCAGCGGCGGCGTTTTCGGACTCGCCGAGAACGTAGGGGACATCGTATTCGCGGGAGATGTCTGCGAGACGTTCGAGTTCGCCGGTGCTGGCAGCGGTGAGGAAAACTTTTCCGCCGGATGCAAGCTGCGATTTCACGGCGCCCATGCATGCGACAACATCGCCGTGAAAGCGGGAGCTGGGTCTGGAAGAGAGTTCGAATTGCGGAGCAGAGCCGATATTGACGGCGAGTTGCTCAAGATGCGCTTGGGAAGTCTTGGCAAGCGCGGCGGTAAACTCTGCCTCATCCATAAAGAAATGTGAGGCAGACGGGGCAGTGGCGCTGCCATGGCGCTCGTAGATTTCGGTGGCGTGGGCGAGGTGCTTTTCGGCCGCGTCGCGCAAGTTCTGCGGTTCATCCAAGAAGACGATTGGCTTGAGCGAGCTTTCTGCCAGTTCGAAGAGCGAGCTTTGGCCGCTTTGCTCGGAAGGGCCGAAGAAAGAGGTTGCTTCCCATGAGGGCGCTGCCGATTGTGTTGCGCCGACGAGCGTGGCTACGTTCCATTCCGTGAGTGGCAAGAGAATCGTGCGTTGCACGGGGGCGATCGAGCGCTGCGTGCGCGGGTCGAATTCGCGGACGGATTCGACGGTATCTCCCAACAACTCGATCCGCACCGGCCGGGGAGCCTCCGCGGAAAAGACGTCAACGATGCCGCCGCGCATCGCGAATTGCCCGGGCAGTTCGACCATTTCCGTGCGCGTGTAGCCAACGCCTGCAAGATGCGCGATGAATTCTTCGAGAGGAACCTCCGCGTCTTTGGTAAGCGTGCGCGCCAGCGACAAGTAAAGCGTGGCATCCTGAAAACGCCAGAGCGCTGCTTGCACCGGAGCGATGACCAAGGAAACCTGTCCATCGGTTAGTCGAAACAGGGTTGCCGCGCGGCGTTCGAGAATGTCCGGGTGGGGACTCTGCGATTCCCACGGCAACGTGTCAAAAGCCGGGAGCGTTGCCACTCCTCCGCTTACGCCGGGGAAAACGGTCGAGAAAAAACGGACGGTTTCCGCGAGAGCCTCCGCCCGACGATTCGAATCGGTGATGAAAAAGGCAGGACGCCGCAGTTCATGAGTCAGATACGCGGCGGCAAGAGCTTTGGCAACGTCATGCAAGCCAGAAAGGGAGATGTGCTGCGCGCCATCGCGCAAAGCGCCCAGTGCCCCTTCCACCGACCGGTGGCGAAGCACAGCATCCAATCGTTCGCGAACGGCAGGAAGAATCATGCGTGCGCGTCAGACTTCCACGCGAGAGGTGGTAGCGCCTTCGCGAATCTTTCGGAGAATTGCCGTGGTGGAATAACCCGGCACGACCGGGATGGAAACGACGCGGCCCCCCGCCGCTTCCACTTCTTCGCGTCCGACAATCTGATCGCCGGGCCAGTCGCCGCCCTTCACGAGCACATCCGGAAGCAGGCGCGCGATGATTTCGCGGGGAGTGAGTTCATCGAAAATTACGACAGCGTCGACGCATTCGAGCGCCGCTAGAATTTCGCCGCGTTCGCGTTCCGGCAAGACCGGGCGTCCGGCGCCTTTCAATTGGCGGACGCTGGCATCACTGTTGAGGCCGACGATCAGTGCGTCACCGAGAGCACGAGCTTTCTCGAGGCTCGCGATGTGGCCGGGATGCAGCAGATCGAAACAGCCGTTGGTGAAGACTACGCGGCGGCCGTTGCGTTTCTCGCGGCCAAACCGCAGAATCGCTTCGTCGAGAGTCAGAATCTCCGGATTCAAAGGAACTCCATGAAGGCCCACGTAAAAATAGCCCTGGCGTTAGGTGAGGAGCTAGTTTATCACGCGCCGCAGGCGCGGCGCTTTCGCGCCGGGTGCCACGCATGAATCTGAATAAGACGCTCCGCGCAGCGGCTGGCGTCGGACTTTGCGGCCTCGGCCTGTTGCTAGGGCTTGCGGTGCCCTACCAATCGCATACCTTTCGCATTGACGCCGGTGGATGCCGCCTGGTGACGGACATCGTTGAGCCTGCCGGCCAACCGAAAGGCAATACGCCGAACGGTTACATCGTTCTCCTTCACGGACTATCGGCGAATAAGCGGATCATGTCGTACATCACCGCAGGGTTTGCATCGCAAGGTTTGCGCGTCTTTGTGCCGGACCTGCCCGGACACGGACGGACAGACGGTCCCTTTTCCTACGAACGATCCGAGCAGTGCAGCGAAAACTTGGTTCGCGAACTGATTGCACGCGGATTGCTCGATCCGGAGCGCACAGTTCTCGCGGGGCATTCTTTGGGCGGAGCCATCGCGTTGCGCGTGGCTTCGCACGTGCCGGTCGCTGGAACGATTGCGATTTCCCCGGCTCCCATGCGACCGATTCCGGGAGTATCGCCGGAGATGATGCCGTTTCACGATTTCGGCGCCCTCCCGGCTCACTCTCTACTAATGAGCGCAGCCTCGGAGCCGGAAAGAATTCGCAGCGCGGTGAAGAGTTTGTTGCCGACTCCTGGCGACGGAACGAGCGAATATGTCGTGATTCCGCGTTCGACGCACGTCAGCATTTTATTCGACGGAACAGCAATCTCGGACGCGCAAAATTGGGCGGCTCGCGTTCTGCGTTTGGAATCGCGACCAACTTTGCCCTCCCACCGTGGGCTTCTTGGATTCTTCGCGGGATTTGCGGGGATCCTTTTGCTGGCGGGACCTTTTCTCCGTGAAACGTTGCAGAGCAAGAAGGAAACATCGGCACCGCCTGAAAAGGTGGCCGTTGTCCCGAAAGGCCGAGTTTTCATCGAGTATGGAATCGTTGCACTCGGAGCAGTCGGACTTCTCTCCTATTCGAATCCGCTTCGCGCGCTGCGTCTATTCGAAGGCGATTACTTCGCAGCCTTTCTGCTCATTCTTGGCGTCGTCCTTCTCGTTTTGCACTGGAATTCGCTGCGAAGTCTATTCGCAACAGGCGCGAGCGGAGAACAGCCGGCCAGGTCGCTGCACTTTACACTTTTCGTCGCACTATTCGCGGCGTTTCTCCTTCACTTCCTGGTCACCGCCTGGATTGATTTGACCTTCAGCGAGGCATGGCTCACCGCGGTGCGCTGGGCGCGCTTTGTGCCGCTCCTCGTTGCCCTGCTTCCCTATCACGCCGCAGAAGAGTTGCTGCTTGGCCCAGCAACGCCCAGTAAGGGAGCGCAGCGATTCTTCACAGCCCTTTTGCTTCGCTTCGTAGCATGGGGCGCCATCGTCGCTGGCATCTTCGTGTTGCACAGCGGCGAAGTGCTGTTGGTTTTACTGGCACCGTCCTTCGCGCTGTTTTGCGTATTGCAAGCCTGGGGCATGAAGGTTGTCCGGGAAGTTACGGCTTCGCCCGCGGCGACGGCCCTTTTCGGTGCTATACTTCTCGCGGGGTTTTGCCTGGTGGTCTTCCCCACCACTTGATGGGGCCCGTTACCAAGAAAAATTGATAGCCAAACCCAGCCGCCGCCTGTAGGTTTCCTCGTCCAGGGACGGAGTTCAAGGCCATCAGCGAGATAGGATCATGGCAGAGATAGCGATCGTCGGCGGCGGACCCTCCGGCGCGATGTGCGGTGAGCAGCTTGCGCGCGCGGGACACAAAGTCAAAATATTTGATGAGCGCCTCGCTTGGGAAAAACCGTGCGGCGGTGGCTTAACCCACAAAGCCGTCCAGTGCTTCCCTTTCCTGCTCGACAATCCTTATCCCAAGAAACTTGTCCGTTCCGTCGAGCTCATCAGCAGCAACGATCAGCGCGCCAATCTGGAAATGACCCACCCCATCGTGATCTATTCGCGAAGGGTGCTGAACGGCATGTTGCTGGACCGCGCCAAAGCGGCCGGCTGCGACGTACAGCAAGCGCATGTTCTTGGTGTGGACACGAGCACGACGAAGCCGCGCTACTCCGTCGATGGCGAGTGGCGCAGCGCCGATTTCCTCGTTCTGGCCGCAGGCGCACGCAATCAAATCGCGCCCGATACGCGCCCGCTGCAGCGCGATGAATTGGAAATGACGCAAGGTTATTTTGTTCCTCAGACCGCTGACTCCATCACCGTGAAATTCCTTCCGCACTTCGAGGGCTACATCTGGTCCTTCCCGCGCTGCGATCATCTTTCCGTCGGGATTTGCGGAAGCATGGCCGCGCACACCAGCGCGGAGCTCAAAACGCATCTGAGCGCTTTCGTGGAGAAGCACGGAATTCCCACGGAAGGCGCAAAGTTTTACAGCCACGTTCTTCCATCGCCGAGAGAAAGCACGCTTTCCGACCGCACGGTTTTGGGAAAAAATTGGGCGCTGGTCGGCGATGCTGCTGCTTGGGTGGATCCTCTCACCGGTGAAGGGCTCTTTTACGCGATGCGTTCCGGCGAATTGCTGGGCCGCTCGCTGGCGGAAGGCTGCCCGGAAAAATATACGGCTTGGGTCAAGGCGGCATTCTCTTCGGAACTGGAATTCGCGGCGCGCATCGTGCGCCGCTTCTATCGCGGTTCGTTCCTCGGCTCCGCCGTCACCACGCGCATGGTTCAATTCATGAACCGCAGCGCGGTTTTCCGGCAACTGATGAGCGATCTCTTCAGCGGCACGCAGGACTACACCAGCCTCAAGCGCCGCGTGTGGGGCCACCTGGGTATTACCGTAAGCGAGTTCATCTCCAGCGTCTTGAATCTGGAGCGTCCGGCAACGGCGCAAGTCCCGCGCGGCGGCGCGGCCGCTGATTAGTCACGGTTGCAACCATCGTCTCTCGTTTCCGATACGCAGATCGGCTTCTGCTATCGCCCGCCGCTAACCGCAAGAATTGCTCCCGTGGTGTAAGACGCCGCTGGCGAGAGCAGCCACATAACCGCCTCCGCGATTTCTTCCGCAGTTCCTGCGCGCTCCATGGGAATCGTGGGAGCCAAACGCGTCATGCGGTCCGGATCACCGCTCGTGGCGTGCAGTTCCGTAAGGACATGTCCAGGAGCCACGGCATTGACGCGAATGCCCTCAGCCGCAACTTCCCGAGCGAGGCCGACCGTAAACGTATCGAGCGACCCCTTTGACGCCGCGTAGTGCACCCATTCCCCCGCCCCTCCAATCTGCGCCGCACGCGAAGAAATATTCACGATCGCGCCGCCGTGTCCTCCATGGCGGGTCGACATCCGCCGCACGGCTTCGCGCGCACAAAGCATCGCGCCAATGACATTCAAAGCGAAAACCTGAGTAAGTGTTGCGCAAGTAATCGCTTCGACGCGCGCGAATCCACCTGTTATGCCGGCGTTGTTCACAAGACCTGTGAGCGGTCCCAATTCACGTTCGGCGTACTCAAAAAGCCGCAGGATTTCGTCTTCGCGCGAAATATCGGCCTGGATGACGGTGGCGCGTCCTCCCGATGAGACGATGTGCCGCGCCACGTCCGCAGCGGCTTGCGCGTTTCGAGCATAGTTCACAGCCACGCGATAACCGCGGGCGCCTGCCAACTTGGCTACAGCTGCGCCAATACCCCGGCCCGCGCCGGTTACGATCAATGTCCCCCGAGAAGCTTTGCCGTCCATGTCACTCATGTGCCGTCCTTGTTCGAACCTCGATGGAAATGTACTCTAACTACCAGCGTGCGCATCCAAGAAAGACATTCGATCCGGCCTCCAACTATGGCATCTGAAACCAACTCGGCTACTGCCGCGAAGTCCGCCAAGAAAAAGAACGCCTGGAAAGCGCTGCCCGACGTTTGGGCCCTGATCCATCCGCGCCGCGGCTTGCTCGCTCTCGGGTTCGGCCTGATGGCCATCAACCGCGTTTGCGGCCTTGTCCTCCCCGCTTCGACAAAGTATTTCGTCGATAACGTCGCGATAAAGCACCAAGTTTATTTGCTCACGCCGATCGTCTTGGGAGTTCTGGCCGCAACGATTATCCAGGGCCTGACTTCTTTCACGCTTACTCAACTTCTCTCCAAGTCCGCGCAGAAGATGATCACTGAGCTGCGCCGGCAGGTGCAAGCCCACATCGGCCGATTGCCAATCTCCTTTTACGATTCGAACAAAACCGGCGTCCTCGTCTCGCGCATCATGAGCGACGTCGAAGGTGTTCGCAATCTCGTAGGCACGGGCCTCGTCGAATTTGTCGGTGGTCTAATGACGGCGGTCTTCGCGTTAGTGTATTTGATACACGCCAGCGTGTTGCTGACCGGAGTTGCTGCCTCAATACTCCTGGTATTCGGGTTTGGAATCAGCAAGGCGTTCTCGACGATTCGGCCTATTTTCCGCGCGCGGCCAAAAATCACTGCCGAAGTGACGGGGCGCCTCACCGAATCCCTCGGCGGCGTTCGCGTAGTGAAGGGCTATCACGCGGAAGAGCGCGAAGAAGGCATTTTCGCCGCCGGTGTGCAGCGGCTGCTCGACAATGTTTTGAAAACCCTTACGGCTACCTCGTTGATGAGTCTTTCTGGCGCGACACTCCTGGGAGTCGTCAGCGCTCTGATGCTGGAGCTCGGCGGCCACAAAATTCTGAATGGCAGCATGACGCTGGGCGACTGGTTTGCTTTCAATCTTTTCCTCGGTTTCCTGATTGCTCCGGTGTTTCAGATTGTCGCGATCGGCACGCAAATCACCGAGGCCATTACCGGTCTTGAACGCACGCGCGAAATTCTAAACGAAAAGAAAGAAGATGAGGACCCGCGTCGTACCGTCACCATGGAGCGCATCAATGGCCAAGTCGTTCTGGAAAACGTCAGCTTTTCGTATGAATCCAGCAAGGAAGTTCTTCACGAGGTAAGCTTCGAATCGCAACCCGGAACGGTTACAGCGCTGGTCGGCCCATCGGGCGCGGGCAAATCCACGATCATCGGCTTGATCTCGGCGTTTTACGTCCCCTCAGGCGGTCGCGTCCTTGTTGACGGAATCGATCTCGCCACAGTGAAGCTCAATTCCTATCGCACGCAGCTCGGCGTCGTCCTGCAAGAAACATTTCTCTTCGACGGCACCATTCGCGAAAACGTGGCCTTCGCGCGCCCGGAAGCCAGCGAGGAGGAAATCCTAGCCGCGTGCCACATCGCGCGCGTCGACGAATTTGCCGAAGCATTTGAGAAAAAGTACGACACGTTGGTTGGCGAACGCGGCGTCAAACTCTCCGGCGGGCAGAAGCAGCGCGTCTCCATCGCCCGCGCCATCCTCGCCGATCCGCGCATCCTGATACTCGACGAAGCGACCTCCAGCCTCGATTCCGAATCCGAAGCCCTCATTCAGGAAGGTCTTCGCTACTTGATGCGCGGCCGCACCACCTTCGTCATCGCCCATCGCCTCTCAACGATTCGCCGCGCCGAACAAATACTCGTCGTCGAAGGCGGCCGCATCATCGAGCGCGGCAATCATGCCTCGCTCTACGCCGCCGGCGGCCGCTACTACGATCTCTACACGAAGCAGCACGAGGTCGAGAGCAATCTCTTCCTCGCGCCAGGCGAAGGCTCGCTCGACCCTGAAGATGCCGATGCCGCCCGCGCATCAGCCGTCGGACGCGGGGGCGCTGCGATTCCCGACGCGATCCGCTTAATCCGCGGACAAAACAACTAGAAACACAGAATTAGGGTTTTGGGAAAAAGCGGCGGATGGCTCGCGTGTGCTTCTATATGGCAAGCATGCGGCACGACTCGGCGGTACTTTCGGAGAATTTATACGGTGGTCGCGCGCCGAATGACCAATTTCTTCGTCGTTGGCGGCGGAATCAACGTCGCCATCTTGCGGATCATAGCCAGTACCAGCCGCTTATCTCCATCAGAAAGCGTGGTGCTGAATCTCTTGATCTCCGCAAGGAAGCGAATTTCGTCTTGCGAAAGCTCGCCCAGCATCTTTTGTGTCTCGCGGTCGCGGGGCGTCTCCGTGCCCGGGAAAAAATCCGCGAGCGAGATATCCATGGCTTCCGCAATCTTGGCTAGCGTTTCGAGCGACGGCACGGTGTGGCCGTTCTCAACGCGCGAGAGGTAACAGCGCAATAGCCCGGTGCGGCGCTCAATGTCTCCTTGCGACAGGCCCCTCTGGCTGCGATACGACTTGATGACTTCTCCGATGTTTACACGTGGTTTTTCTTTTGGCACGATGACTCTCCAGGGTCGAGGGGGTAGCTTAGTCACTAACAGTAGGAGAAGCAAGGGGGAATTTACGGGCGATGCTTCCAATCCGTTAACGCTTTGTCTCCGCTTGTGGAAAACACCGTCAGCTATTCTTCCGGGATTTCTGCGGATTTGCGCGCTTAACGCTGCGTCGGGGTAACCATGGCCGGCTGCTGCAGCCGGAATTCCAGCAACGTTTCGCTAGGTACTTTCACCTTTTCACCCTTGGTGAACACCTGCACTCCCGCGCCTGCCGCGGAACCTGCTCCCGCGCCAATCGCTGCGCCTTTTCCCCCGCCAGCGATCGCTCCAATGATGGCTCCGACAATGGCCCCGCCGCCCACTTTCTTGGCGGTGTCGGCGCCTCGGCCCTGCCCTTTCAAGCTGTAGTCGCTGCTGACCAGCGGATAATCGCGACTGTCAATCACAATGCGCATCAGTTCCAGCTGCAACTCCGCGCTGCCCGAAAGCTTACCCGCTTCTTTCACGTTTGCAAGACGGCCATAAACGTCCGTGCCCTTGCGCGCCAGGACTGCGTTGTTGACGTAAAGGTCAGTTTCGAGGCTGGCGTGGAAAACGTCTCCGACATTGTTTTTGGAGGAATCCACACCATCCATCATGCGGACGAGGAGCACTTGTCCCGCCGGGATGGTGACTTCGCCATACTGAGCTGCGGGATCTTGCCCCGGAGGACTCTGCGCGGCCACGGATACTGGTTTCGCGGCGGGAGGTGGTGGAGGTGGAACGTCCTGCGAAGTAACGGGCGGCTGTGAAACATCTTGAGCAGGCGCACCAGAAGAAGCCGAAGTATCGGGAGCCTCAGCCGCTGGCGGAGGCGGATCTGCGGGAGGTGGCGCAGCGGCAGGCGGCGCAACCGCAGGAGCGCTCGTCTTGCCCGAATTGCCGGTAAACGTGATCGCGACAGCATCGTTCACGCTGAAAGTCTGCACTTCCCCATTAATCTCAAATCGCAGGACCGCCTGCGTACCGCCCAAGTAGCGCCCCTGGAGTACTCGCCCGTCCTTGAGCTCCAACGTATCGGCCACTGCGGCGCCCGCAAAAAATAATCCCAGAACTACTCCGGCAATCACTCGTCCCCGACCGTTCATCATGTTGACTCTCCGTACCGGCGCTGTCCACGGGCTCGTTATCCCTCGCCGGCTCCCTCGCGCCACTCAGCCCAGCATCTTAGCCTATTACGTTGGATGAGGTGGTCTGGCGCAGGGTTGTGCAAATCAGCGGCTCTCTTGTGCGGCTCTTATTCCGTAGCCTGGTAGAGCTGGCGCGTGATATCGGCCATCAGCGCCGCGCTGTCCTTGGTGTCGGCGAGTCCGCGAACGAGAATCACCAATACAAAAGGCCTCGGCGCAAAAACAATCGCCGCATCGTGATGAATCTTAGTGATCTCTCCCGTTTTGTGCGCCACGCGAGTGCCCGCAGGCAGCCCCGCGGGGATGCCTTCATTGAACTTTTGACGCTCCAGTATTTCAATCATCTCCCCGGAGGATTCCTTATCGACCGCCTCTCCGCGAGCAATTGCTTCGAGAAGCCGCTGAAGCCCCCGCGCCGTGGTCGTATTATTCAGCCCCTTCGCAAACGCTTTGCCGTCCTCGACGCCACGCAAAACATTCATGCCATCGGCATTCAATGAATGAACAGTGGCGCGAATGTTCTCGACGCCAAGCTTTTCGATCAACAGATTCGTCGCGAGATTGCTGCTGACAGTGATCATCAGCTCGCAAAGCTGCCGCAGCGTGCGCGTCTGCCCAGCCGCCTTATACAAATCCGTCTCCGAATCATCCGCCGGATCAAGCGCGTAGATCGAACCATCCGCCAAGCTGTGAAATTCATTTTTTACGATGAGGGGATCGTCCAGCTTCAACTTTCCTTCGCGTACTTGGTGGAATAGCTCGATCAACACCGGAATCTTCATCGTGCTGGCCGCGTGAAACGGTTCATCCGCCCCGAAAAACCACTCCGCTTTGCCATCCAATGTGCGAAACGCCACGCCCACATCCGCTCCACTCTTCCGTATCGATTCCTGAATCCCCCGAATCGCCGCCGCCAGCTTCGAATCCTGCCCCGCCGCGCAGCGCACCAAACCAAATGCGTTTAGCGCAAGCACGCACCACGCTGACAATCTAAGAAACGCGGGAATCCGGAGTTGGCTCATAGACTGGCTGGGGACACGTTCCATCCGTCAAGCACCACAACTGCCTCTTTGCCATCCAGAGAGCTTTGACCAAACTTCGCCGTGACAGTTCGGCTTTCCCCAGGCAGAAGCGAAAAGTAATTGTCCTCCCAAAAAATGGGCGTAAGGTCTTCCCCCCCCTTGCCGCGAGTGACTCGCAGATGAACCATAAACGCGATCGCCTTACTCGGATTCGAGACAGTCACCTGAGCCGTTCCGGTTCCGGAAACGACATTCGCGTTTAGCTTTACCTGTGGCAGCGAGTTAAGACCGGTGAGGTCCCCAAACTCTGCCTGCGGCGTGTACACCGTATCTTGCTGCTTCGCCCAGTTAAGAGTGTCCGCCTTCGTCGATAGCCAGTAGAAATTGTCGCTGAGCTGTTTTCCTCCCGCATCGCTCAATTGCAGCCGCAGAAAGTAAGTCTTCGAGAGGCCTTCCACTTTCGGAAGATCGAATGCCTTGATGCTGCTGTCCGCTGGCAGATCAAGCGTGACGTCGCGCGAAGCTCTTTCAGCAGCATCAATGTTGTAAATCTTCGCGCTGACTTTCGTTCCCTTCAGCGCTTCGTACGTGCTGTTCACTACAGCAATCGAATTGTCGTCATAGGAATACTGCACATGCACCGGCTCCATCGCCTTCTTCGTGCCAAAGTAGCCGCCCGCAGGCACCAGATAATAATCGTAGAGATGCCAGATCAGCGATGGCCAGCCATTATTCAGCATCCACTGGATCACGCCGGTGGACGTGTACTTGTTCCTTCCATAGGCCTCGAACATCGCGCGCTGCCCGTCGTAAGTCATTGCCTGAGCTTTGCGTTCGTAATCGTCCAGCGAAGTGGCCGCTCCATAGCGCTTGGTCAAACCATCCGTGAAAACATTCACGGTCGTAAAGCGTTCGCCGCCCGAGTGGTAGTTCCACACGTCGTCGATCGGCCACAAATGATCCTTGGGAATAAATCGTTCGAGCGATTCGCGCGGCGGAATCGCCGGGCCAGGACTCGTCTCCGTGTTGTACCCGTAAGCCCCGCCCGCTTTCTTATCGGCGAGCCAGTAAACCGGCGGCACGTATTCGTACGGCCCGGTCATCTTCACGCCCGATTTTCCAGTGACCGTCGTCCTCTCTGCGGAAGCCGAAGAAATAATCGGATTCGGCCATCCCAGATCTTCCTCAATTCCAAGATACATTTTCTCGACGTCCGCAGGCGGCGGCCCGTCGCTGCCGTTCAGCCAGACAAAAACGCTGGGATGATTTCTCAACCGTCCGATTTGATCCGTGAGCGAAGCGGCGGCGATTCTCCGTTGGTCGCCTTTCCACAGCTTCCAGCGCTCCCACGCATCGCAGCAGGTCCATCCCGGCATCACGAGAATTCCTAGCTTGTCCGTCTTGTCGAAAAATTCGTCGTGGTCCAAGCGCCCTTCGAGCCGGATGGTGTTCAATCCCATGTCCTTAACGTAAGCCAAGTCCGCATCGAGCCGCTCCGACGACCAACGCAAAAACATGTCCGGCGCCCACGCCGCACCGCGAATCAGCAGCTTGCGTCCGTTAATCTTAAAAAGCCTGTAACCTTTGTCGGTAATTTCGGAGGTCACTTCGCGAATCCCAAACGTGACGCTCGCGGAATCAGACGTTTGTCCGTCCATATCAAAACTCAGCTTCGCGGTGTAGAGGTTCGGGTCGCCCATCTGGTACGGCCACCAGATTCGCGGATGCTCCAGCTTCAGTTGCGTAAATTTCTCGGGAGCAAAACCAATTTTCCGGGATTCTCCTGCCGCAAGCTCGAGAGACTGCTCCAGTTGAATGCCATCGATGTCGCCGTGCAAGATTCCCTTCACCGCATGATCCGACGTATTGCGCAAATCCGCGCTCACCGTCAGCGCCGCGGTCTTGTATTCCGCATCGAGCTTAGACGCTACAAACGGATGCCGCACCGAAACATCTCCGCTGGTCGTCAAGAAAACTTCTTTCCAAATCCCCATGTCCCTGTCGGCGGGAGTCGGATTCCAATCCACCCACGTGATTCCCAAATCGTCCTTCTGCGGCGCGAAAATCTCCAGCGCCACCGCGTTGGTCTTGCCAGCTTGGAGGTTTTTGCTCACATTAAATTCGAAAGCGCGGTACGTTCCGGCCACATCTTTCGCATCACCGATTTTCACGCCGTTGACCCAAACATTCGCCCGGTAATTAATCCCCAGAAAATGGAGCCACGAATTCTTCTGCCCCAAATCGGCAGGCGCCGCGAATTCCGCGCGAAACCACCACGAACAAAGAAACGGGCTCCCCGCCGGCATATTCTGAATCGCGAAAAACGACTTGTTGGAATAATTCATCCCCGGCAAAGTTTTCAAATTGGTTCCGAAGTACGGGTCAGGGTACGTCTTATCCGTCACCAGTGTCCCCACCACTGTCGCCGGCAAATCGGTCTTGTGCCACGACGTAGCGTCAAAGCCAACCGCGGAAATTTGCTCGCCAGTGCCCTTTGCCACGCACGACGACTGAACCTGCCAGCCATTTTGAAGATAGACGCGCGCGCCAGGCTCTGCCGCAACCTGCGTTGCGGAACCCGCCAGCGCTACCAGCAAGACCACGAATACCAGCGCACACCTACCCGACCAAGTGGAACAAGACATAGATCTCCTCGCAAAAGTCAGCAATCGTGCCGAACTAAAAAGACGCTGTCGGGCACCGCGCAGGCCATATTAAACCGATTCAATTCAGCCCAGTATCCTTTTTTTCGGGAAGCGTCAGAAAGCAGCAAATTCCAGGAAATCCGCAAAATATATCTAGGCAAGAAAATGGTCCCGGAGGAGGGGGTCGAACCCACACGGCCTTGCGGCCACCGGATTTTGAGTCCGGCGCGTCTGCCAGTTCCGCCACTCCGGGCTGACAATTGAAAATAACATGTCATCGCCTCGCACTCAAGACGCCTTGCGAAACCCTGGGGGGACAACTCCTGATGGTCGGGCTGATCCCCTTTGGCGACGCGTAGCGGCGAGGCGCGCAGATTCGTCAAGAAACACGTCTCTCCCACGGCGCAGGAACTTTCACCGAGGCCATTCCCGCCGCGGTCGCTGCCTGAATACCCATCTCCGTATCCTCAAAAACCAAACAGTTCTTAGGCGCCACTCCGAGCCTCGATGCCGCCAGCAAAAACGCTTCTGGGTCAGGCTTGCTCTTTTTATACTCGCCCGCGCAGACCAGCGTGTCGAATCGGTCGAGCAGTTTCAGCATCTCGAGAGACGCCGTCACCGAATCCCTGGCGCTCCCCGAAACCACCGCAAACGGAATCCGCCCGTGCTGCGCCTCGATATGCTCCAACACTTCGGGAACAACTTTGAGTTCCGGCAGCAATTCGAAATAAAGCTCCTCTTTTCTGTTCGCGACGCTCTCTACAGGCATGCTGAGGCCGTGCATTTGGTTGAGTGTAGCTATGATCTCCGCCGTGGGCCTGCCTCCCCAAGCATAGAAAAGCTCCTCCGCAAATTCACAGTTCCACTCGCCGAGCGCCTTCTTCCACGCAACGTAATGAAGCGGCATCGAATCGGCAATCGTGCCGTCGCAATCGAAAAGATATGCGTCAAACGAGCCCGCCGGCAATTTCAGTTTCATTCCTTTTCCAATCTCCTATTCATCATTCTAAGCGACTGATGATTGTTGTGCGAATCGAGCGCTTGCCCGCAGTCCGGCGAGCCGATCAGCTCCGCCCCTCCAGACCGCCCGCAGAGGCGCGGAAAGCCCGTTGCGAACCTCAGTCTGGGCCCCTGTAGCTGCATGACCTTTCGCACAAGCCCTCGACTGGACGAGGCTGCGCCCGAGAGATACTCTATAGCCCCCGTTCGCAGGGGCTCCGGTCGGACCGGAGCAAACGAACGGCTTCGGTGTCGAGGTATTCGATGGCTACGGCGTTGACCGCTTCGCGGTCACCCCTCTCATTGACTGCTCCACGGTCACCCTTTGCAGTAACGCCGTCCGCCGGCTCGCGGCCTGAATACCGCAGTCTGTCCCATTCGATGAATCGCGTTCTGGAAGAGCTTGCGAGTCTGCAATCCTCGCCTGATTCCGAAACGGTGCACGATCTTCGCGTCGCAATCCGCCGCTGCCGCTCTCTGGCCGCCGTGATGGAAGAAATCGACACCGACCCCGCATGGCGAGAGATGCGCAAAGTCGCTCGCAAGCTGTTTCGAGGTCTCGGCACCGTGCGCGACGCTCAAGTCATGGGGGAATGGATCAAGAAGCTCGGTCCTGAGAATGATCCTCTGCGAGTACAGCTACTAGCCTCGCTCGGTGCAGACGAGAAGCAACGCTCCGCCGATGCCCTGCACGTGGCTGCAAAATTTAGCGAGAAGGAATGGACAAGTCTCGAGCGCCGCCTGCGGCAGCGCGTGCGGCTCGTCCCCGTGGGAGGCCTCGCCGCCGAATGCCTGGCCCTCGAGCGATTCGAGGAAGCTAAAGAGCTGCACAACCGCGCGTTGCGAACGGAAAAACCCAAGCCATGGCACGCTCTCCGTATCGGTTTGAAAAGATTTCGTTATACGGTGGAAGGTTTTCTCCCCGAGCACTATGCCGCCTGGGGCGAAAATCTGAAGCGGCTGCAGGATATTCTCGGCGATGTCCACGATTTGGATGTGCTCTCGCAAACGCTCAAGGACACGAAAGGAGTCGGGGCCTCTGAACCGGCGAAAGCGTGGCAAGAAAAAATCCTTCAGGAACGCCACAAACGAGTCGAAACCTACCGTCAGCTCACTCTTGGTAAGACCAGCCTTTGGCAAGAGTGGCGTCACAATCTGCCCCATGGCCAGCGGCTCGAAGCCGCGGCAATGGCCCGGCTCCGTTCCACGGCGCGCGCCGCAGATCCGCGCTTGCGCAGGACGGGCCAGGTATCGCGCATCGCCCTGCGAGTCTTCGAAATTTTGCGCCGCGTGGACGCCGCGCCTGTGTTTCGCGTGCCAACAATGCGCCGGCTGATGCAAGCGGCAGCCAAGCTGCACGTTGCCGGCTCTGTTGGCGACAAAAACCTCACACCAAAAGCGGTTCGCAGGTTTTTGCTGGGCTTGACGATTCCGCCCAACTGGACTTCGGACGAATGGAATCTAATGGCGTGGGCGGTTCGTTTTCACCGCGGGCCGGAACCCAAACAAAAAAATGGCTTTGCAAAACTCTCCGAAGAGCAGCAAATCACGATTCGAACGCTGGCAGGTGTCCTGCGCCTCGCGCGCTCCCTTAGAAAATCCGGCCTGGAAAGCGCCGTTGGCCTTCGCTGCGAAAAATCCGCCGACGCCATCGTACTAAGCGTCCCCGGCTTGCTCGACACCGCCGAAATCGCAGCTCGCCTCGCCGCCGCCAAACATCTTCTCGAATCCGTCTTGGACAAGCCCCTAATCCTTAAATCGGTTCCGAGACCTGAAAAAGTCCCCGCGCCCATCGCCCCGCCACCTGAACCATCGCTGGTCTCCGTAGTCTCCGCCTAGCTCAATGCCACGCGTTTCGAGATTCAGTTCGCTCACGTCATTGCAAACTCTAGTAGTGCCCCGGTTTCCGGTTACGCGACTTCCAGAGACTCAAGCCGGCAAGCAGGCGGAATCAACACACGGCCCCCGTGAGTCGTTCACTTGTCGGGGTACGGCAAGCGACGCCAATTCGGTTTGCGGGACTTTAAACTGAGCAAAACCACAATCCCAGCAGATCAAAAACTTCGGGAATAACCAGACTCCGGGATTGTCCACGTTCTTGAGTCCGCTGAAATGAATAATCATCTCAACGGGAAATTCCGCCTCGTCACCCGACGCACATAACACGCAAGCCACAACAAGCCTCCGCCACCTGAAGACCCATGCGCGCTGAACAGATGTGAGCTAGGCCCTGCAGGAACCACAAATTATAGGCACCGAGAAAGCGCTTGTGTGTTTAATCCTTGTTAAGAATTAGAAAAGGCCAAAAGCTGCCGCGGATCCCATGTCCATCCTCCTCAAAGCATACGTAAAATTGTAGTGTGTGTTGAAAAATTCACTTCCGGGAAATCATTTCCAAAATTCTTTCGTTACTTTCTGAAAGATAGAATTTTTCACCAGCCATCGTAATTACTGACACTAGCCAGTAGCTCCGCCATGCGTCAAAAGAACTCCTGCATTGTTGTTGAAATGTTGAGATGCGCCGCTCGCATTCGATGAAGTTTGCAGCGGCGCAACTCAATGAAAACCAAACAGCTTTCTGAAGGAGAAATCAATTATGCCAATTAAGAATCCAAAGGAACTATTTGTAACGATCCTGAGCCAGGTGCGACAAGGCACTGAGCGTTCGGCGGCGGTCTACAAGGAACTGGGCGAATTGGCCCAGAATCCGGAAATACAGGAGGCCCTCGAAGCACGGGCTTTCGTGTCTCAGCAAACCCTGGCGAAGCTGGACGAGGCTTTCAAAATCATCGGGGAGAAGCCGGTAAACGTCACCGGACGGCTGCACGATGTGTTTGTCGAGGATTTTCGAAGGGAGCTTGCGGAAATTCAATCCCCGGAGGCGAAGCGGTTCTTCGTATTGGCAAGGGCCAATCAATTGAGTCACATGCGCACGGCGGAATACGTTACCTTGGTGGCGGCCGCCGATGTTTCCGGTCACCATGGCGTCGGTGTGCTGCTCGAGAGCTGCCTCGCCGACCATTTGGCCTTCGTCGAACGGACGAAGCGTTTAATCCGACACGTCATCGAAGCGAAGGTCGCGGCGAGAGCTGCGGGCTGAGCCGCTAAGTTGGCGTACAACGTGAAGGATAGTTCGCATGGTCCTGCCTCTTCACCGAGGCAGGACCATGCGGATGCTTCCCAGGCCAATCGCAAGTCTGCAGTTCAATCGACTGCAATGCAGTCCGATCCAGGCTGGAAAAGGTAAATCTAGTGCTTAGTAAACGCGGTGGTCTCAATGGGTCGACGCAACACTAAGGTCGAAGTCGAATTGGCGGGTGCAGCACACGCCGGAAGGGTACCGCAGGCTTCGGTTTTTAAGGCTGCCGATTTTGACTCTTCTTTTTTTTAGACTGAACTTTTTAACTTGATCCGCATTATTGCTGTGGTATAATGTTCCCGTTCAGTACTGCGCCTCGCGATCCCGCGAGGCGTTTTCGTTTTAAGTAGCACAGGCTTCAGCCTGTGGTCTTTTCGTTCCGTACCAGGCCCATAGCACACGCCCCGTTTAGCAATGAAGAGGAAGTGGTAGCCCGCATTTCCCGCTACTCACTACTCACTGCTCACTCTCTTGCCTGTGCGCTGTTCCGTTCCACAACTCTCAAAACTCAATCAAAGGAGACATCTATGGCTTCGCTCACCGCCAAGGACCGCGTATCCCTCTGTCTATTCAGTTTCACCGATGGCCGCCGCTGCCGCACTCCCCGCACCGGCAACCACCCCCATTTCTGTTTCTATCACGCCCAAAAGGAGGCCCAGGCCTGTACCGCCGAATCACTCGCCAAAGACCTCGCCACCTTCTTCTCCGGCGATTACCTCTCCGCCTGCGATCTCAACACCGCCCTCGGACGCCTCATCCCCGCCGTAATCCGCGGCGATATAAAACCCAGACTCGCCCGCACCGTTGCCTACATGGTCCAAACTCAATTGCAGGCCATCCACCTCTCCCAGCACGAATATATCAACGCCTTCGGCGCCGACGGCTGGCGCAAAGCCGTCCGCACCTCCGTCCACGTCAACTACGACTACCGCTTCCCACCCGCCCCCGGCAACGCCGAACCCAAACCGCAACAACCCGAACCACCCCAATCCCGGCGCGTCCACCCACAACCCCAGCCACCTGCCCAATCCCCCGCTCGGCCCGCGACTTCCACTTCCTCTGCTCGGCCCGCGACCTCTGTTTCTGTTGGGGCCGGGCTTGCCCGGCCCGACCATACAACACAGCCAGCCACACCCGCTCCGCGCCAACCTCAGTTATCTCCGTCCGATTCCGCCCCGCCACAATCCGCCGCCCCCGCCGGTGCCTGTCATCCTGAGCGTAGCGAAGGACCCTGCCTCAATCCCGCCTCGTCAACCATCGATGAGACCCGACTCCCTTCAGCCCCCGCCCAATCCGCTCAACCCAACACCACACCGCGCCCGCAACCTACGCCAAGCCGCGACCCCTACGCCGTCCACTTCGACCACAACTACCGCCTCCGCATAGACGGCAACCTCTTTTAGAACAACAGTTGCCCCAGGCCCGCAAATATAAGTTTCCAAGGCCCTTAATAAGAACGTAAGTCCTGTATCAGCAACATTTACAATAACTCAGGGGGGATAAGCGACGGACTAAGGAATCCAACGACACGTCAGTAGGGGCACGATACATCGTGCCCGTCTTCGCTTGTGTAGGCTGCTAGTGTAGGTGGTGTGTGTAGGTATCGCGTGTAGCTGCCGGGCTTTAGCCCGGCTTTTAAGTCCTGGCGCAGTGTCTCGCCATTCATCGTCGCAGAAGCCGAGCGCGATCGAATTTATTTACCCGCGCGCCGAAGCAGTTTCGGCGGCGCCAGCCAAACCAACTGTCCGTTCGGCGGTGAAACGCGCTTCAATTCAATCAACGCTACGCCTGCTTTTTTCAATGAGGTTATGTGGTGTTTTGAACCCAGCGCGGCGGCGATGATGTCATCCAGTTGCGGGGCGTGTCCAAATACAAAAAGTGTCGAAGTTTGCTTGTCTTTGGCAAGCTCGCGGAAAAACAACGAAGGCTCCGCGCCTGGCAGCAGCAAATCCGTTCGCCGAATTTTCTGTTTGGAGTAGTCCAGGGCAGCGGCGAAAATCTCCGCCGTCTGCATTGCTCGCACGTACGGACTGGACAGCAACAGGTCCGGCGACGCGCCGAGCGCCGCAACCGCCGCGGCGACCCGCTTCGTTTTCTCGATGCCTTCCTCGGTCAGGTATCTTTCTGGATCGGGCGGGCACTTGGGATCTTCCCGGTCGATCGCAATGCCGTGGCGCACAACGTATATTTCCATGGGCGATTTTCCCCTTCCACGAACCTAAAGAATATCACTTGGACACCCGAGAGAGACTCCGCGTCACTTTTGTTGCGAAGCCAACTGCCGAAAATAAAGCCGCACGTGAAATTCTTTCTCGAAAAGTTCCGCGCTGCGGTTTGCGTCCAGTAAGTCTTCTGTGGCATCGCCCCGTGCAAAAATCTGGAGCCCCACGGCATCGCGTTGAAAGGCCGCGCGGAGCTGCGTGACTCGCTGGCGATGCGAATGATCCAGCGCCTCGGCGATTCGTAGAATCGCAGCAAGCCGCCGCGCAATCCGCTTGTCGCTATTATTCAGCGAAGAATATGCCACGTGATGGCCCGCCGGCTCCGATTTTCGATTGTGATAGCGCACCAGCCCGGCAACGACCGCGCGGTCCCGCCCTTCCAGGCCGGGAATGTCGCCATTCAATACCAGGTATTCGCCGTGCTTGTGGTGACCGCGATGGCTGATCATGTGTCCCGTGTCGTGCAGCAGCGCCCCAGCCTCCAGAAGCACGCGGGATTGCGCCGGAAGGTGGTGGACGGGCTGAAGCTGGTCAAAAAGGAGAACACTCAATTCCCGCACATGCTCTGCGTGCGTTTGATCCTTTTGGAAACGCCGCGCAAGGCTGCGCGTACCTACGAGCAATTGCCGCGCTGCCGCGTTGTAACGATGCGGCTCCGTCCTGGAAAACGCCTCGCGAGCAATCTCCTGGAGCAGACCTTCGCGCAACCCAACGCTAGGAATGGAAAAATTCCGAATGTTCAGGTAGCGCCCGAGCGTGACAAATGTAATCGCCGATATGCCCAGCACATCCGCGCGGTCCCGCCTTATTCCATAACTCTTCATGCGCTCGCGAACATCGCGCTCCAAAAGGTCCGGCAGCCGCTCGCGCAGCAAGGAAAGCTGGATCGTCGGGAGTCCATGGAGCCGGGGACCAGGCGCAATATTTGCCAGCGTTTCCGCGTTTCCGCCCAGAGCTACCGCCGTTTGTTCACCGAGATTCGGGCGCGAGGGCAGACGCGACTCTAAGAGTGCGCGCACGTACCTGCGCACTTGTTCCGCCTGCGCCGGACGTATCACGCCTGGAATTTTCAGCGTGGTCATCAGCCGCACGGCTCCCAACGGCAACTGCGCGCTCTGTTCCACGGTGTGATCGCGGAGAATACTTATCTCCAGGCTCCCGCCGCCCAAATCCGCGATGCACCGCGGCGGAGATTCCGGTCCAAGCGCTGCAAGGACGGCGACGCGGCCAAGACGCGACTCTTCCGAGGAGTTGATTACCTCGAGCGCGACCCCCGTCTTTTGCTTGATGCGCCGCACAAACGCGTCGCGATTGCGGGCTTCGCGGGATGCACTCGTGGCCACCGCGCGGTAGCGCGTGACTCCAAACTCCTCCATGACTTCGTGGAAATGCCGGAACGCCTTGATGCCTTTCTTGAAAAGCTTTTCGCTGAAGCGGTGCCGCAGAAAAACGCCTTCGCCCAACCGCAGCGAATATCTTTCGTTGACCAAAGGTTCTATATCTAGGGCGGAATAGGCGCGCGCGACCGCGAGGCGCACCGCATTGGAGCCCGCATCAATGGCGGCAATGTGAACGGGCTCGGACATTTCGGAATTTACCGCCAGAGATGCGCAAGCGCGGCGGAAGGCGTGTATTTCGTCGCGCGTATTCCCAATTGCTCGCCGATGCGCTGGCGAAGCTGTTTGTTGACGGCGGAAACGCTCGCTTCGCCGTCCAGTTCGATGAACGCGTGCCGTTTGGCCATCACTTCGAATTCCCGCTTGATCATCGTTTGGTAGCGGATGAACGACCAATAGAGGTCATGGGAAAGCGACATGTCGCGGCCGGCTTCCCAGTAGCTGATGGCTTGTGCCTTTTTGAATTCGCGCGCAAATGCAGTTTCGGGACGAACATTCAACCAAAACGTAAGATGCGGGCGCAGTGCCATGGCGTAAAGACCGTTCAAATAATCCCGGTTGATTCCACGAACTACTCCGCGCGCTACGAGCGTGAAGATAAAGCGGTCCGCGAGAACAACCGTCCCGGAGCGAAGCGCGGGCAAAACGCGGTGCTCGACCTGGTCAAAAAAATCCGTGGCGTACATGAGCGACAGCGTCAGGCGCGTTACCGCATTCTTCGCAAGCAGTTCGTCGATGTCGCGTCCCACGAGGTAGGATCTTCGCAATCCGCTGGTCTGAACGGCAAAGCCTTCGGATTCGAGCCATTCCTGAAGCAGCGCGATCTGCGTAGATCGTCCGGAGCCGTCCATCCCTTCGATGACGATGAGGTTTCCGGTAATTTCACTGGGGTCAAACCCGACCAGTGCTTCGCCATAGAAATATTGCGCAGCGCCATCCTCGCCGGGTGCTGCGGGTTTCGCCCCGGGAAGCGGCGCGCCCGTGGCCTGCGTCAGTTCCACCGGAACAACCGGCACGCTGGATCTTTCTTTCTCTTTTTCCTGATCGGACATGCTTACTCCGGAGCCTGAACGCCTGGCGCGAAACGCTTCAAATCAATCTTTGAAGCCACAATCTCTCTCATCTGTTTCTGGAGCTTGTTCACCGGCAGCGTGCCATCCAGCACGACGAAATTGTCGGAGTCCACCATTTTGTCGTACTCCTCGAGAATGCGCGCCTGGAACAGGCGGAAACTCTCCGCGCGGTCGTAGGAGAGCGCCATATCCATTCCCGCTTCGTAGTATTTCAGTTTGGGACGTCCGCTCAGAATGCGATGCACGGCTACGTCGAGTGGCGCGCGAAAATAAAACGTAATGTCTGGAACAGGTGCAAAGCGATAAAGATTTCTCAGCCAGCGCGCGGGGCACCCACGAGCTGCATCGCGTGCAAACGCCGTGTAAATGTAGCGGTCGGCGAGCACCAAATAGTCGCCTTGCAGCAGCGGCATGATCTGCCGTTCGCAGCGGTCCGCAAAATCCGCCGCATGCAGGAGCGAAAATGTTGTTGGTGTGAGCAGCCGTCGCTGTTTTCCGCGGCGCGTGGCGGACTTCACCAGCGGCGACGAGTTCCACTCCGTAAAATGCAGCCGGTAGCCGCCGATTTCCAGCCAGCGTTTCAAAAGATAAAGCTGCGTGCTCTTGCCCGAGCCATCCGTGCCTTCCACGACGATGAGCGCGCCTGGGTACGCTCGGCTCGGCACCGGTTTTCCCGGTTGCGGAAGTGTGGATTTGCCCGCTTCCGTACGCGGCTGTTTTTGAACGATGTCCTGATTTTCCATTAATCTTTAGCGAGAACCGATCTGGCAACTCAGCGTATGCCTGCATTGTTACAAATGCATTACAACACACCCCGCAATAACAGGCAAAGTGCGCTGCGTGTAAACTGAGAAATCCGGCGCGTCAGAAAACCGCTACTTTAATGTGCAGGAATTTCTTGGGATTCTGCCGGAACTCTCCGATAAGCAATCGCATATCGCCGGTAAGGCCGCTCAAATTGTCGTAGAGTCTCGGATCGGAGAACAGTTTTCCCATGGTAGTCGTGTTGTCATTCAGTTTGGCGGTTGCATTAGCCACATTTTCGGTGGTTTCCCGCATCTTGTTGTAGAGCGTATCGTCCGTCACGAATTTGCCAAGCGTGCCTTTGCCTGCGCGCACGTCTCCGATCATGGCGTTGCCATTTGCGGCCGCTTGTTTGAATTCATCATAGAGCGAGGGATCGTTGAGCAGCTTTCCGATGGTTCCCTTCTGCGAGCGTACATCGGTCAATATTACGTTTACGTTGTCGAGCCCCTTGTCCACTTTGTTGTACATCTCGTCCGACGCTACCAACTTTCCGAGGGTTCCTTGTCCAGCTTGAATATTCGCGAGCATGCCCTCGCCGCGGGAAAGGATGCTGTTCAGATGATTGTAGGCCTGTTCGTCGACCAACAATTTCCCGAGCGTACCTTTCCCCGCCTTTACTCCGTTGACCAGTTCCTGGATGTCTTCCGAGAGCGTTTGCAGATTTCCCAATACGTCCGCGCTTCGCTCCATCACTTCCTTCATCGCCCTTTCTTCCGCTCCCGGAACTTCTTGCCCGTCCTTGAGCTCCGCACCTGTGACTCCCAGACTGATGTTGACGTACCGGTTGCCCAGCAACCCTTCCGTCACAAGGCTCGCCGTGGAATCCGTCAGAATGTCGCTCTCGTACTTCCTGCTCACGCGCATGACGACTTCAATGTTCCTGTTTTTCGGCCGCACCTTGCCTGGTGTGTGAGGCGCCAGATTAATGGATTCGACGTTTCCGATTTCCACTCCATTCAATCGCACCGGAGCTCCGTGCACGAGACCCGAAACGTCCGGCAGATAGGTGATGAGCCGGTATTTCGGTCCAATCGTTCCCGCCCCCGTCACATAGAAAATGCCGGCGGCCAGGACCGACAGGCCAACCAGCACGAACAACCCCACGCGCAGTTCCGTCCACGTCACTTGTTTGCGCTGCGCCATTTTTTCTTCCCTCCCTTTCGATCTTGCAACCGCCTACCGGCAATCACACGAGAAACCGCTTCAGATATTCATCTTTAGTATTCACAAGTTCTTCCTGGCCGCCCTCGAAATAAACTCCGCCATCCCGCAAAACCAGAAAACGCGTCGCCGCCATCCGGGCTTCGCCTGGCGCATTTCCGTTGGACACCCTGCGCACAACCCGCTTGGATGCGGCGTCGAAGCGAAAGTTCGCGAGAGCGAAACCGTCCTGAAGCCGCTGCGTCGCGAGGAGCGCCGTCACGCCGAATACGTCGCGCAGCCGCAAGATGAGCGTAATGATGGTTTGCGAAGTGACTGGATCCAGCCCGGCGGTCGGCGAATCGTAGAGCACGATGGACGGCTGGTTAATCAGCGCTCGCGCGATAGACACGCGCCGCCGCATACCTCCGGAGAGTTCGGACGGAAACAGGTCCATGGTATGCTCCAATTCAACAAAGCGCAGCACCTCGCGCACGCGCAGCTCGACCTCATCACCCTTCACTCTGTCTTCGTGCAGCCTGTAGGCCACGTTTTCCCCAACCGTCATCGAATCAAACAGTGCTCCTTCTTGAAAGACAAAGCCAATTTGTCGCCGGAAGGCCAGCAAGTCCCGCTCCGCCATGCCGGATACATCCCTGCCAAGCACCTGGATGTTACCCTTCGAAGGCCGCAGGAGTCCCGCTGCCAGTTTGAGCGAAAGGGTCTTGCCCATCCCTGTTTCGCCTAACAGCACCAGCGTCTCCCGTTCCTGCACCCGAAAGGAAACTGCGCGCAGAATGTCTCTTCCGTCGAAGCCGATGCGCACGCCCTCAAATGTGATGGTTGGACCGGAGTCGGAACTCGATGTGAGCGCGCTGGTCATCGGGCGTGTGGCCGCCATTATAGCGGTAATTCTGTTGTTACGAGGGTACGAAACAACCTGCGCTTACTGAAGCCCGGTAGGTCCCGCAGGTTCTAGAAAAGTTTGTCGGCGAAGTACAACGCCACTTTGGTGAGAAATGCGTCGGCCACAATGATCATGACGGAAGACAGCACCGCGGCTTGCGTCGTGGCCCGGCCGACACCCTGCGTGCCGCCGCGCACCGTCAGTCCTTTGTAACAACCAATGGTTGCGAGAATGAATGCGAAAAAGAACGGCTTGGTGAACCCCTGCATCAAGTCCGCAAAATCGAGGGCATCGATGGCGCGGCGCCAGAACTCGACCGCGGTGAGGCGCAGGGAAAAAACCGAAGCGACGCAGCCGCCCATCAAGCCCATGAAATCGGTCATCGCGGTCAGGAGAGGAAGGGTCAACAGCGTGGCAATTACCCGTGGCGCTACCAACTTGCGGACGGGATCGGTGCCCATTGCGCGCATGGCGTCGACTTGTTCGGTCACCAGCATCGAGCCAAGCTCGGAGGCGATCCCCGTCGCGCAACGGCCCGTCACCAGCAACCCTGTAAGCGAAGGCCCCAACTCCCGGACGAGTGCGATGGCCACCACGTCGCCGGTCAGCGAGGTCTGGCCGAAGCGAGTGAACTGCGCCCCCGTCTGCAACACCATAACCGCGCCTATAAAAAAACCCGATAGCAATATGATGGGGAGCGAGCCAGCGCCGATGCTGTCCATCTGCTGCAGAACGTCTTGAAGGTAGTACGGCGGGGTGACCAGAGTGACCATCGTGCGGCCGCAGAGCATGGCGTAATCCTGCACATCCGCCACGGCGCCCTTCAGAGCGTTGACCAGCACTCCTGCGACGGTAATTTGCGGTTCCGTCTCGTCTTCGCGACCTGCGACCTGCAGAGGTGTGTCTGCCACGAGTACCTGTTCGTCAGCCGTCTCGCTGAACTCCTGCGGCACAAAACCTGAGTCGGAAGCGTAACCGCGAGTCAAGAACACGTCAAGCAAGCAGTGCGACGTACGTGCTGGCGGTAATTTCTCTTACAGAGACCTGAGTTACTGCCGGCGGGGGTATCCTAATCGCGAGGAGAATAGCGTGATAACCCGCATCGATCACATACAGTTGGCTGCCCCAAAGGGCTGCGAGGCCGCCGCTCGAGAATTCTACGGATCGATTCTCGGCTTGGCTGAAATCGAGAAGCCTGCTTCGCTCCGCTCGCGTGGCGGCTGCTGGTTCCAGTGTGGCGATCAACAGATTCACATCGGCGTGGAACCCGATTTTCGCGCGGCCAAGAAGGCTCACCCTGCTTTTGCGGTTTCGGATCTCAGCAAGCTCCGTGAATCGCTCGTCGCCCACGGTGTAAAGATCACTGAAGATGACTCGCTGCCCGGCATGCACCGCTTTTTCGCTGAAGATCCCTGGGGAAACCGTCTGGAATTCCTTGAAGGCAATTTGTTGTAATGGGCCAATTTCCGATCATCCAAACAACACAGGCAAGTGGACTGAGCTGTCGCGACTTCCCACAACTGGCCGTCTGACTCGGAATAATGTGATGCGGCTATCCGACAGCGCGAATTGGTTGCCGTTGTGACGCACACTCGCGGCCGTGAGACGGTTCGAGAATCGCTCTCAGTGTTCATAGATCACGCAAAGACTCTGATTGAGCAAGGCGGTCCAGTGGTGTACTATTCGGGCACCAAAAGATCTTTTGGCCGCAGTCGAAATCCGCACCAACCCGCGCAGGAACACTACAAACCCCAAATGTAAAACAATTCAAGAGGAGGACCCCATGACCCAATCCAGCGCTACACAACGAGGCAGCGAGCAGGCAGATGCAATTCGTCCTTTTCAGAAGGTAAATGTTCCGGAAAACGAACTTACCGAATTGCGCAGGCGCATCAACGCGACAAAGTGGCCTGAACGAGAGACGGTTACAGATGCAACTCAAGGAGTACCGCTCGCGACGGTCGAGGCGCTCGCGCGCTATTGGGCGACAGAGTATGACTGGCGCAAGATCGAAGCAAAAATGAACGCCCTGCCGCAGTTCATCACCGAGATCGATGGGCTGGACATTCATTTCATTCACGTCCGCTCCAAACACGAAAATGCGTTGCCTCTCATCGTGACGCACGGTTGGCCCGGCTCGATCACCGAACAGATGAAGATTATCGATCCGCTGGCCAATCCCACCGCGCATGGCGGAAATGCATCCGACGCGTTCCATATCGTGGTTCCGTCCATGCCCGGCTACGGTTTTTCCGGTAAGCCGACCACTACCGGGTGGGACCCCGCGCACATTGCACGTGCCTGGACCGTGCTGATGAAGCGCCTCGGCTACAACAAATTCGTAGCGCAAGGCGGCGATTGGGGTGCAGTCATCACCGAGCTGATGGGCGTGCAGGCGCCACCGGAGTTGCTGGGCATTCACACCAACATGGCTAACGTGGTTCCCCTCGACATCGACAAGCTGGCTTTTTCCGGCGCACCGGCGCCGGCGAATCTCTCAGCCGACGAGAAGCTCGCTTACGACCGTTTGCAATTCGTATATCAAAAGGGAATCGCTTACGGCTACCAGATGGGGTTGAGACCGCAGACGCTTTACGGAATCGCGGATTCACCCGTCGGCTTGGCGGCTTATTTTCTCGACCACGACGCGCGCAGCTACGAAATGATCGCACGGGTCTTTGCTGGAGGCAGCGAAGGCCTCACCCGGGACGACGTCCTCGACAACATCACGCTCACTTGGTTGACGAATACGGCGCTCTCGGGGGCCCGTCTCTATTGGGAGAACAAGGGTTATTCGTTCTTCGCCGTCAGAGGCGTGGTTGTCCCGACCGCCGTGAGCGTCTTTCCAGACGAACTCTTTCCCGCCCCGCGAAGCTGGGCGGAGCGGGCGTATCCCAAACTGATCCATTACAACAAGCTCGACAAGGGCGGCCACTTTGCGGCCTGGGAACAGCCGAAGCTCTTTTCAGAAGAGGTTCGCGCAGGCTTCCGATCACTACGCTAGTTCGAGTTGAGCAGCGGCGCGCACGATTTGCGCGCCGCCTTCCCCATGAAGCTCCCTCGGGCTTCCGATCGCTAAGGTAAGGTTCTTCACAAGAGAGGAGAAGATGATGACCCCATCCAGCGCTACACAGCGAGGAGGCGAGCAGGCAAATGCACAGTTCAACGCCGACCGCACCCATCCGGGCCGGTGGACGATCACCTTCAGCAATCCGCCGATCAACATGTTCCTTCCCACAACGATCGTCGAATTGGGAGCGCTAATGACTGACCTTGAGGCGGACCCGTCCGTGAAGGTCGTAATGTTCCAGTCGGCGAATCCCGATTTTTTCGTCGCCCATCTCGACGTAGCCAAAGCAGCTGAACGGCCGGAGGTGCTGGGCCTTTGGCGCGAATTTGTACTGCGCCTCTCGTCCGCGCCAGTCGTGAGCATCGCCAAGATTCGCGGCCGCACGCGCGGCATCGGGAACGAGTTCGTGTTGGCCTGCGACATGCGCTTCGCCAGCAGGCAAAGCGCTCTATTCGGCAACCCCGAGGTCGGCGTTGGACTGGTCCCGGGCGGCGGAGCGCTGGAATGGCTCCCGCGCTTGGTCGGCCGCTCGCGGGCACTTGAGATTGTGCTCAGCGGCGACGATTTCGATGCTGATATCGCCGAGCGCTATGGCTGGGTGAACCGCGCTCTGGACGATGCCAACCTCGACTCGTTCGTCGATGCGCTCGTCCGGCGTCTGGCCTCGTTCGACCGTGAAACGCTAGCCGTCGCGAAGGCCCAGGTCAATCGGTTCGGGATGCCGACAGCTGCCGAGCTTCAGTCAAGCATCAACTTGTTCTTCCCATTGCTGGCCTTGCCCGGTGCCCAGGCGCGCCGTGCCAAGATCCGCGGCATCGGTTACGGCGTTCCGAGCGACTTCGAATTAAACTTCGGCCGGTACCTCCCTGCGCTCGGGCGGGCGGACGAAGATGACACGGATAAGCAGCCCGACTGATCGTCGCCCTGGATTTCTAAACTCGGCACCGACGTTCGCGCATGTCAACCAACGTCGAGGTCATCGGTGAAACGCGGATGGTCCAACACTATGTCGAGCAGGTAGCCGACAGACATCATCATCTGGTTCTCGTTACACCAACTTAGACCAACACAGACCGTGCGAAGGTTGGTCTCAGACCTTTTTCACTAGAACACATAGATGTGTTAGCGAGGAGACCATTACATGAAACGCTGGAAGCTGATTCTTCTCCTACTGGTGCTGGCCGCCGGGCTGGCGATTGGCGCCGGCGTTTCGCTGCTGCACAACGGCTTGAGCGCTCGTGCCACGCCGACCGCTATGGAAGCGATGCTGGCGCGAAACGCCCGCCACCTGGCGATACCGGCCAATGCCCGCAACGAGCACAACCCCGTCACGCCGTCCAATCAGAATCTTCAAGAAGCAATGGCGCATTTCGCGGATCATTGCGCAACGTGTCACGGCAACGATGGCAGCGGCGATACTCTGTACGGCAGGGGCTTATACCCGAAGCCGCCCGATTTGCGTTTGCCGGAAACGCAAAAGCTTTCCGACGGCGAACTGTACTTGATCATCGAAAACGGGGTCCGGTTCACAGGCATGGCTGCGTTTGGCGGCGTCCACAGATTGCATGACAGCTGGAAACTGGTGCTGTTCATTCGGCATTTGCCGCAGCTGACCACGGAAGAACGCGTGGCGATGGAGGGTTACAACCGGAAAGGGCCATGGAAACCAAAGGAAGGTCAGGAAGAGTAGGATTTTCTGGGGGTTGCGCCGGTGCACCAAAAGGCACAATCGGTGCCTCATCATTAGTAAAGTAAGGTTGACAAAAGCGGGCACTATGCGGCTTGGGAAGAGCCACGACTCTTTTCAGAGGAGGTTCGCGCGGGCTTCAGACCACTGCGCTCGAAGTCATCATGTGATCTTGGCCAACGCTGGCTAACTGTTCGTCTGGTGGCAGGAGAGCTTCGTTGATAGAGGCTCTCCTGTTTCGCCCCCGGGAAGTGCTTCCATTTCCTCCTTTTATGGTGTTCTTATTCCCGGTGGTCGTACGGCTGTGCGGGCCTCGTACGCGAGAGGCGCATAGCATCAGTATGTCGAGATCAGCGCGCTCGAAATGCTCCATGACGACGCATGGCAAAAAAAGCCAGGGCCTCGCCTGATTCAGACGGCTCCAATTATAATGACGCGGATCTTCGTACGGCCGAACCCGCGACGCAGAAAGGCAGTCAGGATGAATGAAAAGCAGAGCGCAGAAGTACGGCTAACTTCCGCGGAGCAGTCACTGACGGAGCTTTGGGAGAAACACCTCGGCGAGGAATTCACGACGCGGGACACGGAGGCCACGCTTGAGACCATGGTGGCGGACGCCTACGTGAACCACATCCCGGTGTTGACGGGCGGTGTGGGCCTCGAACAATTACGAGTGTTCTACTCGCAGCACTTCATCCCCAAGATGCCTCCCGATACGGAGATCGTTCCCGTCTCCCGAACGATCGGAGCGGAGCGGCTGGTGGACGAGATGATTTTTAAGTTTACCCACACGATCGAAATGGACTGGATGCTTCCCGGCATTGCGCCCACAGGCAAGCGGGTGGAGTGTCCACTGGTGGTAATTGTGCACTTTCGCGATGGAAAGCTAGCCAATGAGCATATTTATTGGGACCAGGCTACGGTGCTGGTGCAGATCGGGCTTCTCGATCCATCAAAGCTGCCCGTTGTCGGCGTAGAAACCGCGAGAAAGGTAGCTAATCCCAGTTTGCCCGCCAACCACTTGATTGAGCGGGCTAAAGTTGGCGGCAAATCGTAAGCATTCGGTTGGATTCGGTCAACTGCTCTTCCCGACCCCTGGCTTGCTGGACGCCCGGCGCATCCACGGTTAAACTCCTTGATTCCAATGATTGAAGTTTGCGAGTAAGTGGGGGCGTTCGCGCAGATGCTGAAGTTCTACACGGCGGGTGAATCGCACGGACAGGCGCTGCTGGCGTTTGTTTCCGGGCTTCCAGCGTCTTTGCCTGTCGATCTGAACTTCATCAATCATGAGTTGCATCGGCGGCAGCTTGGCTACGGGCGCGGGGGGCGGCAGAAAATCGAGAAGGATCGAGCCGATATTTTCGCTGGCGTGCGGCACGGGCAGACGATTGGCGCGCCTATCGCGCTTCGGATTGAGAACCGCGATTGGGCCAACTGGGAGAACATTCTCCCTGTCGAAGCAACGGCTGAATCCGCGGGTAAGGAGAGAAAACTCCTTGCGCCTCGGCCGGGCCACGCGGACCTTGCCGGCTCCCAGAAATTTAATTTTCACGATGCACGCTACGTGCTGGAGCGAGCTTCCGCACGCGAAACCGCGGCACGCGTCGCGGCTGGCGCGTTCGCGAAGCTGCTGCTGCGCGAATTTGGGACGGAAATTGCGAGCCACACCGTTCAAGTTGGGCACGTTCGTCTCGAACGCGCGGCGACTTGGAAGGAGATTCAAGCGGTCAGCGCCGATCTGGACTCGCCATTGCGGTGCATCGACAACGCCACGCAAGACAAAATGAAAGCGGAAGTCGACGCCGCGCTTAAAGCGGGTAACACCGTCGGTGGGATTTTTGAGATTGTCGCCCACAACGTTCCTGTTGGGCTCGGCAGCCACGCGCAGTGGGACGAGAAGCTCGACGGTCGCCTTGCACAAGCGCTGATGAGCGTGCAAGCCGTCAAAGCGGTCGAGATTGGAGCGGGTGTTGCGGCCGCAGGCTCTTACGGCAGCGAAGTGCAGGACGAGATTTCCTACGATAAAAACGCCCGGCGCTTTCGCCGGTCCACGAATCGGGCCGGCGGCCTCGAGGGCGGCATCACCAACGGAGAAGACGTCGTTATCCGCGGCTACTTGAAACCTATCTCTACGCTGCGCCAGGCGCTGCATACCGCGGACATGGTTACAAAGGAACCTGTTGCGGCGGCTTACGAGAGATCCGACTGGTGCGTCGTCCCGGCGGGCGCTGTGGCGGGGGAAGCCATGATCGCACTTGTGCTGGCGGATGCTTTTCTGCAAAAATTTGGAGGAGACTCCCTTTCCGAGATGCGGCGGAATTTCGACAACTATGCCAGAC
>Ga0210384_10000449_pt1 | contig 63483 bp, 72 predicted proteins | sample IncBWH2MmetaG_FD_160574 | JGI IMG/M metagenome (GOLD analysis project Ga0210384, IMG submission 160574) | Forest soil microbial communities from Barre Woods Harvard Forest LTER site, Petersham, Massachusetts, United States - Inc-BW-H-2-M | ecosystem: Environmental > Terrestrial > Soil >...
GCCAATACCCTCCTTGGCGAGAAGTGTTTGCAAAGGAAGAGAATAAAGAAGCACGCGCCACGATTGGCCTAAACCCTCGCTATGTTGGGCTTATCGCCGAAAGTTTCGATGCCATTCTAGGCAAGCCAAAAAAGAATGAGCACGTGGTGTGTATCGAACCGGGAATCGATCTTGGTCCCATACGAATCACGTGTCCCGAAGCTCCCCAGCTAGAAATCATTCTCGCGCCAGCGAAACAGCCTCCTACGCCGTGGACGCTCGGCAAGCGAAAGGAGTCAATCGCTAAGGCCGTTTGAATCATCGCCGACTGCGTCTGTCTAACCCGCAGACGCAGTAGGCGGCACTCAAGCGCCGCAAACCGGTAAGAGGATACCGCATTATCCTCGCAACGAAAAAGGAGTCTTCCCATGGGCAATAACCTACACGCCGCGTCTAGCCAATGGGCTAGCCGACCGGCCGACGAACGATTCTGGACACTAAAAGACATGACCGCCGCTTGCGTGGCTTCGCAGCAAGGCTCCGCGGTCTCACGCGTGAAGTTCGGCGACTTGCGCGCCGAGCCTCGCGCCGGAGAGCTCGCGATCGTGGGCGAGAAGGGCAATCCGGCTCGCCTGACGCACTACGCCTTTGGACAATTGGCAGGAAGCGTAGGAGCGCCGGCCGGATACCTTCGCGAGCTTCCGACGCACGTCGCGGCAGAGTGCCTCAATGTGGGTTTTGCGAAAAACGAAGAAGCCAATCGACTGGACCGCGACTTGCTTTTTCACAAGAATGGCGACTTGACACTTCGCGCGTGCCTTTCGGAACGTTACGAGCGCGTATGGGACGCCGATGTCTGCCGGTATCTGCAAGGGCTCGACGGTTGGCGCAATCCGGCCGGCCGACACATCTACGGTCCTTCTCGCCCTGCCACGGCCGAAGACATCCTTCCGGGGCAGATCAATATCCACGAAGGCGATCTCATCGGGCCGGCCGGTCTGTACGCCTCAGACCATGACATGTTCGCGTTCCTGGTAGCGCCGGATCGCGTCATTGGCCACGGCGCCGATACGCTCATGCGCGGAATCTTCGTCCGCAATTCGGAAGTAGGCGACTCCTCGCTTGTGTTCACGTTCTTTCTCATGCAAGCCGTGTGCGGCAATCACATCGTTTGGGGCGCGCAAGGCGTGCACGAGGTCCGCGTCCGGCACACGGGGCAAGCGCCGATGCGCAAGGCGTTGCGCGAATTCGAGGCAGAATTGCGCCGGTATCGCGACGGTGCGGCCGAGGAAGAAGCGGGAATCATCGCAGCGAAGACACTGATCCTCGGCAGCTCAAAGGACGAAGTACTCGATGCGCTGGTAAAGTACGCAAAAACGCACTCGATTCCGCTCTCGCGCCAGCGTCTCAATGAAGGCTACGACACCGCAGAAGCGCATCAAGACTGGTATGGCAATCCGCGTTCGCTGTGGGCCAACGTGGCAGGCCTGACGCACGCTTCGCAGTCGATTGGCTTCGCAGACGACCGCTCGACGGTCGACCGCGCGGCGGGGAAACTGATGCAAATGGCGTTCTAAAAGTGGTGCGCCTGGGCGAGCCCGCAATGGTTCGCCCGTCGCGCTCGGCGCTGTAGGTCCAGACTTAGCGAAAGGTGACACCCATCGGTCGCGAAACTGGGGTGAGCTTACAGCGCCGAGTGCGGCGAAAGGAGCCGGGAAGATATGAGTGCAAGCGACGAAAGGATCGCGGCGATACTGACGGACGAAGTCCAGTTTCGGGCTCGCGTGCGGCAGCTTTGGACGGAGGCCGGCGAAGCAGGCGACAGCCAGCAAGTCGAGCTCTGCAAAGCTGCGCTCGCTGGCGACGAGGAGGCTAGCGAGGCATGCGCTCGAGTACTGGCGGAGACAGAGGCGCAATAGCTATGGCCATCTACAAAATCGAAATCCAGCTCACGACGGTGGAAGCCTACGACCCTAGAGTCGTCGAGATTGCGGTCTTGCGCGGTCTTGCGACCAAGGAATTTGGCATTGTAGGCCACGCCAGCGTTGTGGCGAAACAGGAATCAGAGCCCGCGCGCGGCGGAGTGGGGCCTACTGGGCAAGCCTATCCGGCCTCTGTTTTGGTGCGGCCATGACCCGCTGCAAAGCCTGCGGCTCGGATTACCGCAAGGGCGTTCTCGCGTTCTTGCTCACCCCCGGCGGACTCAAAGGCGCGCGCGTATGCCAGTCGTGCGCCTCGGGCGGGGTGCTGCTGGTCGCGCCGAAGCTCGGGCCGGTGGTTCGGAAAAAAGAAGTGCGGAGCGACGGGGTCGAGCGGGCGCTCAGGCAGTTGCGGACGCTAGCGGGAGCGGCGCAAGCTGTATCGAAAAAGACCTTCCCGCCAAGTACGCCGCTTCGCGAGATCGACGATCGTCTCAATGTTGAGCGCTTTTCCGGTCGCGCCGAAGGGTTCGAGAGCGCGATCGAAGTGCTCAGGCGGGAGTGTGGGTCATGATACGCACTCTCAAGACCCCCGAGCGAATCAGCGTCTCACCGACGGCGTCGCAAACGTTTCCGGCCGGCACACGCGTCGACGTAGGGGCGCGAGCCGGCAACCGCGACTACCTCGTCGCTACGCGAGCGCGCGAACCCGGCAAGACCTGGCGCAAGCTCTCCTGCTACGCGACCGTATACGCCGATAACCTGGAAGGAGGGTGGCTGCCGCCACGGTGAAACCCATGGAACCTAACGAAGCCTTGCGCGAGCTCCGTGTCGCGCTCTCGATTCTGCTCCCCCGGCGCGCGCGACTTGTCACGCTCGCTCGGGACGCCTACAAGCGCGACGAGCTCGACGACTTGATCGACGCTGCCGCCGCGCTCGACGCGTGGATATCCAAGGGCGGCTGGCTGCCGGACGCGTGGGAGCCGCATCGAGGCGCCGAGCCCGATCCGTTTCCGTCGAGCCCCAACCTGGACGACGACGAGGCGACCCCATGACCCTTCCCACCAAAATTCAAAAAGCCATGACCCGACACCGGTTGACTCTGAAAATAGCGACCGAACGGTGCTCAGCTCACTGGGATGCGCTCGCCAGCGGACAGCCGCACGAGCAGTTCGAGCGAGCGCGAGAGCATTTGCGAAACGCTGTGCAGGCAATGCGGAGGCGATAGCCAATGCCCTACCCCAAAAACCCTCACCTGTCGGCCCTCTGGCTTACCGATCCGGAGAAAGCGGCGGCGACAGTCGCGGCGGCCGTGCGAAATACGAAAACGTTTGAGGAGGCTGCACGCTCGCTCGGCGTGGGCCGTCGAACGCTCTACCGGTGGCTGGATCGGCCGGAATTGCGAGACGTAAGGGAGCAGATAGGAGGATAGGGATGGCGGCGACACATTGTGAATGCGGGGAGGCGACGGGCGAACGATGCGAGTGGTCCGGTCCCGTCGAACAAACCGTGCTCGTCGAGTACATGCCAACACCACACCGAGCGTCGCACGAGGCGGCTCGCAATAGTGGCGTCTACCCGCACAACGGTGCGATCCGGATTCGCTGCGAGCGATCGTGCGCGGACCGGCTCGCGCACGTGTGGAGGGACGGCGAACAGACCGCAGAGCGCGACGAATGGGTGACGGTGCTCTCATGACCGACCGCATCTGCGCCGTGCTTATCGCTACGCAAGCGATCGCCTGCGGCGGGGCACCATTCTATCTAGCCGACAACTTCGACGCCCAGCCGCCGATTACCACAGAGGATCCCACCGATGCCACGCCGCAAACACAATCAGCAACCGGAAAAATCAACGAGCAAGACTCCGCGCCCACCGTTGGATCTGCGGATTTTAGAAACCTTCCTGATGCTCAAGCTGAGCGAAACGGTTCGGGAAGCGTGCGAAATGTGGCAGACGTATATCCGGGACCCGACACGTCATCTGACGCCGGACCCGATGCCGCCGCCATCGCCGACGCCGGCACCGAAGAAGCTGCGCAAACGAAACCCGGTAGCATGGAAGCGGGCGGAGTCGAAGCCTGCCCCCCGGCACCCGTAGCGCCCGACGGGTTCAGTAACATTTGTGCTACTGCCCCAGCACGCGGCTCGAGCATCATCCAAACGTTTCCGGGCGAGTGCGCCTGCAATTGGACATGCGCGTGCCTGATGACCTCGAGCGTTTGCCAAGGGCTCGGCACGCCTTCGAGCTGCCAAGTGGTCAACGGGGCGACGTGCAATTCCGTTGTTGTGGCGGTTGTGATTTGTAAGTGAGAAGGAGGAAAAAGTGGCGAAATTGGATATGAGGTTCAGGAACGAAACCGAAGCACTCGCATGGGCGACCTTCTGCGCCGGTGTTGCGGTCGATTGCGACGAAGACGAAGGTGAGGAAATCCTCGAAGAGGCGGCAAAGCAGGCGGACAAAATGCTTGCACTGCACTTCCGTAAGCGGGCAGAAAGGTGAGCGCCCGCGACGAAATCACGGCAACTGCCGCCGTGTGGCTCTTGCTCGCACTTATCGGCTGGGCGTGCGCCGAGCTTTGGGGTAGGGACGACTATGCCCCGGGGAGTCCAGCCTGTATGACCCGTGTTCCGCCCCCTTGTGCTACGCTTCCAGCATGTCGTTCATCCAGCACACCTCCGCATCCGTTGCGACGGTCATGACTCCCTCGATTCGCGCGGTCCAGACTTCCGAGCTCGAAGCGACCGCCGCGTTTGCGCGCGCGCGCAAGGGCAACACGCGCTTGCCTACGGCCATCGCCAACTATCCGGATCCGGCGGTCACGGATGGTGACATCTTCGCCCGCGCGCTCTACTTCATCCGGCGCGACTAAACCCGCTCTTCATCCGGGCGGCGACTAATCCAGCGCATCCGGCGCGACTAGCCGGATACAGCGTTGACGCGGCCCCCGAGGTAATCGCTCAGCGCGATATCGGCGTCGATCACCATGTCCGCCACTAGGTCGGGCGCCTCGGGAAACACATCCGAGACAAGGCACTCGCCTTGTGAGTAATGGTAAAGCTGACGCATCTGGTAGCTACGTATGGCGACATCCGGCACACGGCTGAAGCTAGACCAGTACCCTTTGTAAGCCAGCTTGCGGTACAGAAATTCGGGCGTGACGCCTACGGGAAGGCCGTTTCCGAGATACACCTTGCCCACAAAGCCGGACGGACGCATCTCCGTACACCACGACACACTATCGGCTTCCATTTGGGCGATCGTCGTCAGAACGTTGCAGCCTTCGAAGTCGCGAAACAGATTGATTCCTTCCGGCAAAGCCAGCCGAATACCGTCCCGCCGCGCGCGAGCTCCGTCCTCGCCTCCCGTTTCGCTACTCGGAGTCCAGCCGCCACTACGTGCCGTTTGCACGGGCACCCAATAGAGACCCGCTGCGAGGCAATCGGTCAAATTCTCGGGGGTGGTGTTGTCCAGGTATCCGGCGTGAAACACGAATCCAAGCGCGCGCATCGCGAGATACTGATCGGCGGTAGGCAGCGCGAAACAATCGAACCCGAGCGCCGCATGCGGCAGGCTGACGAGCTTCACGGTTCCCCGCGACTACGCCGCGTTGGCCGTAACGCCAGCAGGTAGCGACGTTGGGTTGCCTTTGTAAGTGCCGAGAAGTGTTGCGGTATTTCCACCAGGCGCGATCGTGTACTGAGCGTCGCTCGACCAGCCCATCGCTGCCACTCCGAGCACGGCGGCCGCGCTTCCGGCCACCTGGTACTTGTTTCCGGGCGCAAGCTGCGTCACGGCGCGATGCGTGTACCACCAGTACCCACCGCCCGCCGCAACGGCCAGCGCAAGCCATTTCCATCCGCTCATGACGTCACCGGCAGTTGCTGGACATTCTTCACGGCGCCAATCGCCGCGATGACCAAGACGCTTCCGATGCCGACCATCGCCGTCGTCTCGGCGACCGCGCGCCAACGTTTCGAGTTGGCGCCCACCAAAAGCCCGCCAAAGCTCGCCGCAAGCGCGCCCAGGGTTCCCCCTTCGACCGCGCCTACCGATTGATTGCTCGGAGGCGGAGGGCTGACGGCGTACCCAACGGCGGCGCCTGCTGCGGTGACCGCTCCGAGGGCCAGAAGCGCAGCGAAGAGCACCCCTTCGGAAGTGGTCGGCGGCCGCATCGATCTAGAGCTTATGGGAAAAGTGACGTAAGCTCAAGGGCGTGGATCTACGGATCGTTGTCCCATCAGCCATCGCGGCAGTCATCGGTGGCTCGCTATACGCGGAAGGAAAAAAGGCTCAATCTGACCCGCGGGGGGACATTTTGCCGAATGTAAGTCAGAACGAAGTTACTGGTGGAGGCGTGTTGCTTGCGCTCGGCATTGTGGGCCTGATTGTTGGCGTAGTGAGATGAGTCTCGACCCCGCCAGCTATGCCGAGCTCTGGCGCATCGCCAGCGAAACCGGTGTCCTTCCGGAACACATCCTTCCAACGCTGTACTTCGAGAGCGGATTTGACCCGAGCATACAGAACCGTTCTGGCGCTGAATTTTTCGGGATCAACCAAGCGTCGACAGACCTCATCTCCGCCTACGCCGGCACCGATCCACAGACGTACATGACCTGGCCGGCGAGTGCTCAGCTTCGCACCGTGGTACGCGGATACGTAAAAGCGCTCGTCAATCAGTACGGCAAGATTCACAGCGCTACGCGGTTCGAACAGGCCAACTTCTACCCGGCATCGCTCGAGACGGCGCGCGGACTGAATGACGTCATCGTCTCGGCACCGAGTGCCGCATACAACGCCAACGCCGGACTGGACAAGGACAAGAAAGGCTCCGTCACCGTCTCCGATCTCGCGCGCGTCATGACGACTGCAGCGAGCTCGCACGCGGTGCAGTCGGCCATCGCCGCGACATACGCAAACAAGGGTCGGTACGCGCCTTTGGATATCGGTGTGAGCGGCACTCCGATCGAGCGACGCCTCGAGCGAATGCGAATGCGTCTGCATCCAGCGTTTGCCGGTCTCTCACCCCCCATCGACCCCCCGATGATGGATGGAGACGTGGAGCTCGTGACACAACGGCTGCCGCCCATCGGCTTGGGCGCCTCCCCCGAAGACATCAACCACATCGTCTACGGAGACGATTTCGGCTTCTGGCAAATGCATCCGAATCTCGCGAAGCTGAGCATCGCTGCGTCGATTCTGACGGCGAGCTGGCTGGCAGTGAAATCGGGCTGGATTCACCGGTATCTTTGAGCGTCGATTTTTTTCCCAGCATTCTCGGCACCGAGTCCGCCTGCGCACCGGTATAGAGTCAACGATTTCTGAGCCTCACATCATCCCCGAGTCACAATTGACCCACCCAAGTGGCTCAGGTACCGTATGGCTGAGCACTTGGCATGCCCGGCTCTTCGAATGGTGGTCGAAACAAGTTTTCGAAGGTCGGGCGGTAAATGCCCGGACCGCTCGACCAACACTCGCTCGACAACGTCGATCTCGAGTACTTAATTGATCTTTTGGTCAAGCGTGGCGCCGGGTCGACCGGCCCCACGGGGCCCGTCGGACCGACAGGAAGCCAAGGGCCTACTGGCAGCCAGGGCGGCACCGGCGCGCTTGGACCCGCTGGACCAACAGGAGCACAAGGGCCTACGGGAAGCGGCGTCGGCCCGCAAGGGTCGCCGGGACTGACGGGTCAACAGGGAGCCACGGGACCCACAGGCGCCATCGGCGCGACCGGTGCCCAAGGTCTTCCGGGGCAAGCGGGACCTACCGGACAGGCGGGACCCACTGGCGCGGGAGGCGGCACGGGCGCACAAGGTGCTACGGGTCAAGTAGGACCTACCGGCCAGGCAGGAGCGACCGGCACCGTCGGGCCTACGGGACCCACCGGTCCACAAGGGCCGACGGGCGCCGCAGGACTGCCCGGGCAAACGGGAGCGGTCGGGCAAACCGGTTTCATCGGTCCAACGGGAGCCGGAAGCGGTGCGACGGGGCCCGCAGGCGCGACGGGACAGCAAGGTCCTGTCGGCGCGAGTCCGAATACTCAAACCTTTGCCAGCAATGGAACGTTTTCCGTTCCCGCGGGCGTCAGCCGCGTTCTTCTTATCGGTTGGGGCGGCGGCGGAGGTGGGGCCGGTGGTGCAGCCGGCAACACTGTGACCCCTCGCTCCTCCGGAGGGGGAGGCGGTGGTGGAGCCATCTCGTCGCTCGCGTTCGCCACGGTTACGCCGCTCGGTAGCGTCGCTGTCACCATCGGCGGCGGTGGTGCAGGTGGCGCCGCGGGCGCCGACGGAACGTTCGGCACAGACACCATTTTCGGATCGGCTACTGCCGTCACGTTCAAGGGAGCCAGCGGCGGTCGCGCGGGGCAGCAGAACGCCGTCAATACGAGTCCCGGCACCGTTTCGTGGGGCGGATCACCGACAACGGGCCCTGGACCCGAAAACATTTTCCTCGGCAATTCCTCCGAAAGCTCGTCTCTCGCGGCGGGATTTTTCGACATCGCCACGGGGGTTCCGCAAGGTGGCGGAGCCGGTATTGGAAACTCCATTTCGTCTCCCGGCGGCGGCGGACCGCAGTTCTCCGGAGGTCTCGGCGGCGGATTTGGCATCAACGGAACTCTTCCCGGCGGTGCGGGAGGAGGCGGAGGGGGAGCCGGTGGCGGAGGTAACGGGGGAGCCGGCGGAAGCGGCGGAACCGGTGGCGGCGCAACTGGAAATGCCGGTACCGCAGGGAGCTCCGCTTCTGTCAATACGGGCGCGGGAGGTGGCGGTGGGGGTGCGGGAGGTGACGGCACTTCTACAGGTGGCAATGGCGCTGCGGGCGGCAACGGCGGAAGCGGTCAGTTGACCGTTTTGTGGTGGGCGTGATGCGAGTCCATCAGACGCCACAACAACGTCTCGCCGCTGCACGAAAGCGCCAGCGAAAGATTCTCGCGCGTATCGAAGTTCTCGCCCTCGAGTCGAAAGCAGCCGCCATCGTCAAGATTGCGGGTTCAAAGGAGGCCATCTAAATGCCCGGCTTCCGCGATCAGCATTCGCTCGACAACACAGATATCGAGTACTTAATCGATCTGCTTCGTCGCGGCGCGGGTGCGACGGGCATTACCGGTGCCGCAGGCAGTGCCGGCCCCACGGGCAGTGCGGGAGCTACAGGTTCGCTCGGCCCCACTGGTTCGACAGGTCCTGTGGGCGCCGTAGGTCCCACGGGGTTTGGTGGCGGGGGTCAGGGCACAGCCGGCGCCACGGGTTTACAAGGCATTACGGGCACCGCGGGTAATCAAGGGCAAGCGGGCGCGACGGGCCAGACGGGTGCCATCGGGCCGACGGGTCAGCAAGGGCCTACGGGGCCGGCGGGCGGCTTGGCGGGCGCAACGGGTGCGATTGGACCTACCGGACAAGCGGGAGCGGCTGGCGTCACGGGGCCGACGGGCGCTGCCGGACCCGCTGGGCAAGCGGGAGCCACCGGACCTACCGGCCAAGCGGGAGCTACCGGCAGTATCGGCGCGACCGGCACGGCCGGTCCCACGGGAGTTCTTCCCGCAGGTGCTGCCGGCGCGACAGGACCGGCCGGACCTGGCTCGAAGCTCAATACGCAAACGTTTACGTCGAGCGGCACGTTCACCGTTCCTGCGGGCGTCACTCAGGCGACGGTCTTCGGCTGGGGTGGCGGAGGCGGAGGCGGAGGCGGAGGCGGAGGAACGACCAGCGCATCGGTTCCGACCGGCGGCGGAGGTGGTGGTGGCGCAGCGCTTTTCGGTTCGGCCACGGTGACCGGATTGACGCCGGGAGGCACGGTTGCCGTCACGATTGGCACCGGGGGCGCGGGGGGAGCCAATGGGGCCGCGGGTGTCGCCGGCAGCGATGGCACCTTTGGTGCCGATACAACGTTTGGCTCGCTTCTGTTCTTTCACGGTGGCTCGGGCGGACGCGGCGGACAGCTCACGCAAACTTCGTCCAGCGCAAGTTTTGGAGGCGCACCGATTGGATTTGGCGCGAGCACAACGGCCAATGAGTACGCACCGAACACCAATCCGTACAGCAATCAGAAATTCGGCATTCCGGGGAGCGGCGGCAACGGAACGGGCGCAAGCACGGTAGGCGACGGATCGTTCTCGCCTGTGGGATTCGGCACGCTAACGCCGGGAAGTGGCGGCGCATTCGGGGCGACTGCTGGAGGATTCCCAGGAGGTGCGGGCGGTGGAGGCGGCGGCGGCGGACCGGGCAATCAGGCGTCTGTGCCCAATGGAGGTGCGGGAGGCGCAGGGGCTGGGGTTACGGGCGCCAATGGGACCGCAGGGACGGCGCCGACCGCCAACAGCGGTGCTGGAGGCGGAGGCGGAGGTGCGGGAGGCAATGGCGGGACGACCGGTGGTGCGGGTGCTGGCGGTGCGGCCGGCGCGAGCGGACAACTCATTGTGATTTGGTGGGCATGATGAAGACGACAGCCCGCCGCACCCTGAGATCGGCCGTTGCGAAATCAGCGACGACAGCCGCAGTCGGGAGGACGTAAGAATGCCCGGCTATATCGACCTGCATTCGCTTGACAACTCCGATCTCGAGTATTTGCTCAAGCTTCGTCGCGCGGGGATCGGCGGAGGAGGACCGCAAGGACCGACGGGTTCTGCCGGGCAAACGGGTTCCGCAGGTGCGACCGGGCCTGTGGGGCAAACCGGTCCCGTCGGCCCAACAGGGCAGATCGGGCCAACGGGAATTTCAGCCGGCGTAGGACCTGCTGGCATCACAGGTCAGCAGGGGCAGCAAGGCGCAACAGGTCCCACAGGTCAGCTCGGATTTACCGGGCTTCAAGGCGTCACAGGTCCGACGGGAGTTCTCGGGGCGACAGGTCCCGGAGGTTCACCCACGGGACAAATCGGTGCGACCGGACCGACAGGTCCTCAGGGACCGACAGGACCCGCGAGCAATCCCGTAGGCGCGACCGGTAGCGTCGGTCCCACAGGGCAGCGCGGCGTGACGGGACCAACCGGTGCCGCCGGCAGCCAGGGACCCACGGGCTCCATGGGCGCCACAGGAAGCGCCGGCACAGCGGGAGTGACCGGAGCCGCGGGAGCGACCGGACCGACCGGTGCGCCAGGAAAGCAGCCCCAAAGCCAAACGTTTACGAACAACGGAACATTCACGGTTCCGGCGGGCGTGACGATGGCGCTTCTATACGGCGTCGGTGGAGGTGGCGGCGGAGGCGGGGGAGGCGGCGGCAACAGCAATTCCAGTGCTTCCGGTCAAGTCTGTGCAGGCGGCGGCGGTGGCGGTGGCGGCGCACAAGTCACTTCCCAAGTCGTGACGGGCTTGACGCCGGGCGCGAACATCGGCGTCACCATCGGAATCGGTGGCACGGGCGGTTCGGGGGGGAGTGCTGCGTCGAGCGGAAGTGACGGCAGTGCTGGTACAGCAACCACCTTCGGCGGCCTGGCTTCGTTCACCGGCGCAGACGCGGGACAGGGGGCCTCTCCTGGAGTCGTCACCGGCGGAACGGTTGCAACGGTTGCTCTTGGAGGAAGCTCGGGCGCCGGGGGTGTGAAGGCGTCGTTCGTAGACGGACCGATCCAAGGCGCTTTCCCGCAAGGTTCGGGCGGACCCGGTTCGGGCGGCGCCGGAGGAAACGGCCAAACCGGTACTGCGGGACTAGCCGGTTACAACGGCAGCAACGCTATGCCCGACAACGGAAACTTCTCGGGAGGAACTCCGGGTACGGGAGGCGCTGGCAATGGCGGTCGACCTGGGGGAAGCGGCGGCGGAGGCGGCGGCGCGAGCTTCACCGGAGTCGGCGGCGCAGGGGGCAACGGTGGCGCTGCAGCCGTCAACGGAACGGCAGGTATCGCAGGCGCAGGCGGAGGCGGCGGAGGTGGCGGTGGCGGCGGAGGATGCAGCACGGCGGGAGACGCCAGTAACGCCGGAAGAGGTGCTGCCGGCGGCAACGGCGGCAACGGTCAACTCACCGTCTACTGGTGGCAGTGATGGTGCAATCGAAATTCACCGTCTACTGGTGGCAGTGATGGCTTCTGTGAAACCATTCACCATTTGCTGGTGGCAGTGATGGGCGAGTTTCTGTTCGGGCTTGGACTCGGTCTCGCTGTGGGGCTCTTCTGGCATTGGTGGATTGTAAGCGAAAAGCTACCTCCGCCAGACGGCGGAACTCCGTCGGGAACGCCCTAAATCCATGGGCGAATCCCACTCACTCGACAATCATGATCTCGAATACCTCGATTGGCTGAAAGGCCGAGGCGGAGCGGGAGCCACAGCAACCGTCGGACCGACGGGTGCTGCCGGCGCAACGGGAAGCCAGGGCGCTCAAGGCGCTATAGGTCCTACGGGCGGCCTTGGGCCGACTGGCACTACGGGCCAAGTAGGACCTACCGGTCCACAAGGACAAATCGGAGCGACCGGTCCAGCGGGCGGCGCCACAGGTCAACTCGGCGCCACAGGTCCTACTGGCCAGCTAGGCCCGACCGGTCCTCTCGGAGTTACGGGACCCACGGGCGCAGTCGGTCCTACAGGGCCTCAAGGGCAGATTGGTGCGACGGGTCCAGCAAGCGGACCGACTGGGCAAGTCGGACCCACAGGATCGCAGGGCGCGACAGGTCCCGCCGGAGGTCCTCCAGGAGCTACCGGCGTTACCGGAGCTGCTGGCGCTACCGGGCAAGTAGGCCCCACTGGAGCGCAAGGGCCTACCGGTCCCATAGGAGCAACCGGACCACAAGGCGCTACAGGACCAAGCGGCGTTCAAGGCGCGCAAGGAATCGCCGGTCCGACAGGCGTCATTGGGTCTACAGGTGCCACAGGACAAATCGGATCCACGGGAGCAACAGGCGTTATTGGCTCCACAGGTCCCATCGGCTCCACAGGCCCTACAGGACCTCTCGGACCGACAGGGCAAGCGGGTCCCACGGGAATCGGTGGCGCGACCGGGCCGACCGGTGCCACGGGACAAATCGGCGCGACTGGCCCAACTGGGCAACAGGGCGCCACAGGCCCTACTGGCCAGCTTGGACCGACAGGACCCGCGGGAGGGCCAGTAGGCCCGACTGGACCTACGGGACAGCTAGGGCCTACGGGACCGCAAGGCGTTACCGGCCCTCAGGGGGTTACTGGTGCGACCGGCCAGCTTGGACCGACAGGGCCCGCGGGAGGGCCAGTAGGCCCGACGGGAACGATCGGCGCCACGGGTGCGACAGGACAGCTCGGACCTACAGGACCGATTGGAACGACTGGACCGACGGGACCCATCGGCGCGACCGGTGCCCAAGGGCCGACGGGTGCACTCGGCGCGACCGGACCCACAGGTCAATCGATTACCGGTTCCCAAGGGGCGACAGGCGCTCTCGGTGCAACCGGCGCACAGGGCCAGGTCGGTGCGACGGGACCCACTGGTCAGGCAGGTCCCACAGGCCAAATCGGTGCGACCGGCGCAACCGGACCTACAGGGCCCATTGGGGCAACGGGTCCCACCGGTCAATCCATTACGGGTGCTCAAGGGCCAACGGGAGCGCAAGGGCCGACGGGCGTTACGGGGCAAATCGGCGCGACCGGACAAGGCATTACCGGTGCCCAAGGACCTACCGGGCCGCAAGGGCCTACGGGCCCATTTGGCGGTCCTGCTGGGCCTACGGGGCAACTAGGCCCTACAGGACCTGCCGGAGGACCCCCTGGAACTACCGGCGCAACTGGACCTACGGGACAGCTCGGACCAACCGGCCAAATCGGTGCGACTGGCGCGACTGGGCAGTCGATTACCGGAGCTCAGGGGCCCACAGGTCAAATCGGTCCCACCGGTCCAACAGGGCAAATCGGTCAAACAGGACCTGCTGGACAAGCAATTACCGGTGCCCAAGGACCGACGGGCGCTCTCGGTGCAACGGGCCCCACGGGTCCCATCGGTACAACGGGAGCTCTTGGGCAAACGGGGCCTACAGGCGCCCGAGGTCCTACAGGCGCCGCCGGTTCCGCCGGTGTCACGGGAGCCACGGGCCAAATCGGCGCCACCGGTGCGGCGGGCGCGCAGGGCGCGACAGGAGTTACTGGACAAGTTGGACCTACGGGTCCGCAAGGCCCCACCGGAGCCTTTGGGGGGCCTGCTGGACCGACGGGTCCGCAAGGTGCCACCGGTCCGGCCGGAGGTCCCGTAGGGTCTACCGGTGCGGCGGGTGCTACAGGCGCCACGGGCCAAATCGGCGCTACGGGCGCCACCGGCACCATCGGCGCCACGGGCGTCACCGGACAAATCGGTCCGACAGGACCCCAAGGTCCGACGGGATCTATTGGACCGACGGGAGCCGTCGGCGCGACGGGCGCTACGGGTACCACGGGACCAATCGGTGCGACCGGTGCCACCGGACAGCTCGGTCCAGTAGGGCCTACGGGGCAAATAGGTCCGCAAGGGCCTACGGGGCCCGCCGGAGGTCCGCAGGGAGTTACCGGCCCCCAAGGCGCGACGGGCCCTGCGGGAGGTCTGCAAGGTGTTACGGGCCCCACGGGACCCATCGGTGCGACGGGCGCTACCGGTACCATCGGTGCCACAGGTGTCACGGGGCCAATCGGCGCTACGGGCGCCACCGGTCCGCAAGGTCCTCCCGGTCCGCAAGGTCTGACCGGCTCACTCGGTCCCACGGGGCAAATCGGCGCGACCGGCGCCGCGGGCGCCATAGGCGCGACCGGCGCCACGGGACCCACCGGTCAAGTCGGTCCGCAAGGACCTACGGGTCCTGCTGGAGGCCCTCAAGGGGTGACAGGTCCGCAAGGGCCGACCGGACCGCAAGGGCAGCCAGGTTCCACGGGAGCCTTGCCCAATGCATCCGGAATTCAATCGCAAGTATTTACGAGCAGTGGAACGTTTACCGTTCCTGCCGGCGTCACAACGCTATTTGTCGAAGGCTTCGGTGGTGGTGGTGGCGGCGGCGGGGGGATGGGCGGCCAGCAAAACGGTTTCATTGGAACCGGCAATGCGTCTGGAGGCGGCGGCGGTGGCGGTTCGATCAAAACGACCGAAGCCATCACAACGCTACCCAATGGGCAGCCCCTGGCGGGCGGACAACAGCTCACCATTGCCATCGGTAGCGGCGGAAGCGGCGGCGGCGGTGGCGGAATCAATCTCGCGCCTGGCGCCAACGGCTCTTTGGGTATCGACAGCTTCATTGCGGACAACATCGTTACCGGACTCACCATGGTTCGATTCCATGGCGGGTCGGGCGGTCAAGGCGCGGGCCAAACAGCGACTTTCGACCCGGGCCGAGGCGGCGCCAGTTACAGCGATGGTATCGGTGACAATATTTACGCTGCGCTGAATACCCCCGTTGGAGTCGAAACGGGACTCACGGGAGCTGGATACGGCGGTCAAGGCGGAAGCGGAAATCAATCCAGCGCCGTTGTCGGACTAAACGGAAATCCGAATACAGGTGATATCTACACTACTGCTTCCAACTTTGGTGTGGGTGGAAACGCGGGCGCCACCAACACCAATCCAGGTGGAAGCGGCGGCGGCGGCGGCGGCAATGGTCCCAACGGTCTTGGAGGCAAGGGGGGGGACGGCGGAGCGGGCGGCGCGACCAACGGCTCCAATGGTGTGCCTGGAACCTCCGCACTCGGCGGCAATACGGGAGCCGGCGGCGGCGGAGGAGGAGCCGGCGGAAATGCGTCCGGCGGCGGATCGCCAGGCGTCGGAGGATTCGGCGGCAACGGCACCAATGGTCAAATTACGATCTACTGGTTTGTCGGAACAACCGGCCCTGTCGGACCGACTGGGCAGCAAGGTCCGGCCGGTGGACCGCAGGGCGTCACCGGTCCCACAGGCGGCCTAGGACCCGCCGGTCCTACAGGACCGCTCGGGCCTACCGGTCCGACGGGTCCTGCCGGTCCGACAGGTCCTTTCGGTGGTCCGGCGGGTGCAACCGGCGTGACGGGTCCGCCGGGGGCACAAGGCATTGCGGGACCCACCGGACAGCTCGGCGGAACTGGGCCCCAAGGAATCGCCGGACCTACAGGGCCTGCCGGCGGTCTTCAGGGGGTCACGGGTCCCACCGGACAAATCGGCGCCACCGGACCCACAGGACCGATTGGCACTACGGGAGCGCAAGGCGTTACCGGTCCTTCGGTTACGGGTAGACAAGGCCCAACAGGGCCAATCGGTGCGACTGGCGCGACAGGACAATCGATTACAGGCGCCGCTGGCCCGACCGGTCAAATCGGTCCCACTGGCCCCACGGGTCCCGTGGGCGCCACCGGCGCCACAGGGCAGTCGATTACCGGCGCCGCTGGGCCTACGGGTCAAATCGGGCCGACAGGTCCCACCGGACCCATCGGCGCGACGGGACAAGGTGCTACAGGCGCCCAAGGACCCACAGGACCGCAGGGACCCACCGGACCTTTCGGAGGACCCGCAGGACCCACCGGACAGATCGGTCCTACAGGGCCCGCGGCAGGACCTGTCGGTGCGACGGGCGCCACCGGTCCCACGGGACAAATCGGTGCTACCGGTCCCACGGGACAAATCGGTGCGACCGGCGCGACGGGATCCGCTGGACCCACGGGTCAACGCGGCGCCACGGGTGTAACGGGCCCCATCGGCGCGACCGGCGCTACAGGGCAGTCGATTACCGGTGCCGCCGGACCCACTGGGCAAATCGGTCCCACGGGCCCGACCGGCCCCATCGGTTCTACCGGGCCCACCGGCGGCGTAGGTCCTACGGGACAAGTCGGCCCAACTGGACCAACCGGACAGCTCGGGCCCACTGGAGTTACTGGATCACAAGGACCTACAGGGCAAATCGGTCCTCAAGGGCCCACAGGACCAGCGGCGGGTCCGCAAGGAGTGACCGGTCCCACCGGACAGCTTGGACCCACCGGTCCCGTAGGTCCTGCCGGAGCGACCGGAAGCCTGCCCACCGGACCAGGCATCCAGTCGCAAACGTTTACGTCGAGTGGCACGTTCACCGTGCCCGCCAACGTTTCGGTGCTCTTCGTCGAGGGCTACGGCGGCGGCGGTGGTGGCGGCGGCGGCGCCGCAGGGCTCATCACCGGTACGGGCAACTCCGCGGCCGGTGGCGGCGGGGGTGGCGCGGTCAAGACCGTAGAGAGCATTGTCTCGCTCGCTAACGGCTCCGCCATTGCCGCAGGGCAATCGTGGACCATTTCCATTGGTCAAGGAGGGACTGGCGGAGCTGGAGGAACGGGAAATGGCCAGCCAGGCCAAAACGGAAATCGAGGCGGCGCAAGCATTGTCGTCGACTCCAATGGGGCTCAGGTTGCCACCTTCTTTGGCACTTCCGGCGGAGAGGGAGCTGGGCAGGACGGAAATCCATTCACATCGGGTCGAGGCGGAGCGAGCTTCACCGACGCACTCGGCAATGCTGTATGGGGTGGCCGATCGACCACAGCCGGTCCCGTCACGGGTCTCATCGGCCAAGCCTACGGAGGTCTTGGCGGCATCGGCAATCAGTCCACTTCTGTCATTGGACTACCTGGAAGCTCCAATTTCGGAGATGTCAACTTCAATTCCATCGCATCCGGAGGTGCGGGCGGAAACACCGTTTCCGGACAACCCGGAGGATCCGGAGGCGGTGGTGGCGGCAATGGTCCCAGCGCAAGAGGTGGGCAAGGAGGCAATGGCGGAGCAGGCGGCGCTTCCGGTGGCGTATCGGGCACTCCAGGCCAAAACGGACAAAACGGCGTCCTGCTCAACGGAGGGGCCGGCGGCGGAGGCGGTGGTGGCGGCGGCAACTGCTCGAGCGGCGTTCCAGGAAACGGCGGAGCCGGAGGCAATGGCACCAACGGCAACGTCACCATCTATTGGTTCGTTGGCTCTACCGGCCCCGCAGGCCCCACCGGCCAGCAAGGTCCCGCCGGAGGTCCGCAAGGACCCACGGGGCAAGTAGGACCCACAGGGCCCGCAGGCGCAGGGCCGGTAGGGCCAGTTCTTCAGCAGCAAAAATTTGTCGCAAGCGGCACTTTCATTGTCCCGCCAGGCGTATCCACCATCCTAGTCGAAGGGTATGGAGGCGGCGGAGGCGGTGGAGGCGCGGAAGGTGGAACCGGCAACGGAAATTGCGCCGCGGGTGGTGGTGGCGGCGGCGGCGGAGTCAAGAGGACCGCGTTCTTTGCGGTCCCTCCAGGCCAGCCCATTCCCGTCAATATCGGAGCTGGGGGTGCTGGAGGTGCGGCCGGCGCAAGCGGCGGCGGAGCCGGTGGCAACGGTCAGCAAGGGTCGCCCACTACCTTCGGAACCGTTTCCACAAATCCCGTAACCACAGGGTCTTTTGCCACCTTTGCTGGCGGCGGCGGCGGCAAAGGCGGTATCTCCAGCACATACTCTCAAGGCATCCCTGGTGGTCTTGGGAGCACAGGCACTGGGGTTCAGTTCAACGCCAACGAATCCGGCGGCCCATTCGGTGGCGCCGGAAGCACCACCCTCATCGAATTTACAGAAGCCGCAGGAGGATACGGCGGCCTCGATGGTCCCGCTGGTAACCAAGGTCTAAACGGTTTCACCCAACACGCCGTAGGCGGTGTTTCTTCCGGCGGATCCGCTGGGGGTGCAGCGACTCCCCAGCCGGGCGGAAGCGGCGGCGGCGGCGGCGGTACAGGCGGAGGCGGTCCCGGAGGCAATGGCGGAACCGGTGGCAATGGGAGCACGTCTGGTCCAGGAGGCGCGGGCACTGCAGGAGGTGCCGCAGTCGCAAATACCGGCGGAGGCGGTGGTGGTGGCGGAGCTGGAGGCACTTCCCTTGTGCCTGGAGCTTCCGGAGCCGGCGGCGCCGGAGGTTCCGGCCAGCTCACCGTCTACTGGTTCCAGGCGAGTGCGGGACCGCCTGGGCCGCCAGGAACAGGCGCATTTGTATACCAACCTGGTGGAACGCAGCAGGGCAACGTTTACACGAGCTGGTCCGCCCTCATGGCAGCCGTCAATGCCATCTCAGGGATTCGAACTGTGCTCGTGGATACCACGTTCGCGGCAGCCACAGTTCCGTCCGGCACATGGGCTGCAGACAATGTGCAGTTCTACGGAAAGGTGCCGTCCTCTGGACTGAGTCCAACACTTACGTTCCAAGACGGTGCACAACTAACAGCAAACTACATTTACGCAGAAAATCTTATTCTTAGCTCCGTATCCACCTCTCCAGTAATGACATTTTCTGGCGGAGTAGGTTGCTCTATTAGCCTTAGAGATAGTGCTGTATTTGCCAGCGCATCAGCCCCGTTCTTCCGCGCCGCCACAGACTCCGGAAGCGTGAACATTTTTGCATTAGGAGTCACTGAGCTAGGAGACGCGACCAATCCAGTCATCCAATCCGATGGCGCGGCAAATGTCTTTTTGTCGATACTGGATCAGACCATATTGTTCGCAAACGCAACTACAGGCACTGGAACCGTATCTCTTACTTTCGTTCCGGCCAGCGATGCTGGAGGACTCATTATAGACGCTTTGGTGCAGTTTCCGCAGCTTGCTGGACTGTCGCCCACCAACTTGATGCCGACGGTGCCAATCCAGCAAAACGAACTCTTCCTTGCGAATCTTCTGGTTCCGTCCACTATGCAGGCGGTCTCCACCCTGCAAACAAGCAATGCAACACCGATAGATATGCCAGGAGCAGGATTCGGGGATGCAACCGTATCCATGCCGAATCACACAGGTGGACGCGTAGAGCTTGTGGTCGTCGCACGTATTCCGTCGACAGATCAGATGGTGATGTGGCACGCGGAAGCGGCCTTCAAAAATAGTGGCGGCACAATTTCAGTAGGCGCGCTTCTGAACGTCGGTGGAAACGCATTGAGTTCATTCGGCCCGACGGCAGGCGATACGGCTGCGTTTGCGGGAGCAACCGTCGGCATGGACGTCGTTCCCGCCAACCCAAACGCAAAAGGTATTCAGCCGCAAGTGACTGGCCTTCCCGGCGTGACCATCAATTGGACCATAAAGGCAACTTATTTCTACACCCACTCGTGAGGACTGACTGAACGCTCGCCGTAACGTTCAGCTCATCACCGCGCACGCTGGGTCCGCCTACCGGGTGATGGCTGGATGTGCTGCCAAATCCAGCCACTACCGCCTACCGTCTCCTCTTGCCAAACACTCCCCGATCCCGCTACCCTCGGTAGCTAGTCGATCCCTCGACCAAACCAAACGACCCCCGGAGAGTTGACTCCTCTTTCCGGGGGTTGTTCTTTTTGTTTTGTTTCGCTAGTCCTTGTTGGCATCGGCGCCTCCGGCGCTCGGTCAGGCCCCAGGACGCGTGAACGTCGCTGGGGCAATTTCTAAAAAGCCTTTCAACCGCTGGGGCAATTTCCAAAAACCTTGTCGACCGATTTTGTCGACCGCTTCTGTCGCCTGTAAGCCCTTCTCTTACAGCAAATTCCGTCTTCCACACCAGGCGCCGACAGCGCTAGCATCAGTTCGTTTCGCCCCCAGGGGGCAACGCAAAAGGAGACAACTAATGCTGCACATCAAACCGCTTCGCGGTTGGCGAAGCATTTTCGCAGTGAACATGCCCGACGGCGTGAACCTCTGGCGGCCTGCCGAATGCGAGACGCCCACGCCATGGCGCTTCTTCAGGCGACCGTTGAGATGGACGATTCGACCCAATCTGGAGCTGTAGCCCCGTGGTCCTGCCGGACCCGACCGGTAGTTTCGGTCTCCACGAAATCGACCCCGCCCTCTCCAGTACCGATGCCGCCTTCGCCTACGCGCGGCAGGGGCTGAAAACGGTATTCGTTCACGCGCCCGTGTTCTCGGATGGCGAGGTCGGTTGCACGTGTCGAAAAGAAAGCTGCCGCTCTCAAGGCAAGCACCCGATCGCCAAGGCGTGGCAGAAAATCGCCACTTCCGACGCCTACGCGATTCGCGACCAGCTCTCGAGCATTCGCATTGACAACCCAAACGTGGGGATCGTTCTCGGAGAGCAGGCGGGCGGCCAGTATCTCATCGCCATCGACGTCGATTCAGAGGAGCGGTTCGCGGAGCTCTCTGCGGAACTTGGAGCATTGCCGGACACCGTCCAGAGCATTTCCGGCTCCGGTCGCGGGCATCATCTCCTCTTCGAGGCGCCCATCGAAGTCGCTCCCGGTGACATGCGAAACGGTCCCATCGGAGACAAGTCCGGTGTAGACGCCAAGGTGCGCGCAGGTCAAATCGTCGTCGCTCCCTCGATGCACAAGAGCGGCAAGAAGTACGAATGGAAACGGTTCGGGACATTTGCGCGCTTGCCGGTGCCGTGGGCGCTCGAGCTAGTCAGAGACGAGCCGCCCAAGTGGATTCATAACTACACGCCGCACTCTCTTGCGGAAGACAAAAAAGCCAAGAAGCGTGGCGAAGCGTATTTGCGAACAACCCTCATCAAACGTTGTCAAGCATTGGCGAATTATGGAGTAGGCCTGCGCAATCATACGCTCTACCGCACATCAATGTACCTATTCTCGATGTGTAATGGCATGTTCCTCGGGAATATGTGGAGCACCGTCAGCGACGAGCTGACGCGTGCAAGTCAGGCTTGCGGCCTGTCACCCCACGAAGCGCGAAAGACTATTGATAGTGCCAATGCCACTGTTCGGCGCGAAAGCCTCATCAAAATTCCTGTTGTTCTTGCCGATCCTCCGCCAACAGGCACCTACTCGACGGCGCCACCAGCGCCACCCCCAAACGATCCTCGACCGCGCATCCGTATCACGACTGAGCTGCACCAGGCCATCGACGAGTCAGCCGCCGCCATCCTCGCCGACACGAATCTCTATCAGCGCGACGGAAAGCTCGTCCACGTCACGCGAGTAACCGCACAAGAGCGCGACAAAGAGTGCAGCCTCGTCGAAGGCTCTCCACAAATACGGGAAACGGCCATCGCGACCCTGCGAGACAGGCTCACCAAATTCGCCATCTTCGAAAAGTACGACGGTCGCACAAGCGATTTCCGTCTCACTGAGCCAACCGATCATCTCGTGGCGGGCCTGCACGCGCGCGGTGAGTGGCCACGCATGCGCACTATCGTCGGCATCGTCGAGACGCCCACCATCCGACCCGATGGCATCGTCATCCAAGACGCCGGCTACGACTCGTCGACCGGCTACCTCTACATACCGTCCACCGAGTTCCCGCGCGTGCCCGACCGTCCCACGCAAAGCGAAGCTCGCGACGCCATGCGGAACCTGCAGAGCATCTTCTGCGACTTTCCGTACGCAAACGACGCGCATCAGGCCGTGCCCATTGCGGCGATCCTCACCCTAGTCGCTCGGCCTGCCATCCGAGGTGCTACGCCCGCCTTTCTCTTCGACGCGAGCACGCGCGGAAGCGGGAAAACCCTGCAAACCGATGCCATCGCCATGGTGCTGACCGGGCGATGCATGCCGCGGATGAACTATCCGTACGACGAGGATGAGCTCGAGAAGGTTCTCGCCAGCTATGCCCTGCGCGGCGCACCGTTTTTTTCGCTCGACAACGTCGCGCGCGCGTTCGGAGGCGGAGCACTGGACCGGGTGATTACCGCACGCGACACGGTCGACTTGCGCGTGCTCGGACGGAGTGAGGTCCCAACGCTCTCTTGGCGGGCTGTGGTGCTCGCTACGGGGAATAACCTGACGCTCTACGCGGACACGGCCAGACGCGTTCTGATGTCACGCCTGGAGCCGCAAGAGGAGCATCCGGAGCAGAGAACCGAGTTCATTCACGAGAACCTGCTCGAATGGGTACTCGAGCAGCGTCCAGGACTGGTCACCTCAGCTCTAACGATTCTGCGAGCCTATTTTGTCGCACGGCGACCGGATCAGGGGTGTGCGCGATGGGGAAGTTTTGAGGAGTGGAGTCGCCTGATTCCGCACGCGTGCGTGTTCGCTGGGGGGAGTGACCCGATGCTGGCGCGGCCATCGAGCGACGGGGAAGTGGATTCCGAATCGAACGCGTTCAGGATTATTTTGAGTGAAATCAGTAATTTAGGAATGGGAGAGTTCAAAACCAATTCTCTAATCGAGATGCTTTTTAGAGCCACAAGAGAGAGAGGGCCTGACGGGACTCTCATTCCGGACGGTCTTGACGACTTGCGTCAATCAGTGCTCGAGATCTGCCCGACCAAACCGGGGAGCTATCCAGATGCGAAGTCGTTTGGGAAGAAGTTGGGTCGGTTTCGAGGTCGTGTAATGGAACGGTTGAGGTTAGATTCGGTGACTGCCGGTGGGGGTGTCCAGCGATGGAAGGTTGTCGAGGTCAGGACCAAAGACGAGGAATCAATCACTTAGAGAGTTTTTGAGTGGGTTGGGTGTATTGAGTGGGTTACTTTTGGTCCATGGCCGTCGAATACGCAAACGCTCACACGCACGCAACTAGACTCATCCGTCAGTTTAAAAACGCACACGCATGAGCGTTGGCAATCTCAAGGCCGCCGACCTGGAACAACCCACTCATTACCACCCAACCCACTCTCCATGAGAACGCCGCTTAGTAGAAGGGTTCGGTTCCGCGTTCTGGAACGCGACGGATTCCGATGCCTGTACTGCGGTCGAAAGGCGCCTGAGGTTGAGCTACACGTCGACCACTTCTTGCCGGTATCTAAGGGTGGGACCAACGACCTATCGAACCTGTTCGCCGCATGTGTGGATTGCAACGTTGGTAAGCGGGATCGCGTGTTGCCCGCATCGACGAGCTTTCTTACATGGCTGCGAAAGCAGATAGGTCGCGACGACTTGGTCGGAGATTTCGCTAGAGACGAGGAACGAAGTCCGCTTCACGAACCGTGTTCGTTTCGGTTCCTGTCGACGCAACTTCGCCTACGAGGAGCCTGCCTCGAAGCTCGGTGTGCAGCGTGGCATGCGTGGCGAGAACATCAGCGTGGCGGAAAGCCAACGCGCGCGATTCAGAAGATGCACAATGAATCGATGCTTCAGAGCCGCCGCCCAGTGAGTCCGTAAATGGTGACGTTGGCCGTCGCCTCCGCCAGCCGATCCTGAATCTCCCCGCACCACCTTTTGACCGTTTCTTCGACGCTCTCCCCGCTCCGCGCCTGCAGCACCAGGTGCGGGATTTGCCATTCGAGGCAGAACGCCTGCCAGGCGGTTTGCGGTGGCGTGAGGCGACCGGTAGCGGTCTTGAGCTCGAGCTCGATGTGTAGGCCTCCGCGGCAGAGGCCGTAGAGATCGCACTGTCCTCGGATGCCGACGGGGATGGTGCGGTCCGGTTCGAGCAGCCGTACGCGCATGACCTGGCGGGTGAAGAGGCGCAGGTTGGGGAGCTCGCGCGGGGCGGCGAGAAGGAGTGTGGATTTGAGATCGCGCTCGAGGGTGTGCGAGTGTAAGTGTGTCACGTGAAACTATCCCACTTCTCTCTTCACCCACGCGCTGAACGTCTCCGACCCGTCCTCGTAGACGCTGAACTCGTCGGCGATGCTTCCGGTTCCAGAGCAGTCGGGGCATTGGATCCGCTCGTCGCCGTCGAGACCGGATGGCACCTGCCCATAACCGCGGCACCGGACGCACGTTTCCGTTTTCGGCACCTCGTCCGCAATCGACCCCGGCGCCATCCCCGCGGGGTCGACCCCGACGCTGAGGGCATGGTCTTCGGTGGTCGCGTCCCAGGCGCCCTCCTCTTCCGCCTTGGTGCGCAACCTGGACTCCAGCCGCGCCTGCCATTGGGTGTCGGTAGCGAATTCGGATTTGAGTACGTCGCTCCAGGCGGAAGGTGGCCACTCGCCGTAGTGTTCTTTGTGCTTTGCGGAGGCGAAACCGGGCTTGAAACCGCGGACTCGGGCGATGGTGGCCATCCGGTCGAAGAACTCGCGGCGGACGTTCTCCGGGGCGTCGGATCGGTACACGAGTTTGTCGGCGGTCTCGCGCGGAGGCTCGCGCATTTCTTGCGCCGTGAATGCGTATTTGCAGTATGGGCATACGTGCAAGCTGAGCTGTACGTACGCGAAGCAGGCGCGGCAGAGCTTGTAAGGCTTGCTCGACGACTTTCGGCCGACGACGTTGGAGAGCGACCAGACGCGGTCCTCGTGCGGCGGCCCGTGGCGGTCCCAGTTGCCGGCGTGGTCCAGAATGAGTGGCCTGACGCCGTTCCAGGGACGCATGACGCGTCCGCAGGACTGCAAGTACAAAACGAGCGAGTACGTGGGCCGAGCGTGCAGAACGCACTTAGCTTCGGGCACATCCACCCCCTCAAGGAGCACATTGCATGAACTCACGCACTCAAGCTCGCCAGTCTTGAGCAACCGAAGAGTGTCTCGCCGCTGGTCCTCGGGAGTCGTGCCATCCAGATGCGCGATGCGCACGCCAGCAGCGGCGAACCGTTCGCAAATGAGTTTGGAGTGCGCGATGTTGACTGCGAAGATGAACGTGCGGCGCCGCTCTCCAGTCGTGAACTTTCCTGGGATGACTTTTTTCGTTTTGGGATCTGTGGTCGGGTACTTGTTCGACAACGCGAGCCAATGGTCTAGCAAGTTGCCAACCAAGTGATTCTGGCTCATCACCTCGCCGAGCGCCGTCTCTTCGTAGTCGCCATGCTTGACAGCGAGCTCCGACAGATTGGGCTTTGCAGGAGCTCCGTAGCAGTCCGGTTCTGCGATCCACTCGGGCCGCTTCAGAAGTTCGGAGTAAGTCGCGACCGTCTCGAGCACGTCAAAGACGTCTCCCATTGGCTTGCCGTCGCCGCGGCATGGGGAAGCCGTGAAGCCGAGGATGATGGCTTCGGTGTATCGTTGAAAAATGTTTTCGATCCAGGTGTCCCCAAGGCATCTGTGAGCTTCGTCGCATAGGACGAGCCCCGCGGGCGGCTTCGATCGTCGCGCAAGCGTTTGGATGGATGCGACTTGCACGCTGGCCGATGCATTCTCTCTCTCGTCATCTCCGCGAATTACACCGACGTTGGTGATGCCTTGTCGAGCAAGCTGCTCAACGCATTGCTCTACGAGCTCGAGTCGATGACAAACGAAAAGCACAGGAACTGTTGCTCGACGGATGATGGATGCTGCGATCACCATCTTGCCGGCAGCCACAGGAAGCGTGAGCAAGATGCGCTTTTTGCCTTGCTCGATGTGCATGGCCGCCAGGCGCACCGCGCGCTCTTGGTAGGGACGTGGCTCCGGCGCCGGAGCGTCGGTGAGTGCGGGGCGGTTGAAGAGAGGCAACGTCATGGCGGTCAGCGGGAATGCGTCGGACAATTTGGATCGATTCTGAAGATTTCCGGCGATTCTCCGTTCGCTGTTAGGTTGGGCTCGCAGGTGCAGGACCGCTCCACAACCGGTTCTGAATTTGCCACCACTTGCTCCAGTACTCTCACCCTTCGCCGCAGCGTCGCGTTTTCTCTTTCGAGCTCGCGGATGTAGACGTTGACCGACCCGAACGGTCGCGCGGCGAATTCGTCGGCGGCGACGGGTTCGGGCGGCGGTTTGGAGGGTTCCGGATGCATCAGTTTGTAGTGTTGCGGGCAGAGCATGTCTTGCTCGGCGGCGGCTTGGCAGCAGTGCCAGGTGCAGATCATCGGTTCGCGGGCTCCGGGAGGAATTGGGGCGGCAGGATTTCTTCGAGCTTGGGCTTCTGAGGCCCGTCGAGCTTGGGTTGTTGGGCGGCGGACGCATGCTGGCCGGTGGCGCTTGGGAACATCGGAAGTTGTTTCGCTCGTTTCGGCTCAATGAGTTGACAGGTCTTCGAGAGGATTTTCTCGAGCGTCTTCCGCCGCGTCCGACGCCGGCCGTTCCAGAAGTATTTGATGGTGAGCTCGTCGAGATCGAAAATCTTCGCCAGACGCCGAGCCGTGAGCACGCCGAAGCCGTTGCAGACGGGGCACGGCGTCGGCGGCCAGGGGCCTGGGACGATGCCGTGATTGCACTGGTCGCAATCGGTGAGCGCGTGGACGCCGGGCTCGTTGAGTCTCATTGAGGAAAGCACTTCGGGCAAAACTCACACTCTTCGCAGGACGATCCTGGAATATTGACAGCGGTTCCGGAGGATCGAGCAAAAAGATTTTTGCCCTTCAGTTCGTACACGCCCCACGATCCGTACTCGACGACCTGTCCGCATCCGGTGACCGCGCGTTGCTTGACTTCGTTGTTCGATGCGTCAAGCGATCGGTAGGCCTTGTGAAGCACGTTGGTTCCGCACTGCTGCGCGACGATCACTTGCGCCGCCTCTTGCTGTTCTCTTTGTTCTCGATCGCCTCCTGGAGCAGATGCTGAACCACGGCGGTCAGCGACACATGGATGGGCGAAGCTTTCTGGATCCTGACGATGGCGTCGTGGGTTCGCTTGGGCACACGCACACCGAGATACAGCATCTGTTCCGCGGGCTCTTCCATGTTTTTTCTTGTACAACGAAACAAAGTGTTTGACAAGCGGTGGGCGCCTGGCCTATTGGTATCGATGCCGTGAGGAGACTGGATCTGACAGGAAAACGTTTTGGGCGATTGGTAGCGGTTTGGCGATTTTCTAGGCGAGGTCAGACTCGATGGTGGTGTTGGTGTCGGTGCGGCACGCTTCGCTCATTTTCGATGGGAAATTTGAGAAATGGTGCCACAAAATCTTGTGGCTGCCTGCGGATAACTCATCACTTAAGTAGGACTCCGACGCATGTTGTTTGGATTGCAATGCGGAAACGGGTCCGCGGCACAGCTTGCGCGTCCGGATATTTTGATCGCGGTATTGTGTGTTGCAAGCGCTGGCTCAAATTCGAAAACTTTTTGGCCGATATGGGGGAACGTCCGGCAAGCAGAACGTTAGGTCGCATCGACAACGACGGCCCATATTCTCCCAAAAACTGTCGATGGGAGACGGCGAAACAGCAAGCTCGAAATCGTCGCAGCAGTCATCTGGTAACGGTCGACGGAAAAACGGCGACTGTTGCTGAATGGGCAGAGAGTTTCGGCATTCCTTACAACACGCTTTTGTGCAGAATCAATCACGGTTGGTCGCCAAAGCGAGCTGTTACCCAGCCGGTGAGGCCATGACGCCGGTCTACGTCCTAGAACGGAAAACGACGAGCGAAGACCTTTCGCTCGCGGGGGTCTACTGGCGCCGGCTTGGGATTGATGTCCAGGTGTCGATCTACCTCGCTGCCGCTCGGTCCCTTGGGTACGACGCGACGGCAGTTTTGTACGACGCTATTAGGAAGCCTGATTTGCTGCCGCTCAAGGCGACGCCGGTCGAGCTTCGCAAATACACCAAGCCCACCAAGAAGGATCCCGTCTCGCGCTTGTACGCAAACCAGCGCGAGAGCGATGAGACGCCCGATGAGTATTTCCGTCGGTGTCTGGACGCGATCAAAGAGGATCCGGAACGTTATTTCCGCCGCGGCGTTATCACGCGCCTGGAGTCCGAGCTCGACGAAGCCCGCGCCGACGTCTGGCAGACGTCGACGGCGATCCGCGATGCGCGGCGGCTCAGGGTCTTTCCTCGGAACGCTGATAGTTGCATTCAATGGTCGCGCGTCTGCGACTACTTCGCGGTCTGTTGCGGCGAGCAGTCGATTGACGACCCGGTGCTGTTTCGGAAGAACGAGAAGAAGCATGTGGAGTTGGACGGGTTGTCGGCGGATATGATGACGATTTGGTATCCGGACGGAACTTCGGAAACTAAGCCGGATACTCGAGAGCTCCTCACCCAAAGCAGCCTCCGCGCCTACCGCTCCTGCCCTAGGAAATACTTCTACCGCTACGAGCTTCAGATGCGGCCGTTGAAGGCCGACGCCGAGCCACTTCGTCAGGGAAAATCAGTCCACGCCGCTTTGGAATCGTGGAGCAAGTCCGGCGGCGATCTCGAGCTCGCGCTGACCTGCTTAGACAAAGAAGACCCGTACAAGTACGCGAAGGAAGCGGCGATGGTGACCGGCTACCACGCGCGGTGGGAAAAGCCGACGGGCGTCATCGCGGTCGAGAAGGAATGGCAGATGGAGCTTGTGAATCCGGAGACGGGGGCGGCTTCGCGAACGTTTCGGCTCGGGGGCAAGATGGATGGGGTGGTGGAGGTGGGCGCATGAGTACGGTCATAGAAGACTTAACACCGCGCACGGCACCCGAACACCGAAAGTGTCGAAAGTGTGGCAAACCGTTTCGCGGAGCCATGGCGACCCGATCTGGATTGGACAGTGGTCTTTGCCAGTATTGCTATGCGGCTGAGTCGAGCAGTCCTCCAAGGTTCGATGCGACTTCAGGCGGGGCGTGTCCGTGTGACCGGGATGGTCGACAAATGGTGGCGATTCCGTGCGGACACGGAGGCTCAATTTGGTTTTACGGTCGTGTGGAGGATGATGAAAAATGATCGACTTGAAAAAAATCACCCGCGGCAAGGAGTCTCGTCCGTCGCGCATTCTCATCTACTCGTTCGAAGGTATCGGAAAGACCCGCTTCGCAGCGGGCGCTCCGGAACCATTCTTTTTGGATTTTGACCGGGGGAGCCACAAGTACGATGTCGCGCGGGTGACTCCAGGAACGTGGAGCGAGACCAAGGAGTGGAACGCCGCCATCGAATCTGGAAGTGTCAAGTGTTCGACGGTCGTTTACGATTCGATTACGGCGCTCGAGCCCATCAGTCATGCCGAGATTTTTCAAGGGACTTCGATTGAGCAGTGGGAGGGGGGCTTCGGCAAGGGTGAGACGTACGCCGTGAGCCAGTGGCGCGAGTTTTTGATGCAGCTCGAGCGCTTGTGGCTCGGCGGCAAAACGATCGTGCTGGTCGCGCATGCGGTGACCAAGAAGTTCGAGGATCCGTCGGGTCCTGGGTATGAACGCTTCGAGGTCGGAGTACGTCCGAAGCTTGCGGGTCTCCTGCGCCAGTGGGTTGATTACGTGCTGTTCGCGCGCGAGGAGGTGGTTAGCGTTGGCAAGAAGGGAGAACGTCCGAAAGCCACGACGACGGGCACGAGATACGCCTACACGCGCCGCACGCCTGCGTACGACGCGAAGGCTCGTGGGACGCTGCTTTTTCCCGAGAGGATTTTACTCTCGTGGGACGAGTTCGCTGGGGCCATCGCCAGCGAGAAGGCGCGCGCCGAAGAGATGGGTGCATCGATAGAAGCGATGCTGACGGAGCTCGGCGATCCATCGCTTACCAGACAGGTGCGCGATTGGCTCAAGCAGAACCCGGACAAGCTCGTGGAAGCGTCACAATCGCTTCAGGCGAAGATCGAAGCGGCGCGAGTACAAAAACTGGAGCAAAAATTGGAGGACAAGGCCTTTGCGCCGGGACCCGCGCCGCAAGCGAACCCGAACGGGTCCTAAAGCGGAGGATACCCGCTGCTTCTGGCGTCTGGTGACGCTGGCGGACATCGAGCGGGAGTATTTGGAGGCGTGTGGAGGGTCGACCGAGGCGGAGCAAAAGGAGTCAGCAGATGGCGAAAAACAGCCGAGACGCGTACGGGGCACTGGGAGAAAGTAAGCTTCTGCATTTCGATCCGGGTGACCTGGTGATTGTCGACGACCCGAAGCATCCGCTCTACGACGAGCGGGTGGACCTGCCGCTTTCGGCGGAGCTGGTCGCATCGATTCTGCATCACGGCCGAGTCCTCGAGCCGGTCATCATTCGTAAGGACCCGGAGACCGACCGGCTCGAGGTCGTCGCAGGCCGGCAGCGGGTGCGTGCGGTGCGCGAGATTCGGGCACGCGGAAACGTGTTCAAGAGCTTGCCGGAGGCGCTACAAAAGAGGCGCGGTAAGGATGCGTGGCGGGTGCCGGCCATCGTGGACCGGTCCAAAGACGAGGACCTCGCTGAAGTGATGGTGAGCGAGAACGAAATCCGGCTGTCGGATTCTCCGCTGGTACGTGCCGAGAAGATGCGGCGCCTCTTGGGACGCGGCAAGACGGAAGGGGAGCTTTCGATTCTGTTCGGCTGCTCGGGAGCGACGGTCAAGAATACGCTCTCCCTTCTGGACGCGTCGTCGAGTGTGCGAAAGGCAGTCGATTCGGGTCGCATCGCCGCGGCGTCGGCGTACCGGTTGGCGAAGCTGCCGGCCGAAGAGCAGAAGACGCGCGTTCGGGCGCTGCTCGAAGAGGCGCCTTCGGCGCCGGGACACAAGAACAAGCGCGCACGGCGAGTGCGCGAGATCGTGGACGGCAAGCCTATAGCGCGTCCCGATGGAGAGATTAGGGCGCTTCGTGATGAGATTTCGTCGACCGAGACCATCAAAGAAAACGCGCGCCTGGTGGCGCTGGCGACCCTGGACTGGGTGCTGGGGTTCGACACGTTGAATCAGTTTTACGATCGGCAAGTGGCCGACAAAGCAGCAAACGAATCATAAAAGGAGTGAAAAGCCATGAGAGTCGGAATTTTCCCCGCGAAAGCAGTGAAGGACGCAATCCAATTCGGCGAGACCTCGGGCGGATACCCGCAGATGGCGGTGGTCATGCGCACGGTGGACGAGCCGCAGGAGTCCACCACGTTTCTCATCTTCAGTCCCGACTCGGCACCCTACAGCTTCGACCGGTTGCGGGCGCTCGGCTGGAAAGGCGCCGACCTGAACGACTTGACGGGCATCGACACCAACGCGGTCGCCACGCGCTACTGGGTCGAGGAGTACCAGGGCAAGCCGCAGAACAAGTGCGAAATCATGGGCGGATCTCGGGTGACGTTGTCCAAGCCCATGGATCAGAAATCGTTTGCGGCGCGGGTGGCGGCGCTGACGGGGCAGCCGGTGGGCGGGACGCAGAAGTCGTCGGGCGTGCCGTGGGAGAAGTAGGAAGGTTTGAGCCTTAGTCACCGAAACGCCGAGGCTGCGCCTTAGCTAGGAGATTCCCATGCCCGTATGCACCCATCCATCGCTTCGCTATTCGGAGGACTACCCCAAGGGCACCAAGTGTGCTTCATGTGGGGAGTCCGCCGAAAGCGTTCTGTCGAGCTGTCGCGGTCAGCTCTCTTCGGTCACGCAAGCGCTTGAGAGGGTCAACGCACGCCTCGTAGAACTCGAAAGTGGCGAGCGTCTTGCTCGGGACGCTCGCGCGGAGCTCGAGTCACTCAAGCGCAGCCTTGGCGGGGAGACGGAGTCCGCTAGAAAAGAAGCGGAGGAACTTCGCGCCTGGAAAGCGGAGGCATCGAGGCAGAAGGAGAAGGACAATATCCAGATCGATGCGCTTGCGACGGAGAACGACCGATTGAGGGCGGCTCGCTTGTCGGCTGACAAGGCGCGGGAAGACATGCGTCTTCGCCTTGCGCCGCAGGAGAACAACGAAGCGACGATCGCGGACCTGCGCGGAAAGCTCGCCGTGATGCGCGAGGCGCTGGGGAAAATCAAGGGTGGATGGGTCGACCGGGACTATCCGAAGAGCGTGGCGAAAGAGGCACTCGCGATGCTCGATGAGACGCCTGGGGGGAAGGTGGAAGCGCATGCCGCCCGGTGATGATGCCGCCGAGGCGGAGGTGGTCGAAGCGATGGCCGAGGAGGGCGTGTTCGCGATTGCGAAGGCCATCGATGACGCGGTGAAGGTTTGGAAGGAAGTGAAAACCGAAGAGGCGATCCTTTACGAGAAGAGGACGGCGATGATTGAGAAGATGGCGATGGCGCTCGAGCACTACAACGAGCAGAAGTTTCACTCGGTTCTTTGAGGTAAACTACACATCATGCCCACCGCCCCTGTCGCCTACGAAGCCGCCGCCCGCCGCCAGAAAGCGTCCTACGAGTCGCGCGTTCGCGAAGTTCTGTCGACTCTCGGTTCAACGAATCCCGACGAAGACGTCGCGGCGACTGGACCGCTGCTTGAGAACAGCAAGAGGGCGAAGATGGATCCGGCCGCGGCGGCGGGCATCATCTACGCGACGTCGCGGCACCGGCATCCGCCGACGAGCGTGCTGCGCTCATCGGAAGACGTGAACGAAGCGTACAAGCGGGTGACGGAGTACTACCGAAAGAAACCGGTGGCACAGACGAACCCAGTCACCGCCGCCGAAGACTCCTCCCCCGCCCCCTGCACCAAGCCGGCGCGAACCGTTTCCGACGAGTGCCAGCGCATCGCGAAGGAAATCGGTCCCATCCGTTCGGACAAGGAGCTCTACGCGCTGGTCGCGCCGCAGATGCGCAAAGAGCCGCAAGAGGTCTTCTACGTCGTCTCGTGCGATGTGCACGGCAACTTGGTCGGTTTCACCGAAGTGGCGCGCGGGCAAGTGTCGCGTGTTTCGGTCGATGTCGAAGACGTGCTCGGAGCAGTGCTGGCGATAAAGCCAAGACCGACGGCCTTCGGAATTTGTCATAATCATCCGAGCGGCAAGGCGAGTCCGAGTGAGGCGGATGAGAAGCTGACGGAAGCAATCCGTCAAGCGGCAAGGGTCGCGATGCCGAATACAGTATTTATGGACCACATCATTGTCGCGGGCGGAGAAGGCTCGCGGGAGTACTACAGTTTTGCAGACAAACGGCTCAAGAAGGGCTGAACATGGATGTAGTCCAGCGCGCGAAGAGTCTGCTCGCGGAAGCGTCGACGCCACCGTGGCGATTGTTGCGGCTTAGGCATGTTGAGACGGGCAACGAGGAAGCGATTGTTGCTCCCAATGCGCCGAGCGAAAACGACAGATTTTACGAAGGCTTGCACCTGGTGTGCGAGTCGGTTTTTCACGCTGGGGATCGTGCATTCATTGTGCAAGCGCCAGACATTGTTGCGGAGCTCGTTCAAGAGGTTGAACGCTTGCGCGAAGCCATCCTCACAAAGCTCAATCGGGATGTGAAGACTTTGCACGAGAACTTACGCGAGAAAGGGTGAGCAGTATGACCACCGCCAAAGACGTCGAAACTGAAATCCTCGAGCGTGCGGGTCTGACGCGCGAGGCGGTCAAGGACTTGCCCATGGTGGCGAAGGTGATGGACGGCGCCGGCAGGCTGTGGGAGTGGAACAAGCCCAGTCCCAGTAATCCCTCGATGACGGTGCACAGCATGTTCTACACCGAGCAGGAAGATGGGTTGCCGGGCGATGTTCGGATCTACGCGTTTCCGACCAGCACCACCGAGGCGCTACCGTTCGCGCGCTACATCGTCAATCGCAGCCATGCGGGCTTTGGTGGCGAGAGCATGAGCGATGAGGTCTTCATGGATGAAATCGTGTCCGAGGTGCAGGCGATGGCGCTCGAACGCGGCATTCTGGAGGAGTGCCCGAACGAAGAATGCGAAGAGCTGGTGCTCTCGACGGCCGAGAAGTGTCCGGAGTGCGGAACACCTCTCGTGGAGGACGAAGAGACGCCTGCGGAAGGCGCTACCGCGGAGACGCTTCCGGCGCCGCCTGAACCGACGACGATGTGATGGGACGCGTGAGAATGGCTCGCCCAAAGTGTCGGTGTGTCGCAACGATGGATCGTTTGCTGAAGACGCGGCACACCTACATTGAAACAACGCTTTTCTCGGGTATGGTGGCGGTGCGCACGAGTCTCGTACCGAACGCTCCAAGAGGCGCACGAGCCGCATCGGTCATCTGCACCTACTGCCCGTTTTGCGGCAAAGAGTACCCGCGCGGAGACACGACCATACGACCCGCTTCGAAGAATCGTCGCCCGACTGCGCCATACCAGCGAACCTGAGGGACGCCATGACGCGCGCGATCAAAAGCATCTCCGTGCGGCGGCCTCCGACGGACATGCATTCAGAACGCAATTCAAAGACCGGGTCTTACGAATACACATGGAAGACCACGCTCGCCACCGCTGACCTGAAAGCGATGGCGGCGTATATCAACGCCATTGCCGATTCTCCTGTGGCGGGCACGTTCACTGTCGGGCAACTGGTCTTGGAGGTTGAACTTGCCGAGGAACCTGGATCGCAGCTCCCGCGGAGCGTGATACCCTGACCCCATGGCGACGACGATTACGTGCGTGTACACGGCCATCGCGACGGGGGCCTTGACGGGAGCCGCGCTGGCTACGCGCATGGCGGCGGCGGCGGTGCCGCTCGATTCGCAATTGCTCACCGACTACGGGCTTTCAACGACCAGCGATAGCACGTCTGCGGTGTCATCGACGGTGACGCGTACGGCTGTGTTTTCGATGGTGCCGACGGTTGCGGCCAATGCGACTGCCGCGCTGGCCGGCGGTTCGAACGGGACAGGGGTGAGTGCAGTCACGGTATCGGCCGCCGGTTCGGGGTACGTAGGGATACCGGTCGTGACGGCGCAGACGGCGGCGGGGCATCCGGCGCCCATCCGTCCGGCGCTTTTTCACGCGGTCATGAGCGGCAACACGGTGGGGTCGATTGTCGTCGACGATCCGGGTCTCGGCTACGACGTGGCGCCGACGATTGTCATCACGCCGCTCTTCAAGGCGATGTTTCCGGACGGGACCGATCAGGTGAGCCCGCTCCAGAATTTCATGACCGAAGTCATCGAGCAGAGCGCGCTGGCGATGGTCATCGCGTCGGCGCCGGTCGTGACGTGAGTGTTCGGGTCGTCTGGCTTCCCGTATTTGTTGCGGCAATGTTTGTCGTGTTTGTTGCGTTCCGCCCATGACCACCATCGACCTCACCGCGCGCCAGGCGCGAGCGCTCGACACGCTGTTCGATCTGGCGCCGAGCGAAGCGCTTTCCGAGGTGCAATTGTTCGCTCGCGTGTGGGGGCTGGAGATGTTCGAGCTCGAGCTCCTGATGGATGCGAGCTTGGTCCGGTACTACCGGCGCGGAAGCGTGGTTGTCTGGTGGCTTAGCGCGCAGGGTCGGCGCTATGCTCGTGAGCTCCGTGAGGCGCGCCAAACCTCCGACCCCACCGACCGATGCGGAATTGCTGGATCTGCATTACAAGGAGCTGGCCATGCCCCCTCGAGAACCGCCTCCTGAAGTGCCCGAAGAGGAAGAAGAGCCTACGGAAGAGGAAGAAGAGGAAGAGGAGCCGGAGGAGCCGACGGAGGACCCTGCGGCCGAGACCGCGTCGGTGACTCCTTCGACCGGCTACGGGATGCCTGCGGCTCCGGAGGGCGAGGCGAAGCGTCGCCGGGGTCGGCCTCGAAAGCCGCGTCCTAGCCAGGCGACCGGGGTCGCCAAGGATTCGAGCTTTACGGCCGATGGTATTGTCAGCGCCACGAGGTGGCCTACCGAAGCGAGTCAGGTGTGGGAGAAAATCCTGCGCGAGGTGGCTCCCCAAAAGCAGTACGGGGCCGAAAACATCTACGCGCTGGTGTACCGCTACGGCGTGGGTTCCGTGTCGGGCCAAACGTTTCACGCCAACCGCGTGTACTTGACCCGCATCGATGGGATGTCCATTGCCGGTAACGAGACCGTTTCGCCGGGGGAAGCGCTGACCGAGTACATGGAGACGGTCGTCCACCCGAGCTCCCCCGGGGCTGCGCGCTACGAGTTGAACTTCCACAAGCGCACTGGAAGTACGATCAAGGTGGGCGAGATGCAGTTTGCCCATCCGCAGGAAGTCGCTCGCCAGAGGGCGGCGGCGGCGGAGCACACTGCCCGGATGCAGGCTTCCGGCTTCGGGGCGCCGACGCCGATGCCTGGGCGCGGGTATGCGGGGATGCCGTCGTACGGGCAGCCTTGGCAGCCGTCAGCGCCGTACTACCCGCCCCCCGCTTCTCCCCCGCCGTACTATCCGCCGCCGCAAGACCCGGCCATCCGGGGCGAAGTGGAGGCGATGCGTCGTGAGGTGGCGACCATGCTGGGGCGCATCGATGAAGGGCGCGCTCGCGAAGCGGAGAAGCGTGGGGAGCCTCCACCGCAACCGATTGCGCCGCAAATTATCGCTCCCGCGGCTGCCGAGAGCGAAGAGATGCGCATCGCACGCGTGGTCCGGGCTGTGCTGCACGAAAGCGGCCTCACGCCCAAGCCCGTAGGAGTAGGTGCTCCGCCGGTCGGCGTCGGGGTCGCGGCCGTGACGACTCAGGTCAAGGACGGTATCGGCGCGCTTCGAGACGCTATGAGCATGTTCAAGGAGCTCGACAAATTCCGACGCGAGGTGGGTATGGCGGCTCCCGATGACGGCGAAGAAGTAGTGCAGGCGCCCAATCCCATCGTGGAGGATCCCAATACTCCGGCGTTCGGGGTGAGGCCGGTACCGTTTTCCAACTTCAAGGGCAAGCCCATCATGTGGCCGATGCCGCAATATCAGGTTGACGAGGACGGCAACAAGACCGAGAAGGACGAGAGCTTTCTCGAGAAGGCGGGTCGCTTTGGTGCGGCCAATCCGGAATTTGCTCTGAATTTTCTGGAGAGCGCGAGCAAGGTGCTCGGCCAAGGAGCGTTCGGACAGCTTCTGCAAGCGTTTGCGGCGCAAGGTGGCGGCGCCGCCAAGGCAGCGGCCGAGATGGCCGGACGAGCCAACGGGGCGGGGGGCGGCGGGTCAGGACTTGGTGGTGCGCCTGCGGCGCCGGGGTATCCTGGACCATGACCATCGGCACGAGCAATGCATAGTAGGTGAGCGTCATGCCCATCATCCACCTACTAAACGATCATCAATGCAGTGGTCATCGTAGCCGTGCTGCTCTGGCTTCTGAGCTTGTTTACTGGAATGGACTTCGGCTACATCGGACCGCATCACCGGTAGCGTCCTTGGGCTCTTCTGGCTCGTTTCGTCGTTCTCGCACCTGAGTCTGCAGATTCGGTGAGCCGGTCGCCGAAAGGTCGAGAACCTCTGACGCAGTTTATCGAGCTACGTCAGAGGCCAGCAGGGTGATCCGCGTCGGGAGGTGTTCTTTCGAACTGACGCACCCACCCTCGATTGCTTCTCGACAGGTCCCAAGCAACGCTTAGCACAGCCTGTTTCGGCCCCGATGGGTCAATCGTGACCCATGCTCACCGTTGAGGTAGCATGAGCCGGTAGGACTATGCGCCGCTGGATTGGACAAGCGTCAGCAACCGGTGGAGTGGTCGTTCGCGGATACGCGCAAGATGTTGGATTGCCTACGGATCCTCAGGCGCTCTTGCAGCTCATGCCACCGAGTGTGCAGGCGACCATCAATCAGGGGATGAGCACGTATGGCGCCTTAACTCCTGCCATCGATTTGGCCGGAACCGTTTCGTCAGGTGGAACCATTGACGAAGCGGCAACGGCTGCAGCGGTGAGTGCCGCCGCGAGTTTTATCGGTGGTCCTGTTGCCGGCGCCGCGTTGGCGGCGGCGAGTAGCGTCATCTTGGGGGCGGAATCGCTCATGCGGGCGTTTTTCGATTTGCTCGGTCTTTACGACCACCCAAAAAACGTTTCGATGTGTGGTCTGATTCCTACGGGCAGCATTCCTGCCGGGCCGAACGATCCAAACTGGGTGCATCTGGATAGTCCGACTGCCATTCACGAATACTTGTTTGGTCCGCAGAAGTTTCGTAGCGGCAACGTGGTGCTCGATTGGGGAACTCAAGTAGATTCGGCCAAGGCGAGCCTGTATACGGAATGGCTGACAGCCGCATTGGGGATTTTGTATCCCAACGATCCGTATGTGGAGGGTCCGGAAAGAACGATAGGGGTTGCTCCGGATTTCGAGCGATATTTTGCCACGCTTCTTCGAAATGATCTCGAGCGTTGGGCCAACTGCAATCCGTACATTCCTCCTAGGCAGCTCCTTTTTGCGGCGCAGGCGGCATGGAATCAGAGCCATTCGGCGCCCACGGTGTCCTTTCAGCCGCACGATTGGCCGCCCGAGCCAGACACTTCGCTTGTAAGTTCGCTTTTGGGCAATATGGGAGATCCGACGTCGAACGGGCAGCGCGCACTGCCGCTCGACATTAACACCATGTCCCAATTGGCGCCGACGACTTCAAGTTCAGCAGGCAAGGCGGCCACGATCGTTGTCGCCGCGCCTATCACGCTCGCTTTCGGCACGCTCGCATACGCATGGATCATGGGCCGGTCGGTCGATTCGGTGATGCGCGCGCTCTGGTCGGGTACGAAACGTTTCGTTCGGCGTGTCACGGGAGAAGTCGAGCACTTGACGCCCAACCCGCTCGGTCTTTTCGAGCGGCAATCGACCACGGTGCAGAGCTTGCTCTTTCCGCGCCCTGAATTTTCCCCGTCGTCTGCACGATCTTGGGCGCGTAGGCATGGGTATCGCGCCGGGAAAGTGCATTCGACGGGGGATTACGTTCGGCTTCGGCAGCATCCGCCTAGCGATTTCAAGCGCGGAAGCTTTCGCACCATCTCTTTTGGTAGCAGCGGCATCAAAGCCGTGATTGGGCGTCCAAGATGATCGATCAGGTGCCCAGTCAAGCCGTCGGCGTTGGCGCAACAAGTGGCGTCGGTGCGTCAACAAGTGGCGCGCAAGTCAACGCAGCTCCCAGCAGCACCTGGACTGGAATTGCCATCGGGGGCTTGCTCGGTGGGCTCATCGTGTGGGCCATCAGCAAGAAGTTTTCTGGATCCGCCGACGTAGGGGTCGTGGGCGCCGCCGTCGGAGCCGGGGCCCTCATCGGTGGAGCGCTGACCGCACCGAAGCCGGCCGGATGATGGGCCGATGGCGTTTGCGCAAGAATCGGTAGGTCAATTCGACGAGCTGCGTTACCTGCTCGAGCTGTACCGACGCTTGGGCGGCGGTGGCGGGGGCGCTACCGGAGCTCAGGGACCGACCGGTGCAGCGGGAATCACGGGTGCGCAAGGCACTACGGGCGCGCAAGGCATCACCGGATTTCAGGGTCCAACCGGTCCTGCGGGCGGAGCCACAGGCCCGATCGGCGCTACGGGGGCGACTGGACCTGCTGGGGCGGTAGGGCCCACGGGTCAGCAGGGTCCGACTGGGCAAGTCGGTCCCACCGGTTCGGTCGGCTTCACAGGCCCGACAGGGCAGCTAGGTCCGACCGGTCAGGCTGGTTCTACAGGCCAAGTGGGACCGACCGGTCCCGGCGGTGGCGGCCCGACAGGGCAGCTCGGTCCAACCGGACAGCAGGGAGCCACGGGTGTTACGGGACAGGCAGGACCACAGGGCCCTGCAGGTGCGACGGGGTCGACCGGACAACAGGGACCAACGGGTCAGCAGGGAGCCACCGGCGTCACTGGGCCGACGGGACAGGTAGGCCCCCCCGGCACCGCTGGACCGACGGGGCAACAGGGTCCGACAGGACAAATCGGTCCGACGGGCCAGCAGGGCACGACGGGGGTTACAGGCCCCACTGGGCAGCAGGGACAGCAGGGCGTCACGGGACCTACCGGTCCGGCGGGTGGTGGGCCGACCGGCCAGCAGGGAGTGACGGGCCCGCAGGGAGCGACAGGCGTCACTGGGCCGACGGGGCAGCAAGGGGCGGCGGGTGCGGCCGGCGCCACAGGGCAGATCGGTCCCACGGGACAGCAGGGAGTCACGGGAGTCACTGGACCGACTGGGCAAGTGGGGCCGGCAGGCTCTGCGGGCCCGACGGGTCAACAGGGGCCGACCGGCCAGCAAGGTGCGACCGGCGTTACGGGCCCGACGGGGCAGCTCGGTCCGGCGGGTGCGGCCGGCGCCACAGGCCAGCAGGGCCCTACGGGCCAACAGGGTCCGACGGGACAGCAGGGAGCAACCGGAGCCACTGGAGCGACTGGGCAGCAAGGGGCCACCGGACCTACCGGTCCCGCTGGAGGCGGTCCTACGGGGCAAATCGGCCCGACGGGTCAGCAGGGCGCAACGGGCGTTACGGGCCCGACGGGTCAACTTGGTCCCGCGGGCGCTGCAGGTCCTACAGGTCAACAAGGTCCCACTGGCCAACAGGGTGCGACTGGGGCGACCGGCGCTACGGGTCAGCAGGGACAGCAGGGAGCCGCGGGTCCGACAGGACAGCAGGGACCTACTGGGCAGCTCGGTCCCACCGGCCAGCAAGGTGCGACTGGGGCGACAGGAGTCACCGGGCAGCAGGGACAAGTCGGTCCCGCTGGGCCGACGGGCCAGTTGGGTCCGACTGGCCAGCAAGGGCCGACGGGTCAGCAGGGGGTCACGGGAGCGACCGGTGCGACGGGGCAGCAGGGGCAGCAGGGGCCTGCGGGTCCTACCGGCCAGATCGGTCCTACAGGTCAAATCGGTCCGACGGGCCAACAAGGGGCGACGGGAGTCACGGGTCCCACGGGCCAACTAGGGCCGGCTGGCTCTGCGGGCCCTACGGGTCAACAGGGACCGACGGGACAGATCGGTCCGACTGGGCAACAGGGTGTCACGGGAGCCACGGGAGCGACCGGACAGCAGGGACAGCAGGGTGTGGCGGGTCCCACCGGGCAACAGGGGCAGCAGGGACCTGCGGGCCCAACTGGCCAGCAGGGCACTACGGGAGCCACTGGAGCAACGGGTCAGCAGGGACAGCAAGGACCTGCAGGCCCTACGGGGCAGCAGGGGCCTACGGGGCAACAAGGTGCGACCGGTGCCACAGGCCCCACTGGGCAACAGGGTCAGCAAGGGGTTGCTGGGCCAACTGGCCAAATTGGGCCAACAGGTCAGCAAGGCGCAACCGGAGCGACTGGAGTCACTGGGCAACAGGGTCAGCAAGGCGTCGCGGGACCTACGGGGCAGCAGGGTGCAACTGGAGTCACCGGTCAGCAAGGTCCTACAGGCGCAGCAGGAACACCCGCACCCATTCCCAACGCGAATGCAACCGCTACCGGAAGCGCGATCACAACAAGTTCTACTTATGCCGACGTTCCTGGAATGTCTACGTCCGTCACGATCGCCTCTACGACTGCTGTTTTGGGTCATTTCTCGCTCTTTTGGTCCACGAGCGCGGCCATTGTCGTCAATGTGAAATTTCGCCTGGTGGTTGCAGGAGTGAACGGTCCCGATATCGAATCTGGAATCACTGTCAACACGGCGAACAATGCAGTGTCTGGAGTGTTTTCGGTTCGAAACCTCGCGCCTGGAACTTATACGGTCAAAGTACAGTTCCTTAGTGCGGACAACACTAGCAATGTTACTTTTCAACAGGGTTTCGTAGAGGCTATTGGTCTAGAAGGTCCTATAGGAGCGACTGGAGCCACTGGCCAACAGGGCGCCACAGGACCGACAGGCCAGATCGGTCCGACCGGTTCCGGTGGTGGAGCCACCGGCCAGCAGGGCGCGACCGGTCCCGCGGGCGCGCAGGGCGCTACGGGCCTTGTCGCGTTCCCCATTACGACTCCGACCACCCTTTGGCAGCCGACCGGCGGGTACACAGGTACCTATGACGTTATTTCTTGGCTGGCCGGAACGACGGGCGCGACCGGTGGGGCCGGGGGGCAGTTTCAAACGTACTCGGGCGCTTTTACCGGCGTCATGGCGCAGTTCACGCCGAAGCCGAACTCGACGGTCAGCGTGCTCGCATCAGTGTTGGCGCAAAACGGTCTTGGTCCCTCGGGCGCGCTCGATATGGACGTCAAGGCAACGTTCGGCACGAACGCGACCGCTTGCTCTCAGGTCGGCGCAAACACGCTCGCGTATCAGCAGAACGCGCCGGGAGCTTCGGGCTGGAACGCTTCGCTTCAGGCGACGGGCAATATCATTCAACTCGTCGTCTCGACGGGATCCAATCCGGCCGCCGGAATGACGGCGACTGTGAACTGGAGCGCCATCTTGCAAATCAATCGGAGAAGCGCGCCATGAGCATGAGCATTGCGCAGCATACGGGGTCGGACGCGCTGGGAGGTACTGCGCAGAATCCAACCATTACGTACGCTAGTACGCAAATAGCAAAAAATCTCAACGCGATTATTATCGTGTGGGACAATACACAACCGCTTCTCAGTGTTGTTGATTCGTCCGCGAATTTGTATCAGAGGCGAGGCATTCTCTTGCCGGCTGGTGGTGGGGCTCACGCGCTCTATCGATGTTTGTCTATCGCCGCGAGCGCTGCGGGCAACGTAGTGACGTTTAACTTTGCTGCCGCACCAACGGCGGCACCCGAAGCTTGGATTATCGAAGCGAATACGACGCGCGGCAGTTGGTCCGACGGGCCGTTTGATAGCGGGTCGGCTGCGAGTGGGACGGCGATGTCGACCGATGGTGTAGTGCTTTCGAACGAATCGGTCCTCGGGTTTGCTTCGGCTGTATCGGGTAACGGCTCTGCAGTCACGGCTGGTACTGGGTGGACGGCTCTGGACCCGCTTTCGGGATCCGACCAAGATCAGTGGCAGTCCGTCAGCCAACCAGGGTTCGTAAAAGCCACCGCGAGTCAGGGGGTGTCTGGCAATTGGGACATGGTCGCCGGCTATTTCTACGTCACGGGAAGCATTCGCGCCAAGTTGATGCCGCTGGGGATTTGAGAGGTGCTTAGCGCTTGCACGATGGTTCTGCGCTAACCGATTGCTCGATGAGTTCTGACGCTACCGCTTGCTCGATGGGTGCTAGCACTTGCTCACCGCACCGATTTCTGATTTCGTGAATTTCGCCCATGTCCGCTCCCGTCAGTATGTGCCTCATCGTGCGTGACGAGCCGTTGCTCGGCGAAGCGCTGGCCAGTGTCCGACCGTGGGTAGAAGAGCTCATCGTCGTCGTTACATGTAGTAGCGACAAGGCGAGCATCGAGACCGCTCGCGCGTGCAAGGCGGATCGGGTGGAGGTGTTCGAGGGTTGCAACGATGTGCCAGGACCTGAGGGGCTCATGGTGGACTTCGCGGCGGCGCGAAACTTCTCGTTTTCCTTGGCGACGCAGCCGTGGACCGCGTGGATGGATGCCGATGATCTCATCGAGGGCCTGGAGCATCTGCCGCACGTGCTGGCGCTCGGGACGCTGGCCAAGGCGGCAGGGGTCGAGCCGGCTCTACAATTTCATTACGAGTACGCGCACGACGATGCAGGCCGATGCGTCTGTCTTCAAGTCAGGGAGCGCATCTTCTCATCGAGGACCGCCTTTCGCTGGATGAATCGGTGCCACGAGGTGTGCCCTGGGGTGGCGCCGAACGCCGTCGTGCAGCCGGTGATGAGCGAAATCGTGTGGAAGCACCAGCGGCACCGTAGTGCTCGGCCGGCACCGTGGGCGCCGAACACTCCGTATCCGGACGCGTATTTTGTGCACCACGACAACCGACGCTTTCGGTCTCGGCGCGCACACACCAGCGGCACCACGCCGCCTACGGGGATGGGTAACGACGACTGGGAGTTCTACCGGCGCGAGGACCCGAACCGAAATGTCCGCATCATGCGCATAGCGCACGCCGAGCATCCGGAAGATGCCCGAACGCTTTACTATTTCGGATGCGCGCTGACCGACGCCGGGTTGACCGACGAATCTGTCCCCATCTTGTCCAAGTATGTGGACAAGTCCGGATGGGACGAGGAGCGAGCGCTTGCGTGCCTGAAACTGTCGAACATTTTGTTTTTTCGAGCGGTTGCGGCGCCATCCGCTGCGGCGTTTCACGAGGCGGCTCGATGGGCGTCTCGAGCGGTAATGGAGCGCGAAAACTGGGGCGAGGGGTACTTGCAGTTGGCACGCATCTGCTCGGTGATGGCCAAGCAAGGCATCGATAGCCAGAGAAACTGGGAGAGGTGTGTGCGCTTCGGCAAGCTCGGCTTGGACCTACCGCCGACCACGACGGCCATTTACACCAATCCGTTGGAGCGCGACTACGACGCCCACGAGCTCATGAACGTGGCTCGAAGCATGGTGGGCGATACGCGCGGGGCATTGGAGGCGGCGGAGGCGGCGCTCAAGGTGAACCCGGACAACGCGCATCTGAAGATGAATCGTCTCATCTTCCGGGAGAACCTGGCACGCACCGAAGCGGTTGAGGCGCTGCGCAAATTCAAGGGTGTGTCGGCGGAAATCGTTCGGGACTTCAACCACCGGCGGGCGACACCCGAAACGTTCGACCGGATCGAATGGTCCATCAATGACCCGCTTGCGTTCGAGACGGAGCGTGAGGCTGCGAAGGCGCAGACCAACGGTGTTGCGCACGTCGCTGAAATTCCGCCCAACCGCCTGGACATCGTGTTTGCGTGCGGAGACTGCTGGGAGGACTGGAATCCGAAGACGGCGGCCGAGACGGGGATTGGTGGCAGCGAGACGGCGGTCCTCGAGATGGCCAAGCGCTTTGCCGCCAAAGGCCACCGGGTGCGCGTGTACACCTCGTGCGGGGAGCCGAATCGCTACGACGGCGTGGAGTACAAGAAAACGGCGGACCTCTACAGTGTCGGGCGATGTGATGTGCTGGTGTGCTGGCGGTACGCGCAGTACGTCGACGCGTGCGCGGCGCCCGTGAAGCTCTTATGGGTGCACGATGTGTGGGCGATGGGTGCTACGCCGGAAAACTTACCGAAGTTCGATCGGATTCTCGCGCTTTCACAATGGCATAGGCAGTTTTTGCTGCAGCACCCAACGATGCATGGCATCTCGCCGAAGCAGCTCTTCGTGACCCGAAACGGGTTGGACCTGACGAGATTCGAGCAGCAGGTAACGCGAGACGTGCACAAGTGCGTGTACTCGTCGAGCGCCGACCGGGGCCTGGAAGAGCTCTTGGCGATGTGGCCTGAGATTTGGTTTCAGGAGCAGAAGGCGAGCTTGGACATCTTCTACGGCACGTACAACTGGGAAAAGATGGCGCGGCAGGGAAACGATGCGCCTGCGCTCGCACGTATCGATACCATCAAGGCGCGCATCAAGGTCCTCGAGCCGATGGGGGTACGCAGTCACGGTCGCGTGAACCAGCGCGAGCTGGCGAAGGCGTATTTGGGGGCCGGAGTGTGGGCATTCAGCACATGGTTTTCGGAGACTTTTTGTATTGGGGCGGCCGAAGCAACTGCCGCTGGCTTGGCGATGGTGACGTCGCCGATTGCCGCGCTGAACGAAACCGTGGGGGAGCGGGGGGTATTGATCCCTGGTGACTCGAAGAGCAAAGAGTACGCGCATGCGTTCGCGCAAGCCGTCGTGCGGGCGATGCGCGAGACGACCGACGAGAAGCGTAAGGAACTGCAGCAGTACGCGCGGGAGAATCTGTCGTGGGACGGGGTGGTTTTGCAGTGGGAGGCGCTTTTCGTGGAGCTGCTTTTGAGGTGGGCGTCGCATGCGGTGCCAACCAAGGTTTCGCTGCCGGCGGCGCCGATGTCTGCGATGGGGGTCGTAGCGCCGCCGCGCGACCCGAACGCGTACGAGGGGGTCTTGTGAGCTTCAGCGCCGTATGCATCAACTGCGCGCAAAAGCTTGCGGTGCCCGAGTTCAAGACCATTGGTCTCCTACTCGAACCGGGTTCTCGATGCGAAGGATGCGGCGTCGAGCTTTTCGCGAACGAAAACGGAACCGTGGTCGGCTACGAGGCGGTGACGCCGGAGCAATTGGCGGAGATTCGGTGTCGAGAATGAAGTACGGCATCTGGATGCATATCCATCGAAATGCCTCCGGGCATGGAGATGCCGATTTGTACAATGGCTTCCTTGTGGCAAAGCCATCCGTCGGATCAAAGCTAGACATGGTCGCGGTCGTTCAAAACACGCCATGGCTTTCGTCTAGTCATCGTTCTTTCACCATTCTAGCCCGCACGCCCGATCTTACCGACGAAGGGCCAAACGTTATCTGCGAACAATGCGGCGGTCCTACGCGGCGCACGCGCGACATGATGACGGTCGCAGAAATTTGGAGAACGCGCATCGATTGAAATTGACACCCGGTGGGATTCATGTACATTCACTGACGTTTTGATGAGTCGTAGGAAAGCTGTTCGTCGACTTCGCTCCGTTGTGCGCCGTCGTCGTCGCTTCAAAGAATTCGCCGCAAGGCTCGTCGTTACCTACAAGCGCGGATTCGATATGTCGCTCGACCGTCGGATCGAGAAAGCCGTTGGCAGCAAGCGGTTGGGCTCCGGGTTCTCATTTGTCGACAGCGTGCGGGACATGGATTTCGGGTTTAGGACAGTGCGTGAGGCAAAGCGAGCACTGACGGCGGTCAAGCGCGAGCTCAAAAATAGGGTGAGCGCGCGAGTGGTACCAGCCGCATGAACCTCGCCTTCGTCTTCTCGCCTGAGCTGGTCGCCGGCCGTCCCATGGACTTCACCAACCTGTGGAAAGATCCGCGTGGCATGACCGGGAGCGAATCGGGGATTCTCATCTTCGCGCGCGAGATGGTCAAGCGCGGGCACGGCGCGACGATGTACATCCCGAGCCCCAACGCGCCGGCATACGACGACGTGCAGGTGCGCGACCTTTCGACGCTCGCGGGAGCATGGGAGACGCACGATGTCGTGGTCTCGTGGATTTACCCAGCGCCATTTGAAGGCAAAAACGCCAAGCCACTACGTGTGCTCAGCCAGCAGTGCAACAGCTTCGACTACGCGCACCTGAACTTCGAGGACGACGTTGACCTGTTCATCGCTCCCTCGGCTGCGCAGCGCGACTTCGTGCGCAACTGGACGCCCATCAGTTACGGCAAGTGGCACGTGCTCGGCAACGGGGTTTATATCGGAGACTACGGTCTTGTCCCGAAAGTTTCAGGACGCGTCGTACATACGTCGAGCTGCGACCGGGGCTTGCATCTGCTTTTGCAGGAATGGAACGCAATTCGTGCGGCTGTACCGCACGCGCATCTGAAGATTTTCTACCACTCGCTTGACCGACTTATCCGAGAAGCGGGGAAGGTTCCGCAAGACAGCCAGACGCACACCATCGACAACGTCGAGATGGGGTGCCGGGCTCGGTATCTCGAGCGGATGCTTCAGCCGGGCGTGCTCGAGAGGGTCGAGGTGGTTGGCTCATCATCGCGGGAGACGATGCGCCGGGAGCTGAGCGAAGCGCAGGTGCTCGCGTACCCGTGCGACACGATCGCCTGGACGGAAGGATTTTCTGTCTCGACGCTCGAGGGGTGCGCGAGCGGAGCACTGCCCATCATCTCGGCTGCGGACGCGCTCGGGAGCATCTACGGCGGCGTGTGTCCCATGGTTCCGGCGCCTGCGCGAAAGCACATGGCCGATTGGCGGCAGCTTGTCATCCGCGCGCTGACCGACGAGCCATGGAGAGTGCAGATGGCCGAGCGGGCGCGCGGGTGGGCCGTCAACTACGATTGGGCGCGCCTGGCGTTTCAGATGGAGAAGCTCTTCGAACGCGGGCTCGCGGAGAAGCGCCGAACGCCGCCGCCGGTGTGGACTTCCACGGAGCGCATCCCCATCGACTTTGTGCTTTCACCGTTTGCCGGCGGCGAGGACCCCATCAGTCCGGAAACGTTTGCCGACGAAAGTCGCGGGGGCGGTTCGCGGGCGGGTTTCATGCGCCTTGTGAACGAAATGACCCGCGTCCTGCAACCGAGTGGAACGCATCAATACCTGGTACGCGGCTTCGCGCGCTTGACGCACGAAAACGGAACGTTTCGTCAGTACGACACGTTCGACAAGAACGACGCGTCACGCAAAGCGCTGTTCGCGTACTACGACACCTCCCCCCTTCGGGATGTGAACACGGGGTGCTTGCGGATCGCGAGCCATCACACGTACCTGCCGCCTGACGTGTGGTTTTCGGCACACACGGATCTGAACGTGGCACCGAGCCAGCACGCGGTCGATGCCTTGCGAGGGGGGTTCGATCCGAAAGGCAAATGGTACGTGCTGCCGAACGGTGTGGAGCATCCGCCCATCGTACACCAGCCGGTCGCCGGCAGGGTGGTGCACCACGCGTCGCCTGACCGGGGCTTGCATCTCTTGCTGAAGGCCTGGCCGATCATTCGTGCCGCGGTGCCGCATGCGACCTTGCACGTCATCGGCGACGTAGCCGGTGGCGGGTGCTGGAACGATGCGCCGCTTTTTCCGAGCTTTCAGCGGACGCCTCAGGGAGCGCGCGTGATGCAAATGCGCGGGAGCCTGCGAGAAGCGCAGGCGGCAGGCGGCGTGAATTTGCTCGGCCGCGTGTCGCGGGCGCAGCTTCATCAGGAGCTCGGGCAGGCAGTGTGCTTCGCCTTCCCGTGCAGCGTGCTCTTGCCCTGCGAGACGTTCTCGGTATCCGTGATGGAGTGCTGCGCCGCTGGGATCCCCGTGGTGCTGTCGCCGTCCGATGCCCTCGGCGAGGTGTACCGTGGGATCGCGGAGCTGACGCCGGCACCGGTCGAGGAGCACTTGCCAGAGTTTGCGGATGCGGTCATCGCGATGCTCAAGAGCGTGCCCAGGCAATTGTTTCACAAGTACCTGACGCGCAGGTACGCCTCGAAGTACACCTTCGCGCGAATGGGTCATATTCTGGACCAGATCCTCCGGGAGAATTTGCCGAGATGAGTGCGATGGGCAATGTGAGGCGTGCAGCGGTGTCTCTCATCGAGAGAGACGGTAGGATGCTCTGCGTATGGAATAGGCGTTACGGAGGTTGGTCGCTGCCAGGCGGCATGGTGGAGCGAGGCGAACTGGTGGAATCTGGTCAGGAGCGCGAACTGCGCGAGGAGACTGGTTTAGAGACGGTAAAAAGGGAGCTTGTGTTCGAGGGCGAGCACGGTATCAAGTCTGCGCACAAGCGTGGTCGCGCTAGTCGAGTGTGCCTCTTCCGCGTTGTAGCTAGCGGAGAGCCCAGGCAGATGGAGAATGGGTGTCCGATCGCCTGGAAGACGCGCGAGGAGTTTCTCGCGGAGTCGCCATTCGCTTCGTTCTACCGAGGCGTGTTTGAGTCTGTTCCGCAGGAGTTTCAATGAACATCGAGCTCACAGAACCGTTTGTCGATGAGCGTGGTTCGATTCAGAACTTGCTCTCGTCGCCCATCGGCAATGTGGCGCTCATCAAGAGCGGGCGAGGCGTCATCCGATCCAATCACTACCACAAAGAGGACTGGCACTACCTCTACGTGCTCTCGGGTCGGATGCTGTATTTCGAGCGCGACGTTGGATTGAAATCGACCCCTCGGCCGGAGTTGGTTTCAAAGGGTCAGATGGTCCTTACTTCAGCCAAGCGGGAGCATGCGGTTCTATTTCTCGAGGACTCTGAGGTGCTTTCCATGTCGCGCAGCGCGCAGACGCACGACGAGCACGAGGCGGACGTCGTGCGTGTGCCGTTTCTGTCGCGCGAGTACGCCGATGCTCTGCTCGAGGAGTATCCGTGAAGGACTTCCGGCCGCGCACCCATTGCCGACTCTGCGAGCATGCGACGAAGGTGGTGCTCGACTTCGGCGAAACGCCGCTCGCCAATGAGCTTGTGTCGCGCGAGTTCGTCGAGAGCGGGGAGAAACAGGACACGTTTCCGCTTTCCGTGTCGGTATGCACCGAGTGCGGACATGTTCAGCTTTCGGGAGTGGTGTCATCTGAGCGCATGTTTGGTGTGGACTACCCGTACCGAAGCGGCACGTCTCCGGTCTTCCGGGCACACTTGGAGGAGTACGTCTCCGAGCTCGTGGGGCGGTTTGGTGTTCCCAACAAGATGCTGGAGATTGGGAGCAACGACGGGACGTTTCTGGCGCTGTTTCATCAGCGACATTGCAAAGTGATGGGGGTCGATCCGGCCAAGCGTGCGGCGGAAGACGCGTGGCCCGCGACCATCGTTCAGCCGTTCACGGCGAACCTGGCGCGTAAGATTCTCGCGTCCTGGGGGCAGGCGGACCTGGTGGTCGCCAATCACGTGCTCGCGCACATCGACGACTTGCGCGACGTGGTCCACGGGGTTCAGGAAGTGCTCACCGACGAAGGCGTGTTCGTCTTCGAAGTGGGCTACCTGGCGGATGTGGTCGAGAAGGGACTGTTCGACGTCGTCTACCACGAGCACGTCTCGTACCATCACTTGGGGCCGCTGATCGGGTTCTTCGACCGACTAGGTTTGAACCTGTTCGATGCGAAGCGAGTCGACACCCAAGGCGGAGCACTGCGCTGCTTTGTGAAGAGAGGCAATGGGGTACGCATCTCGGATCGTGCAGGCCGTCTTTTGGAACGAGAGATGGATCTTCAGTTGTGGTCGCCCGCAACGGTGGCCGACACGGTGTCGCGGTTGAAGCCGGACGTTCTCCGGTCGGAACTTTCGAATTTGTTGGAGAAGCTCAAGAGCGAGAACGCACGCGTCGCCGGCTTCGGCTGCCCGGCGAAAGCGGTGACGCTCATGCACGCGGTCGGATTTGGCGCCGGTACGCTCGATTTCATCGTCGATGAGAATCCGGCCAAGCAAGGCAAGTTCACGCCGAGTGTTCCCTGGATCGCTGGCTCTTTGAGGGTCGGTGAGGGACACATCGAAATCTTTCCTCCCGAAGCGCTCGGCCGCGACCCGGATTTCGTTCTGATCCTCGCCTGGAATTTCGCAGAGGACATCATGCGGCGCTATCCGGAGCGTCGGTGGGTTGTGCCGCTGCCGAAGGTGGAAGTAGTGGACCGGAGGGGCTCATGAAACTCCTGGTCAGCGGAGGCGCCGGCTTCATTGGCCATCATTTCATCCGGTACGTGATGGAAAAAACGGACGCGTCGGTGGTGTGTCTCGATCGCATCGACTCGGCGGGGGACATGAACCGGCTTCATGTGGCGAGTCCGGTTTCTCCTCCCACCCGCCATCGCATTGCTTTCGTTCATCACGACTTGCGAGCCGAAATCAATTGGCGCGTGGGAGATATGCTTCTGACTGGCTGCGGACGATTCGACGCCAAGCCGTTCGATCACGTGGTGCACATGGCGGCTGGCAGTCACGTCGACCGATCGATCGAGGACCCGGTGGGGTTTGTGCTGGACAATGTGGTGGGCACGACGCACTTGCTCGACTTCTGCCGCAACCGGCGAGTGGCAAGCGGCAAGATTCTGTACTTCTCGACCGACGAGGTGTTTGGTCCGGCACGAGAGGACGAATCGTTCGGCGCGTGGTCACGCTTCAACCCGGCGAACCCATATGCCGCATCGAAGGCCGGTGGCGAAGCACTGTGCTCCGCCTACGCGAATACGTACGGGCTGCCGATTCTGGTCACGCATTGCACCAACGTGTTTGGCGAGCGCCAGCATCGAGAGAAGTTCATCCCTTCGTGCATCGATCAGATTCGTCGTGGCGAAACGGTGAAGGTTCATGCTGACAGAACGCGCACGCGTTCGAGCTCTCGCTTCTACACGTACGTTGACAACGTTTCGAGTGCGGTGATGTTTTTGCTCGAGCGGGGCGTGCCGATGGACGGAGGCGGACAGCTCGGCAAGTTCAATATCTCCGGTAGCCGAGAGATTTCCAACCTAGAGCTCGCGCAGAAGATCGCGGACCTGCTGCACAAGCCGCTGAAGTACGAGATGGTCGATTTCTGTCCCGAGCGGCCAAAGCACGACATGCGCTACGCGGTCGATGCCCGCGAACTGCTCCTCGCTGGGTGGAAGGAAGAGGTCTCGTTTGAAGAGGGGCTCGAGCGGGTGGTGAGGAGCGAGACGTAAATGGAATGGCATCCGACAGCTCACCATTTCGGCTTGTACACGTTCGATTATTGCGATCGGCTCGAGTGCGACGATCCAACGCACGTCGCTCCGGAGACGGGACCGGAGCGTGAGGCTGCTGTAGAGGCCAGCCTGGCACGTGAGCGCGATCGGCGTTCTTGACATCCACTGGGATTCATGTACATTCGTCGGGTGTCAAAGAGTGTCCAGGTAACGATTCGTCTTCCCAAGGACGTCTTGGAGGCGATTGAGAAGCTCGCGAAGGGGCTCTCACGACCTGGATTCGTAGCGACCCGTGCCGATGCTTTGAGAGCGGTCATTGCCAAGGGGATCGATGCCGTGAGGCGGAGTCTTTGAAATGGTTCGCCTCGGTCTCATCGGCGCCGGCAAGTGGGGCAAGAACTACATCGACGCGGCGAAAGGGAGCGGGGTGGCGGAGGTCGTGTGGGCCTGCGGCAAGGACTGGCGCAACACCGCCCGCGGCAAGATCGATGCGCTCATCGTTGCGACGCCTCCCGAGCCGCGTGCAGCTCTCATCCGCGAGCTTGCTGAGTTCGGCTACCCGATGATGGTCGAGAAGCCGCTTTGTCTGTCGATGGCGGATGCGGAGGCGATTCGGGTTGCGCTTCAGCCGGACGTCCCATTTCTGGTCAACTACCAGCACCTGTTTTCGCCGCGGTACTTGGAGATCCGCGAGCGGAGCAATGGGCTCGAGCGACGTTGCCGGGCGACGGCGGGCGGCCCCGAAGTGCGCTCGTATTCGCAGATTTGGGACTACGGTCCGCACTTTTTGGCGATGACTGCAGGGATTGGCGTGCCGATCGAGAGCGTGACCATTGAATTGGGTGTGTGCGAGCAGAAAGTATTCGAGTGGCTGGTGGAGGAGGCCGGCTCGTTTTCTACGACGAGGCATTTCTACAACGGCCGCACCGAGCGACCGCTGGTGCATGCGGTTCGGGCGTTTGCGAAAGCGGTCAAGGACGGCGGAACGAACGACTGGCGGTTTGGAGTCGAGATGTCGGTTGCGATTACGTGCGAGCTCGAGAGGCGGTCGGAAGAGGAATTTCTTCGCACAGCCGGTTCGATGGCGAACCCTACGGGTAGCGAGAGTATGCAAGAGGAGTCTCATCTTCCGCATCCGTGGAATCCAAATGCGTGCGACTCGAGCGGTCGAGCGCATGCTCGAGATTCTGCACGGGCTAGGTCACACCATTACCGAGGATACGCATCCGCAGACGGCGGGGCGGTCGTTCATCGTGGCGAGGCGGGCGTGAACAGGAACCCCTGGCACCGCAACCGCCTCATCCGAGACGCGATCTATCGCGCCATCGAGGAGCGCATGCGCGCTGACTCAACGATCATGATTCTCGGAGAGGGATCCGAGATGAAAGTCCATTATGACGCACCGAACATCGAGCGCGATTTCTCAGACCGCGTGCTGACGCTTCCGATTACCGAGGACACGAACACCAATTTTGCGGTGGGTCTGGCGATTGCGGGGCTCAAGCCCATCGTGAACGTGATTACCGCTGACTTCATGTTCCGGTCGATGGACTCCATCTGCAACACCGTCGCCAAGACGGCGTACTGCGACAAGCCGCGGACCATCGTCATCCAAGCCGAGTTCATGACCGGCGGTCCGACGACCGGGCAGCGGATCGAGGGGCTATTCGCGCGCATCCCAGGGCTCAATGTGGTGGTGCCGTCGAATCCTCGAGACGCGTACGGGCTCATGCTGACGGCACTGCAAACGGAAGCGGCGACGGTCTTCTTCGAGGACCGGATGATTGAGGACGAAGAACTTGAGTTGGACGAAGTGGACGACGTGCCAACCGCAGTCCCGTTTGGGCGAGCTTATTACCAACACCAGCGCGGCGATGTGACCGTTGTTTCGTACGGACTCACTTTGCATCGGTTGATGCAACTAGGTTTGCGCGCACATGACTTGGGAGTCCATTTCGAGCTCATCGACCTTCGCACGCTCTACCCGCTCGATGTTGCAACTGTGCTCCGCTCGGTCGAGAGAACGGGCAAGCTCCTGGTGGTCGAGCCGGACGTGATGTTCGGCGGCATCGGCGCGGAGCTCATCGCACAAGTGGTTGCGCATGGGAGACCGGTGCGAACCGAACGGCTCGGAGCACCGCGGGCGACGCTGCCGGCGTGTCGAGAACTGCACGAGCGGTACATGCCGAGCGACGAGGACATCTTGGAGGCGATTGAGTCGCTATGTCGATGAAACTCACGATTTACTGCGGTGACTACCATTGGTTTGGCAGCCTCAAGATAGGTGAGTCAAAATTCGAGCAGAACATCGACCGATATGGTGACGGCGAAAAGTATCGGTACGACCCGTTCGATTATTTGGCTCGAGGACTGTTGAAGTCGGCTGCCGATGCCGGTCACAACGTGACTGCCGAACAAATTCTGGTGGATGAACGCTGGGAACATTTGCAGTCCGCCAAACAAATCGAAAAGGACCTCACGAGTGACCGCTGATCTCTTCCGCACCATGCTCACCATCCGCCTGGTCGAAGAGCGACTTCAGGCAATGTGCATGCGCGGAGAGGCAGGCGACCTGCATTTCTCGCGTGGTCAGGAAGCCATCGCTACGGGCGTATGTGCTGCGCTCCGCCCGACCGATCATATCGTGACGCACCATCGGACCATTGCGCACGAGATTGCGAGGATACGGTCTGTTTTTCCGCATGAGCAGTGGACCGACGGTACCTGCTCGAAGCTGATTAATCGCGGTTCGGCACCATTCTACCAACTCATCGCTGAGATCCTCGGCAAGCGCACCGGTATCAACGGCGGCATCGCAGGCGAGATGCACATCTCCAATTCGGCGATTCGTCACGACTTCAGCTTTCAATTGGTCGGAACTTGCGTGCCAGTATCCGTTGGGATCGCCTACGCCCAAAAGTACTTCCACAAGAACGATGAGATCGTGGCGGTGTTCTTCGGCGATGCCGCGTCGAGCAACGGCCAGGTTCACGAGGCGCTGACCATCGCTGCGATCCATAAGGTTCCTTTGCTCTTGGTGTGCGAGAACAACGGCCTGGCCGGCAACGTGACCAAAGAGCACTACCTGCCGACCAAAACGGTTGCCGAGCGCATGAAGGCCTACGGCATCCCGGCAGAGACCATCGACGGCAATGATGTTGAATCGGTTCGAGCCAACGCGATGCTCGCGAGTGCTTGGATTCGTGACGGCGGCGGCCCGATGATGCTCGAGTGCCTAACTGAAAGATGCTGTAACCATAAGCAAGGGCAGGGCGACATCCGAGGCAAGGAAGCGGTTGAGAAGTTGCTTTCCGAAGTCGATCCGATGCGGGTCTGGAGAGAGAGCTCGAGCCATCTGGAGTACGAGCGTTGCGAGCGGGAAATCAGCGTCGAGCTCGACGACGTGTTCGCTCGCGTAGCACTGGACACGCTACCGGAGGTGAAGATCGGATGACCTGCGCAGTTTGCAGACTGGCACCCAAGCGCGAACATGGAGACACGAGCGGTCGCGTATTCGACGACATGAAGCGCGCACCCATTGAAGGCGCCCGCTCTCTCGCTGCACTTCTCATTCGTAACGAAATCGCTCGTCTCAATCTCGAGATGGCGCAAGGAAATGTGAAGCTCGGCGTGGGTGAGAGCGGTCCAGGCATGAGACTGGCTGCGTCCGGCTATTACGCACAAGGTGAGGTTGCCGAACTTAAACGTATCGCAGAGGCGCTTGAATCAAAGTTACCTGAGGAACCCAATGCCTGACCTACCCTTCCCCACTTCCGGCATCCCCTTTTACAAGGGCAAGCTGGTGTCCGTTCCCGGCGCCACGGGCCTCATCGGCTCGTGGGTCATCAAAATCCTTCGCGAGAGCGATGCCAAGGTGCTCGGCTTTCTGCACAAGAGGCCTGGCAATCAGTTTTCGTCACTCGCCGACCGAACCATCACGGCCGACTTCACTTCTCCCGAGGGCGCTCGCTATGCGTGCCGGGGAGCGGAGATCGTGGTCAACTGCGCTGGGATTACCGGCGGCATCGGCATCACGAAGGTGGACCCGGTTTCCTACGTGGGTCCGGCGACGATGCTGGCGTGCAATCTCATCGACGCCTGCCATCGCGAGGGCGTCGAGCGGATGGGGTTTCTGAGTTCGACGACGGTGTATCCGCCGAAGGACTACGCCGTTGTGGAGGATACCGCTCAGTACGGCGACCATCCGGAAGACCGCGAGTGGAAATCTCGTCCATACAAGCTCTACGAGGGCATCGGCTACTCGAAACGTTTCTTGGAACAGCTCTGCCGCTACTATTACGAGCGGGTGGGCCTGAAGTGCGCGGTCGTTCGGCCTTCAGGCGCGTACGGTAGGTTCGACAACTTCGATGAGTCGACGTCGCATGTCGTGCCGGGGATGATCCAGAGGGCGTTCAAGGAAAACTGGAAGCTGGGCGAAGGGCAAGTGCTTCAGGCTGACAAAACGTTCGAAGTGTGGGGCGACGGCGAGGATGTGCGCGATCTCATCCACGCGCAGGACGTCGCCTATGGGTACTTGCTCGCCGTTGCGAAGGTGGAGGACGCGACGCCCATCAATCTCGCGTCAGGAACCGGCGTGACGACCCGCGCACTGGCGGAGCACGTGCTCCGCTCTGCCGGCTCGGAAGCGAAAATCGTTTGCAATTCTGAAAAGCCGACGGCGCTTCGGTCGCGGCTGGTCAATATCGACCGAGCCGTGGGGCGACTCGGTTTTGCGCCGCGGATTTCGCTGGCGGATGGGATTGCGGACACGGTGCAGTGGTACAGGGAACAGAAATGAGAATCGGTGAAGGTCGTTGTATTGTTATCGATTTGGACGCGCTCCGTTCTGTTGTTGAAATGGACATGGAACGAACGTTGAGATTTCGCTGTCTTCGTGCGGATGGAAAAGAGATGAAAATCGCTGCAGATTTTGCGGTTGGTCGGTCTGGTGGAATTTCGTATGTGATGGCACTTTTGGGGGTGAAGCTGTGAAAATCCTCGTCACCGGCGCTGCCGGATTCATTGGCTCTCATCTGGTGCCCGAACTGATGCGCGACGGCCATGACGTCGTGGGAATCGACATCGCGGAACGCTGGCCGCTGTCCTTACGCTACGACGTGCGTCACGAATCGCACTTGTTCTCGCTTCCGCTGGTGGAGGGCTTGCGCAACGCGGAAGCGATTGTTCACCTGGCCGCTATCGCAAGCCCTCGGCTTTGTCAGGACGAGCCGGCGGTCGCGTGGCAGACGAACGTGGCCGGCACGTACAACGTGCTGCAACTCGCTCGGCATCTTGGTATCGGCCGATTGGTCTTTCTTTCTTCTGCTCATGTTTATGGGATCTCGCCAAAATATTTACCGACCGACGAGCGGCACCCGTTGGCGCTGCATGACCTCTACACGTCGACCAAGATCATCGGCGAGTCGCTCTGCGAGTTGTTCCACGGCAACTGCGGCCTGTCGTACGTGTCGCTTCGGCTCTTCAACGCGTACGGTCCGGGGCAGTCGCCGGATTATTTCATGGGCGTCAAGCTCAAGGAAGCGCGCAACCGGCTCATCACTTTGCGTCGCGACGTGCGCGAAGTCACCAAGGACTGGGTCCACGTACGCGACGTCATCAGCGCGATTCTTCGAGCGCTCGAGAGCGATTACGTGGGACCGCTCAACATCGGCACCGGCGTAGAGACGTGCCTCGAAGCGATCGTTCGACAGATAGCCGAGATGACCGGCAGCAAGGTACAAATGGTCGATGGCGGAGACGCGGGCCCGTCGCAGATGCGCGCCGACTGGCGGCGTGCGCGCGATGTGCTCGGGTGGAAGCCGACGATCGATTTTCAGAGCGGGTTGCAGGAGCTGGTGAGGAAGGAGTGCGGGTGATGCCCGACGTCTTCTTCATGTTCGATTCTTCTCGTCAGTCGCTCGTCTTCGGGACGCCGCAGGGACCGATGGCGATACCGGTGAGCAAGCTCAAAGAGCAAGGATGGACTGTCGACGAAGCGGAGCTTCGTAAGAGCTTGCCGCGCTACGATAGGTCGACCATCGAGGTGGTGCCTGGTCTGCCACCACCCATCGCAAATAGGAGGTAATACCAATGAGCGCAGGAGCCGCAATTCTCGCTTGGGTCTTGATGGCTGTAAACGCGTGGGGAGCTAAGCCGTTGCCTCCAGAAGAAGTCGCACACGTCGATGAAGTCCGGCAGCGAGCGGCTGAGAGCATCTGTCAGGTGGCCTACGATGCCGACGAAGTGCCACTATTTCAGGGGAGCCGTGGTAGAGCGCGGACAGCGCTTTTGCTAACGAGTATCGAGGCGCTGGAGTCGCGGTTTCTCAATCGCATTTTGACGGGTCACTGCCTCAAGCCCGAGTGCGATAACGGTCGCGCCTGGTCTGGATTCCAGATCCATCTTGGACCACACGGATTGCGGTTTCTGCCTGGCGGTAAGGCGGCGCAGTGCTTTGTGAAGTCGCCGGAGTGCTTCGGTGCTCAGGAGCTTACCGACGATTGGTCGTTGCAAACGAGGGCTGGCTTAGCCATCTACCGTACCAATCCGCGGCAGTTTTCCACGTGGCTCGAGGCGAGCAGTCAGGCCAATGCGTGGTACGCGAAGAATCCGCCTCCGGCGACCGATGAGCAAGTGGCGAGCGGCGTTGTGCTGGCGGAGAAGTGACCGAGCGCACCTACAAGAATTGGCAGTGGTATCCTATTGTCCGGCGACCGCTAACCCCAGGCTTCTTAGAAGGCCTCCGCGGCTACAACCCGCTCGTTCTCGCCACTCAGTTCAGCGTGCAGGTGGACCTGGTGGTCAAAGAGCCCATCGATGCCCAAAGCGTTGAGAAAGCGCTTCTCGCGGCGCTCGTGACCAAGGAATTTGGCTTGATCGGAATGGCGATGGTGACGGCGAAGGCGGTGGTGGCGAAGTGACAAGGCGCCTGATAATCGATGTTGGGTACTTTGTTCACAAGGCGGTCTTGCGAGCGATCAAAGACTATCTTTTTTATATAGGTAGCGAACTAATGGTCCGATTGTCCGATGATAGAGGGTTCCCCACAGGGGTCATTCGGATCGAGGTTTCGGGACCTGATGAAAAAGTCGAGTCTTTTCTCAGGCAACTCGAGAGGTGGTCCGACGAACACGAACTTCCACGGTGAGCTATAGGGTCTCGGTTTGGCTTGAAAAGTCGTAGGTAGGGCAAGGCTGGCATGGCTAGGCGTCTTCGTTGTACGCTTGAGGCGTGACCGCGACGCTCGAAGAGGATGGCCGACGCTTCGGGATACCAGTAACGCGGATCGAGTATCCCGTTGGCGTCAACGGCGTCAGATTGTCGTTGAGCGAAATGGCTCGACGGATTTACGAAGGTATTCGTGCACCTTCGATGCTTCAACTGAGCGAAATGATTATCAGAAACTGGGCGCGCATTCCCGTCCAGCAATCGCTAACGAACCAGCAGGCTGCGGAGCTGTTTCTCGATTACACCAGAGCGCAAATCAGATACAGGGCGGACCCGCCAAACACCGAGCTCACCAAGTCTGCGCCCATTAGTTTGTGCGCGCCAGGTGCCGCGGCATGTATTCCCATCGGCGACTGTGATGATTTGACCGTCGCTTTCCTCACGCTTTGTGGCGCGTTTGGAATTCCCATCCGAATTCTAAAGCAATCGTTCGGAGCGTCCGAGCAGGAGCACGTTTTGGGAGAAATCCAAACCGAAAGCGGGGAATGGTTGCCGGGCGATCCGAGTGTCGTCGGCAAGCCGTTGGGTTGGAAATCTTACGCCCAGCATGAAGTCTCGGTCGACCCATCCGATCCATCGTCTATCGGCCTGGTCGGCGCTCCTGAGGCCGAATTTATCGGTGTCGGCCGCGTCGGCGTCTGGCGTGGTAGCGTTCCGACGGCGAGGTCGGTGGTGGGTTTGGTGCGAAGAGGGCTCGGGCAGACGGGACTTGCGCAGGCGACTGCCCCGACGTTCCAGCTCTTGGCGGACCGGCTTGTGTACCACGGCAACCGCTACCGGATTGGGATGCTGGTCAGCACGATTGCGACGCCCAACGTTCCCGACCCCGGCTACGGGTACCTGACCGTCGAGCAGCGTTTGCGAAACGTTTTGGGTCCGAACTGGAACATCGAGCAATTGTCGCCGACCGGCGACGTGGTGGGGGGTATCCAGAGCTGGGTCTTGCAAGGCATCGCCACAAGCGACCAGCAGCTCGCCGACAGCGCATTTCTGACCTATTCGGTCATCGCGGCGCAGGTGCCGCCGCCGAACGCGCCCGCGACCGTGCCTCCAGCGCCTGTAAGCGACAATGTGGGAGCGGCAAAGGTGGCGCTGATCTTCGGAGCCGCGGGACTGGCGGCGTGGTGGGGAGTGCCGAAGGTGCTGCGCAGGCCAAGACGACGGAGGGCGGCGTGAGCAACATCGGTACTACTGTGGCGGGAACCCGATGAGCGACATCCTGCCCACCGTCATCTACCCGTCGACTGTTGCGGACTACAACAAGCGCTTGCTTGCGGCGGCCGGCGGAACGGACGCGAGCGTCAAGGCGTGCAGCGCAAGACTCGACAGCGCGACGACCACCGGCTGGGCGCTCTTCTATGCGGCGGCGTCGAGCTTCGCGCAGGAAGAGCCCGGATGGTTCGGCTTGGGCTCGCGCATGGACCGCGCCGAGAGCTACGGTGCTGAGCTCGCCGCGTGGCAGGACAAGCTCAGTCGCGCCGGGTGTCCGCTCGGCGTTCCGGTGTTCAATCCGAATACTCCTCCGACGGATTTCTCCAAAATCGTGCAGTACGCCGCGTGGGGCGTTGGGGCGTTTGCTTTCGCCTATGCCATCGGCAAGGTGGCGGACGTGGTGGTGCCGTTGCTTCCGAAGCGAAAAGCGGCGTAACTCCCTTAGAGCGGCATGAATTCCAAGGCCTCTTTTGCCAAGCCGCAGGAAAGCGGCGTAAGATAGGGCTAGGACGATGGTCGAGCTACGCGAGATGAGGCGGATGGCACGCCGTCGAAATCCGATTGGCGAGGCGGTGCATCGCCTGAATCCGCTTCCCAAGACGTCTACTTGGCTCATCGTCGCGGGTGTCGCTGCGGTCGGCGCCACGGCGTACTTTCTGTCGAAGCAGTCGAGCCAGTCGACCACCACTTCGAATCCGGCGCCGAACGCTCCGATCACGACCGTTACGCAGTTTCTTCCGGGAACCACCTACAGCTTCACAGCGCCCTTGCCCCCTCAACTGAATGCGGCGGCCGCGATCACAGGCCTCAAGCCCGTTCTCCAAGCGCTCGGCTGGACCAACGTGGCGGTCACTGCCATCACGCCAGGGACGTACTCGGTGATTGCCACCTGGAGCGGGCCAGCCCCGCTTGCGCTGCCACAGGGCGTCACAGCAAACATGGTGTAGCGATGAGCAAAACAGTCAAAGAAGTCCTCGTCATCGTCGCCGCGCTCTCGCTCTTCGAGCTCCTGATTCGGCCGGTCGTGACCAAGACGCTGGCGGGGGTGCCGCCGCAGCAGTTGCGATGATCCCAGGCAGCACCGCTTTCCCCTGGCCCATGGTCGGAGGATTCGCGCTTGCGGTGGCCGCATCGGCGGGCGCTGCGTACTTGGTGCGCGGGACAAAAGAGGCGGCGCAATCGGCCGCGCTCGGAACCGGCATTGCGCTGGGGGCCTGGGAAGCCGGATGGTGGATGTATCGATGGAACAGGCGCCGGCAGGTCTACGCGCAAGCGGTGGCAGAGGCTACGCGTCTTGGACGGCCGCTGGTCGTGGTCGGGGCACCGGACGGCGGCGTGACGTCCGGGTACGGGTGCGGAAACTACACGATTGACTTGTCGCAGAGCGATTGCCCCAACTGGCTGCCGCTCGACATCACCAAACCGCTACCGTTTGCGGACGACAGTACGGTGGTGTTCTGCTCGTGCGTGCTCGAGTACGTGAGCGACCCGATGGGCGCCGTCGCCGAGCTCAAACGGATTAGCGGCGGGCACATTCACTTTGTGGGCGTGGAACCATGGACGCTGGCGGCCCTTCTCTACCCTGGTGCTCGGCAGACTCTTCCGGCAGCATATCGCTGATGCTCATCGCCAAGTGCTACGCCACGGCTTTGCATCTGGACGGCGGCGGCACAGTTCGTCCGAAGGGCGCCGCCCTGATGCACGACCCGACGGGGCGGCACTGGCCGAAAACAAGCTGCCTTATCGCATCGTTTCAGCGGCGTGGAGGACCACTGAAGTCGCCGACAGACGAACAAAAAGCGTGGGCGAAGGACCCCTCGCTGGTTCGGATGGGCGTGGTCGAAACGCCGAGCCGAACGCTCGATGGCTGGAAGTTCGTCGGACGCGTGAATCGAATCGACTACACGCGGCACGGCGCGCATGCGGACAAGTACACACACGAGTTCAAGGACCCGCATCCGCGGCTTTATCGGCGAGGAAGGGTGCTACGCTTGGAACTCGGTCGTGGGGCGGAGTTCAATTGGCGGGGGTTCGTAAACCCGTGAGCGAAATGGGGCCTTCGTAAATCCGTGAGCGAATCACTCCGCGTGCTTTTGGTCGAGGACGACCAACTGCTTCGTCAGATTCTCGAGCAGTATCTGAAGCGCATGGGGCACACCGTGTACTCGGCGTGGACGGTGGAGGGCGCGATCAAGAGCCTTCGCGTCGAGCAAGTGGACATCGTGCTCTTGGATATCTTGCTGAACGGTAGTGGGGAGATGGGCGGTCTTCGCGTGGCGGGCCGGACGCCGCGAGACATCCCTATCGTCGTGATTTCCGGCGGCGACGAGAGCCGCATCCGAGCCGAAGCCGCACGCAATCCGCTGACTGGAGTTGTGCACTGGTTAACCAAACCGTTTCGGTTCGAACAGCTTACGGAACTGTTTGACACGTTGACGGTTTGAAAAAAAAAGCCCCCTATCCTCCTCGCGTCGAGGGGGCCAGCGACCTTTGGGAAGCCATTCGCGAGAGGCCAAGCTCACACCAGCTCCACGGATGTCCGGTAGCTACCCGGATGGTACCGGAGGATTGCTAGACGACTTTACTCCGGAGCCTGTTTTCCCGGAACTGAGTCATAGTTGACCCACCCGCCAGGGCGTAGCACCATGGCGCTGTGGCCGACTATCTGCGCATGATCGACGATGCGCGGCGAAAGCCGTCGACAGCGGCCAATCCCACTAGGCGAAAGCCCTCATCGCGCGTGGTGGGTAAAAAAAGACCTGGGGTTCGTTTGACTCATGGGTCAAAAGCGTGCTCCACTAGAGCTAGACGAGGAAATCGGAGCATGGCGAAGAAGCGCAGGACTGCGAAACAACGGGCCGCCACTCGCAAGATGATCGCCGCGAATCGCGCCAAACGGCGCGGCGGCCATAGTCGACGTCGTCGGCGTCGCAATCCGATCGCGGCGACCGAGACGCGAAGGCGTCGACGCCGGACGCGTAGACGTCGCAACCCGATCGCGGCCACCGAGACCCGACGACGACGTCGCCGTCGTCGTCGCCGCAATCCGGCGGCCGCTGAGACTCGTAGGCGTCCTCGTCGCCGCAGCCGTCGTCGTC